>Ga0164243_10004463_pt1 | contig 21910 bp, 18 predicted proteins | sample OricompcompostOP_FD_108781 | JGI IMG/M metagenome (GOLD analysis project Ga0164243, IMG submission 108781) | Organic Plus compost microbial communities from Emeryville, California, USA - Original compost - Organic plus compost (OP) | ecosystem: Engineered > Solid waste > Mixed feedstock >...
GCCGACGAGGTGAGCGCGATCTTCCGCTCGACGATGCTGCTCACCGCGGCACCTGACGAGATGCGCGGTCGCCTGCAGGGCATCTTCATCGTCGTCGTCACGGGTGGGCCGCGCATCGGCGACCTGATCGCGGGCGGCCTCGCAGTGCTCACGACGCTGTGGTTCCCGCCCGTCGCCGGGGGTCTCGCGATCATCGCGATCATCGCCGTGCTCGTTCGCGTGCAGTCGACGTTCCGCCACTACGACGCTCGGGACCCGCGACCGTAGTCGCGGTGCGAGCGAGCGAGCGAGCCGCGGCGGCGTGCGCTCGTCAGCGGCTCGAGCGCCGCCGCGTGCGGCGGCGACGTCTTGGGCTCGGTGCCGCCTCCTGCTCGTGACCGGGGGCGCGGGCGGCCCGACGCTCCTCCCATGCGGCGAGCTCGGCATCCACGTCACGCGGCCGGGTGATGACGGGCGGCCCGCCGAGCAGCTGGCGGCGGGCCTCGATCACACGCGCGTTGAAGTCCTCGAGCGCGGCGCGCACGTCATCCGCACGGGTCAGCTCGTCGAGTCGCGCGTCGAGCGCGGCGTCCTCCGCACGCAGCGTGAACGCGGCGGGCCCCAGGCCGCGCAGCTGCTCGCGTTCGATCTTGCGCCGGATCCACCAGTCGGGGTCGTGGCGGCCGTCGCCGATGCCGGGCAGCGGCTTGCCGGCGCCCGGCAGGTTCTCGAAGTCGCCGCGGCGCATGGCCTGCTGGATGGCGACCTCCGTCGCGAGCGCGCGCTCGGCATCCGTGGCCTCCCGCTGCTCGGGCTCGGGCTCGACCTCTTCGCCGAGCTGCTCGCGCCGGAACCGCTCGAGCCGGTAGCGCAGGGCCGCCCGGATCGCGTCGCCGTCGTTCTCGGGCATGTCTCCACGGTACGACGACCGTCGATCTGTCGCAGGCCGGATGCGAGAAAGCGCTTTCTCGCCTATGCTGACACCGCGGCTGACAGCAACGACGCAGCGAAGGAGCGCGATGTCCACCCCCGATCCGGCGGATGCCGCGCCCGCGCGCCGCTGGTTGCTCGACCCCGCGCCGCTCGTCGAGAGTCCCGCCTACCGTCGCTTCTGGGTGAGCGGCGTCGCCGCGGGCGTCGGAACGCAGCTCACCGCCGTGGCGATCGGCATCCACATCTACGAGCTCTCCGGCTCGACCGCGGCCGTCGCGCTCGTGGGCGGCTTCGCGCTCGCACCCATGCTCGTGGTCGGCATCGTGGGCGGCACGCTCGTCGACGCCTTCGACCGGCGCCGGGTGCTCATCGTCGCGTCGAGCGTCTCCTTCGTCGCGCCCGTCGGCATCGCCGCGCTCGCCTGGGGCGGGGTCGACGCGCTCTGGCCCTATTACCTCTTCACGACTCTCTCGTCGACGGCGGGCGCGCTCGTGGGCGCCGCGCGCTTCGCCATCCATCCCCGCCTCGTGCCCTACCGCCTACTGCCCGCCGTCGCCGCGCTCTCGGGTCTCAGCGCGGGCCTGCAGACGGCCGTGGGCCCGGCGCTCGCCGGCCTGCTCGTGGCGGGCGTCGGCTTCGCGTGGACATACACCATCGACGTCGGCCTCTTCCTCGTCGGCTTCTGGGGCATCCTGTCGCTGCCGGCGATCCCACCCGAGAACCCGAGCCGTCCGGGTCTCAGCTCTCTCGTCGAGGGCATGCGCTTCCTGCGCAGCGCCCGCAACATCCGCACCGCCATCGCCCTGCAGATCGCGACGCTCGCCTTCGGACGCAGCTACGCGATCCTGCCCGCGGTCGGCGCGCTCGTCGTGGGCGGGGGTGCGCTGAGCGTCGGACTGCTCGCCGCGGCCGGAGCCGTCGGCGTGATCGTGAGCGGTCTGTTCTCGGGGCCGCTCGGGCACGTGCGCTACCACGGCCGCGCGATCGCCCTCGCCGCGAGTGCGCAGGCCGGCTTCGTGGCGCTGCTGGGCGTGCTGCTGTGGCTGTTCGGGAGTGCACCTCCAGATGCCGTCGCCGCGCATCCGGATACCCTCGCCCTCGTCGCGCTATGCCTCGTGATCGCGCTCGCGGGCGCCGCCGACAACGTGGCGGGCATCTTCCGCACCACGATGATGCAGCAGGCCACCCCCGACTCGATGCGCGGGCGCCTGCAGGGGCTCTTCACCCTCGTGCTCACCGCGGGTCCGCGCGTCGGCGACGTCTATGCGGGCTTCCTCGCGGCCGCGGCAGGCCTCTGGGTGCCCGCCGTGCTCGGGGGAGCGCTCATCGCCGGCACCGCCGCCGCGCTCAGCCGCAGTCGTCCCGAGTTCCGACGCTACGACGCCCTGGAGCCCGTGCCATGACCGCCGCATCCGCAGCCGCCGCCGGAGACCGCCCCGCGAAGCTCGCCCGCATCCGCGAGCTGCTCGACGCGCGGGGCGCCCGTGAGCTCATGCTGACCGCCCCCGAGAACCTCGTCTGGCTCTTCGACGGCGCCCGCGTGCAGGTGCCCTATGCGGGACCACCCGTCGTGCGGGCCGTCGTCGACCGCGACGGCGGCATCCGTGTGCACGCCCTCGCCAACGAGGTCGACCGCCTCGCCGCCGAGGAGCTGGGCGGGCTCGAGATCCGCCCGGTGCCGTGGTCCGAATCGCTGCCGGACCCGGCACCGGGTGCGCTCGTCGACACGGCGGTGGCGGCCGAGCTGCGGGCGGCACGCGCCGTGCTGCTGCCCGACGAGCGCGCCCGCTATGTCGCGTTCGGTCACGAGACCGCACGGGCCATGACGCTCGTGCTGCGCGACGCCCGGCCCGAGCACAGCGAGCGGATGCTGGCCGCCCAGCTCGCGAGCGCGGTCGTCGAGCTCGGGGCCGAGCCCGTGGTGCTGCTCGTGGCGGGCGCTACACGGCTCGCATGGCGGCATCCGCTGCCGACCGACGCGCCACTCGGACGCCGTGCCATGGCCGTCGTCGGCGCGCGCCGTCACGGTCTCGTCGTCAATCTCACGCGCTGGGTGCGCTTCGGCCGTGCCGACCCGGCCCAGACGGACGCCGATGCCCGGCTCCGCGAGGTCGAGGCCGACGCGTTCTCCGCCACTCGCGCGGGCCGCGCGCTCTCCGAGGCGCTTGCCGACATCCGTGCGTCGTACCCGCGCCACGGCTTCGCCGCCGACGAATGGACCCGCCACCACCAGGGCGGACCCACCGGCTACCTCGGACGCGACCCCAAGGCGACCCCCGCGACGCACGACGTGATCCGCTCCGGGCAGGCCTACGCCTGGAACCCGTCGGCTCCCGGCGCCAAGGTGGAAGACACCGTGATCGTCGATGCCGACAGCATCCAGGTGGTCACCGCGGACCCCGACTGGCCGCGCACGAGCGTGCACGGCATCGATCGCCCCCTCGAATTCGAGCTCTGAGAGGAACCTCATGACCCTGGACTGGATCCGCGTCGACGGCGCGCGACTCGCAGGCAGCGACGACCGCACCGTCGAACTGCACGGCGTCGGACTCGGCGGCTGGATGAACATGGAGAACTTCATCACCGGATATCCCGGCAATGAAGAGGCGATCCGCCGACTGCTCCTCGACGCCATGGGCCGCGAGAGCTACGACGCCTTCTTCGAGGAGTTCCTCACCGACTTCATCGACGACGCGGATGCCGCCCGGCTCGCCGAGATCGGCATCGACTCGGTGCGCATCCCCGTCAACTACCGCCACTTCGAAGACGACGCGCGGCCCTTCGAGCTGAAGGAGTCGGGCTTCGCCCAGCTCGATCGGGTCATCACACTGCTTGCGCGGCACGGCATCCGCTCGGTCATCGACCTGCACGCCCTGCCCGGGCGGCAGAACCAGCACTGGCACAGCGACAACCCCACCCACCTCGCCGAGTTCTGGCAGCATCCGCACTTCCAGGACCGGGTCGTTCACCTCTGGGAGGCGCTCGCCGACCGCTACAAGGACCGCCCCGAGGTGGCCGGTTACAACCCGATCAACGAGCCGAGCGACCCGACGGGCGAGGTGCTGCCCGCCTTCTATGCGCGGCTCGAGAAGGCCATCCGGGCGATCGACCCGCGGCACGTGCTGTTCCTCGACGGCAACAAGTACTCCACCGACTTCAGTTGCTTCGACACCGCGAACCCCCTGCCGAACGTCGTCTACACGGCCCACGACTACGCGCTGCCGGGCATCACCAGCGCCACCGAGTACCCGGGCGTCACGCGGGGCGAGTACTTCGATCGCTCGGTCGTCGAGCAGAGCTTCCTGCGGCGCACCGCCTACATGCGCGAGACCGGCACCCCCATCTGGATCGGCGAGTTCGGGCCCGTGTACTCGAGCGACCGCTCGCAAGACGTGTGGCGCTACCAGCTGCTGCGCGACCAGCTCGAGATCTACCGCGACCACGGCGCCAGCTGGGCCCTCTGGACCTACAAGGACATCGGCCTGCAAGGTCTCGTGCACGCGCGGCCCGACTCGCCCTACCTGCAGCTCGTGGGCGACCTCGTCGAGAAGAAGGGCCGGCTCGGCATCGACTCCTGGGGCGGATCGGATGCGGGGGTGCGCGACGTGATCGACCCCATCCATGCGCTGTTCGAGCGCGAGTGGCCCGACTACGCGCCGTGGCCGTGGGGGCGTCAGCCGCACGTCGCGGTGCTCGTGCGGCACATCCTGCTCGCCGAGCCCATGGCCGAGGAGTTCGCGGCCCGCTTCCGCGGCGTGACCCCGGATGCGGCGCGTGAGCTCGCGCGCTCCTTCCGCCTGGACGCGTGTGCGGAGCGCACGGGGCTCACGTCGTTGCTCGCGGAGCACCTGGCGGCCGGCTAGCCCACGACTCTCGCCGCTTCGCGGGGGAGCGGATTCGGATGCGCGACGCATGTGCGCGCCCCCCGAGTGTCAGGTGGTTGAGGAGCGCCGCGCGCAGCGCGACGCGTCTCGAAACCGCCGTCACCTCGAGCCCATTGCGGCGTCGGAGGCTTCGAGACGTGGCGCTGCTCGCCGTTCCTCAGCCACCTCGACATGTGCCGCCTGGGGCCGCTGGCGTCGGCGCAGCGGGCCTCGGGTCAGAAGACGGGTGCAGTGAAACCGGGCGCCGTGCGGGCGCCCGTCGCGAGGTCGACGCGCTCGTTCGGGGCGAGGGCGAGCGGGGTCGTGCCGGATGCCGTCACGAGCTCGCCCGCCACCGGGGCCGCCGCGAGGCACACGACCGCGGCCGGGGCGCCCGCGGCATCCGCGATCACGCGCCAGCCGCGGGGGAACTCGAGCACGCGCTCGCCGTCGCGCTCCACCACGATGCGTGAGTCGTCACCCGCGATCTCGACGAGCGAGGCGCCGACGCGGCGCGACGCGGCCACCGCATCCGCTGCCGCGCCGTGCTCGAGGCGCGTCGGGGTGAGGCCCGAGAGCCAGAGCGAGCCGTCGGGCCGCGGCAGCACGCCGCACGTGCGCTCGAGCTGGTCGAGGAAGAACAGCAGCGCGGGGGAGTAGGCCTCGGTATAGCCGGCCTCGCCGCTGAACGGGTCGAGGCACTGCGGGAAGCGGTCGGCGACCGCGAGCGCCGTGAGGGTCGCGGTCGCGACGAGCGCGTGCTCGGCCACCCGTGCGTGCTGCTCGAAGGGGTGCGCCGCGCGGATCGCCGAGAGCAGGTTGACCGGCCCGCCCCACGAGTTGCGGCTCGCGTCCCCCGAGAAGCGCGGCTCGTCCATGGCGAGCGAGGTGAGCCCCGCCGCCGAGAGGAAGCGCCGGGTGTTGAGCAGGTCGCGCTCGAGGGCGGCCGCGAACTCGGCGTCGTCGCCGTGCTCCGCCTCGTACACGCGCAGGATCACGTCCGACACGACGCGGCGCAGCTCGCCCCGGGCGTCGCGGTCGTAATAGCGGCCGTCATCGGCGAGGCACTGCGTCACGAGAGCGGATGCCGAGGCCGCCGCGCGGTCGGCCCACGTCGAGCCGTCCTCGCCCAGGGTCTGTGCGATCCGGCCGAGGTAGCGCCGCTGCGCCGCGACGTTCGCCGTGAGGTCGGGCGCCACGAACGGCAGCTCCGGATGCGCGGGGTCGACGCGCGCCGCATCCCCCTCGAAGCAGCGGTCGGGTACGCCCCAGAAACGCGGCGAGGCGTCGTGCCCCGTGTCGAAGGTGCAGAACGCCTCGACGCCGCCCGTGCCGCGCGTGTCGCGGTGCCGGGCGAGCCAGGCGTCGTTCGCTGCCATCGCCTCGTACATCGTGCGCAGGTAGGGCAGGTCGGCGCCACCGCCGAGCGCGAACACGTTCCATACCGTGCGCGCGAGCGGGGTGACCATCTGGATCTGGCTGAAGGCGGGGCCGGCATCCGTCACCTTGTAGGGCAGCAGACCGTCGGCGCGCGCGTGCGCGGCGACCCGCAGGTGCGTGGCGCGGGCGACCTCGGGCGCGAAGCGGGCGAGCACCTCCGTGCTGATCGAGGCCGTGCTCTCGACCCACGCCCCGGGGTACGCGCCGCCCTCCACGAGGATGGGGTCGTCCGTATCGCCGACCACGCGGATGCAGCCGTCGAGCTCGGCGAGCGCCTGCTGCCAGCGCGAGGCAAGCGGGCCGCCGATCGCCGCGAAGCCGAGGGCGGCATCCGCGACCCCCCGCTGCAGCGGACCTCCGGCCAGGGTCGCGCCCGGCTGTTCGTCACGGAGCGCGACGAGCGCGTCGTCGATGGCCGTCATGCTGCCCTCCCTGGTGCGAGTCTGCCCGAGACGACCGTGGGCGGCCCCCACGGGACCGCCCACGGCACATCATCGATCGATCAACCGGCGTCGAGCGCGGCCGACAGCTCGTCGATCCACTGCTTCGAGCCGTCGGGGATCGAGCTCTTGCCGAACAGGATGTCCGACTCGATGCGCTGCGACAGCTCGTTGAGGATGCCGCCACCCGCGGGCTGCGGCGGGGCCACGACGCCGATCTCGAGCACCTTCTCGAGGTACTCGGCGGCCTGCGCGTCGGCCGGGGCCAGCAGCGGCTTCACGACCGCGAGGATGTCGGGGTTGAACTGCAGGCCGCGGTTGGCGAGGATCGTCTTCGCCGGCTCGGGCTCGTTGAGCAGCCAGTCCACGAGCATCGCCGAGGCCTCGGGGTGCTTGGTCTCGGCAGCGATCGCCCAGAACTGCGACGGCAGCACCGCGACGCCCGACACCTTGGTGCTGGTCGGCGGCGTGAGGATCTCGACCTCGCCGCCCGAGCCGGCCTGGTAGGCGCCGATCTGGTTGCTGTAGGCGAAGGTGATGGCCGCCTTGCCCGTGCCGAACAGGGTCTGGTCGGGCGTCAGGTTCTGGTTCTCGACGATGATCGACGGGTCGGGCAGGCCGCCGCCGTCGACGAGCTCCTTCTCGAGCTCGAACCACGACTCGATCGTGTCCTGGTTGGTGGCGAGCTTGCCGTCCCATCCGTAGATGCCGTCCTTGTCGATCTGCGCGACGTAGGTGCCCAGGATGTCCTGGATGCGCAGGTCGAGTCCGTAGACGCCGTCGGGTGCCTTGGCGCTGATCTCGTTGGCCGCGTCGACGAGGTCGTCCCACGTCCAGCCGTCCTCGGGCACCGGCACGCCGGCCTGTTCGAAGATGGTCGTGTTGACGAGCACGCCGATCGCGTTGCCGCCCGTCGGGAGGCCGTAGACGGTGTCGTCGACGGTCGCGTTGGTGAGCGTGAAGTCCTCGTACTTGTCGAGCTGCACGGTGTCGGCGACGGTCGACAGGTCGAGCAGCGCGCCGTTGCTGCCGTACTCCTGCGGCTTGGCGCCGCCGAGCGCGAACACGTCGGGCGCGGTGCCGGATGCGAAGTCGGTCGCGAGCCGGTTGAACAGGTCGTCGGGGGCGCCGACGGGCTGTTCGACGACGGTGATGTTGGGGTACTTCGCCTCGAACTCGTCGATGACCTCGGCCATCATGGCCGAGCGCTCGTCGTTGCCCCACCAGGCGATGGTGAGCTCGATCTCCTCGTTCGGGTCGAATCCGCCCTCCTTCTCTCCGCCGCCGTCGCCGGAGCAGCCGGCGAGGACGAGAGTCGCGGCGAGGGCTCCGGCGATGCCGGCCTTCGTCGCGAGGGAACGTGCTGTACGCGTCATTGCGCCTCGTTTCGTGATGCGGTGGCGGGTACCACCGGATTTCTTGGCGGGATGGCGAGAGGCTCGCTGCGACCTCGTCGTCGCGGCTTCGACTGCGCCCAGGGGGCTCATCCGAGAAACCGCTTTCTCGGGAAAGTAGCATCGAGCCCGCCGTCTGTCAACGCGCATCCCGATCTGCCAAACGCTGCAGCGTCACGTCCCGCGCGGCAGAGATGACAGGCGCGCGCCGGCCAACGCCACAGCGTTTGGCAAGAGGGGGCTCAGCGCGGCGCGGGGCCGGTCGAGCGGCGCACCTCGAGGCGCGGCTGGAACTGCACGTCGTGCTCCGGGTCCTCGTGGCGGATGAGCGCGATCATCCGCCGCCAGGCCTGGGCGCCCAGCTCGGCATGCGGAACGGATGCCGTCGTGAGCGCCGGCGAGGTGTAGCGCGCGAACGGGATGTCGTCGAAACCCGTGACCGAGACGTCGTCGGGCACGCGCACGCCGAGCTCCTGCAGGCCGTCGATGAGCCCGATCGCGACGAGGTCGTTGTAGGCGAGCACCGCCGTCGCCTTCGAGGCGCGCACCCGGCCGGCGGCGCCGCGGCCATCCTCGGCACCGGCGCCCGCCGGGATCCGGTCGATCCGCACGCCCGTCGTGCGCGCGAGGAAATCGTCGAGACCGAGCTCGCGCTGGGCGTTCGAGACGCTCGACGCCGGCCCCTCGAGATAGACCATGCGGCGGTGCCCCAGCTCGTACAGATGCTGCGCGAGCTTGACGATGCCCGACTGGTAGTCGATCGCGAGCGAAGGGGCGGTGATTCCGGGATGCGTGCGGTTGATGAGCACGAGCGGCTGCAGCTCGGCGGCGAGCGCGGCGAGCTCGTCGTCGGACATGCGCGGTGCGCACAGCACGATCGCGTCGCACCGTCGCCGCACCTCGGCCGCGAGCAACGGCTCGTCGCTCGGCGACTCGGCCGAGTCGGCCACGAGCACCCGGTAGCCGTCGTGGGCCGCGGTCTTCGAGATGCTCGAGAGCACGGCCTGGAAGGCGGGGTTGGCGAGATCGGGCACGACGAAGGCGACCGCGGACGTCTGCCCGAGGGCGAGGCTGCGCGCCAGATGGCTCGGCCGGTAGTCGAGAGCCGCAGCGGAGGCGCGCACCCGCTCGGCCACGGCGGGCTCGCCGACGAAGCGGCCGTTCATGACGCGCGAGACGGTCGCCGCCGAGACACCGGCGTGCGTGGCGACATCCGCGATCGTCGCGGCGCGCGAGCGTCGTGCCATGGCGAGTCCTTCCGGTGTAGCGCCACCCTAGCGGCGGGGCCCGCATCGCGGGGCAGTTTGACGAGCGCCCGCATCGTCTGCATACTCGTCTCACCGAGAAAGCGCTTTCTCGGATATCCTATCCGTGACGCACCGCGACGAGGAGGTCAGGCGTGAGCAGTCTCGGCGAATTGCGCACCATGGCGCGCGCCCGCAAGGCCGGAGGGGGCGACAAGGCGACGCCCGACAACAAGGCGGCGTACATCTTCCTCGCTCCGTGGATCGTCGGTCTGGTCGTGTTCACGATCGGGCCGGTTCTCGCATCCCTCTACCTGTCGTTCACCGACTACAACCTGCTGAAGCCCCCCGTCTGGAGCGGCTTCGACAACGTCGAGCGGATGCTGGGCGACGCCCGGCTGTGGAACTCGCTGCGCGTCACGCTCACCTACGTGGTGGTGTCGGTGCCGCTGCAGCTGATCTTCGCGCTCCTCGTGGCGCTCGTGCTCGACCGCGGGATGCGCGGGCTCGGCATCTACCGCTCGATCTTCTACCTGCCGAGCCTGCTCGGCGGGTCCGTCGCGATCGCGATCCTGTGGCGTCAGGTCTTCGGCACCGATGGCATCATCAACGGCTTCCTGTCGTGGTTCGGCATCGACGGTCCGGGCTGGATCTCGCATCCGGACTACGCCCTCGGAACGATCATCATCCTGCACATCTGGACGTTCGGCTCGCCCATGGTGATCTTCCTCGCGGGCCTCCGGCAGATCCCCGACATGTACTACGAGGCGGCGCAGATGGACGGAGCGGGCCGGTTCCGCCGGTTCTTCTCGATCACCTTCCCGCTGCTGACGCCCATCATCTTCTTCAACCTCGTGCTGCAGATCATCTTCGCGTTCCAGTCGTTCACGCAGGCCTACATCGTCTCAGGCGGGACGGGCGGGCCGTCGGACTCCACGATGTTCTTCACGCTCTACCTCTACAAGCAGGCGTTCACCGAGCTCGACATGGGCTACGCCTCGGCGATGGCGTGGTTCCTGCTGCTCATCATCGGCGGGTTCACCGCTTTCAACTTCTGGCTCTCGCGGTTCTGGGTCTTCTATGACGACTGACCCGCGCCTCGCCCCCGACCACTCCGACCGAAAGGCTCGACGATGAGCACCGCAGCAGCCACCGAGCAGGCCGCGCTCCCGGTGACGCCCCTGCCGCCCAAGAAGCAGCGGATCCGCCCCTACCAGCGGCGTGCGCGCGTGTTCTCGGTGATCAAGCACGTCGTGCTGATCCTGCTCTCGCTCGTGATGATCTACCCGCTCATCTGGCTCGTGGTGTCATCCCTCAAGCCCAACGACAAGATCTTCACCGACCTGTCGATCTTCACGACCGACATCTCGCTCGACAACTACGTCAACGGCTGGACGAGTCAGGGGCTGCCGTTCAGCCACTTCCTCGTCAACTCGGCGATCCTGTCGCTCGGCGCGATCCTCGGCAACCTCATCTCGTGCTCGCTCGCGGCCTACGCCTTCGCGCGGCTGAGGTTCCGCGGACGCAACCTGTTCTTCGCGATCATGCTCGGCACGATCATGCTGCCGTTCCACGTGGTGCTCGTGCCGCAGTTCGTGATCTTCCGCGAGCTCGGCTGGCTTGAGACGTTCCTGCCGCTCATCGTGCCGAAGTTCCTCGCGACCGACGCCTTCTTCGTGTTCCTCATGGTGCAGTTCATCCGGGGGCTCCCGAAGGAGATCTTCGAGGCGGCGCGCATCGACGGGGCCGGACATCCGCGCATCTTCGCGCAGATCACCCTGCCGCTCATGGTGCCGGCCCTCGCCACCACGGCGATCTTCACCTTCATCTGGACGTGGGGCGACTTCTTCGGACCGCTCATCTACCTGCGAACACGCGACAACTTCCCGGTGTCTGTCGCGCTCAAGGGCTTCGTGGATGCGCAATCGAGTTCGAACTACGGCGCCATGTTCGCGATGAGCGTCGTGTCGCTCATCCCGCTGTTCCTCGCCTTCCTGATCGGTCAGAAGTACCTGGTCAAGGGCATCGCCACGAGCGGGATCAAGTGACCATGCAGAAGAACTACGCCCTCGTGGGCGTCGGATCGCGCGCCCAGATGTACCTCGAGGCCATGGCGGGCGCGCACGCCGACGTGGCGCGCCTCGTGGCCTGGGCCGACACCAACCCGGGCCGCATGGCGTGGTCGGCCGCGCGATTCCCGGCCCTCGGCGAGCCCGCGGTGTTCGCGCTCGACGAGCTCGCCGGGGCGGTGCGCGAGCGGGGCATCGACACGGTCATCATCACGACCCCGGATGCGACCCACGCCGACTACATCGTCACGGCCCTCGAGGCGGGCGCCGATGTCGTGGTGGAGAAGCCGCTCACGACGACGGCCGACGGCGTGCGGCGCATCGCGGATGCCGTGGAGCGCACCGGACGCGACGTCACGATCACCTTCAACTACCGCTATGCGCCGCGCAACACCGCGCTGCGTCGGCTCATCGCATCCGGCGCCATCGGCGAGGTCACGAGCGTGCACTTCGAGTGGGTGCTCGACACGGCGCACGGCGCCGACTACTTCCGGCGCTGGCACCGCGACAAGGCGAACTCGGGCGGGCTGCTCATCCACAAGGCCTCCCACCACTTCGACCTCGTGAACTGGTGGATCGCCGATTCGCCCGTCAAGGTCTACGCCTCGGGGGGCCTGCGGTTCTACGGCGCCGACAACGCGGCCCGCCGAGGCCTCGGTCCCCGGCCCGAGCGCGGCACGACCGACTCCGAGCTGCGCGACCGTTTCAGCCTCGACCTGCGTCGTGACCCGCTGTTCGCGGGGCTCTACTACGAGCAGGAGCAGCACGACGGCTACCTGCGCGACCGCGACGTGTTCGACGCGGGCATCACGATCGAGGACAACCTCTCGCTCGTGGTCGACTACGCGGGAGGCGCGTCGATGTCGTATGCACTCAACGCGCACGCACCGTGGGAGGGCTACACGGTGGCCGTCAACGGCACCGCGGGGCGGGCCGAGCTGACGGTCGTCGAGCGGGGCGCCGTGATGCTCGACGAGCAGGGCGACGTCGTCGTCGACCCGAGCGCGCGGCCCGATCTCGTGGTCGACGAGGGAGCACGGCCGGTCTCCGAGCGGCTCGTCGTGCAGCGGCACTGGGAGCCGGCGCGCGAGGTCGAGATCCCGCACGGCGAGGGCGGCCACGGCGGCGGCGACGCGCTGCTGCTGCACGAGGTGTTCGTGGGAGGCGAGACCGATCCGCTCGGCCGCGCCGCCACATGGAAGGACGGCGTGCGCGCCGTCGTGGTCGGCCTCGCCGGCAACCGCTCGCTCGAGACGGGCGACGCCGTGCGCATCGGAGAACTCGAGCTGGGCCCGGCCGCCCGCGACCTGCCGGGGGTGGGCGCATGACGCGCACCCTCGTGACGGGCGGCGCCGGCCGCCTCGGCCGCAGCGTCGTGGCGGCCCTCACGGCATCCGGACGCGAGGTCGTCTCGGTCGATCGCCTCAGGGCCGAGGGCCTGCCCGCGGAGCAGGTGGAGCTCGACCTGCTCGACGCCGCAGCCCGCCACATGCTCTTCGATCGCGTGCGCCCGCACGAGGTCGTGCACCTCGCGGCGATCCCGGTGCCATTCGCGGCCCCCGAGGCCGAGCTCTATGCCGTCAACACGAGCCTCGCCTTCGGCGTGCTCGACGACGCCCTCCGCGTCGGCACCCGCTCGCTGCTCGCCGCATCCAGCCCGACGACGATCGGCTACGGCGCACCAGGCGGCTGGACTCCTGCCTACCTGCCCCTCGACGAGCAGCATCCGCTGCGGCCGTGGAACGCCTACGCGCTCTCGAAGGTCGCCGTGGAGGAGCTCATGCGGATGGCGGCGCGGCGGGAGGGTAACCGCATCCACGTGGGCTCCTTCCGACCGTGCTACGTCATCGCGCCCGAGGAATGGGCGGGGGCGCCCACCCAGCAGGGGCACACGGTGGCGGAGCGGCTCGCGCAGCCCGCGCTCTCGGCTGTGGCGCTCTTCAACTACCTCGACGCGCGTGACGCGGGTGACTTCGTCGTGGCGTGGCTCGACCAGGCCGCGTCGCTTCCCAACGGCGAGGTGTTCTTCGTCGGGGCGCCGGATGCGCTCGTGCGCGGCTCGGTGCGCGACGCGATCGCCGAGCACCTGCCGGATGCCGCAGCGGCCGCGAGCGCACTCGGCGACGACGACCCCCTGTTCTCGAGCGCGCGCGCGGAGCGCCTGCTCGGCTGGCGTGCGCGCCGCACCTGGCACACCGAGCTCGCGGAGGTCGTGGAATGAGTGGGCTGGCGTTCGCCGACGGGGTGCTGTTCTTCCCGGTGACGGCGATCGGATCGAGCGGATGCGTCGACCTCGGCGCGACGGCGGAGCACGTCGCCGAGCGGGTCGAGGCCGGCCCCGGCGGGGTGTTCGCGGCGTGCGGCACGGGCGAGTTCCACGCCATGTCGGCGACCGAGCACGTCGGCGTCGTGCGTGCTGCGGTCGAGGCGACCGGGGGGCGGGTGCCGGTGCTCGCGGGCGCCGGTGGTCCGCTCGCCCATGCGATCGGCTGCGTGCGCGCCGCACAGGATGCGGGGGCCGACGGCATCCTGCTGCTGCCGCCGTACCTCGTGGAGGGTCCGGCCGACGGCGTTGTCGCGTACGCCGAGGCGGTGCTCGCGGCGAGCGAGCTGCCCGTGGTGCTGTATCACCGCGGTGCAGGGCGGCTCACGCCGGGTGGCGTCGAGCGGCTGCTGCAGCATCCGCGGGTGGCGGGCATCAAGGATGGCGTGGGCGACATCGCGCTCGCGCAGCAGTTCGTGCGGATCGCCGCGGAGTCGGGCCGGGACGATCTGCTGTTCTTCAACGGCCTGCTGACCGCCGAGCTCAGCCAGGCCGCCTATCGCGCGATCGGCGTGCCCCTGTACTCCTCGGCCGTATTCGCGATGGCCCCGGAGATCGCGAACGCGTTCTACCGTGCCTACCGCGCCGACGACGTGGAGCTGCAGCATCGCCTGCTCGACGGCTTCTACCGCCCGCTCGTGGCGCTGCGCGACGAGACGCCGGGCTTCGCGGTGTCGCTCATCAAGGCCGGGCTGCGCCTCGCCGGTTCGCCGGTCGGCTCCGTGCGGCCGCCGCTCGTCGACCCGAGCCGGGCACAGCTCGACCGGCTCGCCGCGATCCTCGACGAGGGACGCCGGATCGCCGCCGCATGAGCGAAGCCCTCGTCGAGAGCATCCGCGTCGGTCGCGTCGCCGTGCGGCTCGCGCGCCCCTGGGCGCCGGACGTCACGACCGTCACCGTGCTGCCCGTCGAGGTGCGCTGCAGCGACGGCGTCCTGGGTCACGGCTTCAGCTGGACGCCGACCATCGGCGGCGGTGCCGTGCGTGCCCTGCTCGAGGAGGAGCTCGCGCCGTGGTTCACCGGCCGACCCGCCGACCCCGCGCTGTGGGCGGATGCCTGGGCGCACGTCCATGAGGCCGGCGGCGGGGGCGTCACGACGATCGCGCTCGCGGGCGTCGACCTCGCGCTATGGGATGCCGCAGCCCGCCGCGCGGAGACGAGCGTCATCGGGCTGCTCGGCCGGCGGCACGAGCGCCTGCCCGTCTACGGCAGTGGTATCAACCTGCACTACGGCCTCGACGAGCTCGTCGCCCAGGTGCAGCGCTGGATGGGCGCGGGTCATCGCGCCGTCAAGGTCAAGATCGGCAAGCCCGATCCGCGGGAGGACCTCGAGAGGATGCGCGCCGTGCGCGAGGTGCTCGGACCCGATCGCGAGCTCATGGTCGATGCGAACCAGCGCTGGGATCTGGAGGCCGCCGAGCGCGCGCTGACGCTGCTCGCCGAGGTGCGGCCGGCGTGGATCGAGGAGCCGCTGCGAGCCGACGACCTCGCCAGCCACCGCGCGCTCGCGGGGCGCACCGGCATCCCCGTCGCCGTCGGCGAGAACCTGCACACCGTGCACCGCTTCCGCGAGGCGATCGATGCCGGCGCCACCGTTCTGCAGCCCAACATCGTGCGGGTCGGCGGCATCACCCCGTTCCTCGAGATCGCGCGCGAGGTGCGCGAGGCGGGAGCGACGCTCGCGCCGCACCTGCTGCCCGAGCTGTCGGCCCAGCTCGCGTTCGTCCACCCCGATGCATGCTGGGTCGAGGACGTCGAGGATGCCCGCTTCGCGGCACTCGGCGCGCTCGAGGAGCAGCCGGGGCTCGTGTTCGAGAGGGGCTGGGTGAGCGGGGGGCCGGAGCGCGGCCTCGGCATCCGGTTCCGTGAGGAGGTCGCACCATGAATCACGTCGAAGCCATCGCTCGGCGGGCGGCAGCCGCGACGCAGCCGTTCGCGAGCCTGCAGGACGTTCGGCGCGCGCAGTTGCTCGATGGCATCGCGGGCGCCCTCGACGCAGCGACCGACGAGCTCGTCGACGTTGCGGGAGAGGAGACCGCGCTAGCCGAGGGGCGCCTGCGCGGCGAGCTCGCCCGCACGACGGCGCAGCTGCGCAAGTTCGGAGCGGTCGTCGTCGAAGGCGCGTACCTCGAGGCGACCGTCGACCACGCGGATTCCTCGGACGTGCCGCCGCGCCCCGACCTCCGGCGCGTGCTGCGCCCCATCGGGCCGGTCGCGGTGTTCGCGGCGTCGAACTTCCCGTTCGCGTTCTCGGTGGCGGGCGGCGACACGGCATCCGCGCTCGCCGTCGGCTGCCCCGTGATCGTGAAGACGCATCCGGGGCACCCGCGCACCTCGGCGCTCACGGCCCGGCTCGTCGCCGAGGCGCTCGCGGCGGGCGGTGCGCCCGATGGCGTCTTCCAGACCGTGGCCGGGTTCGAGGAGGGACTCGAGCTCGTCGATGCCGAGCCGATCGAGGCGGTGGCCTTCACGGGTTCGCTGCGGGCGGGTCGCGCACTTCTGGAGCGCTGCGCCTCCCGGCCGCGCCCGATCCCGTTCTACGGCGAGCTGGGAAGCCTGAACCCCGTGGTTGTGACCCCGGATGCCGACGCGGCGCGTGGCGGCGAACTCGCGGCGGGCCTCGCCGACTCGTTCCAGCTCGGCGACGGCCAGTTCTGCACCAAGCCGGGTCTCGTGCTCGTGCCCGAGGGCTCGGCGCTCGAGGCGGCGCTGCCCGCGCACGTCGTGGCGGGGCGGCCGCGGATGCTGACGCCGACGATCGCCGAGGGCTACGAGACCGGGCGTGAGCGGGCGTCGGCGATCCCCGGTGTCGAGGTGCTCGCGGGCGGCGACGCGGCCACCGCGCCGACCGTGCTCGCGGCCGACGCCGCAACGCTGCTCGCGCACCGCGAGCTGCTCGACGAGGTGTTCGGCCCCGTCACCGTGCTCGTGCGCTATCGCGACGCGGCGGTGCTCGACGAGGTGCTCGAGACGCTCGAGGGCAGCCTCACGATGACGCTGCACGCCCAGCCCGGCGAGGACGTCGCGGGTCTCGCCGACTGGATGGCCTCGCGTGCGGGTCGCGTGCTCTTCGGTGGCTGGCCGACGGGGGTCGCCGTCTCCTGGGCGCAGCACCACGGTGGCCCCTGGCCCGCCACCAACACGGTCTTTAGCTCGGTCGGCGCGACCGCCGTGCGCCGCTTCCTGCGGCCTGTCGTCTTCCAGGACGCGCCCGCATCCGTGCTGCCCCCGGCCCTGCACGACGACAACCCGCTCGGCATCCCGCGTCGCGTCGACGGCCGGCTCGAGCTGCCCTGACGCGAGCTGGCTCAGGGCCTCCGCGCCTCGATGAGGTGCCGTGTCGAGTGCGCCACGAACGGCGTGCCCGTGCGCATGAGGTGGTCGAGCTCGTGCAGACGGTCCGCGTAGCGCGCGACCGTGAAGTCGGGCACCCACCAGACGCACTTGCGGAGGATCCACACGACGGCCCCGACGTCCGCGAACTCCATGCGACACCGTGCCTGTTCGAGGCGTTCGACGATGAGACCCGCGCGTTCCGCGTCTGCCGCCTCGAGCTGCGGATCGCGCGCCCGGCGCTCATCGGGGCGTGGGCCGAGGAAGAACTCGATGAGCTCGAAAGCGGATGCCGGCCCGACGTGCTGTCCGAGATAGCGTCCACCGGGCACGAGCACGCGATGGATCTCGGCCCAGTCGGGTCGCACGGGGTGCCGCGAACTCACGAGCTCGAACGACGCGTCGGGAAGCGGTAGGGCGCCGGATGCCACGTCGACGACCTCGACGCCGCGCGGGCCGAGAAGCTCGCGCGCTCGGCGGGCATTCGGCGGCCATCCCTCGGTGACGACCATACGCCCAGGCAACGCGGGCGCCTCGGCCACGACTTCGCCGCCACCGGTGTCGAGATCGAGCGCCGAGCTCACGTGCGCCAGCCGCTCGGCGAGCAGGCGCGCGTAGCCCCACGGTGGGCGCTCCTCGCTTGCGCGGCCCTCGAGCCAAGCGAAGCCCCAGCCGTTCACCTCGGCTGCCTCCGCTTCGGCGACCAGCTCCTCGTAAGGTCTCATCTCTCGACTCCCGCCGCATCGAACGCGCGGCCGAGCGGCGAGCGCGCATCGCGCACGCGCTCGATGAAGCCTTGCGCGATGAGGTCGAGCCCCTCCTGGGCGGGGTGCAGGCCATCGGGCAGCAGGTGCGCATGGTCCGCGCCCAGCAGTTCGCGGCCGTCGAGGTAGGCGAGCGCGGGGTCGGCGCGTGCGGTGACGAGCTCGGCGAGCAGCTCCCGGCTCGAGGCGAGGGTGAGCGCGGTCGCATCGCCGGGCCGCGGGGTTCCGACGAGCCGTCCGTCCGGACCCGCCCGCCCCGGACCCGGCGTCGTCTCGAGCGCCGGACACGCGAAGGCGCCGAGCACGACGATCGGCACCTCGGGCATCCGGTCGCGCACCAGATCGAGGAAGCCGTGCGTCGCCGAGGCGAATGCGCGCCGGCGCATCGCATCCGCCGCCACGACGTTGACGCCCAGCTCGAGCGTCACGACATCCGCGTCGAGGGCGCGCAGGCTCAGGGCCGTCATGGGGTCGAGCTGCGCGTTGCCGCCGAAGCCGAGGTTGGTCCAGCGGATGCCGAGCCCGCGCCCCACGAGCGCCGGCCACGTCGAGCGGGCGTCGCGGGCCGTGCCGCCCTGGCTGATCGAGCTGCCGTGGTGCACCCAGTGGAACCCGGATGCCGCCCCGCCCGGCGAGACCGGCGCATCGCCCGTCACGCCGTCGATGGCGACCGCCGCATCGACCGGGAGCCACACGACGACGTCACGCTCGGCGCCCGAGCCTCCGAGCTCGAGCACGACCCGGCGGGCCGGGCGCGGCTCGAGTGTCCACGGCCCCTCCCGCCGTTCGCGGATGAGCCCGGTGGGCTCGATGACGGCTCGCGCCACGATCTCGCCGTCGATCTCGGCCAGCAGCTCCGCCTCGCGCTCGGGCGCATCGAGGTGCGTCATCACGAGCCGGTCGACGCGCACCTCGAGCGTGAGCGTGCGCGCGGCCGTGCGCAGCGGCATCCGCACCCCCGAGGCGAACGAGCCGAGCACGCGCAGCGGCTCGGGCGCCCGCCGCGATTGCTCGGCCAGCAGCCGCAGCGGGCGCCACCCCTCCCGGTCGCGGACGACGTCGACCGCGCCGAGGAACCGCGGCGCCGTCACGGCCGAGCCGAGTCGTCGGCGCCCGTGTCGTGCGCACCTGCGGAGATGTTGCGGATGAGCACGATGAGCCACGTGAAGATGAGCGCGAAGCCGATGATCTCGACGGCCGTGAGGTTGTAGATGCCGAGCGCGAAGAGCACGCTCGCGAACACCACCACGCCGAGGAACACGTAGCCCACGGCGACGAACACCACGGGCATCCGGGGCACGAGGCGGGGAAGCCCGATCACCATGCCCGCGAAGATCACCACGAGCCCCGTCGCGAAGGTGTTGTGCACCCACTCGACCCAGTTGACCGGGAACACACCGACGAGGGTGAGGAAGGTGCCGAGCAGCATGAGGGCGCCGCGCATGACGCGGATGCGCATGAGCTCGGCGCGCCCGTCGGCGTCGCGCGGCGCCCGGGCCATGCCGCTCGCGTCGAGCTCGACCGTGAGGTACCGCGCGATGGCCGTGAGCACGGCGCCCGCCACGATGAGCGTGATGTTGAAGACCCAGCTCGAGAAGTCGTCGCCGATGCCGAGCGCCGAGATGTTCTTCTCCCACCACTCCGCATCCGACGTGGACAGCATGGAGCCGAAGACGCCCACGACGAGGTAGACCGCGAGCACCGTCGCGACGCGCGTCGTCGTCATCTCGGCGGCCGAGATGAACGAGATGTAGGCAGCCATCGCGGCACTCGCACCGATGAGCAGCACCGAGCTGAAGGCGAACACGACCGCGCCGATGAAGGCCTGCGCGACGACGATCGAGATGCCCTCGAGCAGCAGCAGCGTCGTGAAGCCGTGCGCGAGGGCGAGGGCGACGATGTCGACGACGAGCCGCCAGACGCCCCGCTCCGGGCGATCGCGGCGGGTCGAGCCGGGTGCGGGCAGGAGGTACCCGACGACGAAGGCACCCGCCGAGGCCACGGCTGCGATCGCGGACGCCCAGGCGCCGAGCGACCAGGCGCCCGCGATCGGAAGGGAGTGCATCCCCACCCCGAAGACCGCGACGATGGCGGCGAGGGCGAACGCGGCGCTCGCCACGAGGAGCGCGCGGGACTCGGTCGTGCGGGCGGTCGCTCCGATGCGCGCGACGAGGGGGCGTTCTGCGGATACCGTCGTGGTGGTTGACATGTCGTCATTCTCCTCCGCGCGAGCCCGCGCCTAGCGTTGCGTTCCGGCCTCGACGATCGCGATCTCCTGGGTGGCGGTGTCGCGATCCGCAGGTGTCGCCGCCGACACCGTGATCGGCCAGCGACCCCGGCGCGTCCAGCGCACGCGAACCTCGCGGGTGCGCAGGTAGAAGACGGCGGCGATCGCCGCGGCTGCGAGGCCGGATGCCGCACCCACCGCGATCGCCCACCGCGGCCCCGCGGCATCCGCGATCGCGCCGACGAGGGGTGCGCCGATCGGCGTGCCGCCCATGAAGATCGCGAGGTAGAGGGCGAGCACGCGGCCGCGCATGGAGGGCGCCGTGGTCGTCTGCACATAGGCGTTCGCGGTGTTCATCATCGTGATGCCCGTGAAGCCGACGATCACGAGCAGCGCCGCGAAGCTCCATGGCTCGGGCGCGAGGGCGGCGGCACCGAGCGAGAGACCGAAGCCGAGGCTCGCGAGCGTCACGGTGCGCAGACGGGGGCGCTCGCGGCGGGCCGCGATGAGGGCGCCCGCGACGGAGCCGATCGCGAGCGCCGACGAGAGCCATCCGAACTCTTCGGGCCCCTCGCCGAACTCGACCTTCGCCATGGTCGAGGTGTAGATGGGGAAGTTGTACCCGAGCGTTCCGGTGAGGAAGACCATCGCGAACACGAGCAGGATGTCGGGTCGACGCCGCACGTACCGGAACCCCGCGCGCATCTGCCCGCGGCCGCGCGCCCTGCGCGTGAACGGCGTGAACTCGGATGGCCGGAGCGCCCAGATCGAGGCGAGCACCGCGATGAAGGTGGCCGCGTTGATCAGGAAGACCCAACCCGACCCGACGACGGCCACGAGCATGCCGGCGACGGCGGGGCCGATGAGCCGCGCCGTGTTGAACGACGCCGCGTTGAGCGCGACGGCGTTCGCGAGCGAGGCGTCGTCGACGAGCTCGCCCACGAACGCCTGGCGTGCGGGCGAGTCGAAGGCAGCCGCGATGCCGAGGCCGAGGGCGAAGCCGAACACCATCCACAGCTGCACGACGCCCAGGATCGTGAGGACGCCGAGGCCCGCGCCGAGCAGCATCATGGCGGCCTGCGTCAGGGCGAGCACGTGCCGCCGGTCGAAGCGATCCGCGACCCATCCCGTGACGGGCAGGAGCACGAGCTGGGGGCCGAACTGCAGCGCCATGACGACGCCGACCGCGACGGCGTCGTCGTCGGTGAGCTCTGCGAGCACGAGCCAGTCCTGGGCGATGCGCTGCATCCAGGTGCCGACGTTCGAGACGAGGGCGCCCGCGAACCAGATGCGGTAGTTCCGCGTCGCGAAGGTCCGGAACATCTGACTCATCGCCTCCATCATGCTCCTCCCGCCCGCACGGAGCCTGTGCCCGGCCCCGCCGCCGCTACGCTTTCAGCGGCGAGGAGGCCTGCATGACCGACGTGACCCGCACCGAGCGCACCTTCGTCGACGCCCACGGCGTGACGATCCACTACTACGTGTGGCGAGCTGATGCGCCGCGCGCGGTCGTGCAGCTGCTGCACGGCGTCGGCGAGTACGCGACGCGATACGAGCGCTTCGCGCAGGCCCTCGCGGCGGCCGGCTACAGCGTCTACGCCGACGATCATCGGGGACACGGCGCGACGGGTCTCGGCCAATGGGGTGACGACCACGCGAAGCTCGGGCAGCTCGGTCCCGGTGGTGTGCGCGCAGCCATCGCGGCCGTCGAGCAACTCACGAGCATCATCCGCGAGGCGAACCCCGGCGTGCCCCTCGTGCTCTTCGGGCACAGCCTCGGCTCGCTCTTCGCGCAGAAGATGATCGGAACGGATGCCGCCCGCTACGACGCCGTGATCCTCTCGGCCACCGCCTACCGCACCCTCACCGACATGAACGGCGGCGACCTCAACGCGAAGCAC
>Ga0164243_10004464_pt1 | contig 21904 bp, 20 predicted proteins | sample OricompcompostOP_FD_108781 | JGI IMG/M metagenome (GOLD analysis project Ga0164243, IMG submission 108781) | Organic Plus compost microbial communities from Emeryville, California, USA - Original compost - Organic plus compost (OP) | ecosystem: Engineered > Solid waste > Mixed feedstock >...
AACGGCATCGGCACACGAGGCGACCTTCCCCACCCACGATCCTGACCCCGGTCGTCGAGGAGGTCAAACAACCCGCCACTTGACGCCCGATCCCCAATAGGGAATCAGCCGACGAGCTCGGCGACCTCCTCGGCGCAGGCCCAGCTGAGCGTGACGCCGGCGCCGCCGTGGCCGTAGCAGTGCACGACCCGGCCCTCCCGCTCCAGGCGCACCTCCGGCCGGGCCGGACGCAGGCCGACCTTGTGCCGGAGCACCCGGGCACCGGCGACCTCCGGCACCAGCCGGGCGCCGCGCTCGAGGATCGACCGCGCCACCTCGGGCGACGGGGTGCGGCTCCAGTCCCCCTCGACGTCGGTGCCGCCGACCACCACGTCCCGCGACCGCGGGATGACGTACGTCGGACCCTCCGGCGTGCCGCTGTCGAGCCACCACCGCTCCAGGCCGAACTGCTCGACGTACACCACCTGCCCGCTCACCGGTACGACGGACGTGTCCGCGCCCAGCAGCCGGGCGCCGAGGCCCGAGCAGTTCACGACGACGTCGCCGCCGGGCGGCAGGGCGGCGAGGCCGAGCCGGGTGACCGTCCCGCCGAGCTCGAGCACCCGGCGGTGCAGCCAGGGCAGGTAGACCGGCATCTCGACGACCGGGGTGACGAACGTCCACCCGTCGGCGTACCCCTGGGGCAGCGACGTCTCCCGGTCCAGCGCCGGCACTGCGTCGGCCCACCACGGGTCGGGCTGCCGGCTGCGCAGGCACTCGGTCCCGGTGAGCATCCGGACCCCGGCCTCGGGCTCGGAGGCGAGCTTCTCGAAGGCGGCGTAGGACCGGGCCGTCCACGCCGCGACCCGGCTCTGCGGGGCGGCCCGGTAGGGGTAGACGATCGCGGCGGCCACCGCCGACGTGGTCTCGAGCGGCAGGTCCCGCGCGACCACGTCGACCTGGTGGCCGGCCTCGAGGAGGCGCACGGCACAGCTGAGGCCGACGACCCCCGCACCCACGACGATCACGCGCTGCATGTGTCCGAGTGTGCTACCCGTACGTAACCCTCGTCACACCCCGGCGTTGGACCTCCTCGGAAAGGGGTCCCATGCTTCGTCGGCATCGTCGCGTCCGTCTCGTCCTCGCGCTGCTCGTCCCCGCCCTCCTCGCCGCCACGCTGCTCACCGCCACCGGCGGCGCCGCCGGCGCGCACGAGGAGCGGCCGGCGCAGTTCCCGGACGGGAAGGGGCACCGACCGAAGTTCCTCGGCTACGACAACCCCCACAGCCGCGTGGTCTGCCGGCCGGAGTCGCGCGCCCGGATCGCGAGGATGCCGGCGGGCCGGCTCAAGAAGGTGAACCAGCGGCTGCTCCGCCGGTGCCACTTCTCCTCGATCCAGGACGCGATCAACAGCATCAAGAGGCGGAAGACCTCCATCTACGTGCTGCCCGGCCGCTACGAGGAGCGCAAGTACGCCAACACCCGGCGCAGCTACTACTGCTCGCACCTGTCCGCCGTCTCCCGCGCACCGCTCGCGCACTCGGCGTACATCGGCAGCATCAACACCGAGGAGCCCCCGGAGCCCGACGGCCTGGCGAAGCGCGCCGCCGAGGAGACCGACCCGATCGGGCTGTCGTACGCCGACCAGCGCCGCTGCCCGCACAACCTCAACCTGATCGCGCTCTTCGGTGACCGCACGCCGGGCAACAAGTCGATCCGCTGCGACAGCCGGTTCTGCGGCACCCAGATCGTCGGCACCGGCCGGCGGATGACCGACGTCATCGTCGACAACCGGTTCAAGAAGCTCAACGCGATCCGCCTCGACCGCGCCGGCGGCGCCTACCTGACGAACATGACCTTCCAGCAGGCCGAGTTCAACTCGGTCTACGTCATGGAGACCGACGGCTTCGTGATCGACCGGGTCACCGCGCGCGGCAACGACGAGTACGGCATCCTCGCCTTCGCCAGCGACCACGGCCTGATCCAGCGCAGCAACACCTACTACAACGGCGACTCGGGCATCTACCCCGGCTCGGGCTCCGACCTCAACGCGAACAACAAGCGGCTGAAGGCCAAGCGGTACGCGATCGAGATCCGCCGCAACCGCAGCCACCACAACACGCTGGGCTACAGCGGAACGGCGGGCAACTCGATCTGGGCCCACCACAACAAGTTCTACGCCAACGCCACCGGCATCGCGACGGACTCGCTCTTCCCCGGCCACCCGGGCCTGCCCCAGGACCACGCCCGCTGGAGCTACAACGAGATCTACAGCAACAACAGCAACTGGTACGTGAAGTACGTCGACAGGGGCGTGTGCGACAAGCCGATGCGCAAACGCGGCTACATGCACGGCGCCGTCTGCCCGGTCGTCCCGACCCCGGTCGGCACCGGCGTGCTGATCGCGGGCGGCAACTACAACCGCACCGACCACAACTGGATCTACGACAACTGGCGCGTCGGCACGATGCAGTTCTGGGTGCCGGCGCCGTTCCGTGACGAGTACGACCTGAAGAAGCTCTTCGACACCTCGCACCACAACCACACGACCCACAACCACATGGGCTTCACCAAGAGCGGCAAGGTGCGGCACAACGGCCTCGACCACTGGTGGGACGACGCCGGCTACGGCAACTGCTGGGAGAAGAACGAGTCCTCCCACGGCACGCCGACCGACAACTTCATCCTGCCGGTGCGGTCCTGCAAGAACGGCGGCTCGCAGTTCCTGCCCGGCACCGTGGTCAAGGACGCGGGCTTCCTGACCTGCAACGAGTACGACCGCTCCGACAAGGTGTTCCGGCACCCGCCGCTCTGCACCTGGTTCGACAGCCCGAAGCCGCCCAGCGGCGCCGCCCTGCCCGCGCACACCGCCGGCCCGGCCGCCGACGGCGCCGGGCCCACCGGCCCGCTGCTCGCGGTGGTCGGCGCGCTGACACTGGTGGTGGGGCTGCGGGTACGGCGGCGCAGGAGCCCGGATGCCGCGTAGGGTCCTCGTCGCCCTCGCCGTCGTGACTGTGGTGCTGGTCGGCGGCGGGATCGCCATGGCCCGCTCGACCCCGTCGCTGCGGGTGACCGGGCCGACGTCGGTCGAGGGCACCGACGCCTCGGCGGTGTTCCAGGTCGGCGAGCACACCATCCGGCAGGTCCGGTACGTCGACGACGGCACCCTCCGCTACACCTTCAGCCTGCACAACGACGGCCGGCTCCCGGTGGAGGTGCTCGGCCTGGCCGACGACCAGCCGAGGACCCGGCTGTTCACGATCACCGACCTCACCACCGGCTCGGTGCCCGCGGGCGAGAGCCGCGCGTTCACGGTCTCGATGCACATGTCCGGGTGCGAGTCGCTCTCGGCGCGGGCGGGGTCCTACGTCACCACGCTCGCCGTCCGCACCGAGACCGCGGGGGTGTTCGAGGACGTCGTCGAGCTCGACCTCCCCGAGGAGCTCCACACCGGCTCCCCGCGGGAGGCGTTCTGCCCGAACTCGACGGCGACCTCGCGGCCGCCGGGCTGAGCTCAGGGCCGCACGCGCGCGGTCGTCGCCACCGCCACCCAGACCAGCGCCATCACGAAGCTGTTGAGCGGCAGCGCGAACATCACCGGCAGGAACACCGCCAGCCCGGCGCCGGTCCACCACGGCCAGCACCGACCGCTGCCCAGCACGCCGGCCGCCACAAGGCCGACGAACGTCGGCAGCACGGCCACCACGAACAGCCACTCCGCCGGCTCGGACCCGATGACGGACACGCCGAGCATGGTGAGCCCGGCGACGGTGAGCCCCAGCGGCGCGAGCGACCAGAGCACCCGGCGCCAGCCGCGCACCGGGGTGAGCAGCGCGAGCGCGACGGCTCCCAGGACGAAGGCCAGGCCCGCGGTGAGCTCCGAGGCCAGGCCGAGAGCCGTGGTGTGGTCGTCGACGTCGCCGGCGAGCCCGATCACGCCGTTCACGCCGAGCACGGCGGCCGCCGCCCAGGCGAGTGCGCGGGGGCTCCGCACGGCGGAGGTGGTGGCCACCGGGGTGGTCAGGACGGTCATGGTGTCTCCTCTCGTCGCGATGCGGGACCGCATCGACGACGGGAGTCAACGCGCCGCTGCCTATCGACGCCTCTGCCCAGCGGCCCGACCACCTCTGTCGCCAGACAGAGGACGCGGACGCTCCTCCGCTCCTACGATTCCGGCGTGCCGCTCGTCCCTCGCGCCCCGTGGGCCCGTGACCTGCTGCTCGGCGCGGTCCTGACGCTGGTCGCCGAGGCCGAGCTCCTGCTGCTCGACCCGGCCGAGGTCGACGGCCCGGTGGCAGCGCACCACGCGCTCAACCTGCTGGTGCTGCCCGCGGTCGCGCTCCGGCGCCGCACCCCGCTCGGCTCGATCGCCGTCGCCGCCGTGGGCCTGGTGTTCACGCCGCTCATGGGCTCGGCACCCACTGCGACGCCGTACCTCGTCCTGCTGTTCCTGCTCGGGTCGCTCGGGTGGCACGCCGGCACCCGGGACGGGCTCCTCGGCACGGCGGCCGTGCTGGTCCTCGGCGTCGGGCTGGACGCCGCCGCCAACGACTTCCGCTTCGCCGACCTCGTGGTCAACACCGTGATCGTCACCCTGGCCTGGGCCGGTGCCCACCTGGTGCGGCGCGCCACCGACCGGCGGGTGGCGGCGGAGGTCGCGGCCGACCGCGCCGCCCATGCCGCCGTCGAGGAGGAGCGCGGCCGGATCGCCCGCGACCTGCACGACTCGCTCGCCCACGCCCTCACCCTGATGACGTTGCAGGCCGGCGGCGCCCGCGAGCGGGTCACCGAGCCGCTGGCGCTCGAGGTGCTGGGCTCGATCGAGACCTCCGGGCGCCAGGCGCTCGACGACATGCACCGGGTGCTCGGCCTGCTCGGGCCCGCGTCACCGGACGCGCCGGACCTCGCGCACCTGCCCGAGCTGGTCGAGGGCGTCCGGGGCAGCGGGCTGGACGTCGACCTCCGGGTGGTCGCCGACGACCTCCCACCCAGCGTCTCCACCACGGTCTACCGCGTGGTCCAGGAGGCGCTGACGAACGTCGTCCGGCACAGCGCGGCCGCGTCCGCGCGGGTCGAGTCAGTCGCCGCGACGGGTCCGTGTGCGCGGTGGTGACCGACGCCGGCCCCGCGCGCGGGCCGGGCACGACCGGGACCGGCCGCGGCCTCGCCGGGCTGCGGCAGCGGGTCTCGCTGTACGGCGGCAGCCTCGAGTCCGCGCCCGCGGCCGACGGCTGGCGGGTGGAGGCGCGGATCCCGCTGCCCGAGGCGGCACGGTGACCGGCATCGGCCTGGTGCTCGCCGACGACGAGGCGCTGGTCCGGCAGGGGTTGCGGATGGTCCTCGAGCTGGACCCGGGGCTGACCGTGCTCGCCGAGGCCGCCGACGGCAGGGAGGCGCTGCAGGTCGTGGGCGGCCACCGCCCCGACCTGGCGCTGCTGGACATCCGGATGCCCGGTCTCGACGGCATCGAGGTCACCCGCCGGATCGCCGCCGACCCCGCGCTCGGCTCGGTGCGGGTGGTGCTGCTGACGACGTTCGCCGACGACGACCTGGTGGTCGAGGCGCTGCGCGCCGGCGCGGCCGGCTACCTGCTCAAGAGCATGCCGCCGGAGCAGATCCGCTCCTCCGTGCGCGCGGTCGCCGAGGGGCAGACCGCGCTCGCGCCGAGCCTGGTCGACCGGCTGGCCCGCGAGTACGCCGAGCGCCGCCGTCCGCGCAGCCCGGAGCTGGACCGGCTCACCGAGCGGGAGACCGACGTGCTGCGCGAGGTGGCCCGGGGCCGGTCCAACCAGGAGATCGCGCAGGCGCTCTACGTCGGCGAGGGCACCGTGAAGACCCACGTGGCCGCGATCCTGCGCAAGCTCGGGCTGCGCGACCGGACCCAGGCGGCGGTCGCGGCCTACGAGCTCGGCCTGGTTCGGCCCGGGGGTCCGTAGCCGCCGGGCCGCGGGTCAGCCGTCGAGGCCGGCGAGCGCCGCGAGCCGGTTCATCCCCGCCTCGGCGTGCTCGCCCACGCGCCGCTGGGCGGCCCGCACGTCCGGCCGCTCCCGGTCCTCCGGTGCAACCCGAGCGGGGTTGAGCAGGCAGTCCTGGGCCCACGCGGCGATGTCCGGCTCGGCCCCGAAGGCCCGGCTCGCCCGGTAGCCGAGGACGGTCATCCGCGCCCAGTCCACCAGCGAGTTGCCGTACGGCGACGGCGGGCACAGCCGGTTCTTCTCCTCGTCGCCGTCCCGGGTCGCCTCGACGTACCCCGCGAGCGCCGCCGCGAAGCACGGGAAGCCGCTGCGGACCGGCTGGAGGCGGATCGCGTCCCGGCCCCAGATCGGGACCGTCGGCACGCCGGGGAAGGCGCTCGCGGCGCAGTGCACCACGACAGCGTCCCGGGCGACCGGCACCCGACCCTGCTCGAGCTCCAGCTCTCCGGGCCGCACCGCGCGGACGTGACCGAGCCGGACGACGCGTTCGACGCTGCGGAGCAGGTCCAGCTCCCAGCGCGCGAGCGTGGGCGTGCGCGCCATGGTCGGCGCCACGGACGGGTCGACGCGCAGCATCACGCCGGACGACTCCAGCCGCAGGAACAGCTCGTCGAGCGACTCCGACTGCGCCGCGTTCTCGACGACGTCGGCGACCATGCCGGTGAACGCGGCCGGGTCCGGCTGCACCACCGCCCGGTCGAGCATCCAGGGGTCCCGCGGGCGCACCCAGCAGACCGCGTCCGGGTCCACGCCGCCGCTCAGCAGCCACACGATCGCGTCGGTGGCGGTCTTGCCGGACCCCACGACGACGTACTGCGACGCCGACCCGGCCGCCTCGGGCAGCTCGCCGACCGGGACCACGCGGGCGCCGTCCACCGCGGCGAACGGCGGCGGCGTGGTCGCGGGGATCTCCGGCTCGAGGTAGTGCGCGTCCACGACCCGGGTGCCCTCGGGCGGCGGGCCGGCGTGCTCGCGGCCGCCCTCGAAGGTCACCCGCCCGGTGCCGGCCAGCCGCTGCAGCACCGCGTCGTAGTAGGCGCAGATCTCCGGTGCGGTGGCCCGCTCCTGGAGGCCCGTCTCGGGACCGTCGGTCTGGAGCTCCCCGCCGCCGAGCCGGGTCGAGGCGACGCCGTAGAAGACCGAGGCCTGGTGCAGCCGCACGAACGGGTAGGCGTCGCGCCAGTGGCCGCCCGGTGCGGCCCTGCGGTCCACGATCGTGACCGTGGCGTCGGGGTCGTGGTCGACGAGGGAGTCGACGAACGCCAGACCCGAGGCACCGGCGCCGACGACCAGGTAGTCGTGCGCCATCCAGGCAGGCTAGTCCTGATCGAGCCCGTTGGCCCGCCGGATCGCGTCGACGATGCCGGCCATGATCTCGGTGAGGCCGAAGTCCTTGGGCGTGTAGACCGCGGCCACGCCGAGCTCGCGCAGCCGGCGCGCGTCGGAGTCCGGGATGATCCCGCCCACGACCACCGGGACGTCGGTCAGCCCGGCCTCGCGCAGCCCGTCGAGCACCGCCGGAACGAGCTCCATGTGCGAGCCGGAGAGGATCGACAGGCCGACGCAGTGCACGTCCTCGGCGACCGCGGCGGACACGATCTGCTCCGGGGTGAGCCGGATGCCCTGGTAGACCACCTCGAACCCGGCGTCGCGGGCCCGGACGGCGACCTGCTCGGCGCCGTTGGAGTGGCCGTCGAGGCCGGGCTTGCCGACCAGCAGCCGCAGCCGCCCGCCGAGCTCCTCGCCGGTCGCCTTCACCCGCTCCCGGACGGCGGTCAGCTCGGCGCCGGCCTCGGCGACGCCCACGGCGCCGCTCACGCCGGTCGGGGCGCGGAACTCGCCGAACACCTCGCGTAGGGTGCCCGCCCACTCCCCCGTGGTGGCGCCGGCGCGGGCCGCGGCCAGCGTGGCCTGCATCAGGTTGGTGCCGTCCTTGGCGTCGGCGGCGAGCCGGGCCAGCGCCTCGGCGACCGCGCCCTCGTCGCGCTGCGCCTTCCACTCCTCGAGCGAGCGGATCGCGGCGCGCTCCGCCTCGGGGTCGGGCGCCATGATCGCGGAGTCGAGGTCGGCGGTCAGCGGCGAGGGCTCGGTCGTCTCGAACCGGTTGACGCCGACGATGACCTCCTCGCCGCTCTCGATCCGGGCCCGGCGCGCCGCGTGGGCGGAGACCAGCTCCTGCTTCATGTAGCCGGACTCGACCGCGGCGATCGCGCCGCCCATCGCCTGCACCCGGTCCATCTCGGCCCGGGCGCCCTCGACCAGCTCGGCGACCTTCGCCTCGATGACCTTCGACCCGTCGAAGATGTCCTCGTACTCCAGCAGGTCGGACTCGTAGGCCAGCACCTGCTGCAGCCGCAGCGACCACTGCTGGTCCCAGGGCCGGGGCAGCCCGAGGGCCTCGTTCCAGGCGGGCAGCTGCACCGCGCGGGCGCGGGCCTTCTTCGACAGCGTCACGCCGAGCATCTCCAGCACGATCCGCTGCACGTTGTTCTCCGGCTGGGCCTCGGTCAGCCCGAGCGAGTTGACCTGGACGCCGTACCGGAACCGGCGCATCTTCGGGTCCTGCACGCCGTACCGCTCGCGGGTGATCTCGTCCCAGAGCTCGACGAAGGCGCGCATCTTGCACATCTCCTCGATGAACCGCACGCCCGCGTTCACGAAGAACGAGATCCGGCCGACGACCTTCTCGAAGTCGTCGTCGGAGACCTGGCCGGAGCTCTTGACCTGGTCGAGCACGGCGATCGCGGTGCACAGGGAGTAGGCGAGCTCCTGCGTCGGCGTGGCCCCGGCCTCCTGCAGGTGGTAGCTGCAGATGTTGATCGGGTTCCACCTCGGGATCTCGTGGACCGTGTAGACGATCAGGTCGCTGATCAGCCGCAGCGAGTGCTCGGGCGGGAACACGTAGGTCCCGCGCGAGAGGTACTCCTTGATGATGTCGTTCTGCGTGGTGCCGGCGAGCCGGTGCGCCACCTCGGTCGGCGACAGCTCGGGGTTCTGCTCCTCGGCGACGACCTGGTACAGCGCGAGCAGCCACATGGCGGTCGCGTTGATCGTCATCGAGGTGTTCATCTCGGTGAGCGGGATCTGGTCGAAGAGCTTGCGCATCTCGCCCAGGTGCGGCACCGGGACGCCCACCTTGCCGACCTCGCCGCGGGCGAGCGGCGAGTCCGGGTCGTAGCCGGTCTGGGTGGGCAGGTCGAACGCCACGGACAGGCCGGTCTGGCCCTTGGCCAGGTTGGTGCGGTACAGCGCGTTGGACGCCTCCGCCGTCGAGTGCCCGGCGTAGGTGCGCATGACCCAGGGTCGGTCCTTCACGGGCCGGTCCTGCTCAGGCCTGTCCTTCTCGCTCATGCGATCGAGCGTAGGGCGCGGGCTACCGCTTGGTAACCGGCTGGACGTGTGGGGTTCCCGACACCGGGAGCCCCCCACGTCCAGCCGGACCTCAGGCGGTGGCGGCCTCGCGCTCGATCTCGACGACGCGGATCAGCCGGGAGAGGTGGAGGAGCCGGCGCACGGCGGGACCGCAGCCGCGGAGCGTGAGGTGCTGGCCGGAGCGGCTCGCCCACCGGGTGGCCACCGCGAGCACCTTGAGGGCGGTCAGGTCGATCGCCCGGACGTCGCTGAGGTCGATGTGCACGTCGCCCTCGCCCCGGGCGGCGAGGTGCTCGTAGATCGCCGAGCGGACCTGCATCGTGCTGCGTACGTCGAAGTCACCGCGGAGGATGAGCGTGTCGCCGTCGGTCGTGATCTCCACGGTCGGTCCTCCCTCCGCAACTTTGTCCTTCACCCACTATGACGCTGGTCAACGAACAAGGGTTGCGTTGGAATTCCTGCGAGTTTGATGAGTATTTCAACCACTCCCCCGGCGAGGCAGGATGGCGGCATGGCGACCAGCGGCGTGACCGGCAGCGGCGTGACCATCAGCAGGGCGGCGGAGCTGACCGGGCTCAGCACCGACACCCTCCGCTACTACGAGAGGGACGGGCTGATGCTGGAGCCGGTGGCCCGGTCCAGCACCGGGCACCGTCGGTACACCGAGCGGGACCTGGAGTGGATCCGGCTGGTCACCCGGCTGCGGGCGACCGGGATGCCGATCCGCGACGTGCGGCGGTACGCCGAGCTGGTGCGCGCCGGCGGCGGCACCGAGCGGGCGCGTCTCGAGCTGCTGGTCGCGCACCGGACCAAGGTGCTCGCGCAGCTCGAGGAGGTCCAGGGACACCTGGAGGCGATCGACGACAAGATCGCGCTGTACACGGAGGCGGTCGCCCGCTCCGCCTGAGGACCCGCTTGACTTGGAGTGCACTCCAAGGAGTTACCTGGCGGGCATGAGCATCGGACAACGCACTCTCGGAACCACCTCTCCCCTCACCGTCTCGACCCTCGGCCTCGGCTGCATGGGCATGTCGGAGTTCTACGGGACGGCGGACGAGTCCACCGCGATCGAGACCATCCACCGCGCCCTCGACCTGGGGGTCACCTTCCTCGACACCGCCGACATGTACGGGCCGTTCACCAACGAGCAGCTCGTCGGCAAGGCGATCGCCGGTCGTCGCGACGAGGTCCAGCTGGCCACGAAGTTCGGCAACGAGCGGCGCCCCGACGGCAGCTGGGTCGGCATCAACGGCCGGCCGGAGTACGTGCGCGCCGCCTGCGACGCCTCGCTGCAGCGCCTCGGCGTCGACCACATCGACCTCTACTACCAGCACCGCGTGGACAGGACGGTGCCGATCGAGGAGACCGTCGGCGCGATGGCCGAGCTCGTCGAGGCCGGCAAGGTCCGCCACCTCGGCCTCTCGGAGGCCTCCGCCGCGACCATCCGCCGGGCCGCCGCCACCGCGCCGATCACGGCGCTCCAGTCCGAGTACTCGCTGTTCACCCGCGACCTCGAGGACGAGGTCCTGCCGACGATCCGGGAGCTCGGCATCGGGCTGGTGCCGTACTCCCCGCTCGGCCGGGGCATGCTGACCGGGCGGGTCACCGCCGAGAGCCTGGAGGAGGGGGACTCGCGACGGGCCGGCCGGTTCCCGCGGTTCCAGGGCGAGGCGCTCGAGGCCAACCTGGCACTGGTGGCCCAGATCGAGAAGATCGCCGAGGCCAAGGGCTGCACGCCCGGGCAGCTGGCGCTCGCCTGGGTGCTCGCCCAGGGCGACGACGTCGCCCCGATCCCGGGCACCAAGCGGGTGGAGTACCTCGAGGAGAACGTCGCGGCCGCGGACGTGACGCTCGACGAGAGCGACCTGGCCGAGCTGGACCGGGCGGTGCCGCGGGACGCCGTGGCCGGCGACCGGTACGCCGACATGAGCAGCGTGAACGTGTAGCGGAGCCACGCCCTAAGGTGGCCGCATGGTCAACCTGACGCGGATCTACACCCGCACCGGCGACGGTGGCGAGACCAAGCTGGGTGACCTCAGCACCACCACCAAGAACGACCTGCGGCTGCACGCCTACGCCGACGTCGACGAGGCGAACGCCCACCTCGGCCTCGCGGTCGCGGTGGGCGGCCTCGACGACGACGTCGTGCGGGTGCTGACCCACGTGCAGAACGACCTCTTCGACGTCGGCGCCGACCTCTGCACGCCGGTGGTCGAGAACCCCGAGTACCCGCCGCTGCGGATCGAGCAGGACTACGTCGACCGGCTCGAGGCGTGGTGCGACGAGTACAACGAGCGGCTGCCCAGGCTGCGGTCGTTCATCCTCAACGGCGGCACGCCCGCGGCGGCGCACCTGCACGTCGCGCGCACCGTCGTCCGTCGGGCCGAGCGGTCGGCCTGGGCGGCGTACGAGCAGCACGGCGCGACGATGAACAAGCTCGCGATCACCTACCTCAACCGGCTCTCGGACCTCGTGTTCATCCTCGCCCGGCACGCGAACCGCGAGCGCGGCGACGTGCTCTGGGTGCCGGGCGGCGAGCGCGGCCGGGCTCCGGAGCAGGACTCCTAGAAGCCGAAGTCCGCGCGGACGCCCTCGAACCAGGCGCGGCCGACGCTCAGCCCCCACTCGTCCATCAGGGCGAGCGCGTCGTCGGCGTGCCTGCCGGCCTGCACCTTCTCGCCGGTGGCCGCGGCGGCCATCGCCAGGAAGCTGTCGACCGGACCGGCGTTGAGCGCGGAGCCGGCCTGACCGGTGCGCCCCGCGTACGGCGTGAGCCGGCGGTAGACCTCGGCGGCGGTCGCGGCGTCACCCAGGTGCAGCGCCACCTCGGCGGCGTGGCAGTCGAGGTACGCCGACAGCTCGCCGTGCTCGGGCGCCAGGGCCAGCCCACCCGTCCGCTCGAGGTGCTCCCGCGCCCGGTCGGCCTCCCCCGCCCGCAGCAGCAGCGCCGCGACCAGCGGCGCCAGCGGGTAGGCGGTCTCTTCGGCGACGCCGGCGAGCGTCTCGGCGGCCCGCAGCTCCTCGCCCTGCCACATCCACAGCGTGGCCTGCGCGGCGGCCAGCGCCTCGCCGCCGAACGACTCGTGGATGTGCCCGGCCCACACCTGCATCCGGCCGAGCAGCTCCTCGCCCTCCTCGAAGCGGCCGCGCAGCGCGAGCCACGGCATCGTCACCGCCCCCAGCACCAGCTCGCCGTACGGGATCCGCAGCCGCTCGGCCTCGGCATGGCTGACCGCCGCCGCGGTGGCCATCTCGTCGGGCCGGCCCAGCTCGCTCAGCACCACCGTGCGCAGCGTCGAGGAGACCACGAACGCCTGCTCGGCCCCGGAGTCGCGGGCCAGCGTGACCGCCTCGGTCGCCCAGACGAGGCGCTCCTCGGCGGTGGCCGCGGTCCAGACGGCGGAGGTGGCGACCTGGCGCGCGTGCAGCCGCAGCCGCGGCTCGCCGATCCGGTCGGCCATCGCGAGGGCGTCGTCGATCAGCACCCGGTTCTCCGGGAGGGGCACGACGTTGGCCAGCTCGTTGGCCAGCGCGAGCATCACCCGGCAGCGCAGCTCGCCGTCCTCCTCGGGCAGCGCCTCGAGCCCGGCGCGCAGGGTGGCGACCACCCGCTCGTTCATGCCGGTGGGCGCGGACTGCCACAGCCCGCCCTCGGTCGCCGACAGCGCCGCGCGGGCGGCCCGCTCGAGGTCCCCGAGCTCCTCCGCGGCGTCGATCGCCTGCTCCACCGTGCGGACCAGCTCGGGCACCAGCGCCGCCCAGCGGTAGGCCTCGACCAGCTGGAGCAGCAGGTCGTAGCGGTCCGCCGCGGTGGCCTCGGGGTCGGCGGCGAGCGCGTCGAGCGCGGCGACCAGCAGGTCGGCCGCCTCCTCGTGGGCGTGCAGGCCGCGGGCGTCCTCGGCGGCCCGGGCCGCCGCCCGCCAGGCGCGGCCGGCGTGCACCGGGCCGGCGGCCAGCCAGTGCCGGGCCACCTCGGAGTCCCGGCCGGTGCCCTCGAGCGCCGCCGCCACCCGGGCGTGCATCCGGGCCCGGCGGGAGGCCGACGTACCGAGCAGCAGGCTGTCGCGGACCAGCGCGTGCACGAACACGAACCGGTCGATCTCCTCCTCCTCGACCAGGCCCGCCGCCTGCGCGGGCTCGACCAGGTCGAGCAGCAGGTCGGGGTCGGTGCCCAGCACCGCGGCCACGGTCCCGGTGTCGAAGCGCCGGCCGACCACGGCCGCGACCCGGAGCGCCTCGACGGTCTTGTCGTCGAGCCGGGCCAGCCGGCGGCGGACGACGTCCGTCACGGCCACCGGCGGCTCCGCGGTCAGCTCGTCGACGTCGGCGCGCTCGCCGGCCAGCCGCGCGTACTCCACCAGGAAGAACGGGTTGCCGCCGGTGCGCTCCTGCAGGCGCCTCCCCTGCTCGGGACTGACCTCGCGGTGGCTGACCCCGGCGAACACCGCGCCCGCCTCGTCCGCGGTCAGCCCGTCCAGCTCGAGACGTACGGCGTGCCGGCGGGCCAGCGCCTCGGCCACGTCGGCCAGGCCCGGGCTCACCTCCAGCGGTCGCCAGGTGCACACGACCAGCAGCGAGCCGGACCCGACGACCTCGGCGAGCAGGCCCAGCACGCGCAGCGAGGACGGGTCCGCCCAGTGCAGGTCGTCCAGGACGACCACCGTCGGCTTCTCCCGGGCGGCGCGCTCGACCTCGCGGACGACCGCCTCCCAGGAACGGAACGACGCCCCGACGTCGTCGGTCGGGCCCGGCGCCGGGAGCTCGACCCCCAGCCCTTCGAGGACGGCGCGCCACGGCCACAGCGGCGGGGCACCGTCGTCCTGGGAGCACCGCCCCCGGAGCACCCGCACCCCCGAGCCCGCGGCCGCGGCGGCGACCTCCTCGACGAGGCGGGTCTTCCCGATCCCGGGCTCGCCGGTGACCACCGCGAACGTCGCCGTCCCCCGCCGCGCCGCCTCCAGGGCCTCGGTCAGGGCCGCGAGCTCGGCCTCGCGGCCCACCAGCGGCCACGGGGCGACGGGCGCGGCCGGCTCCGGCGCCCGCTCGGGATCGGCGGCCGGCGGCGTGGGCGAGGAAGCGGCCGGCACCGCCTCGCCCGCGGGCGGGAGCCAGGCCAGGTGCGGGTCCTGGCGCAGCAGCGCGGTCTCGAGGTCGCGGATCGCCGGCGACGGCTCGAGCCCGAGCTCCTCGTCCAGCACCCCGCGCAGGTCGCGGAGCGCGGCCAGCGCGTCGGCCTGCCGGCCGCTGCGCTGCAGGGCCACGGCGCGCAGCGCCCACAGCCGCTCCCGGAGCGGGTGCCGGCCGGTCAGCACCTCCAGCTCGACGGCCGCCGCGGTGTGCCGGCCCAGCGCGAGCTCGGCGGTCAGCCGGTCCTCCAGGGCGACCAGCCGCAGCTCCTCCAGCCGGGTGCGCTCCGGCACCACCGACGGCGCATCGCCGAGGTCGCCGTACGGCGTCCCGCGCCAGCGGCCGAGCGCCCCCTCGAGGTCGGCGACGATCCGTTCCAGCTCGGCCGCCGGCACCGGGGCCGGCCCCCAGCCCGGGAAGTCGCGCAGCGGCGCGTGCGCACGGGCGACCGTGGACTCGAAGGCGTGCGCGTCCACGACCGAGTCCGGCACGGCGAGGGCGTACCCCGGCGCGACCGTCACCAGGACGGTCGGGGTCGACCGCCGGGTCCGGCCCGGCTCGAGGGCCCGGCGCAGGTGGGAGATGTAGCCCTGCAGCGTGCTGCTCACGCTGGCCGGCGGGGTGTCGCCCCACAGCAGGTCGACGAGGGTGTCGACGGCCACGGCGCGCCCGGGGGTCATCGCCAGCGCGGCCACCAGCGCGCGCTGCTTGGGCGACCCGAGGTCGGCGGGAGACCCGTCGATCCGCACCTCGACCGGGCCGAGGACCGCCACCTCCACGCCCGGCAGCGTAGAGCCGCCGTGGGTGCGGCGTCTCCAAGTCCGCTCCAAGAGTCCCCCAAGCGGCCCCGGCGAGCCTGGGCAGGACCCGAAGGAGAACGACCATGACCATCGACATCGACCTGCGGCCGCTGGCCGCCGACGTCCCCCTCCACCTGCCCGGCGAACCGGGCTACGACGAGGCCCGCGTGGCCTGGAACCTCGCCGTCGACCAGCGCCCGGCCGCGATCGCGCTCCCGCGCACCGCGGCCGAGGTGCAGGCCGCCGTGCGGGCCGCCGCCGCGGCCGGGCTGAAGGTGGCCCCGCAGAGCACCGGCCACAACGCCGGCCCGCTCGCCGCCCGCGGCCTCGACGACGTGATGATCATCCGCACCTCGGGGATGGACCTCGCGGTCGCCGACCCGGCCCGGGGGATCCTCCGCGCCGAGGGCGGCGCGCTCTGGGAGCCCGCCGTGGTCGCCGCCGCGGCCCACGGACAGGCGGTCCTGCACGGCTCCTCCCCCGACGTCGGCATCGCCGGCTACTCGCTCGGCGGCGGCATCGGCTGGTTCGCCCGCAAGCTCGGCCTGGCGGCCAACAGCATCACGGCGGTCGAGCTGGTCACCGCGGACGGCGCCCTGGTGCGCGCCGATGCCACGACCAACACGGAGCTGTTCTGGGCGCTGCGCGGCGGCGGTGGCAGCTTCGGGGTCGTGACCGCGCTGGAGCTCCGGATGTACCCGATCGAGACGGCGTACGCCGGCCTCCTGATGTGGGACATCGCCCACGCCGAACGCGTCCTGCGCGAGTGGGCCGCCTGGGCGCCGACCGCCCCGGACGAGATCACCACGGCGTTCCGGGTGATGCGGCTGCCGGACCTGCCGGACCTGCCGGACTTCCTGCGCGGCCGCCAGCTCGTGGTCATCGACGGCGCGGTGCTCGGCTCCGACGAGCTGGGCGAGCGGCTGCTCGCCGGGCTGCGCGCGCTCGAGCCCGCGATGGACACCTTCACGCGGGTCCCCGCGACGTCGCTGGTGCGGCTGCACATGGACCCCGAGGGCGGGGCGCCGTTCACCTCCGACTCCGCTGTGCTCGGCGCCTTCCCCGACGCGGCCGTCGCCGCGTTCCTGGCCGAGGTCGGTCCGGGGGTCGACTCGCCGCTGCTGATGGCCGAGCTGCGCCAGCTCGGCGGGGCGCTGGCCCGGCCGCACGCCGGTGGCGGGGTGCTCTCGCACCTGGACGCCCAGTTCGTGCTGTTCGCCGGCGCGATGGCGGTGTCCCCCGAGGTCGCCGCGGCCGGGCACGCCGCCGCCCAGCGGCTCACCGCGGCGCTCGCGCCGTACGCCAACGACCGGCAGTACCTCAACTTCGCCGAGGGCCCCGTCGACGTCCGCTCCGCCTACCCGGAGAAGTCGTGGCGCCAGCTCGCCGGCATCCGCACCGCGGTGGACCCCGACGGCCTGTTCGTCGCCAACCACCCGGTCCCGCGGCTCTACGAGGACGGCCGGTCGACCACCTGAGGTCAGCGTCGCCGCGCCGCCGAGGCGGTGAGGGCGGCCGGGACCATCAGCACCACGACGACGAGCAGGGACTCCAGGGTGCCGAACCGGTCGGCGAGGTGGCCGACGAGCGGCGGCCCGGTGAGGAAGCCGCCGTACCCGATCGTGGACACCACGCTGACCCGGGCGGCCGCGCGGGCCGGGTCGTCGGCGGCGGCGCTCATGCCGACCGGGAAGCCGAGCGAGGCGCCCAGGCCCCAGGCCACCACGCCGGCGGCGACCAGCACCACGTGCCCGCCCAGCACCGTCAGCAACGCGCCCGCGGCGACCGCGGCGGAGGCGACGCGGAGCACCCGGACCCGGCCGTGGCGGTCCAGCAGCACCGGGCCGACCAGCCGGCCGGTGGTCATCGAGGCCACGAAGAGCGTGAACGCGACCACCCCGACCCAGCGGGCGGTGTGGTGCCCGTCGATCACGGCGAGCGACAGCCAGTCGTTGGCGGTGCCCTCGGCCAGCGCGAAGGTCAGCACCATCACGCCGACGAGGAGCGTGCGTCGCTCCGTCCAGGCGCTGCGCTGCCGCGGAGCCTGCTCCGCGGCGGCCGGCGCGGCCCCGGGCAGGAACCGGGAGCAGGCGGGCAGCGCCAACGCCACGGTGGCCAGCGAGACCAACGCCGCGTGCAGGGCGATCGGTACGTCGGCAGCGGTGGCGAGCACGCCCCCGGCCGCGCCGGCCACGCTGCCGATGCTCCACCCGGCGTGGAACCGCGGCATCACGGTGCGGCCCATCCCTCGCTCGACCTCGGCGCCCTCCACGTTCATCGCGACGTCCCACACGCCGCTGCCGACGCCGTACCCGAAGAACCCCGCGGCGGCGCCGGCGACGGACCCCACGCCCTCGAGGGCGCACAGGCCGGCTGCCGACAGACCGGCCGCGGCGAGCACGACGCCCCCGCGGACCACCGCCGTCGCGCCCCACCGGTCGATGAGCCGGCCGGCCGAGGGCAGCGCGATCACCGAGCCCGCGGCGATCGCGAGCAGCAGCAGGCCCAGGGAGCCGTTGTCGAGGTCGAGCCCGGAGCGGACGTCGGGCACCCGGGCCAGCAGGGTGGCGTAGAGGAACCCGTTGAGCACGAACGCGACCGCGACGGCGTCACGAGCGGCCCGGACGGGCCTGGTCTGCTCGCGCATCCGGCGGGGTCAGACCGCCCGGTCCCAGTCGGTGCCGGGGGGCCGGGCCTCGAGCCAGGACTGGAAGCCGGTGAGGGAGGCCGGGCTCATCGCGAGCTCGACCGGCCCGCGCGGGGTCTGGCACTCGATGACGATGTGGTCGGGGTAGAGCGAGGCCTGCTCGGTGCCCAGCGGGGCCCGGCGGCCGTCGTAGCTCAGCTCCTCGCGGTTCCACGCGGCCCGCGGCCGGAACGACAGCGAGAAGATCCGGAACCACTCCAGACGCTCACCGGAGTACCGGCCGAAGCCCAGGACCCACCCGCGCCGCAGGCGCATGCTGAGCTCGAAGGTCCCGCCGTGGCGGGCCAGGACCCGGCGGCGCAGGACGAGGGCGACGCCGTACGCCACGATGAGCAGCAGCAGGATGCCGGCGCCGTCCACCAGCCACTGCCACCACTGCATCCCGCATGCCCTCCGATCGGTCGGGCCACCCTATCGGCAGCCCGACCGACGCAGCGCGGGGTACTCCGGGGCGTACGTCCTAGGAGACCTTCTCGAGAGCGCGGAGCTGGGCCTCGGCCCGGCGCACGCGCGCCTTGTCCGCCTCGTCGTCGGAGTCCCGGGCCTCCTCGAGCTCGGCCTCCACGGCCTGCCGGTCGATCTCCTCGGCCAGCAGCGCGCGCTCGGAGAGGATCGACACCCGGTTCTGCGCGACCGAGATGAAGCCGCCGTCGACGGCCGCGATCACCGTCTCGTCACCCGCGGTGATCTCGACGACCGCCTCGGCCAGGAGCGACAGGATCGGCGTGTGGTCCTTGAGGATGCCGACGTCGCCCTCGACGGTGCGGGCGATGACCATGGTCGCCTGACCGGACCACACGGTCCGGTCCGCCGCGACCAGCTCGACCTGCAGGGGTCCCTCAGCCATGCTGCACCTCTCGACGTCCTACCCGGCTCACCGAACGACCCGGCTCACAGGGACTTCTGGATCTCGGCCCACTTGCGCTCGACGTCCTCGAGGCCACCGCACATGAAGAACGCCTGCTCGGCCACGTGGTCGTACTCGCCGTCCGCGATCTTGTTGAACGCCTCGATGGTCTCCGAGACCGGGACCGTGGAGCCCTCGATGCCGGTGAACTGCTTGGCCACGTAGGTGTTCTGCGACAGGAACCGCTGGATCCGGCGGGCCCGGGACACGATGATCTTGTCCTCTTCGGACAGCTCGTCGACACCGAGGATCGCGATGATGTCCTGGAGCTCCTTGTTGCGCTGCAGGATCTGCTTGATCCGGATCGCGCAGTCGTAGTGCTCCTGGCCGATGTACTGCGCGTCGAGGATCCGCGACGTCGAGGTCAGCGGGTCCACGGCCGGGTAGATGCCCAGCGACGCGATCTCACGCGACAGCTCGGTGGTGGCGTCCAGGTGGGCGAACGTGGTCGCCGGCGCGGGGTCGGTGTAGTCGTCCGCGGGCACGTAGATCGCCTGCATCGAGGTGATCGAGTGACCGCGGGTCGAGGTGATCCGCTCCTGGAGGACGCCCATCTCGTCGGCGAGGTTGGGCTGGTAGCCCACCGCGGACGGCATCCGGCCGAGCAGCGTCGACACCTCGGAGCCGGCCTGGGTGAACCGGAAGATGTTGTCGATGAACAGCAGCACGTCCTGCTTCTGGACGTCGCGGAAGTACTCCGCCATCGTCAGCGCGGACAGCGCCACCCGCAGCCGGGTGCCCGGCGGCTCGTCCATCTGGCCGAACACCAGAGCGGTCTGCCCGATGACGCCGGCCTCGGTCATCTCCTGGATCAGGTCGTTGCCCTCACGGGTGCGCTCGCCGACGCCGGCGAACACCGACACGCCACCGTGGTCCTTAGCGACGCGCGCGATCATCTCCTGGATCAGCACGGTCTTGCCCACGCCGGCGCCGCCGAACAGGCCGATCTTGCCGCCCTGCACGTACGGCGTGAGCAGGTCGATGACCTTGATGCCGGTCTCGAACATCTGGGTCTTCGACTCCAGCTGGTCGAACGCCGGGGCCTTGCGGTGGATGCTCCACCGCTCCTTGATGTCGAGCTCCTCGCCCTCCGCGAGGTCGAGCGGCTCGCCGAGCATGTTGAACACGTGGCCCTTGGTCACGTCGCCGACGGGCACGGTGATCGGCTCGCCGGTGTCGGTGACCTGGGCGCCGCGCACCAGGCCGTCGGTCGGCTGGAGCGAGATCGCGCGCACCATGCCCTCACCGATGTGCTGAGCGACCTCGAGCGAGAGCGTGTGCTTCTCGCCGCCGAGCTCGAACTGGCACTCGAGCTTGTTGTAGATGTCGGGCATCGCGTCGATCGGGAACTCCACGTCGACGACGGGCCCGATCACCCGAGCGATGCGACCCGCGCTCGAGCCCGCGGTGCTCTTGGTCTCTTCAACCGTTGCAGTCATTAGCTTTCCTGATCACTCGTTGGCGGCTTGGGCGTCGGCGAGCGCGTTGACGCCTCCGACGATCTCGCTGATTTCCTGGGTAATGCCGGCCTGGCGGGCCTGGTTGGCGATGCGGGTGTACTTCTTGATGAGCTCTTCGGCGTTGTCGGTCGCCGACTTCATCGCCTTCTGCCGGGCCGCCAGCTCGGAGGCGGCGGCCTGCAGCAGGGCGAAGAAGATCCGGCTGGTGACGTACTGCGGGAGCAGCCCGTCGAGCACCGCCTCGGCCGACGGCTCGAACTCGTACAGCGGCAGCAGCTCGTCCTTCGACGGGGGCTCCTCGCCCTCGACGACCTCCAGCGGCAGCAGCCGGATCGCGGTCGGCTCCTGGACCAGCATCGACCGGAACCGCGTGTAGACCACGTGGACCTCGTCGACGTCGCCCTCCTCGCCGGGTTCCTTCAGGAAGGAGTCGATGAGCGTCCGGCCGACCTCGTGGGCCACGTCGTACGACGGCTGGTCGGAGAACCCGGTCCACGACTGCACGATCGGGCGCTGGCGGAACTTGAAGTACGCCTCGCCCTTGCGACCGCAGATGTACCAGTCGATCTCCTTGCCCTCCTCGCGAAGGGTGGTGGCCAGCCGCTCGGCCTCCTTGAGCACGCTGGCGGAGTAGGCGCCGGCCAGCCCGCGGTCGCTGGTGACGATCAGCACCGCGGCCCGGGTGGGGTTCTCCTCCTCCTTGGTCAGCGGGTGGTCGACGTTGGAGTACGTCGCCACCGCCGACACCGCACGGGTGAGCTCACGGGCGTACGGCGCGGCCGCCTGGGCCCGCTGCTGCGCCTTGATGATGCGGGACGCAGCGATGAGCTCCATGGCGCGAGTGATCTTCTTCATCGACTCCGTCGACTTGATCCTCGCGCGGTACTCACGCAGCGATACGGCCATGGTCAGCCCCGCTTCTGCTTGACGATCTGCTCCTGGTCCTCGTCCTCGAGCGCCTCGGCCTCGGGCTCGTGGCCGACCTTGATCGAGCCACCGTCGGAGGTCTCGAACTGGTCGAGGAAGGAGTCGTAGGCGTCCTCGACGGCCTTCTCGGTGTCCTCGTCGAAGTTCTGCGACTCACGGATGCCGGACAGGATGCCGTCGTGCGAGCGGCGCAGGTAGTCGAGGAACTCGTTCTCGAAGCGCAGCACGTCCTCCACCGGGACCCGGTCGAGGCGGCCGGTGGTGCCGAGCCACAGCGAGACCACCATCTCCTCGAGGGGGTACGGCGAGTACGCCGGCTGCTTGAGGAGCGCCATCAGCCGCGAGCCGCGGTCCAGCTGCTGCCGGGAGGCGGCGTCGAGGTCGGAGGCGAACATCGCGAACGCCTCCATCGCGCGGTACTGCGCCAGGTCGACCTTGAGCGAGCCGGTGACCGCCTTCATCGCCTTGGTCATCGCGGCACCACCCACGCGGGACACCGAGATACCGACGTCGATCGCGGGCCGCTGGTTGGCCGCGAACAGGTCGGACTGCAGGAAGATCTGCCCGTCGGTGATCGAGATGACGTTGGTCGGGATGTACGCCGACACGTCGTTGGCCTTGGTCTCGATGATCGGCAGCCCGGTCATCGA
>Ga0164243_10004465_pt1 | contig 21903 bp, 20 predicted proteins | sample OricompcompostOP_FD_108781 | JGI IMG/M metagenome (GOLD analysis project Ga0164243, IMG submission 108781) | Organic Plus compost microbial communities from Emeryville, California, USA - Original compost - Organic plus compost (OP) | ecosystem: Engineered > Solid waste > Mixed feedstock >...
CGGCCCTCGGGGACGAGCGTGAGCCCGCGGCGCACGAGGCTGCGCTGCGAGGCCCGGGTGACGTCGTCACCGCGGAGCCGGACGCTGCCGCCGCGCGCGCGGTGCGCGCCGCCCAGCACGTTGAGGAGGGTGGTCTTGCCGGCGCCGTTCGGGCCGATGACGCAGACGATCTCGCCTTCCTCCACGACGAGGTCGACGCCGTGCAGCACCTGGACGGGGCCGTACGCGAACCGGAGTCCGCTGACCTCAATGACCGGCACGGACGTCCTCCTCCGCCTCGTCCGCGCCGAGGTACGCGCGGATGACCTCCGGATCCGTCCGGACCTCGGCCGGGGTTCCGATCCGCAGCGTCCGCCCGAACTCGATCACGTGCACGCGGTCGACCAGGCCCATCACCAGCTCCATGTCGTGCTCGACGATCAGCACCGCCACGCCTTCGCCGCGCAGGTCGCGCAGGAGTGCGCCGAGGCGCTGCTTCTCGGCCCGGTTGAGGCCCGCGGCCGGCTCGTCGAGCAGGAGCGCCGTCGGCCGGCCGACCAGGCCGCGGGCGATCTCGAGCACCTTCTGGTGCCCGAGCGACAGCTGCGCCGCCTCGACGTCGCGCAGGTGCGCGAGCCCGCAGCGTTCCAGCGCGCGCTCGGCGTCGGCGCGCAGCCGCCGCTCCTCCCGGACGGCACCGGGCAGCGGCACCGACGAGCTGAGCACGCCGGACCGGCCCGCCGGGTACGTGCCGACCAGCACCGTCTCCAGCACCGTCATGCCCTCGAACATCACGGGCGTCTGGAACGTCCGCGCGAGGCCCAGGCCGGCGACGTGGTGGGCGGGCCGGCCCGTGACGTCGCGGCCGTCGAGCGCGATGCGGCCGGCGGTGGGCGGCTGGACGCCGGAGAGCATGTTGACGAGCGTGCTCTTGCCGGCGCCGTTGGGCCCGATGACGCCGAGGATCTCGCCGTCGTGGAGCACGAGGTCGACGCCGTCGACGGCGGTGACGCCGCCGAACCGCTTGGTCAGGCCGTGCGCGGCCAGCCGTACCGCCGGCGGGTCGGCCCGGTCGACCGGTCCCGTCGGCGGGTCGGCGGCGACGGCCGGCGCGGGGTCCGCCGCCGTGGCGCGGGCCGGCCGCAGGCGGGCCGCCAGGCGGCGCAACGCGCCGACGATGCCGCCGGGCATCAGGATCAGGACGAGCACGAGCACGACGCCGACCGTCAGCTCCTCGGCCGCGCCGACGGCACCCTCGCCGAACAGCACGGGCATGAAGCTCGTGCTGCCCTCGCGGATCGCCATGATGGCGCCGGCCCCGAGCAACGCTCCCCACGGCGAGCCGACGCCGCCCACGACCGCGATGACGAGGATCTCGATCGACTGCATGACGCCGAACGGCGCCGGGTTCACGTACAGGAGGGTGTGGGCGTAGAGGCTGCCGGCGACGCTGCCGAAGACCGCGCTCAGGACGAACGCCTTGGTCTTGGCCCGGGCCGGGTCGACGCCGTGCGCGGACGCCACGGTCTCGTTGACCCGCAGCGCGCGCAGCCCACGGCCCTCCCGGCTCGACCGGATCCGGCTCGCGATCCACAGGCCCGCGGCGAGCGCGCAGAGCACGAGGTACATCTGCCGGACCTGGTCGGCGAACGACCAACCGAACAGCGAGAACGGCGGTACGCCGCCGAAGCCGGACGATCCGCCGAGCCACGTCGAGTTGGTGAGCAGCAGGTACAGGATCTCGTTGAACGCGAGCGTCGCCATCGCGAGGAAGTGCCCGCGCAGCCGGAGGATGGGCCGGCCCATGGCGTACACCAGCAGGGCCGCCACGGCGGCGGCGACGACCATCGCGAGCGCCGGCGGCCAGCCGAACCGGACGGTCCCGACGGCCGAGCCGTACGCGCCGATCGCGGCGAAGCCGGCCTGCGCCAGCGAGAACTGGCCGGCGTAGCCGACGAGGACGATGAGGCCCAGCGCCAGCAGCGCGTCGATGCCGAAGGTGACCACCAGGCCCCGGCTGTACGACGACGTGAAGATCCACGGTGAGAAGTAGATCGCGACGGCGACGCCGAGGGCGGTCAGCGTCGTGGTGATGACGGGCGTCCGCCTCAGGCGGGAGGTCGTTTCCACGGGTCCTGCCTTTCCGTCTCAGACCCGGGTCGAGGTCCGCAGCCGGGTGAGCCCGGCGGGCCTGACGATGAGCAGCGCGAGGAGGAGCGCCAGCGAGGCGAGCGTGGTGTAGAGCGCACCGGCGTAGATCGCCGCCGCGGCCTCCACGAGGCCGACGACGATCCCGCCGACCACCGTGAGCCCGATCCGGTCCAGACCGCCGAGGATGGCGGCGACGAAACCCTTGAGGCTCAACGTCAGTCCACCGAGGACAGTGATGACGGAGAGCGGCGTCTGCGCGACCGCGACCGCCCCGGCCGCGGCACCGGCCAGCGCGAACGACAGTGCCGCCATGAGGCCGACGTTGATGCCCACCACTCCGGCGGCGAACGGATTCACCGCGCACGCGGTCACCGCCCGGCCCGTCGCGGTGCGGTCGAAGAACACGGTCAGCGCGGCGACGATGACCACCGTGATCGCCACCACCCAGAGCGCCTGGCGCGAGATCGTCGCACCACCCAGGGTGTACGCGGCACCGGCCGTGAACGGCCGCAGCTGGTACGCGTCGCTGCCGAACAGGATCTGCAGCACCGAACGCACGGCGATCGCGATGCCCAGCGTGGCGATCATCTGCACCAGGAGCTGGTGGCGGCGCAGCGGCCGGACGCCGAGCAGGTAGACGAGTACCGAGGCCACGGCCGCGATGACGATGCCGCCCGGCACGGCCAGCCACAGGGGCAGGTCGCGGGCGAGCACCACCGCGCCGAACGCGCCGACCAGGGCGAGGTCGCCCATGGCGAAGTTGATGACACCGGTGATCCGGTGGACGATCACGAACCCGATGCCGATGGCGCCGTAGATGGAGCCGTTCGTGACGCCGGTGAGGGCGATCTGGATGAGGTCGCGCATCGCACGTCGTCACTTGCCCTGGAGGATGACGTCGCCGTTCTCGCCGAGGCGGCCGGCGAGGTGGAACTTCCCGTCCCGCACTTGGAGCAGCGCCAGACCCTCGGTGCCCAGCCCGGAGTGGTCGGTGGGCGAGTAGCGGTAGATGCCGTTGACGCCGACGAACCCGTCGAGCTGGGTCTCCATCGCGTCCTTGATCGCCTTTCGGGCGGCGGGGACGTCGGAGGTGTCCGGGTTGGCCTTGCGGATGGCCTCGACGATCACCGAGATCGCGTCCCACCCGTTGCCCGCGAACTGCGTCGGCTGCTTGCCGTAGGCCGCCACGAACTCGGTGACCGCCGCGTGCTGCGGGTCGGACGGGTCGACGCTGTCGGAGACCAGGGCCTTGGTGCCGACCACGTACCGGCCGTCGACGGCGGCCTGGCCGACGGAGATGAACTCCGGGGACGCGGAACCCGGCTCGTAGACGAACTCCGCGTCGAAGTTGATCTGCGTGGCGTTCTGGGCGATGACGGCGCTCGCCGGGACCACGCCGAAGACGATGACGCTGTCGGGGTCGGCGTTCTTCAGGCGGGTCAGCTGCGGGACGAAGTCGGTCGCGTTCGGGTCGTGCAGCTCGCTGCCGACCACCCGCAGCCCGTAGTCGTCGGCGAGCTCGGGCACCGCCTTGGCCTGGCCCTGGCCGTACGCGTTGTTGGGTGCCAGGACCGCGACGGTCTTCGCGCCGAGGCCCTTGGTGAAGGACAGCATCGCGCGGGTGGAGCGGCTGATGTCCGGGAAGTTCTTGAACATCCACTCCGCCTCGTCGATGGGCTCGACGATCTGCGTGCCGGAGGCCATGCCGATCGCCGGGATCCGCAGGCTCTTGGTGACCGGCTTGATCGCGATCGCCTCGCTGGTGCCGCTGGGCCCGATGACGGCGAGGACGTTGTCGCTGGCGAGTCGCCGCAGCCCGTTGACCGCGTCGGACTCGACGCTGCGGCTGTCGACGACGGTCAGCTCGATGGGCCGGCCGTTGACCCCACCTTCGGCGTTCACCTTCTTGACGAAGGCGGCGGTGGCGTCCCGCTCGGCCTCGCCGAGCGCGGAGTAGGAACCGGTCAGGGCGACCAGCACGCCGAGCCGGTACGGGCCGTCGGCACTGCCGCCGCCGGTGTCACCACCGCCCGGGCCGGCACACGCGGACAGCAGAAGCGGCAGCGCCGCGAGGGCGGCGATCCAGCGCGGAGATGTCATTTTCACGGGGATGGGTCTCCTTCCGGTCATCCGTCACGCAGACGAACGAACGTTCGTGTGCAACGTATCACAAGCGCCTGGCCAGTCAAGATGTCTTGGCAACGGCCGCGTAACGGATCAGAAACGCCGGTCGGACACGGCCCGGCGGACGCCGGACCATCCACAGTAGACGGGCGTCAGCGTTCCGCGACGAAGGTGTTGACGCAGGAGCCGATTCCCTGCACGCTCGCCTCCACGACGCTCCCGGGTGACAGCCACGTGCCGTCCGCCGCGCCGACTCCCCCGGGTGTTCCGGTCAGCAGCAGGTCTCCCGGCCACAGCGCGCAGAACTGGCTCACGTAGGCCAGCGCCGCCGCCGGTCCGCACACCAGGTCGCTGGTCCGGCCGGACTGCCTCACCTCGCCGTCGACCACGCAGGTGACGGCGAGGTCCCGCGCGTCGTCGACCTCGTCCGGCGTGACCAGCTCCGGGCCGACCGGCGTGCTCGCGTCGAACACCTTGCCCGGCAGCCACTGGGTCGTCCGCCACTGCCAGTCGCGCATCGACACGTCGTTGGCCACCGTGTACCCGGCGATCGCCGCCCGCGCCTCCCGCTCCGACGCGCGGCGCAGCGGCCGGCCGACCACGACGGCAAGCTCCGCCTCCCAGTCCACCTTCTCGCTGACGGCCGGGATGGCGATCGGGTCCCGGGCACCCGTCAGCGTGCTCGCGAACTTCGCGAACAGCGTGGGCTCGGCCGGCGGCTCACGGCCCATCTCCAGGATGTGCGAGCGGTAGTTCAGCCCGACGCAGAGGATCCGGCCCGGGTTGGTCAGCAGCGGCGCGAGGTCGGCCGTGGCCGCGGCGACGCTGCCCACCTCGGCGACCGGCTCGCCGGCGTGCACGCGGGCCAACAGCGTGCCGACGTCCGGCGCGTCCAGCAGCGTGTAGCTCTCGCCGTCCCGCCGTGCGGCCGCAGTACCCGCCGGCGTGCGGACCGTCGCCCACCTCATGAGGGGAACAGCCCCATCTCGCGCAGCGACCGCTTCATGATCTTGCCGCTGTCGTTGACCGGGATGCTGGCCGGCGGCAGGAACGCGATGCGCTTGGGCACCTTGTAGCCGGCGAGGTACTGCCGGCACCAGTCGCGCAGGGCGGCGGCGTCGACATCGGCACCCTCCTTGAGGGCCACCACCGCGCAGACCTCCTCGTCCCACTCCACGCTCGGCACGCCGATGACGGCGGCCTCGCTCACCGCGGGGTGGGCGTAGAGGACCCGCTCGACCTCCTGCGAGTAGACGTTCTCGCCGCCACTTTTGATCATGTCCTTGCTGCGGTCGTGGTAGTAGATGTAGTCGTTCTCGTCCCGGGACGCGAGGTCGCCGGTGCGCAGCCAGCCGTCCGCGCCGAGCACCTGGGCGGTCTCCTCCGGCCGCCCGAAGTAGCCCGTCATGACGTTGGGCCCGCGCACGGTGATCTCGCCGACCTCGCCCGGCGGCACCTCGTCGTCGCTGTCGAAGGCCCGGATCCGCACCTCGGAGAAGAGGAACTCGCGGCCGATCGAGCCGTCGACGTCCTCGCGGAACATGTCCTCGGGCCGCAGCCGCGTGACGATGGGTCCGCCCTCGGTGAGCCCGTACTGGTAATAGATCCGCACGTCGGGGAGGGCGGCGCGGACCGCGAGCTTGTCCGGCATCTTGAAGATCGCGCCGCCGACGTACATGCGGCGGTAGGACGACCAGTCGTACCGCTCGAAGACCTTCGCCGCGATCAGCCGGCGCACCATGTTGGGCACCAGGAAGCCGTTGGTGACGCCCTCGCGCTCGACGACGCGGCCGACGGCGTCCTCGTCGAAGTGGCGCATGAGCACCGACGTCGCGCCGAGCATCAGGTGCGGCACGAACCAGCACAGCAGCGACGCCGCGTGGAACATCGGCGCGATGAGGAGCGTGACGTCGGAGTGCTCCATGTCGGTGTCGACGATCTCGTTGAGCCCGTTGCACACGACGTTCCGCTCGGAGAGCATGACGCCCTTCGGGAAGCCCGTCGTTCCGCCGGTGAAGATGATGACGTTGGTGGCGTCGAGGTCGCCGGAGAGCGCGGGCTCGCGCGGCTCGCCGAGGAACGCCTCGTAGTCGGGGCCCTCCGCGACCACCCGCCGCACGTGCCGGACCTCCCCGGTGGCCCGCGCGGCCTCCAGCGCCGGGGCCCACTCGCGGTCGACCAGCACGACCCGCGCGCGCGAGTCGTTGAGGCCGAAAACCAGCTCCGGCGTGGCCCAGCGCCAGTTGTACTGCACCGGCACGGCCTCGGCGCACAGCACACCGAGGTACGCCTCGGCCGAGAAGAGCGTGTTGCCGGCGAGCACGCCGACCGTGTCGCCGGGCCGCACGCCGGCTTCCCGCAGGCCGGCCGCGACGGCGTAGGCCCGGTCGGCGAGCTGCGCGTACGTCAGCCGCGACCGGTCGTCGACGACCGCGATCCGGTCGGGGTAGCGGCGGCGGTTCAGCCGGAGGAAGTCAGCAACGGTTCGCATCGGCGGTCACCCCGGTCACTCGATCACCAACAGCGTGTCGCCGGGCGAGACGCCGGAGCCGACCGACACGCGCACGTCGACCACCCGGCCGGCGCGGCCCGCCGTGATCGGGTTCTCCATCTTCATCGCCTCCAGCACGCAGACGACGTCCGTCGCGGCGACCTCGGCGCCGGCCGCGACGGCCACCGCCGCGATCGTGCCCTGCATCGGGGCTCGGACGACCCCGTCCGCGGAGCCGGACATGCCCGCCGAACGGCGGGAACTGGCGCCGGCCGTGGTGGGCGGCGGCGGCGCGGCCGGGGCGCTGGCGGCGGATCCGCCGTGGTACGGGATCCAGAACTGCCGGCCCCCGACCGTCACGAGCGAGCGGTCGGCCGGCGCGGTCACGGTCTCGGTCAACGGTACGGTCTCCTCCGGCGCGGCCAGCGCCGCGCGCAGCTCCGGGTCGGTCTCCAGCCAGGTGGTGACATGCTCGTCGGCCCGGAACACCGGGTGGCGCAGGATCACCTCGTGCGCGGCCGCCGTCGTCGGCACGCCGGCGACGGACAACTCGCCGAGCGCGCGCAATGCCCGGTCGATGGCGCCGCGACGGTCGGCGGCGTGCACCACGAGCTTGCCGAGCAGCCCGTCGTAGTGCTCGCTGACCACGTCACCGGACTCGTAGCCGGCGTCGAAACGGGTGCCGTAGCCCAACGGGGGCCGCAGTGTCGTGATCGGGCCCGGTACGGGACGGAACCGGCCGTCCGTCGGATCCTCGGCGTTGATCCGCAGCTCGATCGCGTGCCCCCGGATGACGACGTCCGACTGGCGGAACGACAGCGGCCATCCGGCGGCGACCCGGAGCTGCTCGGCGACCAGGTCGATGCCGGACACCAGCTCGGTGACCGGATGCTCGACCTGCAGCCGCGTGTTCATCTCCAGGAAGTAGAAGCGGTCGTCCTCGACCAGGAACTCCACCGTGCCGGCGCCGACGTAGCCGACCGACCGGGCGAGCGCGACGGCGGCGGCCTCCATCGCCTCGCGCGTCCCGGGAGAGATGACCCCGCAGGGTGCCTCCTCGATCAGCTTCTGGTGCCGCCGCTGGACCGTGCAGTCCCGGCTGCCGACCGAGACGACCGTGCCGTGCTGGTCGCCGAAGACCTGGACCTCGACGTGGCGCGGCCGCTCCAGGTAACGCTCGAGGTAGATCTCCGCCTGCCCGAAGTAGGCCTGGGCCTCGCGGCGCGCGGCGGCCACGGCGCCGTCCGCCTCGGCGTCGTCGCGGACGATGCGCATGCCGCGGCCACCGCCGCCGTACGAGGCCTTGACGGCCACCGGATAGCCGTGCGCGGCCGCGAACGCGCGGACCTCGTCGGCCGACTCGACCGGGCCGTCGCTGCCGGGTGCCAGCGGCACGCCGGCCGCGACCGCGGCGGCCCGGGCCGAGACCTTGCTGCCCATGACGGCGATCGCGTCGACGCCGGGCCCCACGAAGACGATCCCGGCGGCGGCCACGGCCCGCGCCAGCGCGGTGCTCTCGGAGAGAAAGCCGTAGCCGGGGTGGACGGCGTCGGCGCCGCTGTCCACGGCCGCCTTGACGATCGCGTCGACGTCCAGGTACGTCTCCGCGGGGCTCGCACCCGACAGCGGGTACGCCTCGTCGGCGAGCCGCACGTGCAGCGCGCCGGCATCCGGCTCGGAGTACACCGCGACGGAGGCGATGCCGAGGTCGCGGCACGCGCGGATCACCCGGACCGCGATCTCGCCGCGGTTGGCGACGAGCACCTTCCCGAACGGCCGTCCGGCGCTCATGAGGCGTACGCCGCGGGCGGCAGGTCGACGTCGTCGAGGTTGACCACGAGGTTGTCGGGCGTGCGCGCGGTCATCCACACGAGCCGCGCGTTCTTGCTGCGGTTGCACTCGATGTGCGGCATCCACGGCGGCACGCGGACGAAGTCGCCGGTGTCGAGGTCGAAGTACTCCTGGTAGCCCTCGCCGAAATAGATGCGGGCCTTGCCCTCCAGCACGTAGCCCGCCGTCTCGGCCGCCGCGTGGTGGTGCGGCACCGAGCGGTACGCGGGCTCGTTGCTGACCTTCCCGAGCCAGATGGCGGCGGCGCCCATGCCCGGGTGGACTCCCGCGACGCGGACCGCGCCGTCGCTCTGGCCGGTCTCCATGGTGACGTCCATGCCGCGCACCAGGGTGGGGCGAAGGTCGTACCGGAGCGGGTCCGCCATGGTGGCCCTCCTTTGACAAACGAGCGATCGTTCGTATGATTCAAGAATGTCAAGGAGCTTGTCAAGGCGGCCGCGATGACCGCCGCGATGCGACCCTTCCGGTCCCTTCTGTTCGTGCCGGGTCACCGCGAGGGCTGGGCGGAGAAGGCGGCCCGTTCGGGCACCGACGCGGTGATCCTCGACCTGGAGGACGCGGTGCCGGAGGCGGAGAAGGCGGCGGCGCGCGAGCGGGTCGCGGCCTCGATCGACCGGCTGCGCGCCGAGCACCCCGGCGTCGGGATCGTCGTGCGGCCCAACGGCCTCGACACCCCGCACGCCGGCCGCGACCTGGCCGCCACCGTGCGGGCCGGGGTCGACGCGCTGCTGCTGCCGATGATCCGCACCGCGTCGGACGTCATCCGTTTCGACGCGCTGCTCGGCCACTTCGAAGCGGAGGCGGGCCTCACTCCCGGCACCGTCAAGCTCGTGCCGACGCTGGAAACCGCCCAGTCGGTCGTGAACTGCGAGGCGATCGCGGTCGCCACGCCCCGCGTCGCGTCGCTGCTCGTGGCCGCGGCCAAGGGTGCCGACATCGCCCGCGAGATCGGCTTCGAGTGGACGCTGGACGGGCGGGAGACGCTGTACCTGCGCGGCCGGGCACTGGTCGCCTGCCGCGCGGCCGGCATCGACCACCCGATCTGCGGCATCTGGCAGGACGTCCACGACCTCGACGGCCTCGCGACCTTCTGCGCGCAGAACCGCCAACTCGGCTTCCGGGGCCAGGTGCTGCTGCACCCGAGCCACGTCGCCACCGTCAACGAGGTGTACGGGGTCAGCGAGGCCCAGCTCGACCGCTACCGGCGGATGGTGGCCGCGTTCGAAGCGGCACAGGCCGAGGGCCGGGCGGCCGTCGCCTTCGAGGGCGAGCACATCGACATCGCCCACGTCCAGACGGCGCGGCAGGTGCTCGACCGCGCCGGCGCGCGCTGAGGAGCCGGCCCGTGGGGCCTTTGCACGGCATCCGCGTCGTCGAACTCGGCGGCCAGGGTCCGGTGCCGTTCTGCGCGATGACCCTGGCCGACCTCGGCGCGGAGGTGGTCACGGTCCGCCGGCCCGGCCCGCCGCTGCCCACGAACCCGCACAACCCGGTGGTCGACCGCGGCCGCCGGTTCGTCGCCGTCGACCTCAAGTCGCCCGACGGCGTCGAGGTCGTGCGCCGGCTCGCCGCCCGGGCCGACGCGGTGCTGGAGGGCTTCCGCCCCGGCGTCGCCGAACGGCTGGGGCTGGGCCCCGACGACCTGACGGCCGCCAACCCGAGGCTGGTCTACGGCCGGATGACCGGCTGGGGCCAAGACGGGCCGCTGGCGCACAAGGCCGGCCACGACATCAACTACATCGCGCTCACCGGCGCGCTGCACGGCATCGGCGCGGCCGGCGGCCCGCCGATCGTGCCGGTCAACCTCGTCGGCGACTACGCCGGCGGCGCGCTCTACCTCGCCCTCGGCGTCACCTCCGCGCTGCTGGAGGCGCGCGGGTCCGGCCGGGGCCAGGTCGTGGACGCCGCGATCGTCGACGGCGTCGCGGCACTCATGTCCATTGTGTACGGGCTGGCGGCCGCCGGCCGCTGGCAGCCGGAGCGGGGCACGAACCTGCTCGACGGCGGCGCTCCGTTCTACCGGATCTACGCGTGCGCCGACGGCGGCCACGTCGCGGTCGGCGCCCTGGAGGAGCCGTTCTACCTGGCGCTGCTCGACGGGCTCGGCCTCGGCGACCGCGCCGACCTGGTCGCGGACCGCCTCGACCGGTCCCGCTGGCCCGAGCTGGAGGCCACCTTCGCCGCGGCGTTCGCCGCCCGTCCCCGGGCACACTGGGAAGCCGTCTTCGCCGGCCGGGACGCCTGCGTCACGCCGGTCCTGTCGGCCTGGGAAGCACAGCGGCACCCGCACCTGGTGTCCCGCGCGACGTACGTCGACGGTGGCGAGACGACCGGCACCCACGCCGCTCCCGCGCCGAGGTTCAGCCGTACCGCGGCGCGGAGCGCGCCGCACGTCCGTCCCGAGGACTGCGACGTGCGCGCGCTCCTCGCCGAGGCGGGCTTCGCCGGCCCGGACGTCGACCGGCTGCTGGCCGCGGCGGTCGTCGCACCGGCGACGTGGTGACCCGCCGCTCAGCGGCGGCCCTTGCGGAAGTCCCAGGAGCTGAGGTGCTCCGCGTCCACGCGGACCCAGGCGTGCCGGCCGCGGCGCCGGACGTGGCTCTGCTCCGGATACTTCTCGGTGAACAGCCGGTCAGGCTCGGCCAGCTCCGGCGTCACCTCGCCCGACCACGGCACTCCGCCGACCAGCGTGGCCGAGCCGCGCAGCTCGACACCGCGCAGCTCCGCGTACTCCTCACCGGCGTCGACCACGACGGCGACCCGGCGGTTCGCGACCAGGTCCGCCAGCCGGCGGCTGCGGGCCAGCGAGCAGAGCCACAGCGCCGCGCCGTCCCAGGCGAACCACAGTGGAGTGACGTGGGGCTGGCCGGCGCCGTCGACCGTGGCGAGCCGGCAGGTGCGCTGGCCCGCCAGGAAGGCGTCCCGCTCCGCCGGGGTCATCGCCAGATGGGCTCCGTGCCGCAGCGCGGGCCGCTCGTGCGGTGCCATCGCTCAGCCCCGCCGGGTGACCCGGCCGGCGAGCCACCACGCGCCGGGCAGCAGGGCGGCGGCGATGCCGATCTTCACGGCGTCGCCGGCCAGGAACGGCAGCACCCCCAGCTCGACCGCGCGCCGGCCGCCGAGGTCGAGGACGCCGGCCAGCCACACCGTGCCGCAGGTCAGGATGGCGGCGTCCGCGACGGCCATCGCGGCGAGCGTGCGCAGCGGCCGGCGGTCCCAGCCGCGCTCCGCGAGGCCGCCGACGACCGCGGCGGCCGCGACGAACCCGATGACGTAGCCGAAGCTGACCGCCGACCACCCGCCGACACCACCGGCGAACCACGGCACGCCGGCGACGCCGGCCAGGCCGTAAAGCCCGGTCGAGGCCATGCCCCGGCGGCGGCCGAGGGCCGCGGCGACGAGCAGGACGCCGAGCGTCTGCCCGGTCACCGGGACCGGCGTGAACGGCAGCTTGACGACCACCTGGGCCAGGAGACCGATCAGCGCGGCGCCGCCGGTCACGAGGGCGGCGGAGCCGGCGAGCGAGGTGGACGCGAGATCGCCGAGCACGGCGGCCCGGCGTGGCGCGATGGCGGTGGTGGACACGTGACCTCCAAACGATCGTTCGTTAGTATGATGCCACAGCGATCCCCGAGCGCGAAAGGCGGCACAGGCCGAATGACCGCCCTGCCTATTGGCGTCCACCTCCCCCCGAGCGACCTCCCCGGCCTGGCGTTGCGCGACATGGCCGAGCTGGCCGAACGCCACGGCTTCGAGAGCGCGTGGGTCAGCGACCACACCGTGCTCGTCGAGAACCCCGCCTCCCGCTACCCGTTCAGCGAGAGCGGCGAGTTCTTCCTGCCGCCGGACGCCGAGTGGTACGACTGGGTCGTCGCGCTGGGCTTCCTGGCGGCGGCCACCACCACGATCCGCCTCGGCGTGGCCGTCGCGGTGCTCCCCCACCGGCAGCCGGTCGTCCTCGGCAAGCAGGTGGCGACGCTGGACCGGCTCTCCGGCGGGCGGATCACCCTCGGCGCCGGCGCCGGCTGGCTGGCGGAGGAGTTCGCGGCGCTGGAGGTCCCGTTCAGCGGCCGCGGGCGGCGCACCGACGCGGTGATCGACGTCCTCCGCGCGGTCTGGACCGGGCGGCCCGCACCGGGCCGGTACGGCCCCTACGAGATCCCCGGCGGCGTGCGCACCTTCCCGACCCCGGTCCAGCCGCGGCTCCCCATCCTCGTCGGCGGCGAATCCCCGGCCGCGATCCACCGGGCCGCCACCCGCGGCGACGGCTGGTTCGGCACGATCGCGGGCGGCCGGATGGAGCCCGGGCACCTCCGGGACGTGGTGCGCCGGCTGCACGACGAGGCCCGGGCGGCCGGCCGCGCGCCGGCGGAGATCGACGTCACCCTGCGGGTCGCCGCGCCGGGCGGCGAGGTCTTCACACCCGCGTACGAGGACTACGTCCGCCGCCTGGTCGCGGCCGGTGCCACGCGGCTCACCTTCGACATCGGGTGGCGCTCGGCCGCCCGCGCCGCCGACGTCCTCGACCGGCTCGGGGCCGTCGCCGACCGCGTCTGAGGCGGCGACGCAGTATCGTCCTCAACCGCAGCACCGAACGGAAGGAAGGCCGATGGTCGACACCGGCAAGGCCCGCGGCACACCGTCCCCGACGGCCGTCGCCATTCGCAGCGCGGCGGCGCGGCTGTTCTACGAGCGCGGCTTCGACGCCACCTCGCAGCGCCAGCTCGCGGACGCCGTGGGCCTCCAGGTCGCCAGCCTCTACAACCACATCAAGACCAAGGAGCAGCTGCTCGCGGAGATCATGAAGAGCGTCATGCAGCAGCTCCTGGAATCGACCAAGGCCGCCCTGCGGACCGCGTCGACGCCGGAGGAGCAGCTGCGCGCCTTCATGGCCGAGGGGATCCGGTTCCACGCCGAGCACCGCATCGAGGCGTTCGTCGGCAACACCGAGCTGCGCTCGCTCTCGCCGCGCAACCGGCGGGCCGTCGTCGAGCTCCGCAACAAGTACGAGAAGCAGCTCGAGTCGATCCTCGACGCGTGCGTGGCCAACGGCACGGTGTCGGTGCCCGACACCACCATGGCCGCCTACGCCGGCGTGGCGATCTGCGTCCACGTGTCGCTGTGGTACCGGGAGGACGGGCGGCTCTCCCTCGACGAGGTGATCGAGTCCCTGCTCGCCGCGTACGGGCCCACGGCCGGACTGGAGAAGCGATGATCAAGGTGGTCGCCGTCATCCGCCGCCGGGCCGACCTCGACCGCGACGAGTTCCTGCGGCTCTGGCAGCGCGAGCATCCTCCGCTGGTCCTCCAGCTACCCGGGCTGCGGGCCTACCGGCAGAACCCGGCGATCGCGCATCGCTCGGCGTGGCCGTGGGACGGCTGCGCGGAGCTGTGGTTCGACGACGTCGCGGCGGTCCGGGACGCCTTCGCGAGCCCGGCGGCCGACGCGCTGCGGGCACACGAGGAGCACTTCATCGGCGACATCGACTGGTTTCTCGCCACCGAGACCACAGTGCTGCCGGCTTCTTGACGAACGAGCGTTCGTAAGTATTGTGAACGCATGACCACCGCACCGACCGTCGCCCGTGGCGACATCCACGAGGAGTTGCTCGACCGGATCGCCACCGCCCGGCTGGGCGGCAGCGAGCAGAACCGCCGCCGCCACGTCGCCGCCGGCAAGCTGCTCGTCCGCGACCGGCTCGCGCTGCTGCTCGACGACGTCGAGGAGTTCGAGGACGGCCTGCTCGCGCGCCACGCGGACGGGCTGCCGGCCGACGGCGTGGTGACCTGCGTCGGCACGGTCGACGGCCGGCGGGTGTGCGTCATCGCCAACGACTACACGGTCAAGGCCGGCACCTGGGGCAAGCGCACGTTCGAGAAGATCACCCGGATGCAGCTGCTCGCCGACGAGATCGGCGCGCCGCTGGTCTACCTCGTGGACGCCGCCGGGGCCCGCATCGACGAGCAGTTCGAGAGCTACGCCGGCCGCCACGCCTGGGGGAACATCTTTTACAACCAGGTCCAGATCTCCGGTCGGGTGCCGCAGATCTGCGCGCTGTTCGGGCCGTCGCCCGCCGGCTCGGCGTACGTGCCCGCGCTCTGCGACGTGATCATCATGGTGCGCGGGACCGCGACGGCGTACATCGGGTCACCCCGGGTCGCCGAGATGGTCACCGGCGAGAAGGTGACGCTGGAGGAGATGGGCGGCGCGGAGCTGCACAGCCGCGTCTCCGGGCTCTCCGACCTGCTCGCCGAGACCGAGGAGGAGGCGATCGCGGCCATCCGCCTCTACCTGTCGTACCTGCCGTCCTCCTGGACCGAACACCCGCCGCGGGTCGCGGCCCGCGAGCCCCGGCCGGTGGCCTCCATCCGCGACGTCGTGCCCGCCGACCAGGCCACGCCGTACGACGTGCGCGACCTGATCGACGCCGTGGTCGACGCCGACTCGTTCTTCGAGCACAAGGAGCTGTTCGCCCCGGAGCTGGTCACCGGGTTCGCCCGGCTGGGCGGGGAGCCGGTCGGCATCGTCGCCAACCAGTCCGCGGTCAAGGCGGGAGTGCTCTTCAGCGACTCGTCCGACAAGGCCGCGCGCTTCGTCTGGATGTGCAACGCCTACAACGTCCCGCTGCTGTTCCTCGTCGACGTGCCCGGCTACATGCTCGGCACCGCGGCCGAACGGGAGGGCATCATCCGGCACGGCGCCAAGATGCTCTTCGCGGTGGCCGAGAGCCGCGTGCCGCGGATCGCCGTGATCGTCCGCAAGGCGTACGGCGGCGGGTATCTCGGCATGTCCGGCAGCCCGATGAACCCCGACGCCGTGCTGGCGCTGCCGACGGCGAAGCCGGCGCTGCTCGGCCCGGAGGCGGCGATCTCCGGCATCCACTACAACCGGATCATGGCAGTCACGGACGAGAAGGAGCGGCAGGCCCTGGTCGCCCAGCTCCGCGCCGAGTACGAGGAGAAGATCGATGTCTTCCAGATCGCCAACGAGAACGCCGTCGAGGCGGTCGTGAGCTACGAACGCCTGCGCGACGAGCTGATCGCCCGCTACCGCGTCTACCGGAACCGGGTCAAGGCGCTGCCGGCCCGCCGCAACGGCGTGTACCCCGTCTGACCGGACTCCTGGAGCAGCCCGTGAACCCCCTCACCGACGCCGCCGGTCTCGCCGCGGACCCGGTCGCGGACCCGCCCGAGCGCCGTGAACTGCGCCGCGAGCTCCGCAAGCTCGTCGGCGCCACGAGCCCGGTGGACCGTACCCTCGCCCTCGACGAGGCCGAGGAGTTCGACGACGAGCTGCACACGGCGCTCAAGCGGCTCGGCGTCTTCGCCATCGGCGGCCACCCGGACCACGGCGGCGACGGCGACCTCCGCGACCAGGTCGCGGTCATCGAGGAGCTGGGGGCCGGACCGACCTCCATGGCGGTCTTCATGGTCGTGCACTACATGGGTACGCACATCCTGAGTGCCCACGGCTCGGCCGCCCAGCGGCAGCGGTGGCTGGATCCGTTGATGGCCGGCGACGCCAAGGTCTCGTTCGCGCTGAGCGAGCCCGGTGCGGGGACTGACATCGCGGCCGGGATGCGGACCGTGGCGCGCCGCGACGGCGACGGCTGGGTCCTGTCCGGCCAGAAGACCTGGATCTCCGGTGCGCGGCGGGCGGACGTCCTGGTGGTGCTCGCCCGCACCAGCCCCGCCGACGGGTCTACTGTGGACGGCATCACCATGTTCCTCGTGCCGGCCGGCGCGCCGGGCCTACGGGTCCGCGAGCTGCGCACGGTGGCAGTCCACGGCCTGGACACCGACGAGGTGTTCCTCGACGACGTCCGCGTCGGTGCGGACGCCGTCGTGGGCGAGGTCGACCGCGGCTTCCGCCTCGTGCTCGGCACGCTCAACCGCGAGCGGATCAACGCCGCCGCCGGCGCCGTCGGCGCGGCGACCGGCGCGCTCGCGGCCGCCGTCGCGTACGCCCGCGAACGCACCGCCTTCGGCTCCACCCTCGGCGCCTTCCAGGCGGTCCAGCACCGCATGGTCGACGGCGCGCTGGCGGTCGAGGCGGCCCGCTCGCTCCTCGCGCGCGCGGCGGCGGTGGAGGCGGCCGGCGGCCGCGCCGACCTCCTCTCGTCGATGGCGAAGATCGCGGCGTCCGAGGCCGCCGTCAAGGTCACGACCGACGGCATGGAGATCCTCGGAGGCGCCGGGTTCAGCCGCGAGCTGCCGATGCAGCGGTGGTTCCGCGACGTCCGCCTCTGGGTCTTCGCCCCGCTGGCCAACGACATGGTCCGCAACTACCTCGGCGAACGCCTCCTCGGCCTACCGCGGTCCTTCTAGGGTCGCGGCCCGTCCCCGTCGACCTGCCCGCGACGGAACGGCCCAGAGCGGGACGCCGGCGCTTGGGGTCACCGGCGTCGGCGCGGACCGGCACCGCGGTGCGGGCCCGCGTCCACGGTGGTGCGGCAGGGAGCCGCGTGCGGTCATCCCTGTCCGGAAGGGGCCTCGCCGGTCTGGACGAGGAGGATGCTGGTGAAGGTCATCACCGGCTCGTCGCGCTGGTTGAGGACCGTGTAGGCGAGGGTCACGACGGCGGTGCCCGGCCGTTTCGCCGGACGCGTGTCGGCGACCTCCACCCGGGCCCGGATCGTGTCGCCGAACGTCACCGGCGCCAGCGCGCGCAGCTCCCCCATGCCCAGCCAGGCCACCGTGCGCTCCGGGTCGATCACCGGCGTGCGGGTGCTCAGGCCCAGTGCCAGGGCGAGCGTGAGCGGCCCGTGCGCGATGCGTTCGCCGAACCGGCTGGCGGCCGCGTACTCGCGGTCGACGTGGATCGGGAGCCAATCGCCGGTCAGCTGGGCCCACGCCATGACGTGCTGCTCGGTGACGGTGATCGCCCCCGTCGTGACGACGGTTCCCGGCGTGCTCATGAGGCCTCCTTCGAGCCGGACCCCGCGGTCCGGTGGTAGTGGACGGTGCCGCCCGCCTCCTCGCGCGCGCAGCGGCCCCGCAGCGCCAGCACGTCGAGGTGGGCGGCGGTCTCGCAGACCGCGAGCATGCGGTTGACGGGGTCGAGCGTGTCGAACGCGCGGGCCCGGCGGGTCCACCCGAGGCCGCGCGCCACCTCGTACGCGGTCCGGGCCCGGCCGTCCAGGAGTGCCTCGCACGCCTCCAGCCGCTCCTCGTGGTGCGCGAGGAGCTCGTCGACCCGGGTGTGCGTCGTCGAGCGGACCGGACCGTGCGCCGGGAGCATCATCCGGTCGGGAAGGGCCCGGACGCGCGCCAGCGAGTCCAGGTAGTCGCGCAGCGGCAGCGGCCCGCTGCGGCTCTCGAAGCCGATCGACGGCGTGATGTGCGGCAGCACGTGGTCGCCGGTGAAGGCCAGGCCGCGGTCGCCGTCGTCGTAGACCAGGTGTCCCTGGGTGTGGCCCGGTGTGTGGACGGCGCGGACGCGGGCCCCGCCGACGGCGAGGACGTGGTCCGCGGCGATCCACTCGTCGGGCGGCTCCCACGCGGCCGGATCGCTCGTGAGGCCCCAGCCGGCCTTCCGCAGCTCGTCGACCAGCCGGACGGCGCCGTGCGCGCGCAGCTGCGCGATCTGGGTGACTCCGTCGGGCTCCGTGCCGCTGCCGAGCGCCTCCAACGACGGCCGCTCCCCTTCCCCGATCCGCAGCACACTTCCGACGTCGCGCCGCAGCGTCACGCCCTGCGAGTAGTGGTCGTGGTGCACGTGGGTCACCAGCACCGACCGGACGTCGGCCACGGTGCGGGACAGCGACGCCAACGCGTCCTCGAGGGCCTTGCGCGAACTGTCGATCGCCCAGCCGGCGTCGACCAGCGTGAGGCCGTCGTCGCCGTCGAGGACGTAGACGTTGACGGCCTTCAGGCCGTCCTCGGGCAGCGGAAGCGGCACCCGGAAGACCCCCGGCACCACCTCGTAGGCTCCCGGCTCCTCCCAGCGGTAGCGGTCGTCGTCATCCACCCGGTCCGGCGTCAACGCCACCACCTGCCTTCCGAAACGATCATCACTGGACAACATACTAGCGATCGTTCGTTCGCTGAGCTAGGCTCGCCAGCCATGGGCCTGTGGTACGAGGAACTCACCCCGGGTCTCGAGATCGCGCACGCCGTCCGGCGTACCGTCACCGAGACCGACAACCTGCTCTTCAGCACGCTGACCATGAATCCGCAACCCCTGCACCTCGACGAGGAGTTCGCCAAGGACTCCGAGTTCGGGACGCGGGTGGTCAACGGCCTCTACACGCTCTCTCTGGTGATCGGCCTGAGCGTCTCCGACATCTCGCTGGGCACGACGGTCGCGAACCTCGGCTACGAGGTGGTCGAGATGCCGGCCCCCGTCTTCCCCGGCGACACGATCCGCGCGGTGTCCCGGGTAGTCGACGCCCGAGAGTCGTCCTCACGACCGACCCAGGGCATCGTCAAGCTCGAACACCGCGGCCTCAACCAGGCCGACCGGTTGGTCAGCCGGGTGGTCCGCACCGCCCTGTTCCACAAGCGGCCGAACCCGTAGGCGCCGCGTCAGGCGGTGAGCCAGGCGAGGATGCGCGGGAGGACCTCGACCGCGCCGAAGTGGGCCGTGTCGGTCTGGACGCGGACCTCCGCGCCGGGGATCCGGCTGGCGAGCCACCACGTGTGGGTGATCGGGGAGAACGTGTCGTCCTTGCCGTGCCACAAAAGCACCCGGCCGGCGATGTCCTCGAAGGAGAAGTCCCAGTCGTCGCGGAGGGCGAGCACGTCGTCGATCCAGCCGTACGGGCCGCCGCGCAGGCCTTCGACGTAGGTCTCGGTGAGCAGCCGGCGGAAGACGGCGCTGTCCACGACCCGGCGGTCCGGCTCGGCCATCTGGCCGCGCAGGAACTCGAGCAGGCTCTCCGGATCGCGGATCGTGCGGTCGGCGCGCAGCCGGAGAGTCTCCACCAACGTGCTCTCGTCGCGGTCGGCCGTCGCGTACTCCCGGACGTTGTCGGCGGACATCCCCTCGAACCAGTCGAGACCGGCCGCGTTGGACGGCGCCAGCCCCACCAGCACGGCCGTGCTCGTCACCCGCCCCGGCAGCAGGGCGGCGCAGGCCAGGGCGTGCGGGCCGCCACCGGAGCGGCCGACCACCGAGAACGTGTCGAGGCCGAGGGCGTCCGCGATCACGCTGACGTCGTGCGCCGCGTCCGCGACCCGTCGTCCGGGACGCCGCGACGACCGGCCGTACCCGGGCCGGTCGTAACAGATCAACCGGATGCCGAGCCGGTAGAGGACGCCCGCGCGGGGTTTCGGACCGCTGCGCGACCCCGGCGTGCCGTGCAGGAGGAACACCGGGAAGCCGTCCGGCGCGCCGGAGACCTCCACCGCCAGCCGCCGACCGTCCGGGACCCGTACCGTGTGATCGGCGAGCTGCTGGTCGGGCATGGATACGCCTCCCTAGAACGGATGCGGGTCGATGATCCGGTAGAGGAAGTGCTGCCGGCGCAGGGCCCGCACGGCGGGGTGGTCGGGGCCCACCTGGGAGATCAGCCGGCGCAGGACGGCCTCGACCAACTCGGCCGCGCCGGGCTCGCCGAGCCGGTCGAGGACCAGCGCGGCGTTGGCCCGGCAGCGCAGCGTGTTGGGATGCTCCGGCCCGAGCACCTCCTCCATCGTCTGCGCCGTCCGCGTGAACCGGGCCCGCGCGGCCTCGAGGTCCCCGCCGTCGACCTCGCAGATCGCCCGGTTCATGTCCGCCGAGAGGGTGTAGGGGTGCAGCGGCCCGAGGACGGTCGCCAACCCCTCGGACGCCCGCGCCACGAGCGGCCAGGCCCGGTCGGCATGGCCGGCGGCCCGCTCCGCGATCGCCTGGTTGTTGGCACACACGAGCGTGTGCGGGTGGTTCTCGCCGAACCGGCCCCGGAAGTGCGTCGCCAGCTCGTCGAACTCCTGCGCGGCGCGCAGCGCGTCGCCGACCGCCAGCCGGCTGAGCGCGAGGCTCACCCGGCAGCTGAGCACCTCCGGGTTGTCCGGGCCGAAGCGCTCCTTGAGCTGCTCGTACACCTCTTCGTGGATCTGCAGCGCCTCGGTGTGCCGGCCAGCGCTGCGCAGCGAGACGGCGAGGTTCGACCGGGACGTGAGCGCCGCGCGCGAGTCCGCGCCGCGGGTCGCGACACACGCCTCGTAGACCGCCGTCAGCACGGCCACGGAGCGGTCGTAGTCGCCGGAGTCGCGGATGTCCCGCCCGACGCACGCCGCCGAGGCGAGCGTGAACGGGTTGGTCTCCCCCAGCACCACCCGCCGGCGGCTCAGGGTGAACTCGTCGCGCTCCCGGGCCGCCCGGAAGTCGCCCATGAGCCGGTTGCAGGCGGCGACGTTGTTGAGCGCGGCCAGCGTCCGCGGATGATCCTCGCCCTGGGTCTCCAGCCACGACTGGTACGTCGCCTGGTCGAGCTCCAGCGCCGCGGCGTAGCGGCCGAGGCCGCGCAGGTCGCCGGCGAGCCCGCCCGCGGTCATCAGCGTGTGCGGGTGTTCGCGGCCCAGCAGCGCCGTCTGCCGTTCGAGCACCTCGGCGTTGGTGGCCCGGGACAGCTCGAACTCGCCGAGGTCGCGGAGCAGGTTCGCGAGGTTGAACTTGAGGTGCAGCAGTTGGCGTTCCAGGGTCTGGCGGCGCTCCTCCTCGTGCGCCGGGATCGCCGCGAGCTTCTCCGTCCAGAGCCGGACCGCCTCGACCGCGCGGGCCCGGCCGGCGATGGTGTCGCCCTGGATCCACTGGTAGCGGACCCGGTCGATGACGAGCCGGCGGACGATCTCGTCGTCGCTGTCGACCGCCCCGGAGATGTCGAGGTGCGGCCAGAGCATGCGGAACCGTGGCCAGTTCTCCGGCTCGTCGACGTCCCCCTCGGGTCGGGCGGCGGCCAGCACCAGCTGCACCTGGCGGCGTGCCTCGGCCACCTCGTCCTCGGTCATCCGGTTCCGGACGACCGACTGCAGCACCCGGTGCACGAGAATCTGCCCGCTGCGGCCGGCGTCGTGCCCGGGACCCTCGCCACGCTGGTCGATGCGGAGCAGCGCCAGGCGGTTGATCTGCTGCACCAGCGAACCGCGGACGAGTCGCTCCGACACGCTCGGGTCGTAGGGCCGCAGGAACTCCGCCATTCGGTCGCTGTAGACCAGGTCGAGCGCGATCGCGGGGGCGAGCACGCTGCAGAGCTGGAACAACCGGTACGCCGCCTGCGAGCGCTCGCGCAGCCGTTCCAGGGACAGGTCCCACGTCTTGTCGATGGACTCGTTGGACGTCGGCTCCCTCATGGCGCCGGGGCCGCGGTCGCGGATGTAGCTGAG
>Ga0164243_10004466_pt1 | contig 21902 bp, 19 predicted proteins | sample OricompcompostOP_FD_108781 | JGI IMG/M metagenome (GOLD analysis project Ga0164243, IMG submission 108781) | Organic Plus compost microbial communities from Emeryville, California, USA - Original compost - Organic plus compost (OP) | ecosystem: Engineered > Solid waste > Mixed feedstock >...
CGTTCCAGAACCACCAGCCGCTGCCTTCGCCGTAGCTGTAGTAGCGTCGCGGCATACCTTCGAGCCCGAGGAAGTGCATCGGGAAGAAGGTCGCGTTGAAGCCGATGAAGATCGTCCAGAAGTTGATACGACCAAGTGTGTCGTTCATCATCCGGCCCGTAAACTTCGGGAACCAGTACACGATCGCCGCGAGCAGACCGAAGATCGCGCCGCCGAAGAGCACGTAATGGAAGTGGGCGATCACGAAGTACGAGTCGTTATGCTGCGAATCAATGATTGGCGAGGCGTGCATGACGCCCGACAGACCACCGATCGTGAACTGCGAGACCAATCCGACCGCGAAGAGCATCGGCGTGGTGAATCGCAATTGACCCAGCCACATCGTGCCGACCCAGTTGAAGATCTTCACACCAGTCGGAATCGCGATGAGCATCGTCGAGGCCGAGAAGACCGAGTTCGCCGTCGGGCCGAGACCCGTGGTGAACATATGGTGCACCCACACACCGAAGCCGAGGAACGCGATGGCAGCGGTAGCATAGACCATGACCGCGTAGCCGAACAGCGGCTTGCGCGAGAACACCGGGATGATCTCCGAGATCACGCCGAATGCCGGGAGGATCAGAATGTAAACCTCCGGATGACCGAAGATCCAGAACAGGTGCTGCCACAGGAGCGGATCACCACCGGCAGCTGGGGCGAAGAAACCCGTACCGACGTAGCGGTCCATGGCGAGCAGGATCAGACCGACAGTAATCGCCGGGAACGAGACGATAATGATCACGCCCACGATGAGCGTGGTCCACACGAAGATCGGCATGCGCATCAGGGTCACACCCGGGGCGCGCATGTTGATGATCGTCACCATGAAGTTGAAGGCGCCGAGCATCGAGGAGATACCCAGGATCAGCAGACCGCCTATCCAGAAGTCCACCGAACGCGTCGGACTCCACGACGTATCGGTCAATGGAGCATAACCGTACCACCCCTGCGCCGGTGCCTGATTGAAGAACCAGCTAATGTTCAGCATCACAGCGCCAGCGATGAAGAGCCAGAAGCCGAATGCGTTCATGCGCGGGAAGGCCACATCGCGTGCACCGATCTGGAGCGGCATGATGTAATTCCAGAAAGCCACCGTCAACGGCATGACCGCGAGGAAGATCATCGTGGTACCGTGCATGGTGAAGAGTTCGTTGAAGCGATTCGCGCCAACGACGTCATTGTCCGGCCTGACCAGCTGTACGCGCATGATCAGCGCTTCCAATCCTCCCAGAAGGAAGAACAGGAACGCCGCCACACCGTACATGAGACCAATACGTTTGTGGTCGACCGTGGTCAGCCAGCTCCAGAGGCCACTGGTGGATTCCACCGTTGGCCGCTCAAGCGTTTGAGTTCGCGGCTGAGCTATAGATGCCATCTCAACTCCCTACCCGACATTCTGTGGTTCCGTTGTTTCATCAAGTGATGTCGTTACACCCATCAGTTCCGCTGGAAGTGCGTCCTCGGAGGGAAGGTCGCCAGCGCCGACCTCCCCCCCCCTCTGTACGCGTCAGTCGCGTGCGACAACCGCTGCGGACGAGGTCTCCGGAGTTGCTGCCGGGGTGGCGTCAGACGCTCCGCCACCGGTCCCGGTGCAGCCTTCCGCGGGAACGAGCGACTCCAGGAACTCCGCAATTTCCAACGCCTGCTCATCAGTCAACTCGCCGGATTTGCCCGGACCGATCACATCCGCCATGTAGTTCCCGGGTTTGATGGCTCCTGGGTCGAGCAACCACTGCGTAAGGTTCTCGGTATTGTTCACCAGCATGCCAGCGGCGAGTGTCTCGCGGCAGCCCAGGTTGGTGAGGTTCGGACCGTACATAGCCGCGGCATTGATACCGGCGAATAGGCTGTCCGGCGATCCGACGGCGAGGGACGACGAGCCCTCGATACCGTTGACGGTGTGGCAGGAGAGGCAGATCGAGAAGGCCTCAGGCGCGCGAACCACACCCTCCGGCAGATCGCCGTCCTGCGTCGTTGCCACGAGGTTCCCCTCGCGCCAGCCGTTCACCCAGCCGTAGAACTCGTCGACTGGCTCAACCACGATCAGGAAGCGCATCCACGCATGCTGGATACCGCAGAACTCGGCGCACTCACCTGCGTAAGTTCCTGTCTCCTCCGGTTCGATCGAGATTTCGTTCACGTGACCCGGAACGACATCCATCTTGCCGGCGAGGCGCGGCACCCAGAAGGAGTGGATGACGTTGTTCGAGTGCAGACGGACCTTCACGTTCTTGCCGACCGGCAAACGCAACTCGTTCGCGGTCACGACCTGAAGCTCCTCCCCACCCTGACCGTTGTCGGTGGAATACTTGATCTCCCACCACCACTGCTTGCCGTACACATCCACCACGAGATCCGGCTCATCGAGCGCAGCATCTTGGTCATAGAGCGTGGTGATCGTCGGCACGAGGATGATCATCAGCACGACCGCCGGGATGATGGTCCACGCGATCTCGAGTCGCGAGTTGCCGTGGATCTGCGGCGGGCGGTTGGCCGGGATCTCCTTCTTGCGGAAGCGCAGCGACGCGTAGATGATCGCGAACTGCACACCCACGAAGACGATCAGCGCCAGCCAGAAGACCAGCTTGTACAACGAGTGAATCCCGTCCGCCGTTGGCGAAGCCGGGCTCGTCGTCGAATAGGGCTTGAGCACGTCCGGGCCACAAGCCGTCAATACGAGAATGGCGGTTACCGCCAGCGTCCCGAGGGTCAACAAGCGGTTCGCGAACCCACGTCGCGCGCGCTTCCCCGACGACGTATTGGTCCGCACCACTCGATCGTGGTTCCGCCGTTCCATTCTGCCTCCCCGCCCCCACGGTCTTGCCGGGCGCGTCCACTACAACACAGGCGCGCATTGCCACGCACGCGCGCAACAATGCAATCCACCCCAAAAAGGACAACCGATGCTTGCTCCGCACCCCTCGTGCGTCGCTTCCGCCGCGCAAACTGGTCGTGACCCCACCAGACCGCGTCACTGGAAGTCATTCTCAGCTGCGCGTCACTTCCATGCCATTATGCTGCATTGCCCAGCGTTCTGGAAGTTCGCGGCCGCATGATAGGGCACCGTTTCACCGACTTCCCATCCCCGAAGCGATCGAGCGGACCCACGATGCATGCTTTTCCGCATCCATCATCATGGAGTCCCCCTCGATCGCTTCGCGGGACACGATCCCGGTGCACGATCCACTCCGAACGTATACCCAATTGCCGGACACCCGGTCAAGCCGATGCGTCATGATATCATCGTGAATCCGCGTCCAGGTCCACGATATCCCCCGGAATCCCCGAAGGCCCGTCCGGACGTACACCTGTCTGATATACTTTCAGTAGGCCGGATGGCACAGCTCGTGCACGGTCTCTCGCGCTTCCACTCCCTGTTCCCCCACATGCCGTTGTGCAGGAGAGGGGAACCGCTGGCCGAAGGAACATCCCGTGCGTCACCTCGACCGAACACCCCCCGCCACTCGTGCGACCTCGATCATCCTCGTGATCGTCGGGGTGGCTCTGATGCTGCTCAGCATCTTCGCCGATACCATCGGCTTCGGCGGCGGCAAGGGATTCGGCTACCAGCAGCTGATCGTCCTCATCGTCGGTCTCGTGCTGACACTCGGGGGCATCGCGATCATCATCCCGCCGCTCACCAACCGCGACTGATTCCCCAATCTGCCACCAGCCACGATCGCTCCCCGGATACCCGTGGGGGAGTATCATGTTGCTGTCTGCAACGCCCGGTGCACCCCGGATCACCGCACCCATGCGGTCGTCCCGCGCCCGGCCATCCCTGTACACGACGCGCCCACCTGCGCATGTGCGTTCCTTATCATGAAGGAGACCTCTTCGCCCCATGACCGATCGCTCTCTCCCCCCTGTCGATGCCGCGCTCACCGCGGATGATGTCGCGCTCGGCATCGTCGCGCGCGAGGAGCGTGCCGCCGCCGATGCCCTGCGCGCCGCGCTGCGTGACCTCGGCATTGATCCTGGCACCAAGCCGCTCGAACTGCGCGCACTCCCCTTCGAGGGGACCTGGGGCGGAGCCTCCACCATTGCCCGCATGGTCGCCGGCGATCTCGTGACGCAGGAGCTCGAAGCGTCGGGCGCCCTCGAAGGTCTCTCCAAGAAGGAGATCAAGAAGAAGGTCAACGAGCAGGTCAATGACCGCGCCCTCGCGCTCGCCGATCAGCTCGCGAACGCCCTCGCCACGACCGGCCGCTTCGCGAAGGTCGAGTCGGTCAATGGCTACATCAATGTCTTCTTCGACACGAACCGCCTCGCCTCCCGCCTGATCGGGGAAGTCCTCGATCGCGGCGAGCGCTACGGCTGGGCGCCGGAAGGGCTACACACCGAGCGCGTGATGATCGAGCATTCGCAGCTCAACACGCACAAGGCCGCGCACGTCGGGCACCTCCGCAACATCTGCCTGGGCGTCGCCGTCACGAACATCAGTCGCGCGGGTGGCTACCCGACTATGCCGGTCACCTACATCGGCGACATCGGCCGCCACGTGATCCGTTGCCTCTGGTGCTACACGAACTTCCACCGCGGGCAGGAGCCGGCCGGCGATGCGCCGAAGGGGCGTTGGCTCGGCGACATCTACGCCGAGGCGGATTCGCGCCTCAGCTTCCGCAAGGACGTCATCTCCTTCCTGAACGGGCTGTTCAAGGAAGACGAGCGCTTCCAGCTCGCGATCGATCGTCTGCTGAAGTTCCTCTGGCGTGAGGGCAATGTCGACGGCGAGGATGTTGCCTATCTGCTCGGTCGCGTCACACATCAGCAGGAGCTCGATGTCACCCAGCTGCGCGATCCGAACGTGCTGATCCCGTTCTGGCCGATCATCGGCAATCAGCTGCGCGAGGAGCTCGAGCAGGAGGCTGCCGAGACGGACGCTGCCGCGAGCGACGGCGACGCCTCCACGGACGAGACCACTGACACGACGGTCACGATGAGCGTCGCCGAGCGCCTCGAGGAGTGGGAGCGCCTCGCGCCGCACATGGCCGACTGGTGGCCGCATGGTCCGCGCTGGGAGCAGGAGATCAAGGACCTCTTCCAGCTCTGGGAGACCAAGGACCCCGAGTTCGTCGCCCTGTGGGAGGAGACGCGCGAATGGAGCATGATCGATCTGCGCCAGATCTTCGATGAGTTCGGCGCCGAATTTGACGTCTGGTTCTGGGAGAGCGGCGTTGAGGATGCCGGTCGCCAGATCGTGCGCGAGCTGCTGGATCGCGGCATCGCCGAAGTCAGCGATGGACTCCCGGTCGTCAAGATCGACGAGAAGCTCGGTCTGAAGACCGAGACCTACCGCACGATGCCGATCCTCCGCTCGGATGGCACCACGCTCTACTCCACCAAGGACCTCGCGCTCACCCAGCAGAAGTTCGTGGAGTACGATGTCGACCGCGCGATCTGGGTGGTCGATGTGCGCCAGTCGCTCTACTTCGATCAGATCTCCAAGATCCTCGAGCTCTACGGATTCGAGCAGGCGAAGAACACCCAGCACCTCGGCTACGAGTTCGTGACCCTGCCGAGCGGCGTCATCTCCTCGCGCAAGGGCAATGCCCCGATGCTCGAGGATGTCCGTGATGGCATGATCGAGCGCGCGCTGCAGGTGATCCAGGAGAAGAACCCGACCCTCGCTCCGGAGAAGCAGCAGGAAGTGGCGCATCAGGTCGGCATCGGGGCCATCAAGTACATGATGCTCGCGCGTGATGGCAACAAGGTCATCGTGTTCGATCCGAACGAGGCGCTCTCGTTCGACGGCCACACTGCGCCGTACATCCAGTACGCGCACGCCCGCGCCTGCCGCATCCTCGAGCGCTCGGAGATCACCGATGCGCAGATCGCGGAGAGCCTCGCGACGCTCGATTTCGTCGAGCCGCAGGGCGAGGAGCTGAGTCTCCTCCAGGCGATCGGCGACTTCCCGTCGATCGTGCTGCGCGCGGCGGACGAGTTCCGCCCACTGCACATCACCAATTATGTCTACGACGTGGCGAAGCGGTTCAACGACTTCTACCACGCCTGCCCGGTCTCGCAGTCGGAGGAGCCGATCCGCAGCGCGCGCTTCGCGCTCGTCGCCGCGACCCGCCAGACGCTGAAGAACGGCCTCGCCCTTCTCGGCATCGACGCCCCGGAGCAGATGTGAGCACGTCCCGCAACTGGCTCCGACGAGCCCCGATTCAACCGATCCTCGCGCCGATCTGGCTCGGCTGCGAGCGTCCCGGCACGGAGCTCGGTCCGCGCGTCCTCGCCGATGGCCTCGCCGTGCGCTGGAATCGCGCCGACCGTCGGCATCTGCAGGCGGATCTCCTGCCGCCGATCGAGGTGCCGGTGCCGAACCCGCCCGATGCCATGGAGCGGCTGCATCGCAATGACCTGCAGTTCCTCCCCGAGATCACGACCGCCGTCACGGCGATCGCGGACGAGGTCGAGCAGGCCATCCGCGATGATCGCCTGCCCGTCACGCTGGGTGGCGACCACGCCCTCGCGATCGGCACGATCGCCGGTGCGGCCCGCGCGACGGGGCGCCTCGGCATGCTCTGGCTCGACACGCATCCGGATCTGAACATCCCGTCGTCCAGCGAGAGCGGGCACATCCACGGGATGCCAGTGGGAGTGGCCGTCGGCGAGGCGAAGGATGAGCTACCCGCGCTGAGTCAGCTCGCGAGGCGCTTCCCGATGATCCAGCCGGCCGACATCTGCATGTTGGGCATCCGCGACATCGATCCGTTCGAGCGCACGATGATCAAGGAGCGCGGCGTCTGGGCGCTCTCGATGGACGAATGGTCGGATCTCGGCATCATCGAGGGCCTGCAGCAGGCGATGACGCACCTCGAGGCGCGTGGCGTCGACGCGATCCACGTCTCGTTCGACCTCGATGTCCTCGATCCGCCGATCATGCCGGGCACGGGCACGCGCTACCAGGGCGGCCTCACGGTCCGCGAGGCATCGCGCGTGCTCCGCGCGATCAGCGACTGGGATGCGCCGATCCACTCGTTCGACATGGTCGAACTGAACCCGGCGCTCGATCCCGATGGCGGCAGCAACGAGATCGCCATCCACCTCGTCGGCATCGCGCTCGGCGAGCGGATGGCGATCCACAGCTAGCGCGCCCGCAGACCGTCCTCAAGCAACGCGTAGAAATCACGCGCGAGGGCGGTCAGCTCGGGACCGGCCATCTCCGGCGTGCCGGTCCCGAATGGCGGCTGCGGGGCATACTCCGCGCCCAGCTCCAGGAACCGCGTGTAGTTCTCGCCCCGGAGGCGCGCCACCAGGGTCAGCGCGAGATCCATCCCCGAGGTCACCCCGGCCGCGGTGAACAGGTTGTCGTCCTCCACCACGCGCGCATCCACCGGGATCGCCCCGTACCCCGCCAGCAGATGATGCATCGACCAGTGCGTCGTCGCCCGACGCCCCGCCAGCAACCCCGCCGCGCCGAGTGCGATCGCCCCCGTGCAGACGCTCGCGACGATCCCGGCTGCCGCACCGAGACGGCCGATCGCCGCCATCGCATGCGCATCCCGCAGGAGCACGGTGGTGTCGCCGCCCGGCACGAGCAGGATGGCGGGTGCCTCCGGTGCCGCGTCGAGCGTCGTGGTGGGGATGAGGGGCAAGCCGCCCGCACTCGTCACCGGATCGAGCGTCTCGCCAGTCGTGGCCAGATGCACCCTCGCCCCCATCATCGAGGCGAGGAAGTAGTGCGGCCCGACCGCGTCGAGTGTGTCGAACCCGGGATGCAGAACGATCACCACATCCTCGTTCGCATTCAGCGTGACGCCAGGCAACGCACCGAAGGCGTCGTGCGCGGCATGCGATCGCTCCGCGGCCGCCCGCGCGGTGGGGTCATCGGCGTGGTCGAACATGATCTGATCCTTCCGTGAAGACAAGTTGGAGGCGCCCGGTCAGCGGATTGATGATCCCCGCCGCGCGCACGCCGAAGACGTCGGAGAGCAGGTCCGAGGTGAACGTCTCGCCGGGATCGCCCATCGCCACCACCTGACCGTGCGAAAGCACGACCACCTGATCGCAGTAGGCTGCGGCGAGGTTCAGATCGTGAAGGGTGATGAGCGTCGTGATCTGGAGGCGTCGCACCAGCGACAGCAACTCCAGCTGATGCCGGATGTCGAGATGATTGGTCGGCTCGTCCAGCACGAGGATGCGCGGCTCCTGCGCGAGCGCGCGGGCCAGATGCACGCGTTGACGCTCGCCGCCAGAGAGCGTGCTCACGTCCCGATGCGCGAGCGCGGTCACCCCCGCCTCGTTCATCGCCCGCTCCACCACTCGCTGATCGTTACCTGCGCTCGACGAGAGCAGGCGACCGTACGGCACACGCCCCGTCGCGACACACTCCGTGACCGTCAGTTCGATGTCGCTCGGGCTGTCCTGCACGATCGCCGCCGTCACACGGGCGGCATCACGGGCCGTCATCGCCCAGACGTCACGATCATCGGCGAGCACTTGCCCGCTCGCAGGTCGCAGCATCCGGTAGACCGTCCGGAGTAGCGTCGACTTGCCGCTCCCGTTCGGCCCGACGAGGCCAACGACGTTCGACTCGGCATGCAGCGACACCTGATCGACGATTCGCCGCCCGGCGATCTCGACGCTGACGCCATCGACGCGCAAACGTGCGCCGGTATCCTGCTGACGCAGATCGGTCATGCCTGCCCCCTCCCCGAGCGACGCAGCAGCCACAGGAAAAACGGCGCGCCCGCGATCGCCGTGAACAGGCCGACCGGCAGCTCCGATGGGGCCAGCACCAGACGCGCACCGATGTCGACGAGCACGAGCAGCAAGCCGCCCGCGAGGGCCGACGCCGGCAACACCCAGCGATGATCCGAGCCGACGATCATCCTGATCGCGTGCGGAACCACCAGCCCGACGAAGCCGATCGCCCCGCTCACCGCCACGACGACGCCCACCAGCAGCGACGTGATGACGAAGAGGATCAGCCGCACGCGCCCGACATCCACCCCGAGACTCGCCGCCGTCTCGTCGCCAATCAGAAATGCATTCAGGATAGGTGCCCACAGCACCAGCATCGTGATCGCGACGACGAGCACCAGACTCGGGAGGCCGAGATCGCCCCACTCCGCGGCCGCGAGACTGCCGGACAGCCACGAGAGCACCTGCGATGCCCCACCGCCTGGGGTGCTGGCGCGCAGCACCAGGAAGCTCGTGATCGAGTTGAGCAGGTAGGAGATCGCGACGCCCGCCAGAATCAGCCGTCCGGAGGTCACGCGACCACCACGCTGCGCCAGCAGAAAGACCACCATCGTGGTCGCGAGCGCCCCGCCGAACGCCGCGACCGGTGCCGACACCCACGCGAGTGCCCCGCTCGCCAGCGTCAGGATCGCGACGGCCGCGACCGACGCGCCCGACGACACCCCGAACACGAACGGATCGGCGAGCGGGTTCCGAACCACCGCCTGCAGCACGGCGCCCGCCACCGCCAGCGAGGCACCGACGACCAGTCCGAGCAACGCCCGCGGCAGGCGGAACTCCCAGATGATCGTGTCCTGCGCGCCGGTCGCCGAGGACGCGAGGTGCCACGGGAGAACGTGGTTCGCGATCACGGTGATCACACGGTCCGGCGCGATCGCCACGGACCCCACCGCCACGGACAGCACGACCGCGATCACGCAGGCGATCCCGAGCAGCATCACCACCAGCGGCGATCGGTGCACGCGCCCGATCGCCTGCGGCATGACGACGGCGGCGCTCACGACTGGGGCACCGTGAGGTTCAGATCCGGATGCAGCGCGTTGGCGATCTCGGTCAGCCCCGTCATCACCGTGACGGAGGCATCGGTGTCATCGACCGGAACCTCGACGATGCGACCGGTCTGCACGGCAGGGAGATCGGGGAACGTCGCCTCGAGATAGGCGCGCAGCGTCGCGAAGTCCTGCCCCTCGTACGTGCCGACCATGATCACCTCGGCGTCCGACGCGGCAAACTCCTCCTTGCTGACATAGACCGAATCCGCCGGGAAGACATTCTCGCCACCCGCCGTGGTGATCGCGTCATCGTAGATGCCACCGGCGAGCACGATCAGCGGACCATCACCCCCGTTGTAGAAGGCGACCTTGACGGTGGGCTGTCCCTGCACCGCGTCAACGACGACCTGCTTCTGCGCCTCGATCCCGGCGATGAGCTCCTCGGCCCGATCGGAGACATCGAAGATCCTGCCGAGATCGCGGAGCGTCTCGATTGGTGTCTCGAGCGTCATCTTGAGGGCATCGCCACCATCCGCATCGCAGATGTTCGCACCGTACACCTGCGCGCCCGTCTTCTCGATCTCCTCGACGGAGGCATATCCCTGCGCCGTATCGAAGGCGTAGCCCGTCAACGACTGGCCGATCACAAGATCCGGCTCCGCGCTCAGCACGATTTCCTTCGATGGCCACCCCATCGCCGTGCCGAGCAGCGGGATGTCTGCCGCGGCATCCGCCAGACTATCCGGGAAGGACGCGTAGTTGCCGGCCATCCCGACGAGGCGATCCTCCAGCCCGAGCGCGATCATCATTTCCGTGGGCGCCTGCCACAGGCTGACCACGCGCTCCGGTGCCGACGTGAAGGTGAGTGTTCGCCCGCAGTTCTCGATCGTGACCGGGTATCCGGATGACGATCCGGCAGGGGTCTGCGCAGCAAGTGCCAACGGATTCATGCCGACCGACATGGCGAGCATGGCCGCAAATCCCGCCATGATGATTCTCAACGCTCTGATCATTGCCTCCACCTTCTCGTTTTGCAAACAACATCAACCGGAAGACCTTCCCGATGTCCCCCTCGTTGTATCTCACGACAAACCCACAATCAATCCACTTCTATTGCGCATTATCGTGATCACATGCACTCTCTTTATCGATATCATATCTCGTGTATTTACCAGCATGTCGCAGGTGCATGACATCGTGAATGACCGGTCAGATACGGCGCGATGATCTCCGTCCCCGACTTCAGGGCACGACCTGACGACGAGCGTGGGCGGGTGTCCACACTCGTTCGATCTGCCCGCTTGACGCGAACACATGTTCTTGCTACGCTCACGGAAGTTGATTCGCCACGAGCAGGACCAGAGCCACCATGACCGACACCATCGATCTCATCCGCTGTGGATGGGCAGGAACCGATCCGCTCTACGTGCGGTACCACGACGAGGAATGGGGGAAGCCCTGCCGCGACGACGCCGATCTCTTCGAGCGGCTGATGCTGGAGGGATTTCAGGCGGGATTGAGCTGGATCACGATCCTCCGCAAGCGGGAGTCGTTCCGATCCGCCTTCGCAGACTGGGATGCCGAGACGATCGCGAACTTCGGCGACGAGGATATCGCGCGACTCATGGCCGATCCCGGCATCATCCGCAATCGGCTGAAGGTGAACGGCGCGGTACGCAATGCCCGCGCCTACCTTCGCGTTCGTGAGGAACTCGGCTCGTTCAGCGACTATCTGTGGGACTTCGTCGGCGCAGAGCCAATCGTGAATCGCCCCACGTCACTCGCGGACGTGCCGACGACCACCCCGGAGGCGATCGCGATGTCGAAGGCCCTTCGGAAGCGAGACTTCACCTTCGTCGGGCCCACGATCTGCTACGCGTTCATGCAGAGTGTCGGCATGGTCGATGACCACGTGACCGACTGCTTCTGCGCTCAGCCCTGACCGTTCAGCGCGTAGGCACGCTGCGGGGCATCAACGTAATCCCGATACTCCGCCGACGGGCTCAGCTTCTCGACCGCCTCACGCAGCGCGTCGACCAGCTGATGCAGCTGATCCGGCGGCAGCTCCGGGAAGCGCGAGGCGAGTGCCGGTTCCGCATCCGCCGTGCTCGCGCGTTCGACTTTCGCCAGCGCGGCGTCGGACACATCGACGATGGTGCGACGTCGGTCGCGCGCATCCGTCTCCACCTCCACAACGCCACGATGATGGAGATCCGCGACCACCGTCGAGATGCGGCTCTGCGCGAACCCGGTTCGCCGGGAGATCTCGCCGATCGAGGCGGCACCCAGGGCGATCAGACTCTCGATCACGATCAGCTCGGTCGCGGAGAATCCCGTGCTGCCGACCATGCTCATCCCCTCGATGGCGCTTTCCATGATCATCTTGCCGATGTAGTGCAACTGCGCCAGATTCATCCTTCTGCCCTCCTGATGAAGGATTGGAACACGAATGCCTCCCCGTGTTCATCGCAGCGTCATTGCTCGATGCCCGCGCGTCAGCGTTGATTGTGCAACATATCACACATGTAGAACAGGGAATGCATCGGCCACAAGCAGGGCAATCACCGCCGCAAATCCATGCAGGGCCACCCTCCTGGCAGCCGGCGCAACCCCCATCCCTGCCGTCATGCCTACGACGGGAAGCCCGGGAAAGGATGCCTGCAGGAACGCCGCATCGTGATGCGGTGCCCCAAACAGTCCCTCGCCGCGCCCCTTGCCGCTGAACAGCATCCCGGCGAGCGGCCTCGCCTCCCCGAGCGTCGCACGCGCATCGGTCAGCACCTGTTTCAGCGCGATCCCGGCGACCTCCGCATCCCGGATGTGCACCTGGATGCTCTGCCCCACCCGCGGACGTCCTCCGATGCGCACCCAGCCACGATCGCGATCGATCGCCAGCACTCCGCGCACGAGGAAGTCGCCACGGTGGAACGTCTCCTGATACTCGTCCATCGCGAAGCCGAGCACCACGTTCTCCCATGCATGCGCCTGCAGCGACACGGGGAGCGTCGCGATCGCCTCGTCGAGGCGCTCCAGGGCCGGGCGGCAACCGATCGTCCTGAGCACGTTCCGCTCGACCTCGGTGATCGTCCACACCTCGCCGATCGGCTCGCACCCCTGCGCGACCACCGGGAGCAGACGGTACGGTCCACCGAGACTGATGGCCAGTGCCCCTTCATCAACGACGCGATCGTCGTGAAAGATCCATCCCTGCCGCCGATCCCCGGAGCGCGCGCTCAACCCACCGACGACCGGCACCCCGGGAGAGGTCTGCGCAAGATGGTTCAGCAGCCCCTGGACATTGCAGCGGAACGGCTCGCCCAACACGAGCCAGGATCGCGCGGACGTCGTCAGCGGCAGATCATTCCCGGCCGGCGCCAGCGCATCGACCTCCGCCTTGTCGAGATACGTCACCGTGAGCTCGGCATCGGGCAGCCACCACGCCATCATCGCGAGACCGGGTCGCCGCTCGAGCTCGACCCCACCCCCGATCACGCCGGAGCCGGATGACCCGACGAGCTGACGTGCACCGGTGAGGTATCGTGCGGCGGCGACGAGTTCGGGATAGGACGGCGCGAAGCTGGTACTCGCGAAGAGCATCACCAGATCGGGCGTGCCAATATCCGCCGGGATGACCTCATCGACGAGCCGGGACAGCGCCACGCGCCAGTCGTGATGTTCGACGATTCCGGAGGTCACGCGGGGCGCCGCACCCGGCATCTCGACACCGCCCCGCCCGCTCGGGAGGACGACACCCGATCCTGCAAAATCCTGGTCATCCATGGCATTGCCCTGCCGCTTCGTCGCTGAGCGCGGCGTCGAAGTCTCCGACGCATCCTGGTGCACCATGCGCGCGGGGGCGACATGACCATCAGCTGGCTGATTCTATCCAATCCACCGGCATCTGGGAACCTCGTCCATGGGGGACGTTCGTGGCACGGCAACGCCCGGATGTCCCTGAGACATCCGGGCGTGCGATCGCGTCTTCGAGTGGCGAGGGACTAGTACGCCGGCACGTAGTTCGGATCGACCGGATGGATGCCATCCTCCGGCGGCGTGAATCCGCGCGTCGCGAGATAGGCGACAACTTCCTCGATCACGTCATCCGGGGTCGAGGCTCCGGCCGTGACGCCGACGTTCTGCACGCCGGTGAGCCACCCATCCTCGATCTCTTCCGGACGCTCGATGTGGTAGGACGTCACGCCGAGCGAGTTGCCGACATCGGCGAGGCGCGCCGTGTTCGAACTCTTCTTGCCGCCAATCGCGAGCACGAGATCGACCTGCGCGATCATCCGGCGCAGCGCATTCTGGCGCTCTGTGGTCGGCTCGCAGATGGTGTTGCAGAGGCGGAACTCGCCGCCGTCCGGCACGACCATCGCCTGCAGCTCATTCGCGAAAGCCATCAGCTCATCGATGTTCTTCGTCGTCTGGCTGATCAGCGCGACCTTGCGCGGCGGCGTGATCTTCCCCTCGCCCGTCTCGCCACGCTTGGCGTTCCACGGGAGCTGGTAGATCTTCTTGGCGGCAACGGACTTCGAGGTCGCCGCCCAGCCGAGCACGCCCTTCACCTCCGGATGCCAGTCATCACCGTACACCACGAGGAAGTACCCCTGGCGCACGAGCTTCTGGGCGAGGCGCTGGACCTTGGTCACGAGCGGGCACGTCGTGTCGATCAGTTCGAGCCCGTACTCGGCGACTTCCTCGGCGAGATGCGGCCCCATGCCATGCGCAGTGATGGCGATGCGCTCGAATCCCTCGTTCTTGGCGGTCTCGACGGATTGCGCCCCGAACACGCCACGCTTGCGCAGGCGTTCGACGACCTGCGGATTGTGGATGATGTCGCCGATCGGCGCGATCTTGCTGTTCGGATCCGCCGCTTCCGAGATGATGTCGACGGCGCGGCGAACGCCCCAACAGTAGCCGAGCACATCGGCGACGATGATCCGGCGTTCCGGCTGCGTCGTGACAGCGGAGACGGATTCGGTGATCTGTGACTCAGAGACGGCAACGGTTGCCATTGCGTTCATCCTTGATGGTGCACTGTCCGCGGGGAATGGTGACATCTGCCTACGGACCAACGGTGTCCCGGGCAGACTGGACAGGATCGAAACCGGGCTTGACAGGCGATGGGGGATGATACGTCACCCCTCACTACAGTATAGCGCCCCCTGTCTCCCCTGATGACTCCCCGCACCGCGATTCCCTCCCGATCTACGCGAGGGCGAATGGCGGGTACGCGTCTATCATCAGCAATTCGTACACCGACACGCGAAGCTGCCAGCGCATGATCCCCACGGTCATCGCGAACAACCCCTGCGGATAGTTCCCCGTGAAGAGAATCGCCCACCACGCGATGAACGTGATGATCGACTGCAGGATGCCGAGGAACCAGAGGGCGATCAGATGCGGGATGATGAGGATCCACTTCACGAAGATCTTCCACCGCGAGAGACGATCCGGGTAGCGCAGCTCCAGCAGCATCGGATAGGGCTGCTCGCCGAACGGCGGGTACTCGTCACGCAAGAGCCCGGTATAGATGCTCACCCGCATGTTCCAGCGCATGATCCAGTAGGACAGATCCCACAACCCCTGCGGATAGTTCCCGGTGATCAGGATCGCGAACCACGCGATGAAGGTAACGAATCCGAGCACGATCAGCAGCAGCGACATCACCACCAGATGCGGGATGATCAGCAGCCACTTCACGAAGATGAGCAGTCGACTCAAGCGCTCGGGATACGCGACATCGAATCGCACGACCTCCTCGGGTTGCTGGTACATGGGTCCCCTCCCTCCACGGTGCCGGCATCATGAGCCCCATCGCCCACGACGACCCTCCGATCGTGCAACCATACCGCACTTTCGGCATGCGCTCATCATGTACGAGGAATCGAACGACGCGTCCCCTCAGCCACGCGGTCGCCGGTCGATCATCGTGATCGAGAGCATCGGGCGCGCGGAGGCATGTGGCGTGGCGCTCGGCGTCGCAGATGGCGTGTAGAGCACGATGTCCTTGCCCTGATCGTCCAGCTCGGCGGTGTTGAGATACGCCGCCTGATCCTCCGGCACGGTCACGATGTCCGGATTGCCGTCGCTCGTGTAAAGCTTCACGTCGCCGTTGTCGATCGCCTCGTGCCAATAGCTCAGCACGTCGGGATCGGTGTTGAAGCGGTAGATGCCGTATCGATCGAACGTGATGCTCGAGGGAGAGGGCGATGGTCCACCGTTGACCTGGAGGATGCCCTGCAGATCGACCTGACGTCCGTGATAGTCGAACCCGCCGACCAGCCATTCCCACTGATCGGGATGCAGATCGCGATCGGGATAAGCGCCATAGGGGAGCGTCAGCACGTCGGAGAGATCGCCCTTCTCCTCGATGTTGGCACGGAACCAGAGGATGGGATGCCCGATCTGATAGAGGAACTCGTCGTCCGAGATGTCGGTGAGATCCTGATGTCCGTCGGTGTGATTGCCGATCTCGTAGCCGTGATCGATCATCCAGTTCAGCCTGGTCGGACAATCGGCCATCTCGGCGGGACCATTCGGATTGTCGAAGCAGTTGAACACCAGCACCGCAAAGTAGCCGCCGCGCCCGAAGTCCGGATGCTCCGCGTAGAACGCCTCCATCACCCCGAGCGCGGAATCCGGGTCCGCGATGATCTTGCCGTGCTTATCCTTCAGCCACATCGCCTGCCGCGTGCTGCCGTCATCGAAGGTGAGCACGAGCGGATGCTTGCCGGCCGGTACCCGGATGTCGTTCTCGAGGTACGAACGCATCGAGATCACGTAGAAATCGCGATCGTAGTACCACTGCAGATCCTCGCGGAACTCGGAGAGCGTGCGCGTCCACTCGTCGAGATCGTCGCCGCCATCGGGCGACGTCTTCGCCTGATCGTCAAGGACGAACGCGTGGTACATCGGGATCGGGATGCGCCCCAGCTCGTTTGGCTGATACGTCTGGAGTTCGGCCTCGCTGAGTCGCCGCGAGACGTCGACCGTCGGCACGATCGGCGAGGCGTGAGACGCCGTCATCGTTGGGGATGCCGAGATCGCGGTCGGCGACACATAGGGCTGCCACGCGATGTCCTCGGAGCCGTCACCGGAGCCGCACGCGGTGAGCAACAGCACCACGAGCAGCAAACTCCCCAGGCCCCCCGATTTTCGCGCGCGATGCCGCATCGGCGACGCTCTCCTGACGTGTTCCCAGCTGATTCCCAGCGAAGCTCACCGTTAGTGTAGCGATCGTCCAAAGTCGGCACAAGCCGGGAATGAGCCTCCAGTCACACTAGGGCAACGTGTAGATCCACTCCGGAGTGCCGAACTTGGTGCGCACAGCCTCCTCTCCCTCGGCGAGTTCGGCATTGCTGAGCGCGTCATCGACGAGCCCGAACCGCGCCCGGAAGTGCCCGATGAGGTGATGGATGATCACGTCGCGATCGAGCTCCGTCTGCTGACGAAGCGGACCGACGCGCTTGTCGGCGGACTGGACGGCCTTGTCGCTCAGCTTCTCCTTGCCGATCCGGAGGATCTGCGTCATGAGCTGACTGTCGATCTGGTACGACATCGTGGTGTGATGCAACACCGCCCCCCCGCGTCGGGCCTGCGCCGCGCCACCGATCTTGCCGCCGGTCGACGTGATGTCGTTCAGCCCCTGATAGCGCGCCTCGACCCCAAGCTCGCGGAGCGCATCGATCACCCAGCCATCGAAGAAGGCGTACGACTCCGGGAACGAGAGCCCCTTCACCAGCTCCTCCGGCGCGTAGATCGAGTACGTGATCGCGTTGTTCGGCTGGATGAACATCGCTCCGCCACCACTGATGCGCCGCACGAGATCGAAGCCGTTCTCGCGCAGCACGTCCTCATTGACCTCGTTCTTCACGGACTGGAAGCGCCCGATCACCACGCACGGCCCGCTCCACTGCCAGATGCGCAGCGTCGGCGGCTGCTCGCCACGACCGACACGCAGGGTCAGCGTCTCGTCGAGCGCGGTCTGCATCATCGGCGGGAGTGGCGTCGGGGGGAGCAGGTGCCACTCGAAGGCACGCCACCGGGCATCGATCTCCTCGGGGGAGAGCCCGGTCAGCTCCGAAATCGAGGGATACGTGACATCCCCATCGACAGGTCGATCATTGGTCATGGTCTGATCCTCATGGTGCTCGCCAGGCTACGCCGCGAGCGCACGTGCGACAGCAATGGCGATCCCCTCGGGGGTCGCCCCGATGAGCTCGACATCCGGCGCGATCGCGTCGCGTACCCTCGCGGCGACATCCGCCTCGCTCAGCGTGGTGGGGATCCCCTCCAGCGCCGCACGAATCGGCTCGAGCGCCTCCTCCGGGTAGAGGAAGAAGTCGCCGCTCACGACGACATCGCGCAGGGTATCGTCCGCGACCGCGAAATCGACGATCACGAGCTTGCCACCGGGCAGTTTGTATTCACCGTGCATCAGTTGTCCTCCTGCATCAGTCGGGCACGTATGACGCTAGGGTAGCAGCATCTGCCGCGCGTGCTGCCGATTCCCCGGCAAGCACCGCCCCATTCAGCGATGCATCGACCGTCGCCGTCGCGAGCACGAGACCGGGGATGCCGGTGGTCGCGTCGGGGAGCACGCGATGGATGCCCGGCGTCTCGACGAACGCGACCGCGGCATCCCGCTCCACGGCCAGCACCTCCCAGCCACCGACACCCGTGAGCGTCGCGACATCCGCCGCGGCCTGCCCACCGAGCGTGAGATCGTCCTGTGCGAGCCACTCCTCGCGGATGATCTGCGCCGCGACAAGGCGTCGCCCGGCCGGTGCGACCGTCGGCTGCACGTCCGAGATCGGCACGAGCTGCGTCACCGCGAGCGCACCGGTCCCATCGACAACGCGCCGCCGCTCGCAGGATCCCGTCCCGGCGTGCCCGAGGAAGACCGTCGCCGTCGCGCGTGTCGCGGTCGGAATCGCCGCGATGCCGGTCAGCTCACGCGCCACCCGCGGATCGGTCGCGACGATCACGACCTCCGCCGGCAGCAGCTCGTCGCCAACGTGCACGCCCGTCGCGCGCCTGCCATCGGACGCGATCGCCGTCACGCGCCGCCCGATCGCGATCACGCCGCGCGGCAAGGACGTCGCCAGCGCCGAGAGGATCGCGGTGAGGCCATCACGCAGGAGCATCGCGTCCGCCGTTCCCCACTGCGCGCCGACGTAGCTGACACTCGCCGCGCTGCCGGCGAGCTCCGGATCGAGCGTCGCCGCCCCGAGGAACGGGCGCGCGATCCGCTCGATGAAGGTGTCGGAGAAGCCGCGATCCTCGAGGATGCCGCGTGCCGACAGATCGGCCTCCGCCGCTGAAGCGATCTCCGCGACCGATCCGCTCGCCGCATGACGCAGCGTCAGCAATGCGGTGCCGAGCCGCGCGATGTCGCTGCGTGTGCCGATCTCGGGGTGCAGCACGGCCTGCGGCTCGCGCAATGGCTGCTGCACGAGATGCCGCTCCGCACCATCCCAGACGATGACATCGGACGACAACGGAGCCGCCCCGAGCGCATCGAGATCGACGTGCCGGTTGAGCGCGGTCATCCCGCTCCAGACCACCACACCACCGTCGGGCACGATCAGATAGCCGTCTGGGGTACGCCGGATGCGATCAGCGTGCCCGAGATGCGCATCCGCCTCCAGCACGCGCACCTCCCAACCGCCACGCACGAGATCACGTGCGGCGATCAGCCCGGCGACACCCGCCCCCACCACGATCGCGCGGCGCCGATTCCGCGCGGAGATCTCGTTCACCATGGTCGCATCGTTCCTGCTCCGATCAGGTTTATCCGCACGCGAAACAAAATGGACACCTTCCACGTTATCACTTATGAAGGCGCTCGACGACGCACCAGCCAGTTGGCAACGAAGTTCGCCCACCCAGTCGCTCCATCCAGACGACCGGGGCACACGCAACGCAGGGATGCGTCCAGCCAATCATCCCCGCTTGCCAGGTGCGAACATTTGTACTACACTTTGACTGTCGGCACCGTCATCCCCAACTCGCGATCCTCCAGTCGCGCGGACGACGGCTCGTTGACCCTTCATCCCCTCCGGAGCCGTCGGTGTCCCACATCGACGGCTCGCCCCCTCTCGATCACCAATCAGTCACGCCGGCGATTCGGCACCAGCCACGCAGTCGTCGCGAGGAACGCATCGACGCCCATCAGCAGGACGCCGTTCGTAACGTGCCAGGCGGTCGCATTGCTGTCCTTCGCGTAGCCGAGCGCGAGTTGCGTCACGACCAGCACGACCGCGATCAGGTTCACCCACAGCAGATGCCGATGCAGCACCTTGCTGGTACTCAGCTGGAACGCGAGAAAGGCCTGCAGGATCGCCAGCAGGAAGATCGCGCTGCCGACATTGCCGTGGCCGGTGATCAGGCCGCGATGACCTCCCCACACGCCCTGACTCGCCAGCAGCGCCTGCGCCAGCACACCAATCGTCGTGATGACCGTGAGCCAGCGATACGCCAGCAACTGGGTTTCCGGGGTATTTGCATTCGATGAATCGGTCATGTGCGTTCAGACTCCCCTGTCGACGTGCACGAAACACAACGACGAGATGAGTCTCGTTCTCACCCCGTCGTTGCCAGTATAGATGCGGTTTCCGCCCATCCCGACGCCATCGAGACGGGCAGCACTGCCCGATCAGGCGATCGGATCCAGTGGCCAGATCGGTCGCGAGATGCGCGCGTAGGGCAGATGCGTCAACGTGCTCGTCGTCAGTCCTGGAGGATCGGCACGGATGACCGTGCCCGCGATCGGCTCGAATCCGGCGCGGAAATGCTGCTGCGACTTGAGCGCCGCGATCCGCAGGCGGCGTACATCGATGCCGTGCAGCTGGAAGACTTCCGGATCGAACGTCTGCGCGCGACGCGAGCCGACGATCACGTCGACGTTGCCGATCACGAGGCGCGCCATCTTGCCGAGCCCGACCTTCTGACCAGCACCCATCGGCGTCGTCAACACGAACTCCCCATCGGTGAGCACCTTCACATACGCCTCGGTCTCGATCGGCGCACCGTGCAGCTCGTCCGTGCGCCCGCCAAGGCGGATCGCGATCGTCGCGCCGACGCCGGCATCATGCGCCTGCGCCGCGACCTCCGCATCGACGATGAACCCGAACGCGGTGTCGGGCTCGTTCGCCGCGAGCAACGCCCGCAGCAGATGCGTGCCATCACCCGGGGCGCCACCGCCGCAGTTGTCGGAGACCTCGGCGATCACCACCGGCAGCTCCGTCGCCGCGAGCGCCAGCTGCACGGCTTCCTCCGCGCCGGGGAGGGTGTCGATGAACTCGTCGAGCATGCCGAGTGTGAACGTCGCGATATCCTGCGCGATCTCCTTCGCCAGCGCGGCATCGTTGTTCGTGACGACCAGCACCGACGTGTGCACCACCGAGACATCGGTGTGCGGGAAGCCATGCGTGAAGTTGCAGTCGAGCACCCCCGGCTTCTCCTCCCACGCGAAGCAGCGCTCGTTGATCGTCTTCACCGGACCGGAGAAGCTCGTCGTGGTCGGGATGATCGCGGGCAGGATCTCGAGGTGCATCGTCGGCACGATCGTGCCCGCCACGATGCCCGCGGCCACCTCGACGATCTCGTAGCCACGCTCGTACATGTCGATGTGGGGATACTCGTGGCAGTAGAACAGCGCGGTCGCGTTGTCCAGCATCGTCTGCGTGGTGTTGCCGTGCAGGTCGAGCGAGACGACGATCGGGATCTCGTACCCGACGAGCGCGCGGAGCTCCTGCAGGAACGTCCCCTCCATGTCATCGATGCCATCCGCGGTGCCCGCGCCATGCAGCGTCAGGCAGATCGCATCGACCTCCCCGACCGCCTGCAACTGCGCGAAGAGCGTGTCACGAATGGTCTCGTAGGCGTGGCACGAGACCGTCGCCGAAGGCTGCGTGGTGGTGGCGAGCGTCGGCGCGAGCTCGATGCCGAGCGTCTCCGCCGCGGCGATCATCCCGCCGAGGTCGTTTCGCACCCCCGTGTTGTTGGCGATGATCTCGTCACCGACCTCCCACTCGCGCGCCTGAAACGCCTCGAGTTCGGTGAAGCCGGGACAGAACGTGTTGGTCTCGTGCGCGAACATGCCGATCGCGAACCGCATGTGACTGCTCCTCTCCGAGCGTGATTATCCGTGCA
>Ga0164243_10004467_pt1 | contig 21896 bp, 30 predicted proteins | sample OricompcompostOP_FD_108781 | JGI IMG/M metagenome (GOLD analysis project Ga0164243, IMG submission 108781) | Organic Plus compost microbial communities from Emeryville, California, USA - Original compost - Organic plus compost (OP) | ecosystem: Engineered > Solid waste > Mixed feedstock >...
CCCGAGACGCCCCGCCACCGACATGAGGACCGCGAGGCAAACCAAGCTGAAGGTTGATGCCATCTGCCGCCAGTCGTTCACAGAATCAGCCCTTTTGCCTTGTTGGTGAGCGCCTTCCGATCGTCCAAGCCCGTCAGCCCCCCGTTGATCCGCTTGGTCAGGGCGGTGATGTTGTCCGCATCAGCCAGCGCGTTGCAGCCGTTATCGGCCCACCATTGGCAGGCGGTGTGGACGGCGATCTCCGGTTCCTCCGCGCGCTCGGGGTGGGCTTCCAGATCGACCCCGATCAGCGCGCCGACGCGGCGATAGTTCGCGTGGCCCGTGATCATGATGAGACCGCGCCCCTTGTAGCGGCGCCCGTCGCCCGGCTGCGTGTTGCCAAGGTCCGACCGCCCCTCATAGGCAGCCCCCGACGCATATTCCTCGAGCGTCCGGAAATGGTCACTCTCGTGGCAGGTCTGGCCCATGAAGTGGGCGAGGCGCAGACCGCTATCGAGGATGCCATAGGTGCGAAAATGTTCGGAGGCGGCTCGGCCGAAAGGCCCCGCGAATGTCGGAGAGGCCCCCATGCGTGCGAACAGGGCGCGCAGCGTATTCGGGCCGATCACGCCGTCTTGCACAACAGCAAGGCGGGACTGGAGCTTGCGGGCGTCGATCATGCCGCTTCCAGCGCGGCGAGCCGAGCATGCATCCGCGTCAATTCGCGGCGCTGCCATGCCGCCTCCATCGCGAAACATTCCTCGTAGCGCAGGCCCCAGATCGAGCCAGCCTCACGTACGACACGAGTCTCGCCCGTCTCCACAGGCATTTCGATCTCGTAATCTACCATGACGGTCTTGGAGATCGGCTTGCCGTTCGGGCCGATGATGGCGCTGGGGACGATCTGCGGTGCTGAGACGATCCGCTTTTCGAGGACGGTGACGGGCTCCGTCTCCTCTTCCCATTCGTCATAGCAGAGGAGGCCGATCTCCTGAGCATCGAGGCCATGCGCAGAGAAAGCATCGCGGATATGCTGCGCGATCAGGCCAATGTGCCAGCGCGCCGCGTCGCCCTTGTCGGAAACGGCGTCCTTAAAGTGGAAGCGGGCCCACTGCGCGTTGCCCCAGGCATCGAGCCATTCGTCGGGGATCGCGCCAATGTCCTGTTTGGTGCGCTCGTCCGAGGTGTTGATCGTGCCGGTGGCCGCGTAAAGCTGAGTGAAGCGATGGCTCGCATCGCCGCCCGAAATGATGTTGTCCCCAGCGGGGCGAATGAAATCGTCGCGAATTTCGACAATGTTGGTCTCCACCCCGGCTTTGAGCGTGGAGATGCGAGCCATCGTTCGCGGACCACTGGAATTGTCCAAGATATGCCTGAAGCTGCCTGCGACGACATTGGTCGTGACGCCGTTATCGACCAGCGAAGACCACCCTGAGCGGCTAGCGATCTTGCCGGTGAACGAATCCCCCGAGCTTCCCGGGAGCCAATAGGTTGTCGGCTGAAGCACATTCATGCCGATACCGAAGCTACCTGGAATAGCGTTCACGCTGGGGGATGCAGGGTTGGGGCCGGTGCTGATAGCCGAGGCACCTGCCGCCGTCATACGGACATATTGGCCCGCAGCGAACGACCATGCGTCGTCGGGCGACGTGACAACTTCATTGCCGATCGCGACGGTGCCGAGACCGCCACGGGCAATCGTCTCACGGCCGAGAGAAACCGACGCGCGAGCCCACGACCGGGCATGCTCGCCGACCGCCAGGCTGCGCTGACCGGCGGCTTCGACGTTGCGACCAAGGCCCACGGCGCATTCGCCGATGAAATCGGCCTCGGCCTGCGCGAAATTGCCAACCTTCAGGATAACCGAAAGCTGAACCGCTGCCGCCGTAGCCGTAGCGTTGGCGCTCATCACCGCGGTACCGGAGCCGACGCTGACGATCGTGGTCCCGCGCGGGATGCCTGGACCGCCGATCTCCTGGCCTACAACAAGCGCGCCGACGACATTGGCGAGGTTGGGCGAGCTTGCGGTCGTGTCGGCCGTGGCGCCGACGGTCTGCGCAGTGTCGACCGTATAGGTGCCAGCGCCCCCCGTACCCGTGCCGAGCGCAGTGACGATCGTGCCCGCAGTTGAACCGAGGCCATAGAGCGGACGGTTGATCGCCACCGACCCGAATTCCATTTCGGTGACGGTCAGCGTCGTCCCGGAGATGAAGCCGAAGAAGCGGGATGCGACGAACGAGCCTGCAATCGTTCCCGCGCCCCCGGCGATGCTGGCGACGCCCGCGGCGAGTGCATTGTGGCCACCGAGCGCGGTGGCATAGTTTCCAGCGCCGAGACAGAAGCGTCCGCCGCCCTGGGCATAGACGCCCTGGTCATCAATCGTCGGGTCGCGTCCAAGCTGCTCGATCCAGTCATCCCAGTAGCCGAACTCGTCGTTTTGGGGGCCGTTCGCCTCAACGCCGCCGTAGAACCGACGCGCATACCGCATATCGAAATCGTACCAGACACCATCATCGGTACCGCCGGTCGCCTGGGGGAAGGGGACCTTGATGTGGTCGAGCTTCTTCCACCAGACACCCGCGGCGTCCTGGCGCCGCCATTGGGTCTGAGCGGTTGGCGTCTGATCGGGATCGCGGATATACCACCAGCCACCTTCGCCGAATACGGTTTCGCCAGTGGTGCGGATCTGTCCGATGGTGGATAACGGGATGACGCCGCTAATCGAATCCCAAGTAAAATCACCAAGTGCGCTCTTGATCCCCGCATCGGGCGAGCTGACGCCATCGCGGACCATCAAGACAACATCTACTGCATCAGTCAGAACCAGCTTGTAGGATTGGTCGAGCAGATAGATCGGTGGAAGCCTGCCATCAGCCCCGGCGAGAACGGGATTTGGGTTGGGGATTGTCAAATCCGGGTCTGAGTAGGTATCGAGCGGGCTCGATGTCCCGGCGGCATACCAATAGAGCTTGGCCCCTGGCAGGATATTACCTGCCAGACCGACAATGCTAAAAATGCCTGGATCAAAAAGGGTGGACATTCAGACAATCCGCGCTGCGTCCGAGGACGTGGTTTGAGGCGTGGTTGTCTGAGGGACTGGCGGCCCACTACCGCCGATGCGACATGCGCATCTGTCGGCCATCCGGATAGCATGATTGAGCGAAGTCGCCAAGTCTGCTATCGAGGACGTGTGTTCACCAGCATCTTTTGGGCGTGTGTCGGCAAGGCCATCGCGGCCGATCTGATCTTCCGTTATCGCCGCAGACGCGAACGTGAGCGCTTACTGCGCGGCGAAATCCTCGGCCCCGATTGGAGCAGCGATATAGCCCCCAAGCCGCTGGCGCTCGCGGACTACTCGGCCCAGCGTAGTCAAGCCTCGTCCAACCGGCGTCGCTGCATTGCGAGGCGCGAGCAATTCGGTCGTGACATTCCGCACGCCCGCCCAATAGGGAAGTGAGGCAACACCGCCCAGCCCAACTGCTGCGGGAAGCGTTCCCGTTGCTGCCGCGCCTCCGCCACCAACGCCGGCCGCAACCAACTGCCCCGTGAACAGACGTTCTGGCGTGCCACTGTTCGGGAGGCGATCAGAAAGTGATTTGCCGGCGTTCGCATAGTCACTCATCAGCGCATCTCCACGCAGGTATTCCCGGCTGCGGACGCTACCCGCAGTCTTCTGCACAGCGCGATCGAATTGGTTCGGCGTGAATCGGCCGATGTCCTGGTTGGCTCCTCGCTGCGCCGCCGCCTCCTCAATGCGCACGGCCTTCGCGTAACCGCGATCAGCCGCATCGAGCCTTGCAGCTGCTTCAGCCGGTGAGTTTCGGCGAGCGGCGTTATCGAGGATCGCAACATAATCGTTAAGTGCTTCGGAGACGAGCGGATCGGTTCGAGACAAATCCCGAGCGGCTTTGCTGATATCCGACGATGCAGCCTTGTAGGCCTCTCCATCGAGTCGACCGCCTTGCGCCGAGAGGCGTGATTGCACCGCATTGTTCAGAATTTTTCGGACTTGCCCAACCTGTGCATCGGTGAGGACGCCGCTTCCAATGTTGTTCCGAAAGACATTGAGATCGGCAAGATATTGCTGATCCGGCACAAACTGCATGCCGCTCCGTGCCTCGTCGTAGGCGCGGTTAAAAGCATCCTGCATGTATGCGTGCGGCTCCGTCCCGAGTTTCATGCTGTCGGGAAGCTTGTCTCCAATCTCTCCGAGCGCCGAATTGAACGCGCCGCGCTCGAATTGGTCTCGAGCGCGTCCACGGGCGCCAGCAACCGCATATCCGAAACCCGGGATGCTCTGGAGTGCCTCTTCAGCGCCGTTCACCGCTCGGCCCACGACGCTTGAGATCGGGCCTTCCGCGCCAACCACCCGTTGCCCCAGAGTTGGCCGCACGCCCTGCGCATAAAGCGCAGCAAGGCGTCCACCAGTAGGCGCGAGAGCATTCGCGGCAGCATTGATCCCAAATCGGCCGGCGATTCCGCCCGCAGCGCCCGCCGCTGCGCCCCCTATTGCGCCGCGCAGCCTGTTCCCGTTGTCTTCGCCAGAACCATAAAGAGCGCCATATGCCGCGTCCTCGCCGACGAGCCGAGGCGCTAACGTGCTGGCCTGCGTTGCACCAGATAGGCCAAGACGCCCCAATGCCGCTTCGCCTCCAGCCATCGCCAGCGCGCCGCCAGTCACGTTTCCGAGGATATCCGCCACCGGATGGGCTGCGCGCATTACCTCCTTTGCCTGCTGCGCGCGCTCGGCATCGCCTCCTGTGAGGCCGACAATCTCATCCAGATAACCGCCAGTAAGAGCATTCGCCGCACCCGTCGCGAACGCGCCCACCGGCGAGGCCGCTGCCGCTCCGATCACGGACGGCGGCTTATATCCACTTTCGTGCGGGAGGATGACCACTTTCCCGCCTCGACTGCGAGCGCGAATGGCCTCGTCCAAACTGTCGCCATAAGGCGGGTAGCCTTCGGATACTGCCAGCGCATCAAGTTGCTCTTTCGTCCCTCCGCGATCGAATAGCGCCTGCGCCTTGGCAGCGAATGCTCTATCCCGCTCGGTCGAGAACGTTTGCGCGCCGGTTTCGGATACTTGAATAGCGCCGGGGCCATCGGGGTCCTGGCCGATTGCGTCCTTGGATGCGGCGCTCGTGGCGACAGCCTCGGCTAATCTGCCGTCTTGGCCTCTATCACCACCTTCGCGGCGGCGGTCTGCCTGATCGGCGGCAGGGCCCGCAGACAACCTGAGACCCTCGATAGCCCTCTGTCGCGCCCGTGCTTTTTGCTCCAATACCTCCGGGCCATCCCCGGGCATCGGGAAGAAAATTCGATACTGATTGTCAAACTCGCTTGGCGGGATTGCTGCTCCCGATTCGTATCGCAAGGTAGCGGCGATAAAATCCCGCTGAGCCTGATCTGCGAGCTGTCGCTCCTGGCTATTAATAAAGGTATTTTCCAGCCCAGGTGCGATATCATGAACGGTCTGCTGCGCGATATTGCGCGGGCCCATGCCATGTCCGCCGCCCGTGCGTTCAAAGTCAGCGTTCGCACCTAGCGCGCGGTTGTAAAACGAAGCTGCCTTACCTTGTTCGACCGTGCCAGAATCACCGCGCTTGGGGGCTAGCCCCTGCGCGCGATAGGTATCCAGTTCGATCTGATGCTCCGGCTTAATGCGCCCGGCAGTCTCCAATTCGATCAGCTTTGCAATGCGCGGGTTCGTTACCGATTTGGTCGGGTCGGGCTGTTTCGGCATATCAGTAATCCAGATCGCTGGTATCGGTGCGCGGAGCGACAGCGCCGCCTACAACGATCGTCTGCGGCCCCCATTTCGTGATGCGTCCCTCGCGCTGACGGGCGAGCGCGAGGTTGCCGGCCGATACGCCTTCGGTCGCCCGGTTATGACGAGAGCTTTCCTCGAACTGCCGTTCGCGCAACGCATAATCGCGCGCATCCTTCTTCTCGCCAATGATTTGCTCCATCGACATGCCGGCGCGGAAGTAGCGGTTGAGCCCCGCGTCGGAGAGGTCGACCTGGTTGAGCTGCTCCGGCGTGAAGCCGAGCGCCTGAAGTTGCGGGGCGGCCTGCCGGAACGCTGCTATGCGCCCCTCCTGCGTCGGCTCCTGCAACAGTGCGCCAGCCACTTGCGCCATGGCCGCTCCGCGCTGCTGAATGCGCTTGAAGGTGGCCTCGTCGGCGTCATAGATATGCTGCTGGATTTTGAGCGCGCTTTCTGGATCGACCGCATAAAGCTGTCGCAACGCCTCCTGGTTGATGTTGAGCCCATCAGTGCGAGGGGGGAGCTGAGCTGGATCGATCAGCGTGGCAGGTGCGGAGGGCTGTGCTGACCCCATCGATCCCACGGGTTGACCGTTAGCAAGCATCCCGGGCTCTTTGCCGGGCATGAACTGATCGAGATCGGTCAGCGGCTCTGGAGCAGGTGCTGCCGAACCATTTTCCATGATCGGCGGCGTGGCCGCGCCGGGCCCCGAAAACACCTTGCCTATCAGAATGCGCCGTTCCTCGGCGCGCTGGTCTTCCTGTCGCTGGCGCGCGATCTGCTCCGCACGATACTGGTTCTCCAGGCTCCGCTGGCGCGTACCGGTATAAAGCGCCAGAAGGCCCGGCACATCCACCTGCTCGATCATCGGCATCAGTAAATGCCTCCGAGATTACCGCCATAGATCGGAGGCGTTCCGCCATAGGTGGTAGGACCGAATCCGCCGCCCTGATTGTAGAGATACATCGCCGCGAGATTGTTCACGGTGCCGTTGATTGCGGAGCCGGTGTTGGCATAACTCGACGCCCGTGCGGCTCCGGCCTGCCCGATCGCATTGGTGATCGTTTGCGAAGCTGTCTGTCCAGCCGAGCTGGTTGACCCAGTCGCGCTTTGTCCGATGCCTGCGAGCTGCGCAAGCCGCGAGACATAGTTGTCATATTCGGAAGCCGCCAAGCCCTCTCCATAACGCTGGATGGCCTTCATCGTGCCACCAGAGGCCAAGGCGCCGCGCGCCGCTGCCGATCGCTCAGCAGCCTTAATTCCTTCGCTCAGTCGAAACTGGTACCCCGGAGACGCAGTGAAGCCGCCGTCGCTTGGCGTCGCCCCATTGACGCCATACATGCTCGCGAGCTTGCCGAGAGCGCCATAGCCCACCTCGCGGTATGGTGCATAATCGGCGCGCGTCTGGTCATATTGTCGCCGCGCCTCGGCGATCTGCGCGGCGCTGGCGTCCTTGGTTGCATTTGCGGCCTTGTTCCCCGACGCGATGGTCGTGGCGCCTCCAATCAGCGCGGCGCCTCCTATGGCGACGGCGACCATTATTCGTCGCCCAGCCAAAGACAGTAGAAGCGCTCGACCTCTTCATATCCGAGGCGCTCGAACAGCCAGGACGCGTCCTTGTGGAGTTTGGACCCGACGAACATGCGCTTGACACCACGGCGCCTGGCTTCCGCTTCCACGGCCTTGAACAGGATCACGCCGCCCATCTTCCCGCGATGCTCAGGAAGCACATAGAAGATGTCCATGGTGAGCGTCAGGCAGGTCTTGTAATGGAGGCCCGGCTGTACGAAGCCGATGAAATATCCCGCCAGATCGCCGCCCGCTCGGAGCGTGACGAGCATGACTTGTCCCGCCGCGTCCTTTTCGAGATAGACATCGTATTGCGGATCGAGAGGCACTTGCTTCTGATTAAGTGCCAATTCCTCCCAATGCCGGGGGAAAAACGGCTTGAGGTCTTCCAGGCGCTCGGTCAGGCTTTCGACTTGCGCTGTCAGCATGGGCGCACGTCCATCACGAGCACAATGCGGTCATCCGCACTGTTATTGACGATCGAATGGGAGACCCGGTTGTCGAACCACCAGAACTCGCCCATGCGGTAATTGATCACCTCCTCCCCGCTGTAGTTGAGCGCCCCCGGCAACGACTGAAGCGCTAGATGATAGCGGCTGTAGTAGGTCGCTGGGGCGCCCTGATCGATATGCGCCGGGATCGTGCACCCGGGAGCAAGCCGGGAGATAATCACGCGACCGAGACGCACACCTTCGACACGACGCATCAGATCAAGAACCAATGGGCGAAGCATCGGAATTTCGCGCCAAGCCCGATAGGGGACGACATCCACATCATCGACAACCTTGGAGGGATCGTCGGGGGTTTCGTTGAACATGCACCAAATATCATCGGTATCCCGGTGCGGACTCGCCGGATGCGTGGTGCGCAGCGTATTTTCGTTCCACAGATCGGGGCGAACCGCGAGCGCGTTCAGGATCGGCAATACATCGATCTGCTCAGCGATTTTCATGAAATGGCGCATAATACCTCAGACAGATTTCTATGCGATCGTCTGTCTGAGTGGACGGCGGTTCGATCATGCCGCCTGCGTGTGATACGCCCAGAACCTCAACTAGCAGATATGGGTAGGGGGTGCAATGAAAAGCACGAAAAAGGATATCGCCATATTGATGCTGTCGGCGCTGCTCGTTTGGGCATGGATATGCGTCGCCGACCTTGAGCGTCAACGCTACACCTATTTTCTCGGGCTATGCGGAGGGACGCACGATCTTCCAGCCCAACATAAATGCATCCGTGATGCCAACCCAAGGACCAATAATATTTGGAACTTGGCTTATGGCCTTGGATTGATCAGACCGCGCTTGTAGCTATGAAATCGCCGTGATGATTCCATTCTGGATCGTGAGTGAGGTGGGATTAGAATATGTCCCATCAGGAGCGGGAACGGCATCGAGCGCGATCGCGCCCGTGCCTTGATCATAGGCGATACCCACGCCGCCGCTCAGGGATTCTCGGGCGCGGGCCTGCGTGAAGAATAAATTGGTAGCGCCCTCAGCGACATTATCTGAGTCCAGTTCGAACTGATCGACCGCCACAACGCGCCCCTTGGCGTCGATCGCGATCTGAATGACATGTGACGCATCGCCTACGCTCGTGGCGCCAGGCCCCGTATCAGCAAGGCCAAGCGTGAAATCAGGTGGCGCATCACTGGCAGTCAATTCCCCATCCACTACGCCCAATGCTCGCGAATTCGGGTAGATCAATGATGCATCGCCAGTCGTCAGCACATCTGCTCCGGTCATGCCGTCGCTGATCTTCTTGTACCCGACGAGGTAACGATACCAATCGGGCATGATGTAGCCGCGACTGTCGATTAGCGGTATATTGGGAGGGTTGATTGCCCTGATCATCTTATATCCGCATAATATGACATGACGAAGCGTCGCACGCTGTCGGTTATGGTCAATTCTATTTGCCGCTGCCGGAATTGCCCAAGACCGCGCCAAATTGCGCGATGCAGGTAGTTGCCGACAGCACCGAGCGACCGCCACAGTTCATTTGACCATGTGCGGCCACCATTGTCCGAATAGCGCAGCATCACCTTCGGTACTGCCGTTTCACTAGTGCCTAGGCCCGTCTCGCAATAAATCTCGAATGCGTGCATGGTTACGCGCTGGCGGGATGCTTCCAATGTGGGTAGCGCGATCTTCACCTCGATCGTTGCGCCATCTTCATCGGTGACATCGAGCGATGGCTCGTAAAGCTTGCCGCTGAACCGATCTCCAAGGATCGTCTTGTCCCACGCAGTCTCGGCCGAGCCGACCCGATATGTATTGAATTGCCACGAGCGGCGCTCGTGCCATGCCCCTGTTGCTACGTCATAGACGAACGTTCCGCCGATCACAGTCAGCGCATAGAATTTGTGGCCCTCCTGCGTGTAGGTAAAGGCTGACGCGGATGCATCAGCATTGCGCAACTTATATTCGATCGCGTGCGTCGATATCCGGATAGGCGAATATCCATCTAGCCGATATACAATCTTGTCATCGCCAAGGAAAATGACGCTGTTGTCGATTTTTTGTAGCGTATCGCGGGCCAGACACCCACGTTCGATAAACGCGTTACCCTGCCGCTCGAAAACATTGTCGGATCCACCGGCATTATAGTATATTTCTAATGTATCAGATCCGGCCATTAGCAGTTCGCGATGATTGTTTAGGATTCCTACCAGGCCGTCCGGCGAACCTTCTGCTGTGAATATGTCGAGGGGATCGTAACTGGTGCCCTGATAGAGATCGGAATAAATTGCCTGGTCGGAATCAAAGATGGTCCACACGAAGTATCCGTCGATGAACGTCACGTCGGAGACTTGCGGAAGGCCATTAGGCCTGACCAGCTCGCCATCGGATAGCACATATCCGGTTGGCGTCGCGCAGATCGCGAGTTCGGTTCCATTGTCCGCCATGCGCACCGGGCCGGCGCCATCAATGGTTCCCAGCGCAATAGAGGCGCCCGCCGAATTAACGCCGTAGAGCGTTGGCCCTGCGACAACATAGAGCGTGCCGCCCATGCGGTGCTGGCCGCGAATACCAGCGCCAAGATCGGCGAAGGGGACAAGTCCGGGGATCGCCATCACAGCGAAGTCTACGAGCTTGTCCCCGTCCGCCTTCTCAGAAAAGCAGTTGAGCAGCATGGCGCCGCTCCAGGGCTTGGAGCGGCCCTCGCTATACTGGAGGGCCGGCTTGATCTGCTTCAGCGCCATCCGAAGGCCGCCGTGCCGCGATAGTCCGGCTGGAGATAGATCGACGTATTTTCCTCGTCCCAGCCCTTCAGATCGGCGTAGAGTGCATTGGCGGTGGTGATGACGAGATTGGCGAGGTTGCCATCGTTGACCGGATATTGCGGCATCAGACGAACAGCGAGCGCATAGACCAGCGCTTCCAGCCATTCGCTAGGAACATCGAATTCGTCATTCGACAAGATGATGCTGTCGAGCGCGTACAGGGCGTCGAATTCAATCGTGATCGACGGCGCAACAGCCGCCGAAGGCGCCGGCCACAGATAAACTGTTCCAGTGGTTCGCTGTGGGTCGTAATAGAAGTTGACTGGCGTCGAAGGCGATGTCGTCTTGTTCGGCTGATCCAGGTATTCTTGGCGACTCCACGCAGTTAGCGGAATCTCGAAGCCATTCGCCAATTTCCTGCGTGCCGAAAGCACGCGCATGGCCTTTTTCGGGAGGAGATATGATGCCTTCCCGGCAATAGGCGTGATCGTCCCCTGGGAGCGCATCCAAAGATGCTCCTGCGCGCTCCACGTCTTGGCGATGAGATTGAGATTGGAGCGGCCATCCTCGTACATCTTCGGAGTTAGCGGCTCACCCTCGCTCCCGACCGCCAGTTTCCCGAACGCGAGCGCGATTATCTCGTTTGCGGAGAGAGTGAAATTATCGGTTCCGGAGGTGCTCATGGCAGCTTTTCCCATCCGTTACGCTTGATCGCCGCAGCGAGCTTGCCGTTTTGTCGAGCCTCGTCGATCGGAAGCGACTTGAGCAGCGTTTCGCCCTGGCGAAGCTCATAAGACTGGCCGTCGACGGAGACGCTCCCTCTAACGCGCCCCGCCAGCATCACAGGTCCTCCGGCGTGACTTCGTTCGGTGATACGAACACGTCGGGGCTCTCCGGTCGCGCGAACGGCAAATCCGAACGATCAGCCACGCCCTTCACGAAATCCTGAGGGTTGCGCTTTTCCACGAACCGGCGGTCTACCATCGCCCCGTCCCATTGGCGCACCAGATCAGATAGCTTCACCTTGAAGCCGCTGAGATCGCAAATGGCATTCGGGCCGGCGGAGTAGCGCGACATGACACCTTCTCACCAAAAGACGACGATCCCCGTGGCAGTCGTGCCCGTCTGGTGGATCTTGCTGATCTGATGGGCGTAGTCGATGCCGGCTTGGCGCGCGCCTAGCGTGATGCCCGTTGCGCCCCCGACGTAATCGACCACGACATCCCCGGCGCCGCCAACAGTGAACCCGCGGACGCCAGCAGGGAAGGCGGCATCGCCCGAGCTGACATCGACCGCCTGCGCGTTATGCGCACCGGAAATGTCCTTCTGGACACGCCCCGCGCGCATTATTTCAGCCCCTTGGGGATGGACATCCCGTTCCGCTCCAGCAGCTCAATGATCATGTTGATGCGCTGGGTATCAGTCGGAGCGCTGGCGGGCGCTTTTGCTTCGGTTTTCTTCTCAGTCACGATCCCCTCCGTCAACTTGCCTGAAGCGCGGCCACGACCTGATTGAGCAGCGTTCCAATCTCCGTGCTGGTCGCAGTCGACGGATCGGCCAGCGGCGTCAGCGCTGCGATGGCGGTGCCGGATGCAGCCGATGCGATCGGCGCGCCGTTGATGAGGATCGAGGGCTCTCCATCGGTATCGAGCACCTCGACAGTGCCGTGACCGCCGATGCCGCCGATCTTCCAGAGATTCTTGGTAGCCATTTCAGAACTCCATGGAAAAGCGGGGAGGCCGAAGCCTCCCCGTCATGACATCACGCGCCGGCCGAGCCGTAGAGGCCGCGCGGATCGGTCCAGCCCGTCGAGTACCGCTCGTACGCCTTGTACTTGAGGTTCTCCGTGTCGAAGTCGCCGTCCTGGCTGAAGGTCGCCCGCTCGCGCTGAAACAGCTTGAGACCGTTCTGCACGTTGGTCCGGATGAAATAGGCATCCGGATCGGTCAGATAGTGGTTGACCTTCACGCCATCGGGGAACAGCCCCAGCGACCGCATGGCGTTGATCGCGTTGTTGGCCGTATCGCTCTGAAGCGTCGACTTCAGGATACGGGTGGCCTCGAACGCGAGCGCGGGCGGCACGATCAGCGAGCGACCCATCAGCGCGATCTTGAGCCCGCGATCGTTCGTCGCGTTCATGATCTGGATCGCCAGGTCTTCCAGCGACGCCTCGGACAGGTCGGCGTCTACCGCCAGCTTGTTCGAATAAGTGCCGCTCGTGCTCGGGTGATCGGTCGCCAGCAAGGGCTTGCCGTCCGCGCCCACATAGGCCGTGTTGAACGCCCGGTTATAGACGTTGGCGACGACGTTCTCTTTCGTCTGCCGCATGGAGAAGGCCAGCGACGACGTACGCGCCGTACCGATCTTCTCGTAGAGATTGTCGAGCAGCGCTTCGTGGGTGATGACGAACCCGAGCGCATATGCCACATGCGTGTAGCGCGCGGTCGGACCCTGTCCCATCGAATCGTAGCGAACAGCCTCACCCTGCGGCTTGATCGGCGCGAGGCCGAAGCCGGTGAGCATCTGATCCTCTTCGTACGACATGTCCGAGCTGAACACGTCCACGAGGTCGGTGTATTCGACCGGGTGCTCGTCGTAGTTGGTGCCCCAGATGGCGTTGAGCCCAGGCCAGAGCAGCTTGGCGATATTGCCAGTGGAAATGACAGTCATGGCTTAGATCCCCGCAATCTGGTTGGCGTAGCGGTGCCGGTTGATGCGAACGACGAAAGTGCTGGAGTCCGCGCCGGTGCCCGGAGCCGTGCCGGGGTCGTTGTCGCCGCGACTGACCATGCCGATGATCTTGAGGTCCAGCGTGTTGGTCGTGGCCTCGGTCGTGTTGTTCAGCGCCATGCCGGACACACCCGTGAAGGTGTTTCCCGCACTCACGACGACGTTGGCGTTGAGGCCGATGTCGTTGGCGGTGAGCGGCGTGCCGCCCGCGACCTGCCGGATTTCGAACTCGGCATCCGGATCGACCATCACGAGCGCGATGCGCTGCGTGGACGCGGCCCGATAGATGAGGCTGTCGCGGGTGTCCGCAAGGAAGCCCACGACAACGCCAGTGAACACGTCACCGGTCGCCGCCTGCGCGATGTCCGAGAAGACCTGGCCGTTGATGAACTGGGACGTTCCGACCTGCTTCACGAGGTCGCCGACGAAGATCGCCGTCGCATCCGAAGCGGGTACGGAGAACTGCTGAATGCCGGCGTTATAGACGCCGCTGTCGATCTTCTTACGGGGGATCAGCCCGAACGGAGTAGTGCTGTTCGCCATGATGACGCCCTTTGCGAATGAGATCGCATCGGGCGCCCTTCATCGGTCAGCCATCAGCGATCTCGTTGGATCGAACCCCGGCCATAGGTTTCGTTGGAATCCATCTGGCCTGTGGAATCGCGACCAGCCGCAATGGCTTCATCGACTTGGCGCGTAATCGCCTCTCGCTCACGAACTCCATGTGCGTATTCTTCGACAGGAGTTTCCATGAGGTAGGCCCGAAGTGGCTCGCCGTTCGCCTTGGTTCCTACGAGGCGAGAAACGCGAGAGCTGGGATCGGATGACTGAATCCCATCTTCGGTGACATGCTCATACGCCAGTTCTTCGGCTTCCGCAATACGGTTGCCATCGTCGTTGAACCAGCGCCTCACGAAACCAGCGCGCAGCGGTGCAGACAACTTGAGCTGCATGCCATGGAGCGGTGAACGACGACGCCTTTTCTCCGGTCGTGCTGGCGCTCCGATCACGGAACCTTCGTTGTTCTGGGACATCCCCATCGGAGGACGACCACGGCGGCGGGGGAGATTGTCATCCATCATTTCTTGTCCCACTGATAATTTTTCACATACGTCTCGCGATCTTTGATGATGCCGTTCGCAACCCATTTATCGCAGATGCGCTGCGCCTCGGGCGGCAGGTCGGCAAACGAACGGCCAGTGCGGCGCGGCGGAGCGGAGCCGCCACCATCCACGGGGGAGCGCGGCTTGGGCGCCGGCTTCGCGGTTCCGAACGCATCGGGGAACATGTCCTCGAATTTCTCGCGAACCTTCTCCGCCACGGCGTCGAGGTCGCCCCGATCGAGGAAGCCGTTCTTCGTCCGCGCCAGCTTCTCCGCCTGCGCATCGGCATAGACACGCATCACCTCGTTGTCGGCATACCAACGATTGGCCTTCGACCAGTCGGCGAACTCTTCGATGCGCTGATCGGGATCGACCGTATCGACGCGGGCGCCCGGCTTCTCCAGCTTGGCGGTTTCCTCGACCACGGCGGCCATCGCCTCGGCATCGCCGGCCTTCAGGGCTTCGGCGCCACGGGCCTTCAGGTCGTCCAGTGCCCGTTGGTAAGCGCGCTCTTCCGCCTTGCTGAAGAAGTCCGACGCCTTCGCGAAGTTTTTTTCAAGCTGGTCGATGCGCTGCCTGAGATGCTTGTTCTCAGCCTTCAGGAGCGGCATCATCTCCTGGCCGCGCTTGTAGAAGGTCTCTGCGTCGACGTGCTGCTCGGGAGCGCCCTTGAACTCCTCCAATGGGCGCCAGCCCATCTTGCGGGCTTCCGCTTCGAAATCGATCGCGGTGTTGTCGTTGTCCTCGGCGCCGCCCTGCGGCTCAAGGGCTTCTGCGGGTGCGGTTGCCATGGTCACTCCTCCAGCCTGCCGATCACGTCTTCATCGTTCATCAGCACATAGTCTTCGCCATCGACGCCCTTGAGCCGGACGCCTGCATATTTCCCGATCATCACGCGATCACCGGGCACGGGCTTGCGGAAGGCACCCGAGCGCGCGGCGGCTTCTTCCCACGCATTTTCGCCGATCGCGACGAGCGTGCCTTTCTGGACAGCGTGCTTCTCCTGATCCTTCACCGCATCGGGAAGGATGATGCCGCCGGCCGTCTTCTCCTGTGCCGCGTCTGGCTTGACGAGCACGCGGAGGTCGAGCGGTTGGACGCCGCTGTTATTCATCGTCATGATCCTCGACCCCGTAATATTCCGCCACGTCAGAAGCCTTGAGGGACAGGAGCTTGGAGAGCGTCACCGCCTGCGCCTGCTCCTCCGAGCCCAAGTGCGCCCCCGCCGCCCATCGCTGCATCAGGTCCGAGCGGCGGTTCTCCAGGAACTGGAAGAACTCCACCGTCGCCGGCTGCTGGCGCCACAGCTCCATTTCCTCCTGATTGGTCAGGATCATTCATCGTCTCCAGATTGATGCTCGAGCCGAGCCGTGTTGCCTCTCCCGCCAGAACGGCGGCGTCCTGCAATAACCCGAGCTCGGACAGCTTCGTCGCGGCATCGGCCAACAGGTCGGCGGTGCGCGCCAGCGTCTCGCCCCGCTCGTTGCGCTGCTTCACCATGTCGAGCAGCAACTTGGGATCGGGCGCGGGCGGCGGCGGTTGCGGCACCGTCATCAGCTTCTTGATGTCCGGTTGCCCGGTGCCCTCGAAATAGCGCTGGCGAATCTCGACCTGATTGACCAGCGGGTCGCCGTTGAACGCCAGGAGCGCCTGTGCCCGCATCGCCCGCTGCGCATCGTTGACCATGGTGGGGTCGGAAATCGGGACGACGTCAACGTCTTCGTCCTGATAATCCGCGCGGCCCACTTCGCCGGGCTGGTCGTTCAGCGCAAAATAGGCTCGCTCGTCGAGGTAATCCCGGTTGAGCCCGAACAGAATGCGCAGTTCCTGACCGAACGAGCGGTGGATGCGCTTGAAGATCGCCGTCATGACCTTCGTGGCCTGCTCGATCTGCGCGAGAATCGTCGTTGCCGGCGTGGTCGCGGCAACGCCACCGCCGCTCAAGATATCCTGCACGCTGGTGATTGCCTTGGCCTGATCGATCAGCAGGTTGAGCAGGTTGAACAGGACCGCGCTAGGCCCGGGCAGGTTGAGCGGCACGATGTTGTCCTTGAGCGTACCGCCCGTCACATCGACACGCTTCCACTCGCCAAGGCGAATGCGCAGGTCACCCGACCGCATGTTCACGCCATTGCCGATGAAGCCGCCCTGCGCGTTCTGGAGAGCGCCGGCATCCAGCAACTGGTTCAGCGTCGTGTCGATCGCCGCCGTGATATCGTCGAGCAGCGATCCGAAGCCGATATCGTAGAACGCGCCATCGGGTGACGGGATGAAGCCGTACTTGGTGAAATACTGCTTGCGCTCGATCCGAACGACCTTGCCATTGTTGTCCTGATCGATCGTCACATCATCGGCATCGAAGCACGGGACGATACGCGCCACCTTGCCGCTCTCGCGCACCAGCGTGACGACATAGGGTTCCGGATAGCCGTCGCCGTCCAGATCCATGCGGCAATTCTGTTCGAGGAACTCGACCGGCGCCGTGTCGCTGTCGTCCCGGCTGTCACGCCCATCGGGAAGCTGTCCGATATCAGCCCACACGCCCGAGCGGATGCGCTCCTCTACCTCATAAGGATAGTAGCGCAGGATGTGCGTAAACCGCGGCGCGGCCTCGATCGACTGCGCCCAATAGTTGATGACGAAATCCTTGGCCGTCACCAGCTTGGAGCAATTCCGGTTCTGTACGTCGTCATGATAGGTCTTGCGGAAGACACACCCGACAATCGGCAGCATCAGCAGCAGGCGATCGGTATCCTCCTCCCAGCCCGGCATGTCGTACATGAGCTGCCACGTCATATGCTGGCCGATGCGGTCCGCTCGCTCGCGCTTCACGCCCTCCGGATCGGGGCCGAGCACACGACCCTTCACGAGGTTCGCGCCGTCCACGATCACCGGATAGCTGCGCGCCTGAAACTGGATTGCGCCAGTCGTGAGCGCTGGGAACTTGATGTTCGCCGCGCCGGGCCACGGAAAGGTTTTCGCCTTGCGAACCTGCATGGCGATGTCGAGGTACTTGTCGTAGCGCCGTTCCCAACTCTGTGGATCGTCCTCGCTGTTGCGGCTCTGCAAGTCCTGTTCGAACTCGCGCAGGCAGCGCTGGCCTATTGCGCTGACATCGGCCTCCGGCAGCACGTCGACCAGATTGTCAGCGTTGAGGATATCGAGGATCGTCAGCTCGGACGTGCGTTCGGGCGCCGTCTCATCCCGCTCGACCTCGGTTTCGAAGATGTCAGGAGCGGTTGCCATCAGTACCCACCTGCCTCGCTGCGACCGTCGTCGCGCCAGTCGTCGTAATCGTCGTTGTCGTTGACACTCTGCTCTTGGGGCTTGCCCATCGCGAAGGTGCGGAAGGCATCCGCCGGATCGCTCGCCCAATCGTGCAGGGGATGGTCGTTGTAGACCTTGAGCTTCTCATTCCACTCGCGCCGATAGGAACGCAGAGCATCGATGCCGGCAGCGCACCGCTTCTCATCGAACTGGCAGATCGCCAGCACCTTGCGGACCTCGTTGATGTCATTCGTGACCGAGTTGGTGCGCGGCACCACGCGGACATTCTGGAGGTTCAGCGCGCGCAGCGTGTCGGCGTAGGTGGCGGCGTTCGGTAGGCCCTTCTGCACATGGCCGGCGTCATGCGGGACAAGGTGCTCGCCGTAGAGGTAGGCCTTCCGGTGCTCGGTACCCTCAAGCTCGCCGCGGAGTGCCTGGACGTAGTAGTCCGGGCCCTTGCCGCTGTTCGCCAGATAGTCGATGACGGCCCAGCCTGAGCCCGTCCACTGGACGAACCAAATGACAGTCTGGTCGCTACCGCCAAGATCCCATGCGGTATGCACCTGGCGATACGGATTGTGCGGCACGTAGCCGATCGCGCCGGCCTTCTCGATCCTGTCGATCGTCTTGGAATAGTAGGAGCCCGGCAGCGCTGCGTAGAAGCTCGTGAGATATTCCTGCTGGAAGATCGCCTCGCCGTCCTCCTCGCCGCGCTCTGCAATCAGCTCAGCCAACTCGGTATCGAGCTGCTCGGGGGTGAAGACGCCAGTATCCTCAGCGCTTAGCTGTTCGGCGAACCAGCGCCCTCCAGCGAGCATGTCCGCCTTCGCCATCTCGAACATACGGTGAGCATGGTTGCGGCCGCGCGGCGTGGTGATGAACAGCGCCCAGCCATCATTCTCAAGCAGAATGGGCCGGATCAGTGACCACGCCTGCGGGTCCGACAGCGCGTATTCGGAGAACACGACGCCAACGGGCGGCGTCCCCACCAGTGCGTCATAGTTGTCCGACCCGATGACCTGCCATGTCGACCCGCTCTTGAAGCGGATGAGCATGTCTTGCTCGCGCGTGGTCTCACGGATTTCATGCGGGAAGGCGTCGTCGATGCGGCGTCGTCCCGTCTTTGGGTTCACCGCGTCCCATATCGCTTTGCGCGCCTGATTCTGCTGCGGCAGCAGATGCCAGTAGGTGCCGACACGCTCCTGCGTGGCGCAGGCGGCGAAGTGCAGCCCAACGTCGTCTTTGCCGTGCCGGCGCGGCCAGATCAGGATAGCCCGCTTACCGCCATCGTGCATGTAACGCCATGCTGCATCCTGATACCAACGAGGCGACCATTGGTTCGGGAGGTGGATCGTCGTCATGGCTTGTTCACCACGACGGTGAAGCTCATGTCGCCGGTAACGGTGGCGTCGACAGCAGCGAGCTTGGCATGAACATACGGCGCGGCAGCTTTCGCCGCGTCCATCCGATCCTCGAAGGCGCGGCCTTCGTCGCGGAGTACCTGGAGCATGAACTCAAGCGGAGTGAGGCCCTCCGCTAAGGCACCTTCCGCTATCTCTCGGCTGCGCTTGGTGATCGAACCAGGCTTGCGCCCAGCACCCTTCCGGCGACCACCGTGACCGCTTGATTTCCCTTGAATTTTTTCAAGACGAGACGTTTCGCGCAATTCCGTCGAGCCCCATGCCTATGCTCGACAGTCCAGATATTCGGAAATTCAGCGCCGCATAACGGGGTAAAAAATAGGCTAGGCGCTTTTTTCTGTCACGGAGCAACGCATGCGTATTTCACCGTTCCCCGGAATTCGTTCGTGCTCTCATATTTTGCGACCTTGCCGAACTTCCTGCAGCTTTCATCTGCAATCTTCATGGCCTTGGTCTGACCGTTGAGCGATCCGCGAACACTCACCAAGCCGCCGGCTTCATTTGAGGTCCGCAGTGAAGGCGCGCAGGCAGAGAGTAGCAGAAGCGTAACGACAGTGATGCGCATGGAATGCCTCCCCCAATGAGGATGCATTCCATATCGCTAGTCGTCATGCTTGGCTATGCGATAGATGGCCCATAACCTTCAATTCGCGGACAATCCTGCGCGCCTCCCGATAATCGTAAAGACCGCAGCGCCGCGCCAGCTCCGCGAATGACACACGATCACCCTGCGCAGCCATGTCAGCGTAGCTCGCGAGGATTTGTCGGCGACGCTCCGTCATCGCGCCCGCTGGACGCCCTCTACGCGCTCTCGCCATCACGCTACCCCGCTGTGGTTGGTTTCCGAACTCAAAGGATCCTCCGCCGGATTGGCGTATCGCCATGTCTTGATGTCGAAGGGCTTCGGAGGGCGATGGAGGCCCCAGAGCCGGTCCTTCGCGGGGAAGGGCTCCTTCGTGGTGGCGCCGCAGTGGTAGCGGGCCATCACCATGACGTTGTCATCGACGGGCTGGATTCCGGTGTTGCGGTAGAAGTTCGCCATGTCAGGCGGCCTCCCCGATGCCGTTGCGGCGGAGCCAGTCCTGCACCTTGGCCTGGTCCTCTGCGCTCAGGGGTGCCTCGGGCTCGGGCTCGCGCCATTCGCGGTCGTGCTTGGCGATGAGGTAGGTGATGCGGGACAGCCGATATGCGCGGACGCCCATCTCACCGCAACGCTCCCTGATCTCCTGGACCGATGGGAAGAACCGGCAGTTCTGGAGCGCTGCCATGCAGGCTTTCTCGAGAATGTCCGCCGGGATATCGCTGAGCGCCGCGACGTAAAGCGCTAGGCGAGCATCAGCCTCCGCTGGCGTGACGCGCATTGCCGGATAGCCGAGCGCGATCGTCGTCACTAATTCCTCGATCTTGGACCGGGGCGCCGGACGCATCCATGCCTCGTAATGCTCGGCCAGCGCTGCGAGCCGATCGCGTTCAGCGCGAGTAGCCAAGCGCTGGTCGATCCCCGGTTGAAAATCCTCCACCAGCTTCAGCAGCGCGGCGTCGCTGGAGAGCCGCGAGCATGGGGTTTGCCGGTTCGTCGCGTCGGTCGTTTGCAGGGCGGTTACGGTGGCCATTGAAGCTCTTCCAGTTCTTAACCCAGGTCCGCCAAGAGGCTTGCCAGTCTGCACTCAAGGTCCCGTGGGCTCGGTGGTAATCGATGAAGTGTTCGATTTGGGCCTCGACCTCACCCGGCGGCCACGCGGCCATCGCCTTGGCTGTCAGCGATCCGGGTTTGCATTCAGGCCAAAAGTCATCCGGAACCGAGGTTTTGCGTGCACGCGCTACCGAAGAAGGCGAAGCCTTCTGAGGTATAGGTTCCCTAACAGTATCCGTGTCCCGTTTTTGGGACTGTTTCTCTGCACTTTTCGGTACTGTTCCGATTTCGGTACTGTTCCGATATTGGAACTGTTCCGGTTTTGGGATGCTTTCCAGATTGAGGCGGTAAACCTTGATCTGCCGCGTATTGCCTTGCCGATCCCCGGTATCGGTGATGAAACCTGACTTCTCGAGTCGGATCACAGCGGCGATGACCGTCTTTCGGTTCAGACTGCTGAACTCGCAAAGCCACGCCAAGGACGGATAGGCGCATCCGGTTTCCTCGTTGTGCCTATCCGCATATGCGAGCGCCACCAGCTTCTCTGCGGCGGAGGCGCAGCGCATTTTCGATACTGCGGCGAGTGCGGCGAAGCTCATGCGCGCCGCTCCTCTTCCAAGCGCAGCGCACGCAGATGTGCCGCGACAGCATGGCCGGAGCGGCCGATGACGGCGCCGATGTATTCGTACTTGTTGCCCTGCGCGCGCAGCTCGACAGCGCGGCGGCGTTCCGGCAGGGTCCACGCGCGCCGCATCACGCCTGCTCCACCGTCACGACGACGGCGCCTCCCTTGACGGGCTCGCCCCATTCGAAGCTGTGCTGGAATCGGCGGTCATCGACGCCTAGCGCATCGGCAATGCCATCCCTCGCGGCTTTGAGCGCACTGAATGCGTTGTCGCTATCCCTGCGGCGCGCATCCGGAGGGCAGAGCTTCATGCTCAGGCGGATGCCACCTTGCCCAGCATCGAAGTGCTTGGCGCCGGCGGCTATTGCCAGATAGCAGGCGTCGTTGCGCTCGCGCTGGACGGCCTTCGCTCTGGCGCGCCAATGGGTGCGCGAATTAGGGTTCAGCGAAGCGTCGGGCCAGGGGAGGCGGATGATCATGCCGCGAGTGCCCTCCACGCGTCCCGCTGCCAGCCTTTGGCCTCAGCCCGCTCGATCACCTCCGCATCGGTCCGGACGCGCCCATATACGCGCC
>Ga0164243_10004468_pt1 | contig 21893 bp, 13 predicted proteins | sample OricompcompostOP_FD_108781 | JGI IMG/M metagenome (GOLD analysis project Ga0164243, IMG submission 108781) | Organic Plus compost microbial communities from Emeryville, California, USA - Original compost - Organic plus compost (OP) | ecosystem: Engineered > Solid waste > Mixed feedstock >...
GAACAAACAGAACCGGATGGAGCGGTCAATTGCGACTTGAGGATCTGACGCCGGGAATGCGGGTGCGCGGCATTGTGCCCGGCGAGGTGGCCCACCTCATCGCGGTCATTCCGATGGGTCCCGACGCCAGGCGCGTGGTGTACACGAGGGTCTCCGGCGGGGTCGACCAGCGGATGCTCATGCGGGCCAACGAGTCGCAATTGGTCATGATCGAGGATCGACCGACGCCTTTCGATGCCGACCCGGACGAGTTCAAGCTCGGTGCCGAGGCGCTGCGGATCCGGCAGGAGGCGCCGGCCTTCACCGCCATCGAGGGCCCCTACCTTCCACTCCCTCATCAGCTCGAAGCCGTCTACGGCCATCTGCTTCGCAAGATCCCCCTGCGCTTCCTGCTGGCCGACGACCCCGGGGCGGGCAAGACGATCATGGCTGGGCTCTATCTGAAGGAACTGGCACTGCGCTCGGACCTTCGTCGCTGCCTCGTGGTTGCTCCCGGCGCCCTCGTCGAGCAGTGGCGACAGGAGCTGACCGAGAAGTTCGGTATGGAGTTCGAGGTGCTGGACCACGAGAAGATCCAGCTGATCCGAGCGGCGGGAACGTTGTTCCACCGCGAGACCCATCTCATCGCGCGCATGGACCAGCTCGCCCGGGACGAGGAGGTTCTCACGATCTTTGGCCGTACGGACTGGGATGTGGTCATCGTCGATGAGGCACACCGCATGTCCGCGCGCTTCGGGGCCGGCCGGGAGGTCAAGGCGACCAAGCGTTACCGGCTGGGGATGGCCCTGCGCGAGGCCGCGCAGAACTTCCTGCTGATGACCGCGACCCCGCACGCGGGCAAGGAGGACGACTTCCAGCTCTTCATGCGACTGGTCGACCCGGACCGCTTCGAAGGCCGTTACCGCGAGGGCGAGCACGCGGTGGGCGCCGACGGTCTCATGCTGCGCCGCACCAAGGAAGAGCTCGTCACCCTCGATGGGCGGCCGCTGTTCACCAAGCGGGCCGCGTACACGGTGAACTACGAGATGTCACCCGAGGAGAACTCCCTGTACGACGCGGTCACGAACTATGTCCGCGAGGAGTTCGACCGCGCCGATGGGTTGGCCAATCAGCAGCGAACCAACGTCAGCTTCGCCATGACCGTGCTGCAGCGCCGGCTCGCGTCGAGCCCGAACGCCATCCGGGAATCGTTGCGGCGACGCCTCGAACGCCTCACCGTCGCCCTGACCCAGGCGAAACCCGCCCCCGCACGCGCGCGACACCGGCTCGAACTCGACGCCCTTGCCCAGGAGTTCCCGGCCGACGAACGGGAAGAGTACGAAGAGGACTTCGTCACGAACGTGACCGCCGCCCGTACGCCAGACGAGCTTCGCCGGGAGATCGGCGTCCTGCGGCAGCTCGTCGACGCCGCCGACCGGCTGGCCCGCGGCGGCGTCGACCGGAAGTGGTTGGAACTGCGGCGGCTCCTGGAGACCAACGACAAGGTCGTCGATGCCAGCGGCAACATCAGAAAGATCATCGTGTTCACGGAGCATCGTGACACGCTCAGCTACCTGGTGGAGCGCTGCCGTGAGCTGCTCGGCGCGCGCGGCGTGGTCGGCTCCATCCACGGTGGACTCGGCCGTGAACAGCGGCTGTCGATGCAGCAGCGTTTCGTCAACGATCCGAAGTTCCGGATCCTGATCGCGACGGACGCGGCGGGCGAGGGCCTCAACCTGCAGGTCGCCCATCTGATGGTGAACTACGACCTGCCCTGGAACCCCAATCGGTTGGAGCAACGCTTCGGTCGCATCCACCGCATCGGCCAGCTGGAAATGTGCCACCTCTGGAACCTCGTCGCCCGCGAAACCAAAGAGGGCGCCGTGTACGCCCGCTTGCTGGAGAAGCTGGAGGAGATGAGGAGTGCGCTCGACGGGAAGGTCTTCGACGTCCTGGGCGAGGTCTTCGAGGAGACGCCCCTGCACCAGCTGCTCATCCAGGCCATCCGGCGTGGCGACGATCCAGCGGTGCGCCGGCATCTCCAGACGGTCATCGACGAGCGCATCGCCGAGGTCACCCGCAGGATGGTCCAGCAGCACGCGCTGAGTCCGGAGGTCTTCCGCCCGGCGGCACACGAGCCCTATCTCCGCGATGTCCAGCGGGCCCGTGCCCGACGGCTTCAACCCCACTACATTCAGGCCTTCTTCGCGGCAGCCTTCGAAAGGGCTGGCGGCCAGCTCGTGAAGCGGGAACCCGGCCGCTGGGAGGTCTCCTACGTGCCCGCGGTGCTGCGTGAGTTCGCCAAGGGCCGCCTGCGCGCGGTCCGCTTCCCGCGGGTCTGCTTCGATCCCCACCTCCGCACGGTCGACGACCTGCCGGATGCCGACCTGTTGGCGCCCGGCCAGCAGCTCTTCGACATCGTGCGCGACTACACCGAGAAGCGGTACTCGGAGTGCCTGTCGCGCGGCACGATCTTCGTGGACCCGCAGGACGCCGGCGACGGGCTGCGTCTGCTCGCGGCCATCGAGAGTGAGATCGTCGACGCAGTCGGCACGCGCGTCGCGGGTCGCTTCGCATTTGTCGAGATCGACCAGCAACTCCGGGGCGGGGAGATCGGCGCCCGGTTTCTCGACTACGACAGCGCGACGGACGCGCAGCGGGCAGCGATCACCGGCCTGCTGAACCAGCCGTGGTTGGCCGCGGCGGCGAGCACGGCGGCGACCTGGGCCACGACGGCCGACATTCCCGCTTGGTACGGCGCCGTCTTCGAACGCCGCCGCGCGCAGGTCGAGCGGGACCGCCAACTGGTCAGTGACCGCCTGAAGCAGGAGATCGCCTATTGGGAGCGGGAGGCATCCCTGGCGGAACGGAGCGAGTCCGCGCAGCGTGGCCAGTCGACCCGTCCCTACGCGGAGATCGACCGCCTCCAGGCGACACTCGATCGGCGCATGGCCGAGTTCGATGCGCAGGAATCCATCCAGCCCAACCCGCCTCGGGTTTACGCGCTCGCGGTCGTGGTGCCACAGGGCCGGCTGGACCGCGTGGCGGGCCGGCCCCCCATCGACACCACAGATGTCGAGCGGCGGGCCATGGACGCCGTCCTCGCTGCTGAGCGAAGGCTCGGCCGGCGGCCCGAGGCCATGACACCGAACAACCCGGGATACGACATCTGTTCCGAGGGTCCGACCAACCAGTTCATCTTCATCGAAGTCAAGGGGCGCGTCGCGGGAGCACGGACCTTCCGCGCCACGAACCAGGAGGTCATCCATGCCCAGAACTCAGGAGGCAACTACCGGCTGGCCCTCGTCGAGGTGAGTCCCGACGGTCCTGCGCACGACGTCGTTCGTTACGTAGCCCACCCATTCGACGACATCACCGTGACTACGCTGATCACGAGCGTCGAAGTGCACTGGGGAACCTTGTGGGCGCGAGGCGGTGACCCCTTCTGATCAGTGGCCAGAGCATGCGCCACCTCCCGATGAGACCGTAGGCGCCGAAGCGTTGCGTGTCGATTGTGGACAGTCAGACGCCGCCTCCTGAACTCCCGCGCGGCGGGCTCGGGGTGATGGGAGTTGCAGGACGGCGACGCTGGACAGCACCAGCGCCCCACCGACGAGCTGGACGGCGCCCAACGACTCACCGAGCACAGAGGCGGCGCCGGCCTCACCAGCGTGGAGATCGTCCTGCCGGCGGGCCATGCACTGGCCGCGCGCCCGGGACCCGTGCCCATCACCAGGCTGCGCGGCGAGGTCTGGGCCGCCTCGGCCGAGGGGACCGGTCACCACGCCATGGTGGTCGGCGCCTGCCGGGCGCTGGGCGGCTACGAACCCGACCTGCGTCACCGTTCCAACGACGCCGACGTCCAACTCGAACTCGTACCCGCGACACCCCACCGACTCCCGCGCTGACCGCCCTGCTGACCGCCGTCACCGATCAGGCCCGTACCGGCCGAGCAGGCCCGGTCCCGGCCGAGCAGGCCCGGTCGCCGGCCGAGCAGGCCAGAGCGCGCCGCCGCTGAGCCGGAGTGAACCGACCGGCCCTGCCGCTCGTACGTCCACAGAGTGCAGCCATTCTCGACTCCCGGGTGGGCGCCGGTGCTGAACCGGTTCGCCCGCAGCGCCGTGCCCTGGTTGCTCTGCGCGGTCCTCCTGGCCGGCGGAGTCGGAATCAGCATCGGCGCAGGCGCCGGCACAGCGCACGGCGCGGTGGCCGAACCGACGCCGACGCCGGCACCGTCGTCGTCCGTGCTCGCGGGCTCGGTCAAGTACTACATCGTGGGACACACCGGCACCGGCGAGCGGGAGTACCTGTTCCAGATCGCTGCCTGGACGCTCGGCGACGGGCGACGGTACATGGAAATCTTCGAACTCAACAAGGACCGGCCGCAGCCGGACGGCCTGCGGCTGGAAGACCCGCTGCTGCTGATGCCGGGCTGGGTTCTGATCCTTCCGCCCGACGCGGACGGGCCCGGCGTCCTGTTCGGCCCGCCGCCCGTCTTCGGCAGCGCGGAGGCGTCGCCGCCCGCCCCGCGCAGCGCGGCACCGTCGTCGTGGCCGGGCGAGGGCACCCTCCGCGCGATCGCCCTGGTCGTGGTCACCGCCATCCTCGCCGGCGCCCTGCATCTGTTGCGACGCGGGCGGGCCATCGAGGTCGGCGTTCCGATGCGGGCGGCGCTGCGGCACGGCGCCCGGCTCTGGACGACCGTACGGGCGGGCGCCCGCCGGCTGCGCCCGGCCGACGCCGACGGCGAAGCCGCCACGCCACCCCCGACACCCACCAGGGCCAGGAGCACGAACGGGGTCACGAGCACGGACGGGGCCACGAGCATGGACGAGGCCCCGACGACGAGCCAGACCGGGACCGCGAACGGCGAGGCCCCGGCACGTCCCGCGCCACCCGCGCACACGGACCACCAGCCGGCCCCCGCGCCCGTCCCAAGCCCGACCTCCACAGCCGTTGCGAACCCGACCACGGCCACCCAGGCCGCCCACCCAACCACGGCCCCGCCGACCACGGCCTCGCCGACCACGGGTGCCCCGGCCGCCGACCCGACCTCGGATCCGGCCGCCGCCGACCCGACCGCCACACGCATCGAGACCAGCCTGCGGTCCGGCCAGGACGTGCTCACGATCCGGCTCATCGGCGCACGCCCCGACGCGGGCGGCGGAGTCGTCACGCGGGGCGCCGCCGCGCCGCCGCGCCCGGGCGGGGCCGTGGTCCGGCTGGGCGAGCCGGGGCCGAACGCGCTCTGGGTGGATCTCGCCGCCAGCCCGGACGTCTTCCGGATCACCGGAGCCGGCGCCGGCCTGCACCGCCAGGTCGAGGAGATCGCGCGCCAGCTGTCCCGGACCGGGGTGCCGACCGTCGCCGTCGGCGACGTGCCCGGCGTCGCCGCGGTCGCCGACCGTACGGTCGCCTCCCTCCGGGAACTGGGTGATCACCCCGACCCGGGGCATCCGCTCGTGGTGTTCCTGCGTGAGCAGCCCACCACCGATCCCGACCTGCTGCACGATCTCGTCCGGCGGCGCCCGCGGGTGGTCCCGGTCTCGATCGGGTCCGGACCCCGCTCCCGCTGGTGGATGGACGTCGCCTGACCGCTCGTCGCACGAAGCCGGGATCCCGTGAACGCTACCCCCGGCGGGGTCGTATACCCCCTCGTGGTCGTCAGCGGCAGCCAGGGCAGGCATGGCGAGCCGGCCCGAGCGACGGACGACGCCGACGAGGCCGTGCGCGCCCTCTACGAGACCCACGGTGCCGCGCTGCTCAGCTACCTGATGCGCCTGACCAAGGGCGACCGGCACCGCGCCGAGGACCTGTTGCAGGAGACCCTGATGCGGGCCTGGCGGCACCCGGAGGCCCGCGTCGACGGCACCTGGAGCCGACCGTGGTTGTTCATGGTGGCCCGGCGTCTCTTCATCGATCACGTTCGCGCCATGCTGGTCCGCCCGGCGGAGGTCGGCGACGAACGGCTCGACGACCGTCCGGCGACCGATGACGGCATCGAGCGCGTCGGCGAGCAGGCGCAGATCGTCGAGGCCGTCCTCGAACTCCCACCCCGGTTCCGCGATGTACTGATAGAAGTCTATTTCCGCGACCGCTCCGTGGCGCAGGCGGCGGAGATCCTCGGCGTGCCGGAAGGCACGGTCAAGTCACGGACGTTCTATGCCCTGCGCGCGCTGCGGGAGCGCCTGGCGCAGCGCGCGCTGCTCGACGACGGGGACCAGCCCGGCCGGTCGTGAGCGGTGCCCTCGCCCGGGGGCGCACGGGCGAGGACACCACCGTGGCCCCGGCGTCAACGCGACGGCGGCCCGTCCGACGTCCCGATCGGTTCCAGCTCAATCGTTTCCGCGGATCGGGGTGCTCCGCGCCGGCGCAGCAGCAGGAAGCCGCCGACGGCGCTGAGCACCACCAGCACGGCGGCGGTGATCAGCAGGGTGGTGCCCGAGTCGCGCGGGGCCGGCGCCGTGGCGCGATGCCCCACCTCGGTCGGTGTCACCCCGACCGCGCCGGCGAGGTTCACCAGCACCGCGACCCCGTCCGAACCGCCCTGACCGGCGCTGCCGGGGTCGGCGAGGGGCGTCGCGGTCGTCCGCAACCGATCGACCACCTGCTCCGCCGCGAGTTCCGGCGCGGCCCCGCGGACCAGCGCCGCCGCTCCCGCGACCAGCGCGACCGCGTACTGGACGCCACTCACCTGGACCGGGCCCTGCCCGCCCACGCCGAGTGTCGTGACGTCCTGTCCCGGCGCCAGGACGTCGACGGTGCCCGGCGCGTAGTCCTGCGCCGGCCGCCCGTCGGCGTTGAGCACGCCCACCCGCACCAGCTGGCGCGGCAGCGATCCGTCGTCGGGCAGCGGGCCGGCGGCGACCACCACCACGTCGTGGCTCGCGGCGTTGTTGATCGATTGCCGCACGCCGGGCAGTGAGAGATCCAGATAGGTCCCCAGCGCGATGACCCGGGCACCGGTCGAGATCGCGACGTCGATCGCGGTCGCCTGGTCGGTGGCCGCCGGAGCATGCTGGTCGACCGCCACCCGCACCGGCACGACCGTCGCGTCGGGAGCGAGCCCCAGCATCCCCTCCGGGTCCTCGGCGACGATGAGCGCGGCCATCCCGGTGCCGGTGCCCAGGCAGTCGACGTTGCCCGAGCCGGCGCCGGTCACCACATCGACACCGGCGCTCACCCGGCCCGACAGCTGCGGCACGCTCGCGTCGACCCCGGAGTCCACGACCGCCACGACCACGCCGCTGCCCCGCCCGGCCTGCGCCCATGCCTCCGGTGCCGCGAGCTGCTCCTGCGCCCAGGCGCTGGACGCCGGGGCGGCCACGGGCGGCGTCGGGCACTGACCATCGGTACCCGGCGGCGGCGCGGTCGGGTCCTCGGGGCTGGTCGTGGGTGACGACGTCGGGGCCCCAGGAGACGTCGGAGCGGAGGTCGGCCCGGTCGGTCCGGGCGTCGTCTCCGGCAGGGACCCGTAGCGCACGCCGTCCCCGATCGCGTCCCACGGCAGCACCAGCACCCATCCGACGTGCAGCGGCTGGCCCCGGGTGAGCGCGCCACCGTCGGGCTGGCGCCGGCCCTCGTTCAGCTCGTAGAGCTCCTCGGCCCGGCTCGCGTCGTCCAGCAGCCGTACGGCGATCTGGGTCAGGGTCTCGGCCGAGCCGTCCGCGGTGGCCGCGACCAGGTAGTACTTGACCCGCGGCGTCTCGGTACCGGTGCCCAGCGCCGGTACGCCGGCGACCACCAGCAGCCCCAGGGCCGCGAGGAGGACGACGAATCGGGCCACACGTCGGTCGGTCCAGGCACGCACGGATGCTCCCTCAGCTCTGCGAAAAACAGCCGCTGGCCGTTAAACGTCGGCGCCGCCGCTCGCGTTCACCCCGGGACCGAAAAAAGGGCGGCCCCAGAAAAAGGGCGGGCCGAGGGTGATCCGGGCGACCGCACCGCGCGTAATAGCCGTCGTGGCAGTTCCCGCTGGCCGTCCACGCCACGCCGCGCGCGTGGACGAGGTCGATGACGTGCACCCGGTGCGCCGCCTACCGGGCCTGTACGACCTCGCCCTCGTGGTCGGGCCGCACGGTGGGCTCGCCTTTCCCGACCGACCCGACGTCTCGTTGACCGCGTCCGATCTGCTGGCGATCATCGCGCGGGCCGGCGCCACCGACTGTGACCTGCGCATCCTCACGGCGCCCGGGGAGCAGAACCTGCCGATGCTGCGCGCCGTGGCCCGCTACCTCGGCCACGACGTGCTCGTCGCGCCCACCGGGTCCCAGGTCATGCGACTGCCCGCCGGGCTGCCGGCCACAGTGGACGGTGCCACCGGCGACGACCTCGTCCCGGTGGACGCCCACAGCGGGCACCCGGTGGACTGGCTGACCGTCCAGCCCAGCGGCGAGGTCGGCGGCGTGCTGAGCTGGTTCGAGCTGGTCGGCGGGCTCGTCGTCCCGCGCACCGGCCTGGTGGCGTTGCCGCTGCCCGACGGCGGGCGGATGCTCGGCACCCGCGAGACCTTCGTCCGTGCCCGGGCGGCCGCGCTCACCCTCCGGCACGGCCATCCCGGGGTGTTGACCATCGGCGTGCAGGTGCGCGGCGGTTACTTCGTGCTCGGCTACTACGACCGCGGCGCGCGACTCGTCGACGGCACCGGGCTGGCGGCCGCCCTGTCGGCCCTGCCGCTCTACCGGGCGAACGTACGGCTGTGGCTGCGCTGGCCGACGAACGCCTCCGACCGGGAACGCCTGCGCGGCAACCTCGCCGACTTCGCGGAGGTGACCGGGGCCACCGTCTGGGCGCCGGTGGAACCGGGTGAGGTCATGGTGCTCGACGGCTGCCTCGACCTCGCCGCCCTCGACATCCTCGGCGACCCCGGTCGGTGGCAGTCGTACGGCCCCCAGGGCTCGTTCGAGTCCGATGTGGACGGTCGGTTGGTGCCGGTCGGCGGTGTGCGAGCGGCCCAGGAGAACGCGCCCGCGCGGCATGGCCGGCCGCAGCGGGAAGCGGCCACCCTCGCTCCGGACCCCCTCAGCCCGACCGGCGACGGCGGCGCGGCAACGCCGTTCACCCTCGACCTGGCCGTCCTCACCGACGGGCGACTCGCGGTGCGCTACCAGGACGGCAGCCTGCTCGCCGTGGGCGGCCGCCAGCTGGCCCACCTGCTGCGCGAGGCCGGTTGGCACGGCTCCGACCTGGTGCTGCACTCGTCGATCGAACCCGAGCAGGCGGCCGGCACCGACCGGCACCTCGCCGACCTGGCCGCCCACCTCGGCGTACCGATCCGGCTCGCCCACGACGACGAGGCGGTCGGGGCGCCGTGGACGCCCGACGACGCGGACCCCTTCCGCGCCACGAGTGCGCTGGGCGCGACGACGATCCGGCCCGAGGAGGACCTCGAACCGCCCGCCGCCTGGATCTCGCAGCCCTCGGTCGCGCCGTCGATCGGGGCGCCGCCGCCCGCGGCGGAGGCTCCCAGCACCCGGCCCGTCCCACCCACCGTGGTGACCAGCCCGGCGGCCCAGGACCTCACGCCCGTGCCACCCCCGGCCGGGCTGCCGCCGGCCGTGCTGCCGGCGACCGCAGCGCCCACATCGGCGACCACCATGCCCATCCCGGCGCCGGCCCCCACGCCGGTACCGGTACCGCCCGCCGCGCCGGTGCCGGCCCCCGTACCGGTACCGCCGGCTGTACCGGTGCCGGCCCCTGTACCCGTGCCGGCCGCGGTCACCGCCGAAACGCCAGCCCCACGGACGGCCGACGCACCGGCACAGGTCGACGTGCCAGCGCCACCCGCCGTACCGGTGCCACCCGCCGTACCGGTGGCGCCCGCCGTACCGGTACCGCCCGCCGTACCGGCGATGGCCGAGGGCGACTGGGCGGCATGGGAGGCACAGCCGGGGCACGACGCGTTCGGCCGGCTCTCCGGCCCGACCGGACGGACCCGTTTCATCGATGGCCCTCGCCTGATGGCCGCGGCGCCGACACCACCCCACGGGCTGGCCTGGCTGCCGGCCCAGCCACAGACCAACGCCGAACAGTTCGACCTCTACCTCGCCTGCGATCCCGACCCCGGCGTCGCCATCACCAACGGGGTGCCGAGCCCGGAACTGTTCCTCGCCGCGCACCTCGACCTGGACCAGCTGGCGGAGCGCACCACGGCGGCCCACATCCTGCAGGTGCGGGTGGCGCCGGGTGGGGCCATCGACGTGACCGCCACGGGCGCCACGCCACCGGACGAGATCGCGCCGATGCTCGCGTATCGCGACGTCTATGTGCTGCCGCCCGGATGGCTGGCCCGGTGTGAGGTGGTGGCGAGCTATCGGGTGACCCGCGACCACGCGACCGTCCGGCAGAGCCGCCACGTCGGCGTGCCACTGCTGCTCGCACCGACCGGCGCCGCCCACGGCGTGCCCGGCCTGCCCGCCTCGGTCGTCCGCTGGCCCAACGCCCGTCTGCGCGCCAACAGCCGCTATCTGCTGGTCGACGAGACGACGCCGACGCGCCCGTGGCTGCCGCTCACCTCCGGCAAACCGTCACCCCAGGACGGCGCCGTCCTGGTCGAGGTGCGGCTCGAACGCAACCAGGCCATCGACGTCGCCGCGACCGCCTCGGCGTTGGCGGCGTTTCCGGGTGTGCGCTCCACCGCGGTCGACCTGGTCGCCAGCGGCGTGGAGCTGGTGCTGCCCGCCACCGCGTTCGCGGCGGTAACCGTACGCAAGGCCTGGCGCGCGGACGGTCGCGCCTGGCGTGAACAAGACCCCGGGCGTTCACCGAAACTGGACGCCTGGCTCCAGGAAAACCTGTTCCACCCCGCCCACTAAACTTTGGAAACCGTGGATGGAAAGGATTCCCGCCACGCAACGGAAACCGAAGCCCACTGGGCAGACGTCACGAGGGCGGCCTGTCAACAGGCACGCGTCATGGGCGCTGCGATGTTACGGTGCGCTCATCACCCGGGGCATCGCTCATAAACTGCAAAAAGGCACCGGCCGCGAACAACATGGTTGCACGCACCGTCGTGCCCTGTCGAGGCCGAATATTTGCACAGTCAACAGATGGACAGGGCAGATGGCGCATCACTTTGGCGTCGACGGGGCTCACCGCCACGTCGTCGACCAACTGGTCGAGTACTTCAGCGGGTCGCTGACCGCTGAAGAGGACGCCGCTGTCGAGTCCCACCTGCTGTCGTGCCCGGCGTGCCGCAACGAGTACGACGAACTCGGCCGGATCGCGCTCACCATGACACTGCAACCTCCGACCGACCCGACCACCCCGGCCCCGCGGCGCCCTGTCGATGAGTTCTGATCACGGCGAGTGAACCACCGCCTGTCCCGCCACGTTCTCGGGTGAGTCGGTCCGGTTCGATGGGGCGGTGGCGATGACGGCGTCGGAGCAGGGCGGCGAGCACGTGCAGCTGCTGTTGGGCGCCTACGTGCTGCAGGCCCTGCCCCAGGATGAGGAGCGCGTGGTGGCCGCGCACCTCGCGGCCTGCTCATCCTGCCTGGCCGAGGCGGCCGAACTCGCGCAGGTGCGCCGGGTGCTCGACCGCCTCGACCGGCGCGGCGTCGCCCGGCTGCTCGACGCCGTGGGCCAACCTCCCGCCACGGCCCAACCACACGCCGAGACCCCACCACCCGCCACGGCCCGACCACGCGCCGCGACCCCGAGTACGCCCGGATCGGCGAGCGCGCCCGGTTCCCCGGTCGCCGGCCGCACCCGCGACTCGCACCGTCCCGGCGACAGCGGCGATCGGGCGAGCGGGAACGGTCCGGCGCGTCCGGGCCGACGGCGGTGGCGGCCGTCCCGGACGCTCGTGGCCGCGGTACTGATCGCGCTGGCCGTCGGGGTGGGGATCGGCGCCTGGATCGGCGCACGGGAACCGGTCGATATCCGGTTGGCCGGAGCGCAGACGCAGTCCGGGGTCAGCGTCCGCGTCACGGTCATCGGCACCCCGGGCGGAGCCAGCGTGGACGCGGTCGTCGAGGGACTCACCGTGGGCGAACCGTACCGGCTCTTCGTCATCGGCGACCGCGGCGAGTCGCAGGTGGCGGCGTCCTGGATCGCGCAGGACGAACGGCACGGTGTGGGCGGCGAGGTGACGCTGCCCGTCTCGCGGATCACGGCCGTGACGCTCGCGCATGCCGATGCGGCGTTGGTCACCGTACGGCTCTCGCAACGCTAGTCGCGGTCGCCCGTGAACCTGGGCCGCCGGACGCCCGTCATCGAAGCGAGGTCAACGCAACCGACGGAGGCAGTGGCAATGAAGGCGGAGTCCGGCGCGATCGGTCGATGGGTTCGTCAGCTCGCCCGACCGGAGCGGATGCGGCTGGTCGTCGCGACAGTCGGTGTCCTCCTGCTGGCCGCGATCGGCTCCGTGGTGCTCACGGCCGAGGGAACCGTCGGCTCCAACGCGGTCCCCCTCTCGGCCGAGCGTCGTGCGGCGCTGACCGCGGCGGCCGACTCGTGCCCCGCGCTCACCACCGCCCGGCTCGCCGGCCAGATCATGGCGACGACCGGCTTCGAGGCCACGACGGAGGGTGGCATCGGTGGATTGACCGCCGCGGAATGGGAGATCTGGAAGCCCTGGGACGGCGCCAAGCCCAGTGACGAGGCCGCCAGCGCTCTCGCGGTCGCGCACCTGACCTGCGACCTGATCGGACGGCTGCGCCGCGACGGCTTCATCGGCGACCGGTGGCGGCTGGCGGTCGCCGCGTTCGCCTCGTCGCTGGACCAGGTTCGCGCGGCCAAGGGTGTGCCGGCGGACGCGGCCGACTTCGTCAAGCAGGTCGAGGCCTACGCCACCTGGTACGCCGAGAAGCTGCCCGCTCCCGCCTCGAGCAGCAGCAGCCCGTCCGCCACCCCCTCGCCGTCCCCGTCGCCGTCCCTGTCACCCTCCCTGTCACCGTCCGCCGAGCCGAGCCCCTCGGTGACCGCCTCACCCTCGTCGCCGACGGCGAGCGCGTCGTCCACCACCACGAAGCCGAAGCCGTCGACCTCGACGAGCACGTACGCCGCGGTGCCGCCGCTGGATGTGAACTACACGGTCTTCGGCGACAACTCGGGCCTGTACGTCAACGGATCCGCGGGGCCGGCCAACGGGCGCATGATGCTCACGACCGGGCTGAGCCAGGCCGGCAGCATCTGGTTGCGCAGCCAGCTCGACACGACCAAGTCGTTCACCTCGACCTTCAGCGCCGTGGTCAGCGTGCCCACCGACGGTTTCGCCTTCGTGATCCAGGCCCAGGGACCCAACGCGGTGGGCATGAGCGGTAGCGCCATCGGCTACGGCGCCCGACCCAACAACTCCCCCGCCATGGGCATCCGGCCCAGCGTCGCGATCGAGTTCGACACCTGGAACAACGGCATGGACGGTTTCGACCCGGCTGGCGACCAGCACATCGCGGTCACCCTCGACGGCGACGTGACACGCCACCTGGTCTCGGCCGACCCCGGGTTCAGCATGCGCAACAACCAGCCGTTCCTGGTCTGGATCACCTACGACGCCGGCCAGCACGCGCTGTCCGTCTACGCCGCCCGCAGCGGCTCCCGACCGGCGCAGCCGCTGTTCGTCTACAACATCGACCTGGCCCGCCACCTCGGCACGGATCGGGCCTACGTCGGCTTCACGGGCGGCACCGGCCTGACCAACCTCACCGACTCCTACGAGGCCATCCTGAGCTGGGGGCTGAGGACGATCTGAGCCGAGGCGTCAGGAGTCGCCGTGCAGTGTGCCGATGGCCGCCTTGAGTGCCCGCAACGCGTGGTGGGCACGGGACTTCACCGTGCCCTGCGGGATGCCCAGCCGCTGCGCGACCTCGGCGACCGTACGGCCGCGGTAGTAGAGCTCGAGGACCACCTGCTGGTGCTCGGGACTGAGCCGCGGCAGCGCCCGCCGCACGGTCTGCGCGGTGAGCACCACCTCCATCGGATCGACGTCGGTCGGCAGATCCGTGACGTCGGTGTCGTCGCTCGGGACGGGACGCACCTTGCGCGCGCGGGCGGCGTCGATCGCCACGCGCCGGGCGACCGTGAACAGCCACGGCAGCAGCGTGGAGGCGTCGGCGTTGAGTGACTCGATGTTGCGCCACGCCCGCAGCAGGGTCTCCTGAACCAGGTCCTCGGCCAGTTGCGGTTGCCCATAGCTCAACCCGAGCAGATACCGGTAGAGCGCGCGCCCGTGCAGCTCGTAGAGCTCACGCATCCGCATGTCCGACGTGGTTGGGGTCGTCGTGACCGCCCGGGCGTCGGAACCACCGTCGTGCGGCGGTTTCGGCAAAGTCACCCGCACACTGTATTCGGATGCCCGGCACGTACCCCAGCGTCCAAAGCTGTGAAGATGAGTCGCGCCGATTTGCCCGTGCTTGGCTAGCTAAGCGGCCATAGCGATAGTCATCACCTTTGTTCTCCGGCGTGTTACGGCGTTGTGAACGCCACCGCGATCAGCGACGTATCCAGTGGTAAGGCCCGGTGCCCCACACGTCCCCGGTGGAAACCGCACGGCCGGTACGCGTCGAAGGGAGGATGGATGACGCTCGTCGCGCGGCCCCCGATCGAGCGCCACGAGCCCTCCCCCCATCGCGACGATCCCCTGCGCCGCCGCGCCTGCGCCGTCTTCGCCCGCTGCGACACCGTCCCGGCGCCCGCGCTGCCGGCGGTCGCCGCGGCCTTCGCCGACTACCTCGTCGCCGGGCTCCCGTTCCCACCCGACCGTTCCGGCCCGGACGAGGCGCCGCGACTGCACGAACAGGTCACCCGGCTGGACGCCCTCCTGCGGCGGGCAGAGCAGGCGATCGCACCCGCGGGACCGCCCCTGCCCGTCGAGCCGGTCCCGTACGTCGAGCCCGCCGCGTTCATCGAGCCCGCCGCGTTCATCGGACCAGCCCCATTAGTCAAATCGGCCCCCTTCGCGGAGCCAGCCCCATTAGTCGAACCAGTACCATTAGTCGATTTCGCGCGGATCGAGGACGAGGCCGCCCAGCTGCTGGCCGAGACCCGTCAACTGCTACGCAGCCTGGACGCCGACCAGCCGGCCGCCCGCCGGCTACGCCCCGCGCTGGTGGCCGCGTGGGGCCGCTACGATGACGCGCTGGCGTCGCTGCGCGCGCACGCCGGCCAGCACGGCGCGAGCCACGGCGGCGCCGGCCCGGGCGGCGACCCACGCCTGCTCGCCGGTGCGCGCGACGCCCTGCTCGCGCGGCTGGCGGAGGCGCGGTCGCTGTGCACCCGGTCCGTCCAGGGTCCCCGCGACGTCCGGGGCGTACCCTGATCCGCCACCGCACCGCGGGTGTGATTCGTCCGGCCCGAAGCAGAACCAGTCCCCCCATGCGCACGTATCACCTGCAAGGTCACGCGTGCGTCGTCCCCCGTCACGCACACCCGTCTCAGCGTGGAGGCCTTGGCACATGTCCTCGGAGCAAGCCGGCGCAACGGTAGGCGCCACCGCCTGGCTGTTGATCAGCGCCGCCCTGGTGTTGCTGATGGCGCCCGGGATCGGGTTCTTCTATGCCGGTATGGTCCGGGCCCGCAACGTGCTCGGCACCGTCATGCAGAGCCTCATCACCATGGGGATCGTCAGCGTCGCGTGGATCGCCATCGGCTTCTCCCTCGCCTTCGACGACGGCAACCCGATCATCGGTGGACTCACCTTCGCCGGTCTGCCGGACCTGCGCGCGACGATCCCGGGCATCGACCTCGCAGGCGTACCGTTGTTGGCTTTTGTTGCGTTTCAGTTGATGTTCGCCATCGTCACCCCGGCGCTGATCAGCGGGGCCGGCGGCGAACGGTGGCGATTTGGCGGCTTCGTCTTCTTCGTGACGGCCTGGTCGTTGCTGGTCTACGCGCCCGTCGCGCACTGGCTCTTCTCGCCGCACGGGTGGGCCGCCGAACTCGGCGCCTTCGACTTCGCCGGTGGCACGGTGGTGCACGCCAACGCGGGCGTCGCGGCGCTGGTCGTCGCGGCCTGCCTCGGCCGACGCCGCGGCTGGCCCGACCCGCAGATGCGCCCGCACAACCTGCCGCTGGTGATGACCGGCGCCGCGCTGCTCTGGTTCGGGTGGTTCGGCTTCAACGGGGGTTCGGCGCTCAACGCGGACGGCATCGCCGCCCTGGCGGTGCTCAACACGCAGGTGGCCGCGGCCTCGGCGCTGATCTGCTGGGCGCTCGTCGAGCGGATCCGCTTCGGCAAGCCGACGTCGCTCGGCGCCGCCTCCGGCGCCATCGCCGGTCTGGTGGCGATCACGCCGGCGGCTGGTTACGTCACTCCACTGGCCGCCATCGCGATCGGCGCCATCGCCGGGGTCGTGTGCCAGCTGGCCGTCGGGCTCAAGTCGCTGTTCCGCCTCGACGACGCGCTCGACGTCGCCGCGGTGCACCTCGGCGGCGGGATCGTGGGCATGCTCGCGGTCGGGCTCTTCGCCTCCAGCGCCGTCAACCCGGCCGTGACGGACGGTCTCTTCTCCGGCGGCGGTTACCGGCTGCTCGGTGCCCAGGCCGCCGCCGCGGGCGCCGTCACCGTCTACTCGGCGGTCATGACGCTGCTCATCATGACGCTGGCGGGTCGCCTGATGGGGTCCCGGGTCAGCGCCCGGGAGGAGACGATCGGCCTGGACCTGTCGCAGCACGGCGAGGTCGCGTACGGCCTGACTGATCCGCCACCCCCCGGCGGCACCGGCAGAACCGCCGACCAGGCGAGCACCCCGGCCGCGGCGCACGTTCGGACGTCGTCATGAGCCGCGCCCGAGCCACCCGCGGGGTACGGCTCCTCGTGGCGGTGGTGCTGCTGGTCGCGATCGGCGGCCTCTTCGCCGCGCTCAGTGCCCAGTTGATCAGCGCGCATCGCGCCGACGGGCAGCGGCTGGCCCGCGAGCGGGCCGCGGTGCCCTATGTCGACGCCGTCGCCCGGCTCACCCTCGATCTGGTCGAGACGCGATCAGGGGCGGTCCGTGGGCAGACCGAGGCGCCCGCCAACCTGCGTGTCTCCATGACCGCGGTCACCGACCAGCAGGCGAACTTCGGCTCGGCGCTGACCGCGCAACGCTGGACCGACCTGCGCGCCGCCATCGACGAGGTACGGCAACGCCCGACCGGCGCGGACGCGGCCGACCGGCACACGGACCTCATCACGCTGGCCACCGACCTGCTCGGGGCCGTCCTCACCGAGTCGCGGCTCGACGCCGAGCCGGAGCAGGCCAGTCACTCGCTGGTGGTGGCGGTCCGCGAACTGCTCGACCTGGTCGCCGCCACCGGGCGTGCGGCCGACACCAGCGCCCTGGCCGTCGCCGCCGGCAGGGACGACGCGACCGAGCTGCGGCTGGACCTGGCGTTGGCACTGAACGACGCGGCGACGGCGTACGCCGACCTGAGCGGCGTGTTGACCACGGCGGTCGCGACAGGTGCCTGGCCACCGCTCACCTCGGCCGTCTCCGAACAGCTCAACCTCCTCCACGACGCGCTGCGCCCGTCGGTGGGCCCGGCCGCCCTGCGACCCCCGACCAGCGCCGACACCGCCACCCTCGACTCGGTGGCCCGGCAGGTGCGGGACCTGGCCCGCGCCACCCTGCCGGCCCTGCTCACCGAACTCGACCGGCAACTGGGCAGCCGGGAGGAGGCCGCCACGAGCCGGCTGACCCTCGCGGTCGCCACCGCGGCCGCCGGGTTCGTCCTGGGCCTGGTGATCCTGTGGTGGTCGGCCGCCCCGCCCGCGCCCGCCACCGAGCGCGGCGACGAGCCGCTCGCCAGCGGTCCGGACGTGGCCTCGGTGTCGGTCAACCTGCCGGCGGTGGACGCGCGCGAACTGCTGGCGCTGGAGGAACTGGTCCACGTGGGCCGAGGAGTGCGGGCGCGGCCGTCGGGCGGAGCCGACGATGCTGAGTAGGCTGCGGATCTCGCAACGGCTGAGCCTGCTGCTGGCCGTGCCGATCGGCGTCACCGTGGTGATCGGCGTGCCGGCCGTGGTGGACCGCATCGATGAGAGCCGAGCGGCGGCGGCGGTCGTGGCCGGCGTCGACGACGCCCAACTCGTCGCCCGGCTCGTCCACGCGCTGCAGCAGGAGCGGCAGTTGTCGCTGGCCTACCTGGCCTCGCCCGCGGTGCAACGATCGGCCCTGGTCGCGCAGCATTCGTCCACAGTGGAGCAATATGTCCGGGCGCGGACGGCGGTCGCGGGGCCCGGCGCCGCCGATGTGCGGGAGCGACTGGAGCTGCTCGGCGGCCTGGCCGAGCACCGGGCGGCGGTGCTGACCCGGACCGCGTCGGCGCAGGCCGTCTGGTCCACGTACGGCGACGCCATCGCCGGCCTCCTGGACGCCCTGCGGCTGACCCAGCAGCCGGGGGCGGACGCCACCGGGCTCCGCCACACCCAGGCTCTGGACGCCCTGCTGCGCGAGCAGGAGCAGGCGAGCCAGGCCGGCGCCGCGCTGGTGTACAGCTTCGTCGACCCGGCCGGCGCCCCGCAGCGGGCGCGGCAGGCTCAACTGCTCGGCGCGTCGTTGCGGCAACGGTTCGCCGAGGTGGCGCAGCCGTCCCAGGTCGACCTGTGGCAGCAGACCTTCTCCGGCGAGCCCAGCGCCCGCGCCGAGCGCCTCGTCGCCGACCTGGCCGCGCAGCGCTCGCCGGCCGCCACGCTCGCGGAGAGCCTGTCGCTGGCCGAGCACGAGGCGCAGTTGCGTCGCCTGGTGCGGGAACACCTGGGACACGAGATCGCCACCGGAGCGGCGACCCGGGCCGCGCAGGCGCGGACCGGCGCGGTGGTGATGGGATCGGTGACGGCGGGCCTGCTGCTCGTCATCGTGCTGCTCGGCGTCACCGTGAACCGATCGGTGAGCCGGCCGCTGCGCCGGGTGACGGTGGCGGCCACCGCGATCGCGGACCTGGCCGGCCGCGAGATGATCCGGACGAGCCTCGCCGACGAGACCGACGACCGACCGCCGCGGCTGGCCGCCCTGACCCTGCGCTCCGACGACGAGATCGGGGAGCTGGCGTCGGCGTTCAACCGCGTGCAGGCGACGGCGGCCCTGCTCATGGAGCAACAGGTCAGCACCCGACGCAACGTGGCCACGATGTTCGGCAACATCGCCCACCGCACGCAGAGCCTGGTCGCCCGCCAGCTCGTCGCCATCGACGAACTCGAACGCAACGAACGGGACGAGCAGCGCCTGGCCAGCCTCTACCGGCTCGATCACCTCACCGCCCGCCTGCGCCGCAGCGCCGACAGCCTGCTGGTGATCGCCGGCGCCCGCGACGACAGCCGGATGACCGTCCCCCGGCCGCTCGCCGACGTGATCCGCTCCGCGATGGCGGAGATCGAGGGCTATCAGAGCGTGACGCTCGGCCGCGTGGACCGGCTGGTCCTGACGGCGGCGGTCGTGCCGGACCTGACCCTGCTGCTGGCCGAGCTGTTGGAGAACGCGACGAGCTTCTCCCCGCCCGGCGCCGCCGTCACGGTGTCCGCGGTGCAGACCGCCGACGGCGACTGCGCCATCCAGGTGGTCGACCACGGCATGGGCATGACGCCCGAGCGACTGCAGCAGGAGAACCAGCGCCTGGTCTCCACCGAACGCCTCGACGTCGCGCCGACCACCGTCCTCGGCCTGTTCGTGGTCGGCCGGATCGCCCGCCGGTACGGCATCGGGGTCCGGCTCTCGACCACACCGGGCGGTGGCGTCACGGCCGATGTCACGGTCCCGGCCGCCCTGCTGCTGCCGGACGAGGAGGACGCGCCGTTCGCCCTCGACCGGGGGGTGCCGGAGCGCAGCGTCCCCGACCGGGGCGGCCGGGGTGTGCCGGAGCGGGCCCTGCCCGAGTCGAGCGCCCGGGACCTGGTCGCCCGCAACGGGATCGGGCCACCGGCGTGGTTCGAACCGACCAGCCCGGGCCTGCCCGTCATGCCGCCGAGCCCCAACGGCCACGTGCCGGCGGCCGCCCCATCCACCCGCGGTGGTCTTCGCCGCCGCGAGCCCGGTCGCAGCCTGGCGGAGAGCCGCGTGCCGGAGGCCCGACGGCCGGCGCCGGCCGAGACCGTACGCCCCGGCATGGTCGACCCGGAGGCGGAGCGCGCCGCGCTCGCCGCCTTCGCCGACGGAGACGCCCGGGGTCAGGCACACGGCGGCGGGGCGCCGCGGCACGAGGCGCCCCGGCAGGAGACGTACCGTCGCGAGATGCCCAGCGGCCGGGCACCGGGGTACGGGACGCCCGGCTACCAGGCGCCACGGCACGGGTACGACGCCCCCAGCGGCGCAGCACCCGGCTACGGAGCCTCCGGCTTTGCCGCACCCGACGACCAGGCGGGCCGGCACGGACTGCGCCGGCGCGTGCCGGGCGCGCACCTGGGCGCCGACGTCCGCCCGGCACCGGGGCGCCACCGGCCACCCGCCGAGCGCCCGGTCCCGATGGTCGACCCCGACGCCGAACGGGAGCAGATGGCGGGCTACCTGGATGGCATCGCTCGGGCGGAGACCCCGTTCGGGGAGCCGCCGAGCCGCACGACGTGGCAATACGGTTCCGACCCTTGGAGTAGATGATGACAATGCCCACCCGGCAGATCAGCAACGAGGCACAACAGTTCAACTGGCTCCTCGGTCGGTTCGCCGCCGAGACGGCCGGCGTGCGCCGGGCGATCGCGGTCTCGGCCGATGGTCTGCTCATCGCGAAGTCGGCCGATGTCGAGCGGGCCGACGCCGACCGGCTGGCGGCCATCACCTCCGCCCTGACCAGCCTCGCCAGCGGGGCGGCCCGGCTCTACGACCTCGGCAACACCAAGAAGATCGTCATCGATCTCGACGGCGGCTATCTCCTGGTCCGCTCGATCGGCCCCGGGTCGGCGCTCGGGGTGCTGGCCAGCGCCGACGCCAACCTGGGCAACCTCGCCTACGACATGGCGGTCTTCAGCAACCGCGCGGGCGCGGTGCTCACGCCGACGCTCGTGGACGAGCTGAAGAACACCGTCTAGGCGCGATCCGATGGCTGAGGAGCATGTCTCCGGCGTGCGCCCGTACCTCATCACGGGCGGTCGGGCGCGGCCCGTCGATGCGCTCCGGGTCGAGGCCCAGGTCATGTCCACATGGGAGGGTCGTACGGCCCTCGATCGGCTCGCCTTCGAGCACCGCGACGTGGTCGCGCTGTGCCTTCGGCCGCTGGCGGTGGTCGAGGTGTAGGTCGAGGGGGTCCCGTTGGTCAGGCCGCCTTCCAGGGCCAGCTCGTGGACCAAGGGAGTCTGCTCGGCGAGCGTCGGCGCGATGAAGTTCCGATACCAGAGGGCGACGCCCGTCACGCCGCTGTGGGTGGCGTTGGTCGCGGTCAGGTTGTAGTAGTGGATCGGCGAGGAGCTCTTGTTGGGGACCGGGACCTGCCCCCAGAGGTTGTAGCCGCTGGCGGTGATCTTGGTCACGTCCTGGATCTTGGTGTGCTGGTAGAAGACCTCGGCCTCGTCGACGTCGGCCGGGATGACGACGGTCGGGTCCTTGGCCCGCTCCTGGTAGCCGTTCACGATCAGCCGCGCCAGGACGCCGACCGGGTTGCTGGCCGTGCTCATCTGGCCGGGGACGAGGGTGTTGGCCGCGTGGGGGTCCAGCAGCGTGTCCTTGATCCAGCCCCCCTTGAGCTGCGCCGGGGCGTCCTTCTCCAACTGCTCCAGCGCGACCATGTTGACGACGGTCCCCTGGCTGTGGCCGACCATGTGGAGGTCGACCACCGTATCGGCGGGGAGCTGGTCCAGGATCTTCTCGATCTGGTTGGCCAGCTTGAACCCCTGGGGGGCGGCGTGACCGGGCTGGTTGCTCTCGGCGATCCAGTTGTACGGGATGACGGCGTCGTAGCCCTCCTGCTCCATCAGCTTGCCGATCTGGAGCTGCCAGGGGGAGCCGTAGGTCCAACTCTTATTGATGATTCCGCCGTGCGAGACCACGCCGATGGTGAACTTGCGGAAC
>Ga0164243_10004469_pt1 | contig 21892 bp, 18 predicted proteins | sample OricompcompostOP_FD_108781 | JGI IMG/M metagenome (GOLD analysis project Ga0164243, IMG submission 108781) | Organic Plus compost microbial communities from Emeryville, California, USA - Original compost - Organic plus compost (OP) | ecosystem: Engineered > Solid waste > Mixed feedstock >...
CGCCCAGGGCCGGGCCGAACAGCCGGCCGACGTTGTTGATCAGGCTGTTCATCGCCTGGGCGTTCACCACGTTCGGCGCGTCCACCAGCTCGGAGACGAACGCCTGCCGCGCCGGGTTGTCGACGATCATCGTCACGCCCAGGCCGAGGGCCAGGGCGTACACGATGGGCAGGGTCGCGGTGCCGGTGAGCGCGAACACCGCCAGCGCCACGGCCAGCAGCGCCTGGGCGGCCTGCGTGACCATGATCAGCCGGCGGGTGTCCGTCCGGTCGATGATGACGCCGCCCCAGGCGCCGCCCAGCAGGACGGGCAGGAACTGGCAGAGCATCGAGCCACCCAGCGCGAGCGCGCTGTCGGTGAGCTCGAGCACGAGCCAGTCCTGCCCGACCCGCTGGATCCACGTCCCGATGACCGACGAGGTGTTCCCGACGAAGAACAGCCGGTAGTTGGGCTCCCCGAGCGAACGGAACGTGCGGCGGACGACCGATCCGGAGGGCCGTTCAGCCATGGGCCACCGTCAGGGACGGCACTGACCCGTCAGGCACTCCTCGCCTCGGCGACCGCGGAGCCCGGCGCCAGCGCGATGGCGTGCTCCGGCGGCACGTACAGCGAGATCGGCTTGCCGGACTGCAGCCGCTGAGCCGCCGGCGTCTTGCAGGACAGCCGACCCGAGCCGAGCTTGACCTGGTACGCCATCGACTCACCGGTGAAGGCTCGCACGTCGATGGTGCCGGTGAAGACGTTGCGGCCCACACCGCTGACGTCCGTCTGCACCTCGATGTGCTCGGGGCGGATGCTGACGATGCAGCGGTCCCCCGCCGTCACGCCGACGACCGTCCCCACGGTCACCGGCCCGTCCGCCGTCTCGACGACCCAACCGTCCGCGTCCTGACCCGTGACCGTCCCGTCGAGGAAGTTCGTCGAGCCGACGAAGTCCGCGACGAAGGCGTTCTGCGGGTTGAGGTAGATGGAGAACGGGTCGCCGAGCTGGCTGACCTTGCCGTCCTGCATCACGGCGATGCTGTTCGACATGGACAGTGCCTCGGACTGGTCGTGCGTGACGTAGACCGTGGTGATGCCCTGCTCGCGCTGCAGCCGCTTGAGCTCGAAGCGCAGCGAGTCGCGCAGCTTGGCGTCCAGGTTCGACAACGGCTCGTCCAGCAGCAGCAGGGCGGGCTCGATCACGAGCGCGCGGGCCAGCGCGAGGCGCTGCTGCTGCCCGCCGGAGAGCTTGGTCGCATACCGGCCCGCCAGGTGCCCGAGCTCGACCACCTCGAGCGCACGTTCGACGCGCTCGGTGACCTCCTTCTTCGGCGTCCGCCGACGCTTGCCGACCTTGAGCGGGAAGGCCACGTTCTCGAACACGTTCATGTGCGGCCAGATGGCGTAGCTCTGGAACACCATGCCGAGGTTCCGGTCGTTGGAGTCCACCGAGATGCGCTTCGCACCGGAGTAGAGCACCCGGTCGCCGACGCGGATCTCGCCGGAGTCCGGCGACTCCAGGCCCGCGATGCAGCGCAGCGTCGTCGTCTTCCCGCACCCGGAAGGACCCAGCAGCGTGAAGAACTGACCCTCCTCCACGGTGAAGGTGACGTCGTCGACCGCCATCACGCGGGTCGCCCTGGTGTCGTCGTGGAAGCCCTTGCGCAGGTTCTCGACGTAGAGCATGTCGTCCTTCTCCCTCGTTCTCTCAGGCGTCCTGGACACCGATACGGGCGCCCATACGCTGAGCGACTGCCACGAGCACCATCAGTGCGGCGACCATGACGACGCCGAGCGCCGCCAGCTCACCGGTCTGGCCGTTCTCCCACAGCTCCCAGATCGTCACCGACATGACCCGCGTGTTGTGCGAGTACAGCAGGATCGAGCTGGACAGCTCCCGGATGGACACCACGACGATGTACACCCAGCCGGCGATGATGCCGGGCATCATCAACGGCAGCACGACCCGGCGGAAGCTGTCCCACCACGTCGACCCGGACATCCGCGCCGAGTCCTCCAGCTCGGCGCTCACCTGGGCGAGCGAGGAGCTGGTGTACCGGATCCCGTACGGCAGGTACCGGGTGACGTACGCGATGAACAAGATGGCGAGGGTGCCGTAGATCGGCAGCGGCGAGCGCAGGTAGATGAAGATCAGCGCGACGCCGAGCACGAGGCCCGGGATGGCCAGCGGCACGCTCGCGAGCAGGTCGAAGATCTTGCGGCCCCGGATCTTCGACTTCAGCGACAGCCACGACACGACCGCGGTGAACAGCACGACGGCGGTCGCGCTCGCCAGCGCCAGGATCGCCGAGTTCTTCACCGCGCCGACGATCGAGGCGTTGCGGAAGATCCGCTCGTAGTTCTCGAAGGTGATGGAACCCGCCGCCGCCGCCGAGGGCGACTGGTAGAACGGCATGAGCGACATCCACACCAGCATGAGCAGCGGGAGCAGCACGACCACGACGAAGTAGATCGCGAAGACGATCGAGACCGGCCAGCGCCAGGCGCCCAGGTCCATGGGGCGCGGGCGGAAGCCCTTGCCCGAGATGGTCTGGTAGCGCTCCGAGCGTGAGTTCGCCTTCTGGACCGCCAGCAGGCCGAGCACCGTGAGCAGCAGCAGGGTGATGGAGTAGATCGACGCGACGTCGTAGCGCACCGGGTAGGTCCGCAGCGCCTCGAAGATCTGCGAGGTGAACACCCACTTGCCGGCCGGGATGCCGAGCACCGCCGGGGTCTCGAAGGACTCCAGGCCACGCACGACGCTGATGAGGATCGCGCCCAGCAGCGCGGGGCGGACCAGCGGCAGCGTCACCTTGCGGATCACCGAGCCGATGCCGGCACCGCTCATGAGGGCCGACTCCTCCAGCGCCGGGTCGGTGGCCCGGAAGGCGGCGAACATGAGCAGGAAGACCAGCGGCGCCTGGTGCATGCCGTCGATGAGGATCATGCCCGGCATGGAGAAGGCGTCGACGTGCAGGAAACCCAGACCCATGTTGCGCAGCACGACATTGATCAGCCCGATGTCGTCCGAGAGCAGGAACACCCACGAGATGGTGAACAGGATGCCGGGGACGATGAGCGGGATCAGCGAGGCCGCGTAGAGCAGCGGCTTCATCGGCGCGTTGGTGCGCACGCAGAAGAACGCGAGCGCGGTGCCGGACACCACGGAGACGGCGGCCGACCCGAACGCGAAGAGGAACGAGTTCATGACCATCGTCGGCGTGCCGGAGACCGAGTAGGCCGCCGCGATGTTCGACAGGCTCAGGCCCTCGCCGGTCGTCAGACCCCGCCAGACGAGGTAGACCAACGGCGACAGCACGAGGTAGCCGAGGATGACGACCACGACGGCCGCGATGACGTACTGGACCAGGGCCTGACGGCCGAGCCGCGGGCGCGCGTGCACCTGCTGCCCGGCCGCCAGGGGGCGCTCGAGGACCTGGGTCATCCGGCGTTGCCCTCACGGATCACGGTGTCCCACAGGTCCGACCACTTCTGGTAGTCGTGGGCGATGGCCTCGACGTCCACCTCGACCGGCTCCACGTCCTGACCGTTCAGGGTCTGCGCAGCGAGCTCGGCGTTGGCCGGCGTGCGGTCCTGCTCGACGAACAGCTGCTGGCCGTCCTCGCTGAGGATGAAGTCCTGCAGCAGCAGGGCGCCGGCCGGGTTGTCGGACAGGCAGGCCGTGGCCACTCCGGTGATCTCCGCGACGACCGGCACCTGCACCGGCAGGTAGCCCACGGGGGCACCCTTGCCCGCCAGCTCCACCGCGCGGTGGATGTAGTTGTTCGCCGCGATGGCGTACTGGCCGGCGACCACGAGCTCCGTCGTCGTCGTGTGGCCCGAGGTGACCGCGGAGTTCGCCGCGATGTCCTTGAAGACCTGGACGGCCTCCTCCTCGGTCTTGCCCTCCTCGCGCTCCATGTACATCACGAGACCGGCGAACCAGTAGACGTCCGAGCCCTCCAGGGCGAGCTTGCCCTTGAAGCGCGCGTCGGCCAGGTCCTCCAGCGACGTGGGAGCCTGGTCGGCCGGCAGCAGGTCGGTGTTCCACACCGGGACGATGTAGCTGAGCCGGTCGCCGATGAAGTTGTCGAACGCCGTGGCCGCGTCGGACAGCTCGTCCGCGTGCGACGAGGTCGCCGGAGCCAGCAGGTTCTCCTCGTCGAGGATCGCCATCTCGAGGGAGTCCATCTCGATGAGGTCGGCGCCGGAGAAGTGGGCCGCCGACTCCTCGAGCACGCGCTGGCGGATCTGGTCCGAGCCGGCGCGGTAGACGTTGACCGTCGTGCCGTCGTACTTGTCCTGAAATGCCTCGACGATCGGGTCCGGGTCGTTGATCTCGGTGTAGAAGTCGATGGCGCCGCCCTTGGTCGCGGCCGCCTGCTCCGCCAGGAACGACTCGCGCTCCTCCGGCGACATGTCCTTGACCTGGTCGACCAGGTCGACGGCGGCACTGCCCTCGCAGAGGTCACCGCTGGGGGCGCTCGCCGACGGGTCCGCGCCGTCGTCCGTCCCGGCCGGGGCGCTGCAGCCGGCGAGGACCAGGGCCGCCGCTCCGGCGGAGGCAAAGAGGTACAGCGGGGTACGGCGCTTCGATGGGGGATTCATGTGGTGCTCTCCTCGGTGCCGACGAGGGACGTGACCCGAAAACGGGTACGCCACTGCCGATGCGGAAGGGAAAGTGACCGGGACGCCCGTTGTCCGTGACCGCGACGCTGCGACCACGGTGCCCGGCACGTGCCGGACCGGACGATGGTCCGGGGAGAAAAGAAGACGGTCCGAACGGGGGGTCGCCCTGGATGGATGATGTCTTCTTGATGTTGTATCAAGCGACCCTAGGGACGTGATCACGCTCACGTCAACGGCAGGAGAACCCTCACAGGCACCTGTGACCGACTCGTGATGATCTCGTCACGCGCCGGACACGCGAAGGGTCGCACCGGCGTCACACACGGCCCCCGCCCAGGTCAGGAACGGGCCGGCGAGGAGGCCGGGGAGCGCGCGGCGTCCACGTCCGTGACGACCTGCCGCCGGTGCGCCACGACCGTGGAGGCGGCCGCGACGACCGCGAACACGGCGAGCGCGACCTTTGCGTTGGCGACCGTGGCGATGGCTCCGGCCACCAGCGAGAAGAAGGGCCGCACCCCGAGGTGCGCCATCTGGAAGGCCGCCATCGTGCGGCTGCGGTACTCGTCCGGCGACAGCTGCTGCAGCGAGGCCGACAACAACGGGGTCGCCAGCGAGAAGCCGATGCCGATGGGAAGCGCCCCGACCACCGACAGCGGCAGGTTCGGCGCCAGAGCCACCAGCACCGCGCCGAGCGCCTGCAGGGCGAACGCGGTCAGCAGCATCCGGCTGCGCGGCAGCAGCCGCTCGATGAGCCCGTACCCGACGAGGCCGCACATGGCGCCGATGCTGTAACCCATGATGACGACACCGGCCGCCTCGGGCTGGAGGAGCTCGTGCGCGATCGTCGGCGACAGCGTCCGCAGCGCCTCCGTCGTGGCGTTGGTCAGCACGATCATCACGAGGACCATCGGCATGACGGGGTGCCGCAGGATGAAGCGGAAGCCCTCGACGAGAAGACGGGGGCTGGTGGCCTTCTTGCTCGGCGCCGCCGTCGCCTCCGCGCCCGCCGCTGCCCCGCCCACGTCCGCGGCTGCGGCGGCGCCGACCGCTCCCCCGCCGTCGCCGGCCGCCCCCTGCGCCGGACGGGCGTGAATGAGCTGCATGCCGACGATCGGCGCGAGGAACGTCAGCGCGTTGATGCCGAAACCCCACGTGGGCGTCGCCACGAGCAGCACGGTCGAGGCCAGCGCCGGGCCGACGATCTGCCCGAACTGGAACTGCATGACGTTGGTCGCGGTCGCCCGCGCGATGGCGCCGCGCGGGACGATCATCGGGATGAGCGCCTGGATGGGCGGCTTGGTCACAGCGTTCGCCGTCCCGATGAGAAAGCAGGCGGCGACCAGCACCCACGGCGTGACGTGCCCGAGCGCCGACATCAGCGTCAGCCCACCGGCGACCAGGCCCCCGCAGAGCTGGGTGACCTGCACCATGCGCTGCTTGTCCACGCGGTCGCCGAGCGAGCCGGCCGGCATGGAGAACAGCAGCGTCGGGATGAAGGTGGCGAAGTTGAGCACGCCGACCATGAAGGGCGAACCGGTGAGCTGGTACATGAGCACCGACGCGGTCACGTTGTGCAGCCAGTTGCCCGGGCTGTTGATCAGCCCGCTCCACCAGTAGATCGCGAAGTCGCGCCTGCGCAGCAGCTCGATCGTGGTGGGGCCGCGGTCCGCCCCGGAGGTCGTGTCCCGAGCCGACCGGGCCATGCACTCACCTGTCCTTCACCGTGTCCTCGACGGGGGGTCGCCCCGGGGCGTCCGCGCGCATTCGCCGCGGCACGCAGCACAGGCCTATCAGACCGCAGGGCTGCGTGACCTGGGTCACGCCAAGACGCAATGCGAATGTTATATCCAGAATCCTTGACACGGCAGACGTCACGCTCGACAGTGGTGGCCACCGACAACCCCTGCCGTTTCGGCGTGCCTTCTTGGCGCGCCGGTGCGGTGGTCCCGCGTGGGACGGGTTTGCCGGTTTGCCGTCGGACGCCCATCCTGGCTCGATGCCAGGTGCGAGAGGAGCACCCCCATGAGCGATCACCACCACGGGCACGGCCACAGCCACGGTCGCGGCGCGGACTTCGACGAGATTGCGCACCAGGAGGGCGGCGACCCCAACGGTCCCCGTCGCAAGGGCAAGCTGCACTACCACGAGGAGGAGGTCCGTCCCCTCGAGGCCAAGCAGCTCATCCACCGTCAGCCGCACCTGGACCTGTACTCGGACCGCGACCGGTCGCACCCGGCCCGCGACATCGACCTGCCGCTGCGCTCGATCCAGCTCCACATCTCCGAGCTGAAGCCCGGCCAGCAGACCCGCCTGCACAAGCACCACAACGAGGCGGCGATCTACATCGTCCAGGGCACCGGCCACTCCGAGGTCCAGGGTGAGAAGATCCCGTGGGAGAAGGGCGACTTCCTCTTCATCCCGACCATGCAGTGGCACACGCACGTCAACTCCGGCGAGGACAACGTCCTCTACATGGGCATCACGAACAAGCGCATGCTCGACTGGCTGGGCCTGGACCGGAAGATCGAGGCCGGGGTCCACATGCCGATGGAGGAGGTCGAGAAGGAGATCGCCGCCAAGAAGTTCTCGCCGTACTCGTACTACAGCGTCAACCCGACCGAGGGCGTCCGGTTCGGGCCGGAGGGTTTCATCACGCATGCCGACTGAGCACCATCAACCGCCGGGTCTGCGGAAGCTGGTCTACGCCCAGCTCCCCGCCGACGCGGCCCCGACCGACACGGTCGTCCGTCCCATCTCCCGCTACGTGCTCGAGAACGCCGAGGGCAACGTCGTGGAGATGGTCCGCCAACGCGTCATGGAGGAGTTCGGCGAGACGCCGCACGTCGTCCTGACGCTGCGCGACGGCGACCTGGACCCAGCGACGGACGGCGAGCTCGTCCCGCTCCTGGAGGACACCGACGGCGGCCTCCTGGTGTTCGGGGTGGCCTACCGGCTGGAGGGCAAGGCCCAGGTCACGACGGACGAGGCCTGCCCGGAGTGCGGCGCCACCGGCGGCGTCGAGATCAGCCGGGCGGACGCACCCGACGCCTACGGGAGGGTCACGACCCTCCTGGAGTGCCAGGAATGCGGGACGGTCTGGGACAGCTGGGTCAAGGACTGACCCGGCGGCACTGCACGGCCACGGCATGACGAAGCGGCTGGCCCCCACACGCGGGGCCAGCCGCTTTCGTGCGTGCGCTCGACGCCCTTCTCTCGTCGTGCGCACCCGGCGCGGCGCGAGCCGCGACGTCCGAGATGCGGTGGCCCGCTCCGGCGCCGTCCACGCCAGGGGCCACCGCGCGGCTCACTGACCGGCAGCCGCCGCCTGGGCTGCCTCACGGGCCTGCTCACGCAGCGCGGCGACGGAGACGGCCGCCGGACCGCCGGTGCCCAGCGCCCGCCCGAGCGCCTCCACCTGTGCGGACGTCCGGTCGAAGGCCGCGGCGACAGTCGTCGGCTGCGCGACGTCGGCACCGGCCGGGCAGGACGAGTCGAGGACCAGCACCGCGCTGCCGGCGGAGGCCAGCGCCGCCGTGGGCAGACCGGGCAGGTCGGGCACCACGACGAGGTCAGGCTGACGCTTCTCGACCGCGCTCAGCACGTCTGCGCCGTCGGCGGAGACGGTGAGCCGGACGGCGCCGCGCGAGGCGTCGGAGCGCTCGGCGGTGGGCTCGCCGGCGAGATCGACCACCGTGGTGACCTGGTCGACCCCGCCGGCCGCACGGACGAGGGATGCGGCCTCCCTGCCCACGACCATGACGTCGTGCGGGCGGCTCGAGATCGTCACCGCCTCGCCGCAGGAGTCGACGGTGAGCGGGTAACGCCCAGCGGCGACGGGCTCCTCGGGCAGCGGCCCCAGGTCGGAACCCGTGGCGACGCTCAGCCCCAGACCGACGGCCAGCAGGCCGACGACGGCGACGCGGTGCATGACTGTCCTCCTCCCGCCGCCCGGAGGCCCGGTCAGGGCGGTGGGGCGACGGTCACGTCCCGCGACGGCGGTCCAGCCCCCGCGGACACTTGATCATCAGTGCACGCACCATCCTATCTTGTTGAAAAGCGTTGTCGATTGTGACCTTGAGCACGCTGTGACCAGGAAGAATGTTGTGAAGGTAACAATTCAAGAACGAGATGTCACAGAACGACGGGGCGGGCCGCAGGCACCGCCCCGTCGTCCGCGCCGAGCCTGTCGGCTCTGCTCAGTGTGCGTACGCCGCCGCGCCGTCCGTACGGATCCACTGGGCCACCTCGTCCAGCGGCAGCACGTCCGCATACTTCTGGTCCATGTCGAACAGGTTGATCGCACGCGTCGCCTCGTGCCGGTCGTAGACGCAGTCCTCCACGACGATCACCCGGAAGCGCAGGCTCCGGGCGTCCACGACCGTGGCGCGGATGCAGCCGCTCACGCTCTCCCCGCACACGATGAGCGTGTCGATGCGCGCCGCGACCAGGTGCGAGACCAGCGGTGTGCCGAAGAACGAGCTCGGCCCGGTCTTCTTGAGCACGACCTCGCCGGGCAGCGGGGCCGCCTGCTCCACGATGTCCAGCCGGCGACGTTTGCGGTCCAGCTCCTCCGGGGTCTTGCCGCCGGAGGCGTGCCGGCCGCCGAGCGCCGCGCCCCAGCCCGGCATGCCCGACTCCTCCTCGGACAGCCCGGTGACGTGGATGACCGGCAGCCCGGCGCCGCGGGCGACCGCGAACAGCTCCTTGATCTTGTCCAGCGCCTCCCAGCCGGCCAGTCCGGTGCTGCCGGGCCACGTCTTGATCGCCTCCAGCAGCGGCTCCGGCTTGTCCCCCACCGCCTTGCGGTAGTTGTCGACGGACAGCACGGCCGCACGCGTGCCGAAGCCGTATCGGCCCTTCGGCGGCGACGCGGCCAGGTGCGCCTTGTCCTGCTCGGTCAGGAAGGCATCCCACACACGCTCGACCATCGGCTCTCCCTCACTCCTCGGCGGAACACCGCGACGTCCTCGTCACGGCTGCACGGCACCGTCCGGTGCACCGCACCGGACACGACCGCACGCCACCGGGGTCAGCCGGCGGCGCTGACGAGCTGCTGCAGGGTCGTCGACACCAGGGCGAGGTGCTCGGCGAGCCACGCCTTCGCCTTGTGCACGTCCCGCGCGGAGACGAACTGGAAGAAGTCCCCGTGCACCGGGTTCTCCTCCACGCGCTGCAGCAGCAGGTAGCGACCGACGGCGCCGCGCAGCTGGGTCACCTGGGCGACCGCGCGCGGGCGCTCGGCACGGTTGTACAGAGCGGCGTAGAACGCGTCGCGCAGCTCCAGCCGGGCACCGAGCTCGTCGGTGGCCTCGAGCTCGTCGACGATGCTGCGCAGCTCCGCCAGCGCCGCGTCGTCGAGCTTCGGGATGGCCTGCTCGATGAGGTAGCCCTCCAGCAGGATGCGCAGCTCGTAGATCTCCGCGATCTCGTGCGCGTCGAGCACCGACACGGTCGCACCGCGGTACGGGTGGATGGTCAGCAGGCCCTCGCTCTCGAGCTGGCGCAGGCTGGCCCGCACCGGCATCCGGCTCACGCCGAGCGTGCTCGCGATGAGGTCGAGGTTGAGCCGTTGCCCGGGCGGGAAGACGCCCTGGACGATGGCCTCGCGGATGAAGGACTGGGTCATGTCCTCGACGGTCTGGAACGCGCCACGGACCGACCCGGCGATCGCCTGCAGGACCTCGGGGTCGTTGACGCCCGAGGACTCGACGCTGGCCACACCCGACATCCACGTTCCTCACGTCGCTGCCGCTCGGCTGCCCGGTTGGCCGCCGTCCCGGCGAAGAGCCTGCCCTGCCACGAGGGCCGGCCAGCTGCCGCTATTCCCACAGCATTGACCGATCTAGATATTACATCAGAAGTCCGCTTTCCCGCGCTGCATTCCGGGTCCGGGTGATGAGCAGGCGATGCCTGGGGCCGGGCGTCACGGTGGACCGGAACGTCGGGGGGCCGGTGGGCGGGAACGTCGGGTGAGGGCCGGACACCCGGCGGACCGGAACGTCGCGCCCGGCACCCCGTGGGGACCAGCACGTCGCGAGGGCCTGGCACCGCGTCACAGCAGGCATACGGCGAACGGCACACCCGCCGTCGGGTAGCGCTCCATGACCCGCCCGTCGTGCCCCGGTACCACCTGCGCCCCCGACGCCGCCAGCCGCTCCACCGTCTCGAACGCCTCGCAGCAGCCCGGCAGGTCGTGCAGCACCGGGAAGGGCACCGCCCGTTCCAGGTTCTCGTACACGTGCGCGACGTCGGAGGCCAGCACGACGCTGCGCTCCCCCACCGTCACCTGGACCACCTGGGAGCCGGGTGTGTGCCCGCCCACCAGGTGCAGGTCGATTCCGGGCCGCACGCGGGCCGACCCGTCGAGCAGGTGCAGCCGGCCGTCGGCGCGCACCCTCTCCAGGGCCGCGAGGTCTGCCTTCTCCGTCGAGCTCGCGCACAGCGGGAAGCGCATCGCCGGCCCGGTGTAGAACTCCACGTCCGCCCGCTGGACGTGCACGCGCGCCGCCGGGAAGTCGTCCAGCCGGCCCGCGTGGTCGAAGTGCAGGTGCGTGAGCACGACGTCGGTCACGTCCGCCGGGGCCACGCCGACGCCGTCCAGCGCCTCCAGCGGCGTGCGGTGGTACGCGATCCCGCGGCGGACGGCGACGTCCTCGTCGAAGCCCGTGTCGACCAACACCACCCCGTCGTCGGTCGGCAGCACCCACAGCCCGTAGACCAGCTCGACCGGTGTCGTGTCGGTGCTGCGCAGCAGGCACTGGGCGACCGTGGTGGCCCGGGACGCGAACGCCACCTGGAGCAGCGCCCGCGGGCCGGCGCCCGCGGGCTCACTCATCGCGCGCACCGGCCGCCCGGTAGGCCCAGTCGTTCACCACGACGTCCGCCACCTTCACCACCCAGCTCAGCACGAGCGACAGCGCGATGACCAAGACAGCCACGCTCCAGGTGCCCACCGCGTCGAACGCCCGCTCGAACCGGGCCGAGTAGGCGCCCAGACCGATCACCGCAAGGAAGAGCTGCCCGATGATCATGCCCTTCACGGCCCGCGCGATGCCCAGGTGCAGCCCGACGAACACCAGCGGCAGCGCACCGGGCAGCACCACCCGGGTCAGCACGGTGCGCCGGTCCGCCCCGAAGGAGCGGGCCACGTCGCGCAGCTGCTCGTCCGTGCCGGCCACCGCCGTACGGGTGTTGACCGCGATCACCGTCGAGGCGAACACCACGATGATCGCCAGCAGCGTCGTCCGCGACAGCCCCAGCACGATGAGGAACACCGGCGCCATGACGATCGGCGGGACGAACAGGGCCAGGTCGAGGTAGTAGCGCAGCGCGCGGTCGACCAGCGGCACCAGGCCCATGGCGGCGCCGATGACGATGCCGATCACCGCGGACAGCAGGTAGCCCTCCAGGACGTACACCGTGCTCTCCACGAGCGCCGCCCGGAACGCCGGGTCCTGCAGCAGGTCGCCGGTGCTCGCCATGACCTCGCTGAAGCGCGGCAGCCAGTCCAGCGGGACGAGCAGCGAGACCAGCTCCCACACCACCGCACCGACGGCGAGCGCCACCAGCCCGGTCAGGACGTCACGACGGGCGACCGCCAGCGCCCGGGCCCGGCCACGGCTGCCCCGTCCCGGTGCCGCACCGGCCTGCACGGCGGGAGCGACGACGACGTCGGCGCTCACAGCTGCCGGTCCAGCCACTGCCAGACCTCGTTGCGCAGGCGCAGGAAGTCGGGGGTCTCCTCGACGTCCGTGCCGCGCGGACGAGGCAGGTCCACGTGGATCTCGGCGACCACGCGACCCGGCTTGGTCCCCATGACGATGATCCGGTCGGACAGCACCACCGCCTCCTCCACGCTGTGCGTGACGAACAGCGAGGTCTTGCGGTCGGCTGCCCAGATGCGCAGCAGCTCGCCCTGCATCTGGCGGCGCGTGATCTCGTCCAGCGCGCCGAACGGCTCGTCCATGAGCAGGATCTTCGGGTCGACGGCCAGCGCGCGGGCCAGCCCCACGCGCTGCTGCATGCCGCCGGACAGCTCCCCGGGCAGGTGCTGCTCGAAGCCCTCGAGCTGCACCAGGTGCACCAGCTCGGCCGCACGCTCGGCGCGGCGCGCCGCCGGCACGCCCTGCAGCCGCAACCCGAAGGAGATGTTCTCCATCACCGTCAGCCATGGCAGCAGGCCGGCCTGCTGGAACACCATCGACCGCTCGGGACCCGGCCCGGTGACCTCCCGTCCGGCGACGAGCACCCGCCCGGCGTCCGGCCGGGTCAGCCCGGCGACCATGCGCAGCAGCGTCGTCTTGCCACAGCCCGACGGGCCCACGATCGACACGAACTCGGACGGCTCGATGGTCAGCGACACGTCGGCCAGCGCCGCGTGCGCCACGGGGGCGCGACCGCGTCGTGCCTTGGCCCCGCCGAACGTCTTGCCGACACCGTCGACCACGACCCGGCCGGCGTCGGCCGGACCCTCCGGTGCGCGGGCCGCCGTGGCGGTCCCGCCCTGCAGCTGGCTCATGCTGTCCCTCTCCGGCCGGCTCATCGCTTGGCCACCCTCGTCTCGAGCAGGCTCAGCGCCGACATGACGACGACCGACTGCGCCATGAGCATGCCGACGAACGCGAAGAGCTCCGCCGACTGGAAGTGCGACTGGTACGTGATGAGCTGGCGGCCGATGCCCAGCGCGATGAGCGTGAGCTCGACGGTGACCAGCCCGGTGAGCGCCTGCGCGAAGCCGAGCCGCAGCCCGGCGACGACGGTGCCGATGGAGCCCGGCAGCAGCACGTGCCGCCAGACCTGCGCCTCGCGTGCGCCGAAGACGAGGCTCATCTCCGTCCACAACCGCGGCAGGGTGCGGGCCCCGCCGCGGGTGGCGGCGGTGATGAACGGCAGCGCGAACAGGATGATGACCACGACCTGCGCGGTGCGGTTGAGCCCGAGCGCGATGAGCACCACCGGCATCATCACCGCCATCGGCACCACGACCGCGATCTCCAGGTACGGCACCAGCACCCGGTCGAGGCGCGGGTTGCGGGCCATGAGGAAGCCGACCGGCACCCCGATGAGCAGCGCGATGCTGTAGCCCAGCAGCAGGGACAGGTCGCTCACCGCGAGCGCACGCCAGGCCTCCGCCGAGCCGAACACGCGCGGCACCGCCGCGAGCACCTCCTCGACGCTGGGGGTGGCGAAGTTGCCGGAGCGCACGGCCAGCACGTCCCAGCCGACCGCCAGCACGACGAGGACCACCAGCGGCGGGGCCGCCGCCGACCAGAACCGGCGGGCGCGCCCGTCGCCGGCCGGGGATCCGATCGCGTCGAGGACCCGGCGCCGCCGGGAGCCGGCAGGACCGGTCCCCGGCGGCGCAGCGAGGGTCTGCGTGGTGGACACGGCTCAGTACTCCGTGGCCGGCGACGTCCCGATCGCCGCGATCACGTCGTCCAGCGGACCGGTGTCCTGCAGGTCCTCCGGCGCACCCGGCAGGTCGAAGGCCTCCAGCGTGTTGGCCATGCCCGGCCCGCCGAGCCCGCCGTTGGCGTACCAGATGTGGTCGTCGACGAACTGGTGCGCGACGGTCGCGTCGGTGGCGTCCGGGAGGTACTTCGCCACCAGGTCCTCGAGCTGGCTCGGGTCGTCGTAGATCGACCGGATGGCCTCGAGCTGGGCCTGCAGCAGCGCCCGGGCGATCTGCGGGTGGTCGTCCAGCGTCTTCTGGTTCGCGTACACGTACTCGTCGCCGACCCCGGGCAGCTGCTCACGCAGCGGGGTGACGAACAGCGTGTCCTCGCCGTACTGCTTCTCCAGCGCGACGGCGTCGGGCAGGCCGAGCGCGGTGCCCTGCAGCTGCCCCTCGGCGACCGCCTGGGCGCGCAGCGGGGAGTCCGGGATCGTCACGTAGGTCGGGTTGACGCCCGGGCACTCCTTGTCGAAGTACAGCTTCATGAGGACGGTGTAGCCACCGGTCTCCGAGTAGATGCCGACCTGCTTGCCGTCGAGCGTGGCGCAGTCCTCGTTCTCCTTGGCCGCCACCCAGACCACGAGGTTGGCGTTGCGGGTGCCGATCGCCTTGATCGGCGCGCCCTGGCTGACGCTCAGCGCGGCCGGCGGCAGCGAGTCGGCGGTGAACTGGATCTGGTCGGCGGCGAGCGCCTGGAAGCTGATGTCCGAGCCGGACATCACCTGCGCCTCGATGTCGTAGCCCTGCTCCTTCATGGCGTCCACCGCCATGAGCAGCGGCAGGTAGGACTCGTCGGGGGTCGAGTTCCAGGCGATGACGACGTGCGCGTCGTCGACGCCACCGCCCGACGGGTCGCCGGCCGGGGAGCCGGACGCGCCGGGGGAACCACCGTCCGATCCTGAGCCACACGCTGCGACGAGCAGACCGGTCGTGAGCACGGCCGTCGCGGCGAGCAGGCGACGGCGCGTGCGGATCGCAGTGTCCACGTGCTCCTCCAAGGTCCTCGGCATGGGCGTGCCGTGCGGCTCGCCGGGATGCGCTGGGGGGTGAGTAGGTGAGACAGGATCGTGTATCACCGTGCCATCGTCAAGGATTCCACGCGATTTCTTCGACGCATTCCCGGTACGCTCCTACAACGTTTCGGTGACAAGTCTCGACGTCAAGATATTCGGGCCTCGTCGTGACCCCATCAGGACTCCCGATGGGTTCGATAGCGAATTCCTTCCGGGCCACCGCGAGTTCAAACAAGACCCTTGACCCGCCGTTCCGCCCGTGGATAGCGTCGCCGAAATCACCACGGCACCCCCGTGTTTCTGCCCCCCTCATAGATGTCTCCCTTGAGAAAGCGGTGGACGAATGAGCACCTCCACGCCCTACCGCGCGGCGTCCGCGGCCCTCGCCGTGTCCGCGCTGCTGCTGGTCGCCGGCTGCTCGTCCGGCGGCACCACGACCCCCGGGGCCACGTCGGGCGACGACGCCACCGACACCGGCTCCGGCGACACCCGGCCGAGCGGCCTCATCGAGGACTGCTCCGACCTCGACGCGCTGTACGCCGCCGCCAAGGCGGAGGGCACCCTGGTGCGCTGGGGCGGGCAGGACCCCGCCGACATGCAGCAGATCTACGCGGCCTTCAACGAGAAGTACCCCGGGATTACCATCACCGACGCCGTCGTCAACCCCGACGAGGTGCCCACCCGGCTGCTCACCGAGAAGAGCGCCGGCAACCCGCCGCCCGACCTCTTCCAGGGTCGGGTCAACTTCCTGCAGCCGCTCCTCGACGCGGACGCCCTGGACGAGGAGGTCCCGTGGGCGCAGTGCGGGGCCCGCGACTCGATCATCCAGCAGGACGGCGGGCTCACCGAGAACATCCAGCCGTGGGTGCTGGCCTACAACACCGACAAGGTCGACCCGGCGGACCTGCCGACCACCTGGGACGAGCTCGACGACCCGGCCCTCGCCGGCACCATGAGCATCGACCCACGCGGCTTCCCCTTCGACCTGCTCGTGCTCGACAGCGACGAGCAGTCCGTCGTCGACCTGGTGACCGGCATCAAGAACGACGTCAACCCCACCATCACCCAGGGCGGGACCGCCGGGCTGACACAGCTCGCCTCCGGTGAGGTGTCCATCCGCCCGGCGCTGCTACCGGACGTGCGCCAGAACCAGGACAAGGGCGCACCGATCGACTTCACCTACCTCGACCCGGTGCCGGTCCAGAACGACGGCGTCTACATGCCGGCGGGCATCGAGCACCCCAACGCCGCCATGCTGTTCGCCCTCTGGTACACCGCGGAGGACGGCGGGCAGGCGATCACCCGCGACATCAACTTCCGCGACAACTCCGAGCCGAGCGACCTCCCGGACGGGGCCACCCTCATCCAGGCCGAGACGCCGGAGGACGCCACCGCCGTGAGCGAGGCGAACGCCAAGGTCGTCGCAGTCTGGACCGGCCAGTAGGCCGGGCGGACGCGAACCACCCGCAACGACGGCCGGCCGCCGACGACCCCGGCGGCCGGCCGGCCCGGCGCGCGAGCGTCGGGAGAGCACCCGAGAGAAGGTCCATCCATGCAGGCATTCCGGTACGGCGCGCCCACCGAGCTCGTGTACGGAGCGGGTTCCGTGGCCCGCACCGGCGAGGAGATCGCCCGCCTCGGCGGGTCCCGCGTCCTGCTCGTCACCGACACCGGCCTGGCCCGTGCGGGGGTAGCCGACACCGTCGCGGCCGCTCTGTCCGGCACCGCGGGCGTCACGTTCGCGGGCACCTGGGACGCCGTGCCGCAGGACCCGACGTTCACCGACGTCGAGAGCCTGGTCGCCGAGGTCCGCGCCGCCGACGCCGACACCGTCGTCTCGCTCGGCTCCGGCTCGGTGCTCGCCGCGGGTCGCTCGGCCGCGGTGTGCGCCACCAGCGACCGCTCGGTCGCGCAGGTCGCCCGGGGCGGTGCCGACGGCGAGCGCACGCTGTTGTCGGTCGCGGTGCCCACCACGGCCGGCTCGGGCGGCGAGGTGTCCCGGCAGGCGACGCTCACCGACGACGAGACCGGAGAGAAGAGCGGTGTGCGCGGCTGGCCGGTGGCCGCCCGGCTCGCCGTGCTCGACCCTGAGCTGCTGGTCAGCGTTCCGCGCGGACAGGCGATCGCCTCCGGCATCGACGCGATGGTGCACGCGCTGGAGGCCTACTGGTCCAACCGGGCCACCCTGATCACCGACGCGCTGGCGCGTCCGTCCTTCACCATCCTCATGAAGGACCTGGTCCCCTCGATCGAGACCCGGGACGTCGACGTCCTCGGCCGGATGCTCGTCGCCTCCACCATGGCCAACCTGGCCTGTGGCAACGCCGGCCTCGGCCTGGTGCACGGGCTGAACAAGGGCGTCACGGGCCTGGCCCACGCGACCGGCTATCCCTCGCACAGCTACGGGATGCTGCACGGCGTGCTCCTGCCGTGGGTGACGGAGTTCAACATCCCCGCCGCGGCGGGACGCCTCGCCGACCTCGCCGCCGACCTCGGTGTGCACGACCCGCAGACCCAGTCCGCCGAGACCGGCGCACACCTGCTGCTCGAGGAGATCACCCGCTGGCTCAGCGAGCTGGGGGCGCCGACGTACCTCGACTGGCCGGACGCCACGGAGAAGGATCTGGACTTTGTCGCGAAGGACACCGCCGGGCGCGCGATGTGGAAGGACAACCCGCGCCGGGCCACCGAGGAGGAGCTCGTCGAGCTCACCCGCAAGTCTCTGACCAGCTGGACCGCACACGATTGGAGCACGCACGCATGACCGACAGCACCGTTCTGGCCCTCGACGAGGGGGTCGCCGTCATCGGCCTGGGCAAGATGGGCCTCCCGATGGCGCGCAACCTGCGTGACAAGGGCTTCCGCGTCGTCGGCTTCGACGTCGCCCAGTCGGCGCGGGACGCCGCGGCCGAGCTCGGCATCGAGACCACCGACAGCCCCGCTCAGGCCGCCGCGAGCACCGCGCTCAGCCTGGTCGTCGTCGGCTTCGACAACCAGGTGGTCGACGCCGTGAGCACCCCCGAGACGGGCCTGCTCGCCGGCGCCCGGCCCGGTCACGTCATCGCCGTCTGCTCCACCGTCGAGCCGCAGACCGTGCTGGACGCCCAGTCCGAGGCGACCCCCAAGCAGGTGCACGTCGTCGACGCGACGCTGTGTCGCGGCGAGCCGTCCGCCGAGGACGGGTCGCTGCTCGTCATGCTCGGCGGCGAGGACACCGTGCTCGACGCCATCGAGCCGGCGCTGTCGGCGGTGGGCTCCGACCTGTTCCGGCTCGGCGCGGTCGGCGCCGGCCAGGTCGGCAAGATGCTCAACAACTACCTGCTGTGGACGACCGTCGTCGCGAACTACGAGGCCATGCGCCTCGGCGGCCGGCTCGGCGTCGACCTCGACGCGCTGCGCGCCTCGCTGATGCTCAGCTCCGGCAACAACTGGGCGCTGGAGACGTGGCTGCGCTCGCGCCCCATGCCGTGGGCGGAGAAGGACATGCGCATCCTGCTCCAGCACGCCGACGACGCGCGCATGGAGATGCCGCTCGGCGGCCTGGTCCGCGAAGAGATCAAGGCGATCAAGATCGTCAAGAACGCCTGGACCGAGGGCGGCGGCAGCAAGTCGAGCATGGACGCCTTCGTCCGCGCGCACCCGTGACCGGCACCCGCCGCTGACCATCCGCTGACGACGCACCTCGCCGGACCGCGAGCCGGGGAACGACTGGAGAAGGGACGACGCGCATGACGACAGCCGCTCCACCGCTCGCCGCGCCGCCGGTCGTCGACGCACCCGCGTCGGCGTCCGGCGGCGCCCCCGGCCCGCGCCGCAGCACCGCCCAGCGGGTCGTCACGTGGGTCTGCTCCGGCGTCGTCGTCCTGCTGGTCGCCGTCCCGCTGGCGACGCTCATCCTGTCCAGCCTGCGCGCCAACGCGGTCACCCTGCCGTTCGACCCCGCGGCGCGGTTCCACCTGGACAACTTCGGGAAGGTCGCCACCGACCCCCAGCTGCCGACGCTGGCCCGCAACACCGCCCTGTTCGTCGTCGCGACGCTGGTGCTCGGGCTGGCGATCAGCGTGGCGCTGGCGTGGATCGTCGAACGCACGGACATCCCGTTCCGCAGCGTGATCTTCGCCCTCGTCATCGCGCCCATCGGCATCCCCGAGCTCGTCTCGGGCATCGCGTGGAGCCAGCTGCTCGCCCCGAAGGAGGGCTTCGTCAACGCGCTGGTGCGCCCGCTGCTCGGCCAGACGGGCGGCGAGGGACCGTTCAACATCAACTCGATCGCCGGGATGGTGTTCGTCGAGGCGCTCATCATCGTGCCGTTCTCGTTCCTGCTGCTGACCCCGGTCTTCCGCGCGATGGACCCGTCGCTGGAGGAGGCGGCGTCGGCCGCGGGCGCCAGCACGTGGGGCCGGCTGCGGCAGATCGTCCTGCCGCTGCTGTGGCCGGCGCTGGCCGCGGTGGTCATCTACCAGTTCGTCACCGTCGTGCAGGCCTTCGACGTCCCGGTCATCATCGGCCTGAACGTCGGCATCCACGTGTTCAGCACACGGGTCTACCAGGCCCTGCAGCCGACCAGCGGAATTCCGGACTACGGCATCGCCTCGGCGTACTCGCTGCTGCTGCTGGTGGTCTCGCTGCTGCCGATGCTCGGGTACTACCGGCTGCTGCGAAAGTCCGAGCGCTACACCACGGTCACCGGAAAGGGATTCCGACCGCGGCGGGCCGCGCTGGGCCGGTGGCGCTATCCCATCTACGTCTTCGTCGGGCTCTATCTTCTCGTCGCATTCGTGCTGCCCGCGCTGATGATGATCTGGATGAGCATCCAGCCGTATTACGCGGCTCCCTCCGCCGAGTCGTTCGGGCGGATCACGTTCAGCGCCTACCAGACGCTGTTCTCCAGCCCCGCGGTGCTGCCCCTGGTGCGCAACACCCTGGTGCTCGGCGTCGGCGCGGCCACCATCGTGACGATCCTCGCGGTGGTGCACGCCTGGGCGCTGGTGCGCACGCGCACGCGCTGGAGCCGCGTCGTGGACTCGCTCGCCTTCGTCACGCACGGCATCCCCGGCATCGTCGTCGGGGTGAGCCTGCTGTTCGGCGGGCTCATGCTCACCAAGTACACCGGCATCCCGCTGTACGGGCAGGTCAGCATCCTCATCATCGGCATGCTGGTGGTCACCCTCGGCTTCTCCACCCGCATCCTCGTGTCGGCCGTCACCCGGCTGCACCCCGAGCTGGAGGAGGCGGCCTTCGTCAGCAAGGCGAGCTGGTTCGCGACGATGCGCAAGATCGTCGGCCGCCTGCTGCTGCCCGCCATCGTCAACACCTGGATGCTCGCGTTCATCTACGCCATCACGAACCTCAGCCTGACGATCATCCTCGGCACCAGCACCAACCGGGTGCTCGCGGTCAACCTCTTCACCTACTGGAACTTCGGCCAGACCGCCCAGGCGGCGGCCATCGCGGTGATCCTCATGCTGTTGAGCATCGTCCTCACCGTCACCTTCCGGGTGCGCATGAGCGCCAAGGAGGACCGCTCGTGACGCCCCGCCCGGTGACCGCCCCCACACCCCCAACCCCCGATGCGACGCCCAGGGAGGACCACGTGACGCAGCAGGCCGAGCACAGCCCGGCGACCGGCGTCTCCCGGCTCGGCACCCCCGCGACCGCGCGCGACCCCCGGCCCGCCGTCGAGCTCGTCGGGATGTCGCGCCGGTTCGCCGTCCCCGGTGGCGAGACCGTCAACGCCGTCGACGCGGTGGACCTCACCGTGCACGCCGGGGAGTTCTTCACGCTGCTCGGACCGTCCGGCTCGGGCAAGACGACCATGCTGCGCTGCGTCGCCGGACTGGAGCGGCCCGACGGCGGGGAGATCCGCATCAACGGCATGCGGGTCGCCGGGCCCGGCACGTTCGTCCCGCCGCAGGGCAGGGCGATCGGCATGGTGTTCCAGAGCTACGCCATCTGGCCGCACCTGACCGTCTTCGACAACGTGGCGTTCCCGCTGCGCCAGCTCCCCCGCAAGCAGCGGCCTTCGGCCGAGCGGGTGCGCAGCCTGGTGCTCGAGGCGCTCGACGTCGTGGGGTTGTCCGTGCAGGCCGAGCGGTCCTCCACGCGGCTGTCCGGCGGTCAGCAGCAGCGCGTCGCCATCGCTCGCGCCATCGTCGGTCGGCCCGAGGTGCTGCTGCTCGACGAGCCGCTGTCCAACCTCGACGCCGTCCTCCGTGCCGGCATGCGCGTTGAGCTGCGCCGACTCACCAAGGAGCTCGGCATCACCGCGCTGTACGTGACGCACGACCAGACCGAGGCGCTCGAGATGTCCGACCGGATCGCCGTCGTGGCCGGCGGCCACGTGCTGCAGTGCGGCTCCCCCACGGACATCTACCGGCAGCCGGCGGACCCGTTCGTCGCCGAGTTCGTCGGACGGGCCAACCGCATCGACGGGACAGTGCGGCGGATGCTCGCCGACCGGCCGGGCGACGAACCCGTGGCGGAGGTCGACACCCCGCTCGGCGCTCTGCGGGTCACCGTGGCCGAGCCGCTGGCCGCCGGCCAGGAGGTGCAGGTCGTCGTCCGCCCGGAGAGCCTGCACGTCACCCGCCAGCGTGCCGACGACGGGTTCAACTACATCGAGGCGCGCGTCGAGCACTCCAGCTTCGCCGGGGCGCACTCCAACGTGATCGCCCGCTGCCCGGCCGCACCCGGTCTGGAGCTGCTGGCCGAGGTGCACCACCACGACGAGGTGTCCGAGGGCGACACGGTGCTGTTCCGCTTCGGGCCGCGGTGGTGCACGGCGGTGCCGCGCCCGGCCGGGGCCGCTGCGGCG
>Ga0164243_10004470_pt1 | contig 21886 bp, 21 predicted proteins | sample OricompcompostOP_FD_108781 | JGI IMG/M metagenome (GOLD analysis project Ga0164243, IMG submission 108781) | Organic Plus compost microbial communities from Emeryville, California, USA - Original compost - Organic plus compost (OP) | ecosystem: Engineered > Solid waste > Mixed feedstock >...
CAGAGATAGATTTCGCTGACCGTGGCTATGCAGGCACGTCCTTGCGAGAAATTTCCACCGCGACCGGCGTCACCCAGGCGCTGATCACCTACTATTTCGGCACCAAGCAGCAGCTTTTCGAGCAGGTCTTTCTGAGACGTGCATTGTTTATTTCCTCCGAGCGCATGCGGCTGCTGACCGAACTGCGCCAGACATCCAAGCAGATCACGCTGGAACAGGTCATCCGCACGTTTTTGGAACCCATGCTCGAGTTGCGCAAATCCGCGGGTGGCAAGGCGTTTATTCGCTTGCACGCACGCCTACACACCGAGCCGCCGGAGATTTCCTATCCACTGCGCAGCCAGGCGTATGACGAGTCCATGCAAGCCTATATCCAGGCACTGCAGGCCACGCTACCGAATCTGCCTGCCAAGGATATCTACTGGCGAGCAACGCTGATGGTGGGAGCCTATCTCTACGCATTCTCGGATGCCCATCGCCTGGAAATACTGAGCAAAGGCATATGCAATCCAGATGATGACCGCGAGACGTTCAATCAACTGTTGAACTTTATTCTGGGTGGGTTGCAAGCCCCGGTACGCGCAGCGCGGGATACGCCTCTCGCAAAACAGGCGCCCAAAAAGCGGGCGCCTGCCAAGAAAGCGTCGCGTACTAACACACCCAAGGCGTAACCTGATCAGGCGTCCTGACGGAGTGGTGTCTGCAAAGCGTCTATCACCTGAGCCACGACGCTTTGCATCGCCTGCGTCGCGGTTGGACCGACCGACGCCGGAATATCTGCTGTCATCGCCTGCAGCGCCTCGGCGGCATCAGCCGATGCCGCATCTGGCAATGTCGCGGCAATCGCGCTCACTGAGGCCACCAGGCCATGCACGGTGCCCAGCAGGGTTTCAAACTCTTGTGCCATGAAAAAACTCCTAGATTAAACAACGCACTGTGGCGAATGCGTTTACAGAACTGTGTGGCGATGGACTCGCCATTTCACCAGCAAGGCCAAAGCCGCGATCAGCGAAGGAACCGCCAAAAGGGTAAATACCGCCGGCAAACCTAATTTCATGGACGTGAACACGCCCCCAAGAAATACGCCAGCAATGCCGCCCATCCGCCCCACGCCATACATGAAAGCAACCCCGGTGGCGCGAGCATCCGTCGGATAAAAAGCCGCTGCGATCGCAGGCATGGACGACTGCGCGCCATTCATTGCAGTACCCGCGATAAATATCAACACGGCGAGCAGCCCGATATCGCCCATCTGCTGGCCAACCAAATAGATGAAAATCGCGGTCAGCAAGTAACCCGATGCCACGACTTTATGGGGATTCATCCGGTCCATCAGCCAGCCGGAAAAAATCGTTCCAATGCCACCGCCCAACGGAAACAACGCGGTCAGCAATGCGGCATTGGCAGGGGTGAAACCCGCATCGCTCATGAGCAAAGGCATCCAACTCGTCAGCAGATAGAACACCACCAAGCCCATGAAATACACGATCCACAACATGATCGTGCCAACGAGATAATTGGACGACAGGATGGTGCTCAGTGCCGAATTGGACTTGGGTGCTGCCGCCTCAGCCAGTACGAAGCGCTCGACGGGTCCCGTCCCCAGGTCGCCCAGCCGGTTCAGGATCGCCTTGACGCGCTGCACCGGCGCTCCTCGGGATACCAAATAACGTACGGACTCGGGCACCAAAGCGGCAACCAGAACAGCGAGGATGAGAGGAACCACCCCACCCACCACCAACACGCTATGCCAGCCGAAATTCGGGATCAGCCAAATCGACGCAAAACCGCCGACTGCAGCACCCACCGGAAATCCGCAGTAGGTCGCGTTGACCAACAGTGAGCGATATCGTTGTGGCGCATATTCCGCGACGAGAGTGACGCAATTCGGAATCGCCGCCCCTAACCCTATGCCGGTGATGAACCGCAGCACGGCTAACGCGGTAAGCGTGTTGACGAACGCCGTAGCCAGGGTTGTCACGCCAAAAAATACGGCAGCGCCAATGACGACGGATTTGCGGCCCGCACGATCGCCGAGAGGCCCGGCAAGTAATGCACCGATGGCGACCCCGACCAGCGATGCACTCAGGACGGGAGCAAGATCCGCCTTGGATATTTGCCATAGCGCCGTCAACGATGGCGCAATATAGCCGATTGCCGCCGTATCAAACCCATCGGCCAGGACCACCAGAAAACAAAGCAGCACAGTCGCCCATTGAGTACGAGAGACCGGTTGTGAATCGATGAAGGACTCGACGACGATCGTGCCGCCACGGCCCGCCGAAGTCCGCTCTACATCATCAGGTACAGCATTTCCCGCAGGGATAACCAGTGCGGATCTTGACATCGCTTTCTCCCTTGTCCTGTCGGGTTGAGCCAACAGAGTTGTCGTTAATCGGCCATCTCCAAAGAAGGCCTGCACCGCGCGAGGTGCGCCAGTGAATTAATTATATGTACATATAATTAATTATCGCCTTAGGGGAAAACGCTTATGTAAGTGATTCAGGCAACGAGAGAGATGGGATAAACGCCCAGGCACAGGACGGCGGAAACGCCGTGGGCGGCCTGATCGACTAACGCGCCAGGCGTGGCAGTACGCGCTGCGCGGTGGCTGTCGTCGCCTCGGCAATGTCGCAGACGCTCTGCCGTCGCAGCTCAGCGAGGACTTGAGCAATACGCGGCAATTGATCAGGGGAATTGCGCCGATGCGGCGCATACAACCAGGCAGGAGGAATATCCGGCGCATCGGTTTCCAGGACCAGATGTTCCAGTCCAACATCCACAGCGTGACGGCGGATCTGGAGGGCACGAGGATAAGTCATTGCGCCCCCCAACCCCAACGCAAAGCCATGGTCCACAAAGGCTTGCGCTTGTTGAGCACTACCATTAAAAGCGTGCGCGATACCTCCACGCACATCCGTGCGGCGGCGCAGGTATTTCAGCACAATGTCTTGCGACCGGCGTACGTGCAACAACACGGGCAGATCGAACTCCGCTGCCAAGGCCAACTGCGCATCGTAGAAATACTCCTGGCGCTCGCGCGGCTTGCCAGATGCGATGTCCTGGACGAAAAAATCCAATCCAATCTCGCCTATCGCCACGAAACGGGGATCATCCAATGCGCTGATCACGGCTTGGCGCAAGGTATCCAGATCGGCGTCCTGGGCACGGCTCACGTAGAGCGGATGGATACCCAACGCATATGCGCCGCCCGGAATCTGTGCGGCCAGGTCCCGTACCGTTGCGAAATTTGCGACCTCGACCGCCGGAATCACGATCCTGCGCACATCGGCCGCCCACGCCGCCTCAGCCACCTGCGTTCTGTCAGGATCGAATTCAGAGGCGTCGAGATGACAGTGCGTGTCGATCAACATGGCAGCCTCGTGCCGATGAGTGGTTACCCCGAAACCAATTGCCCGCGCTCCATCAGCAATTGCCGATCGGCGCGTGCAGCCAATTCGATGTCATGCGTCACGATAGCAAATGCCGTGCCGGACTCGCGATTTACCTGGGTCAGCAGCTCGAACATTTTATGGGCGGTGCCACGATCCAGATTGCCGGTCGGCTCGTCGGCCAACACACAGGCGGGCCGTGTGACCAGCGCACGCGCCAGCGCGACCCGTTGCCGCTCGCCGCCTGATAATTGCCCTGGGTAGTGCTCGGCGCGCTCGGCCAGGCCCACCAGCGACAGCACTTTGCGAGCCGCCTCGCGCGCCGTGTCACGATTTTCGCGGCGTACGATCAAGGGCATCGCGACATTGTCCAGTGCAGAAAATTCCGACAGCAGATGATGGAATTGATATACGAACCCCAGACTGCGGTTACGCAGTGCGCTTTTTTGGACCTCGGATAACCCCGCGGCTGAAACGCCGTCAACCGTGACCTCGCCAGAGCTCGGCACATCCAGCAGTCCCAGGATGTGCAACAAGGTGCTCTTGCCAGAGCCGGAGGCTCCGACAATCGCCACCATCTCGCCGCGTTCGACGGTCAGGCTGACGTTGTCCAGCACCTGGATACGGGCGGGACCTTCGTCATAGACCTTGCTCAGGTTGTTGGCCTGCAAGGCGGGGGTACCCGCCTGTAGTGTCAAGTCGTTATCAGTCATGACGCAGCACCTGTGCGGGTTGCAGGCGCGAGGCGCGCCAACTGGGATACAAGGTGGCCAACAACGACAGCACGAACGACGTCACAGCGATCACGACGATATCTTGAGATTGCGGATCGGACGGCAACTCGCTGATGAAATAGATTTCGCGAGGCAGGAAATGAACTCCAAGCAGGCCTTCGATAAATGGCACGATGACATCCACGTTGTAGGCAATCAGGATGCCGAACACAACGCCCATGATCGTCCCCACCACACCGATCAGCATGCCTTGCACCAGGAAAATGCGTGCAATCACGCTCGGTCTGGCGCCCAAGGTCCGCAAGATCGCGATGTCGGATTGTTTGTCCTTGACCACCATCACTAGCGAGGACAGCAGATTAAAAGCCGCGACCGCAACGATGATCGCCAGGATCAGGAACATCATGCGTTTTTCGGTTTGCACGGCAGCGAACCAGGTACGGTTGTTGCGCGACCAGTCGCTTGCCATCACATACGGCGGCAGGGTTTTGGACAGCTCGACCGCCACCTGCGGCGCGCGCTGCATGTCTTGCACTCGCAGGCGTACGCCGCCCGTGCCGCTTTCGCGGAACATCTTTGCCGCGTCTTCGTCATCGACGAAAACCAGGCTGGAGTCGTACTCATAATGGCCGGATGAAAAAATGCCGGTCACAGTGAACTGACGCATGCGCGGCGCAAAGCCTGCCGGGCTGATCGAGCCCTGCGGAGCCATCATCATCAACGTATCGCCGACGTTGACCCCCATCATGTTGGCCAGGTCGCTACCGAGGACGGCGCCAAAGCTGCCGGGCTTGAGATCGGATAGTTTGCCACTGACCATTTGCTGGGGCAGATCCGATACTTGTCCTTCGCGCTCGGGGTCGATACCCCGCACCTGCGCGCCACGCAACGTCTGACCGCGCACCACCATGGCCTGCGCGGCCACAAAAGGTGCGGCGCCTTTGACCTCGGGATTGCGCTCGGCCACGCTGGCGAATCGCTGCCACTGCTCGACGACGCGCTCGGGCGAAGCACCCGGGATGTAGAGTTCGATATGGGGCAGCACCGACAACATGCGGTCGCGCACCTCTTTCTGAAAGCCGTTCATCACGGACAGCACTACGATCAGGGCGGCGACGCCCAGCGCAATACCCACCATGGAACTGGCAGAAATGAAAGAGATGAAGCCATCGCGGCGGCCACGGCGTTTGCGGAGTCGGGCCATCCCCGCATAGCGGGCGCCGATCCATAGTTCGTAAGGTATTTTCAGCACGCGTGCATTATGGCATTAACTGGGACGTGAGTTTGAGCTGCAAACACCAGGGCAGTTCCCAGATGTACCAGGAAACAACATTCGGAAATATGTAGACGGAAATCGGCTCGACATGCGCATGGATGGGCAGCGACTACAATCGTCGCCATGCTGATCGTAATTCCGGGCGCTCTGCCCTCTTTACCTGTTGCCGCCGAGCTGGCGCGCTTGCTGCCGCAGCGCGCGCCTGTCCTGCACGGCTGGCTGCAAGCTGCTGCCGCCGAGGTGAACGGCTTTGATGTCCGCGCGCAAGGCTGCACGCCGTATGAGGCTTGGCAGCTCGAGCAAGCCGGCTATCGGCCCGCCGTCGGGACGCCGTACGGGGCGGGGCTGGGCCCGTTTTTGGCAGGCAATGCCATCAAGGACGACCACCCGGTATGGCTGGCCGATTTGGCGCATCTGTCTCTAGGCACGGATCAAGCCGTTTTGCTGGACCCAGGCCTGATGGATATTCGGGCGGACGAAGCCCAGACCCTGTTGGCCACGGCGCAGCCCAGCATTGAGGCTGCGGGCTTCGGCGTCACGGTCCTGACACCGCAGCGCTGGCGCTTGACGCTGCCCGCGGGTCTGGAACCCCGCACGGGCAGCCCGGCCGCCGTCGCCGGCCAACCATTGCGCGACTGGTGGAGCCAGGATGCCGCCATGCGGCCCTGGCGGCGCCTGCTCAATGAGATACAAATGGCCTGGTACGAGCATCCGGCCAACGAGGCCCGGGCCGAACGAGGTTTGCCGCCCGTCAATGCACTGTGGCTGTACGGTGGCGCACGGCGCTGGGAAAAAGCTTCGACGGGTTCGGTCACGAGAGATGATTCCACCCCGTCTGCGGGCCAAACGCATCTTCTCACGGAGCTGGATGCCGCCCATCGCACTGAAGACTGGGCCACTTGGCTTGACGCTCTGACCCGTCTGGACAAGCATCATCTCCAGCCGCTCAGCGGCGTCTCCGGCCTGCCTGCGCAGCCGGCACAACTCATATTGCTGGGCGCCGACCGGCGCGCCACACTTACCCTGCAACCGCGCAACCGCCTGCTCGCCTGGCTGCCCGCGCCCAAAAAGAACTGGAATTCCTGGTGGTCTCGCCCCGTCTAACTGTCCGCTCGACCAATCACGATGCCCGACTCTCGCTGGAGGCTGCGGGCATTCATCCTTTATTAGCCAGGCTGTGGGCAGCGCGTGGGGTGACTCACCCCGACCAGACCCGCATGGCATGGCCTGCGCTGATTCCTCCGGGGGGCCTGACCCACGTGGATCACGCCGCCCGCATTCTGGCCGACGCGATCTCGGCAGGGAAACGGCTGCTGATCGTCGCCGATTATGACTGTGACGGGGCCACCGCCTGCGCCGTCGGGTTACGGGCGCTGCGCGCCTTTGGGGCAAATGTCGATTTCCTGGTACCCAATCGTTTTGAAACCGGCTATGGCCTGTCGCCTGCCGTGGTCGATTTGGCCTGCGCTCACCGCAACGGCAAGCCGGACCTGATTATTACCGTAGACAACGGGATCGCCAGCGTGGACGGCGTCGCCGCGGCGAACGCGGCGGGTATTGGCGTAGTCGTCACGGACCACCACCTGCCCGGCGACACGCTGCCCGACGCTTTGGCCCTCGTCAACCCCAATCAGCCGGGCTGCGGCTTTCCCTCTAAAAACCTCGCAGGGGTAGGCGTAATCTTCTACGTGATGCTGGCCGTCCGTGCCGAGATGCGCAGGCGCGGGGTTTACCCGGCCGACGGCGGCCCGCGCCTGGATGCATTGTCCGATCTGGTTGCCTTGGGCACCGTGGCCGACGTGGTCAAGCTGGACAACAACAATCGCCTGCTGGTCACCCAGGGCCTGCAGCGTATGCGTGCGGGACGGATGCAGCCCGGGTTGCGCGCCCTCTTTGCCGTCGCTTCGCGCGAGCCGCGCAATGCCAGCGGCTTTGACCTGGGATTCGCCATAGGTCCTCGTATCAACGCGGCTGGGCGACTGGCGGACATGAGTCTGGGCATCGCCTGCCTGACCACCGATGACGAGGCGCAGGCGCTGGACATGGCGCGCCAACTCGACCAGATCAACCGCGAACGCCGCGGCATCGAAGCGGAAATGCGCGAACAGGCCCTGGCCGCCATGGAAAACGCAGGAGCCGCCCCGGGCGCAACGGTTTGCGTGTTTGATCCAGGCTGGCATCAGGGGGTGGTAGGGCTGGTTGCCTCACGCCTGAAAGAAAAATTCTGGCGCCCTACTCTGGCCTTTGCGCCTGCCGACGACGACGAAATCCGGGGTTCCGGCCGGTCAATTCCGGACGTGCACCTGCGCGACGTCCTGGATCTGGTGTCCAAACGCCATCCGGGACTGATCCGCAAATTCGGCGGCCACGCCATGGCGGCGGGCCTGACGTTGGGCCGCCAGGATTTTCCGGCTTTTGCCCCGGCATTTGACGCGGCGGTCCAGGAACTCACTGGGCGCAATCATTTTGAACCCCTGCTGGAAACCGACGGGTCGCTCGAATCCGGCTATGCCAATGCCGAGGTGGCCAACTTGCTGCAACAGCAAGTCTGGGGCGCAGGCTTTGCCGCCCCCCTGTTCCTGGACGAATTCATTGTCCGCAATCAGCGCCTGGTAGGCGAAAAGCACCTGAAACTGTCTCTGGAACGCGGCCATCAGCGCTTTGATGCCATCTGGTTTGGGCACGACCAATCGCTGCCGGAATACGTCCAGGTGGCATACCGTCTCGAACCCAACGTCTGGAATGGCGTCGTATCCGCCCAGCTCGTCGTCGAGCATGCGGAGTAATCACGCTAAAATGTCGGGTTTCGCTTAATTGCTATCAGGATTCACCATGGAAGCCGAACGTCAGAACCAACTCGCCGCCCGCCTCTCCGACTACGCAGAGCGCGAGCTGGCGTTACGGGGGTATCTTTGACTACGATCTGAAGGCCGAACGCCTGCAGGTCGTCAACGCAGAACTCGAAGACCCCGCTGTCTGGAATGACCCCAAACACGCCCAGGATCTGGGGCGCGAGAAAAAATCCCTCGAAGACGTCGTCGAAACGCTGAGCGCGCTGCACAGCGGCATCGCCGATGCGCAGGAGCTTTTCGAACTGGCTGCCGCCGATGATGACGACGCCACGCTGGAATCCATCGAGGGCGACGCCGACGGCTTTCAGGAAAAACTCGAGGGCCTCGAGTTCCGCCGCATGTTCTCGAACCCTGCCGATCCGATGAACTGCTTCCTGGATATCCAGGCCGGCGCCGGCGGTACGGAAGCCCAGGACTGGGCCTCGATGCTGTTGCGGCAATATCTGAAATACGCCGAACGCAAAGGCTTCAAGGCCGAGGTGCTCGAAGAATCCGAAGGCGAAGTCGCCGGGATCAAATCCGCCACCATCAAATTCGAAGGCGAATACGCATTCGGCTTTTTGCGCACCGAAACCGGCGTGCACCGCCTGGTGCGCAAGAGCCCCTTCGACTCATCCGGCGGCCGTCATACCTCGTTTGCCAGTGTGTTCGTCTATCCCGAGGTCGACGACTCGTTTGAAATCGAAGTCAATCCGGCCGACTTGCGTGTGGATACGTACCGCGCCAGCGGCGCAGGCGGCCAGCACATCAACAAGACCGACTCGGCCGTGCGTTTGACCCACTTGCCCACCGGTATCGTGGTGCAATGCCAGAACGACCGTTCGCAGCACCGTAACCGTGCTGAAGCCATGCAGATGTTGAAATCCAAGCTCTACGAGCTGGAAATGCGCAACCGCATGGCGGAACAACAAAAGCTCGAAGACTCCAAGACCGATGTGGGTTGGGGCCACCAGATCCGTTCGTACGTGCTCGACCAGAGCCGCATCAAGGATCTGCGCACCAACGTGGAAATTTCCAACACACAGAAAGTTCTGGACGGCGACCTGGATCCATTCATTCAGGCCAGCCTGAAGCAAGGCGTGTGATCCAACTGGCTTGCACCGTATCCCGGTGCAAGCCTTACTCCTGAAGAGGGCAAGCGCATGACCGATACGATTGCAATCCTGACTGGCGCCTCGCGCGGTATTGGCGCAGGCTTGGCTCGCGGCCTGATTCGCCCGGGTACGCGGCTGATCACCCTGGCGCGCCGCGCCGACCCGCAGCTGGCTGCCTTGGCGCAGGCTCAGGGCGTCGAGCTCGAACAAATCCAGGTCGATCTGTCCGACCTGCAGGCCGCCGAGCAAACCGCCGAACGCGTCTGCGCCGCCCTGCCCCGCGATGCCAAACGCTATCTGCTGATCAACAATGCCGGCACCGTCGAGCCCGTCGCGGCCGTGGGGGCATTGACTGACGGGGCCGCCATCAATACGGCCTTTACGCTGAACGTATCCGCCGTGATCCTGTTGACGGCCCGGTTTATCGACGCCGTGCAAGGCCTGCAAGCCGATCGCCGCGTCTTGAATATCTCGTCAGGCGCGGGCCGCAATCCCAACGCAGGATGGGGCGTGTATTGCGCCACCAAAGCTGCCCTCGACATGTATACCCGTGTGCTCAAACAGGAACAAGGCGGCAACGGCGTACGCACCGTCGCCTTGGCTCCCGGCATCGTCGACACCGGCATGCAAGAAACCATCCGTGCCAGCGACCCCGCCGACTTTCCGGCGCTGGCCAAATTCCAGGAATTCCACGCCACCGGCAAATTGGCCTCGCCCGCCGACGTCGCCGCCCGCATCCTGGCCTATCTAGACCGTGACGATTTCGGCACAACTGAAATCGACGATATCCGCAATTACCAGTAATCACCATGACCGACCATACGCCCGCCGCCCCGTCCGCCCAAGATGAAAACCGCTTGATCGCCGAGCGGCGCGCCAAACTGGCCAAACTCCGCGAAGCCGGCGTTGCCTATCCCAACGATTTCGTCCCGGACGCGCGCGCGGCCGACTTGCACCGCCAATACGGCGAACAAGAACAACAAGCCTTGGCTGACGCCGGTGTGCAAGTCAAAGTCGCCGGCCGCATGATGCTCAAACGCGTCATGGGCAAGGCCAGCTTTGCCACTGTCCAGGACAGCACCGGCCGCATTCAGATCTACCTGGAGCGGGGCACGCTGGGCGAGGACGTCTATGCGGCGTTCAAGCAATGGGACATCGGTGACATCATCGCCATCGAAGGGTCGGTCTTCAAAACCAACAAGGGCGAACTCTCGGTGCACGCGACGTCGGCACGCTTGTTGTCGAAATCGCTGCGCCCCCTGCCGGACAAATTCCACGGCGTTGCCGACCAGGAACTGCGTTACCGTCAGCGCTACGTCGATCTGATCATGACCGAAGGCACGCGCCGCACCTTCGAGGCGCGCAGCAAGGCCATTGGCAGCATTCGCCAGGTCATGCTGGACGCGGGATTTCTCGAGGTCGAAACGCCCATGCTGCACCCCATCCCCGGCGGTGCCGCGGCCAAGCCTTTCGTGACGCATCACAATGCGCTGGACATGGAAATGTACCTGCGCATCGCGCCCGAGTTGTACCTCAAGCGCCTGATCGTCGGCGGCTTCGAGCGCGTCTTCGAAATCAATCGCAATTTCCGTAACGAGGGCGTCAGCCCGCGTCACAATCCCGAATTCACGATGATGGAGTTCTACGCGGCCTATGCGGACTACCGCTGGCTGATGGACTTCACCGAACACGTCATCCGCCAGGCTGCCATCGCCGCCACCGGCAGTGCCGTGCTCACTTATCAGGAACGCGAGCTGGACCTGTCCAAGCCCTTTGACCGCCTGACCATCTGCGAAGCCATCCTCAAGTACGCGCCTGATTACACGCAGGCCCAACTGGATGACATCGATTTCGTCCGTGGCGAACTCAAGCGCCTGGGCGCCGATGTTGCGGGCCCCGTGCTTGCACGCGCCGGCCTCGGCGCATTGCAACTCGCGCTGTTCGAAGAAACGGCCGAAGCCAAACTGTGGAGTCCGACCTACATCATCGACTACCCGGTCGAGGTCTCGCCACTGGCCCGCGCCTCTGACACGCGCCCCGGCATCACCGAGCGCTTCGAGTTGTTCATGACTGGCCGTGAAATCGCCAATGGCTTCTCGGAATTGAACGACCCTGAAGACCAGGCCGAACGCTTCCGTTCCCAGGTCGAAGCCAAGGACGCCGGCGACGAAGAGGCCATGTACTACGACGCCGATTACATCCGCGCGCTGGAATACGGCATGCCTCCGACGGGTGGCTGCGGCATCGGCATCGACCGCCTGATCATGCTGCTGACCGACAGCCCCACGATCCGTGATGTGCTGCTGTTCCCTCACCTGCGACGCGAAGACTGATAGGACCAGACCGCCATGCTCGTCAAAATACTGATCATCGCGGTCTTCATCGTCCTCGTCATGTACGTGGTGCTGCCCAAGCGCCGCGTCTTTACTGTATCGGCTGCACCCACACGCGGCAGCCGGCTGGCTCTGAACTTGTTCGCCAGTGCAGCCACTCTGTTATTCATTCTCGCGCTTTTCTGCCTGCTGCTCTGGCTCGGCGGATTAGCCGGCATCATCACTGGCGGCGGCGAAGTACTCAATGGCACCGGCCTGCTGCGTATTGGCGGCGTGCTGTTCGTCCTCGCCATTGCTTGCGCGCTGGCCGCATGGACCAAGCGGCCACGCTGATCCGAAGCGCGGCTAGTCCGCGCTTTTTTCCAATAAAACAAATCCCAACTAATGTGAGGAGACCACATCCATGCAGCGCGTTTTGAGCGTACTGGCGATCGGCGTATCGTCTGTCTTCATCGCCTCGCCTGCGACAGCGGCGGATACAGCAAACTATCCCGACAGGCCCATCAAGATCGTTGTGCCATTTCCGCCGGGAGGCTCTACCGATGTGCTGATCCGCTTGATCGGCCCGCGCCTGTCCACACGATTGGGACAAACCGTTGTAGTCGAAAACAAACCGGGAGCGTCCGCAACCGTAGGCGCTGACAACGTCGCCCGCGCCTCCCCGGACGGCTATACCTTATTGGCGGCGTCGGCTCATCACACTATCGCCCAGGCCGTCATCCCGACCTTGAATTACCGCATCGATAAAAGCTTCGCACCGATCGGCACCATTGCCATGGTGCCGAACCTGGTCGTGGTAAACAGCACCCTGCCGGCCAAAAACATCGCCGAACTCGTCACGCTGACCAAGGCGGAGCCGGAGCGCTTTAACTACGGCTCGGCCGGCCCTGGATCGGCACATCATCTGATCGGGGAAATGTTCAAGCTGCGCACGGGTGCGCAGCTCACGCATGTTCCTTACGCCGGCAGCGCTCCCGCCGTCACGGGCTTGCTGTCTAATCAAGTGCAGGTGATGTTCGATACGGTGCCATCTGCCCTGCCGCACATACGAGCCGGCAAAACGCGAGCCTTGGCAGTTACTACAGCCAAACGATCCAGCGCCTTGCCTGATGTGCCGACTTTGCAGGAAAGCGGATTGGACGGGTTTGATGTAGGGACGTGGATGGGACTCGTTGCCCCTGCAGGAACCCCAACGGAAATCGTTCAGCGCTTGAACCAGGAACTCGTCGCCGTCGTCAATGACCCAGACGTGCAAAAACAGTTGTTGAATCAGGGTATCGAACCTGATGCCAGCACACCAGAAGCACTCGGCCAACGGATCAACAATGAAGTCCACCAGTTCGCAGATCTGGTCAAGCAGGCCGGACTCAAAGTCGAATAGCGCAACCGGCCCTGCCGGTAAATCCGGCCAGATGCATGCATAACCGGCGCTGCCTAAGTACTGGCAGGGCCGGTAACGCAGAGCCTTATATTCCCTGCCGCTTACGCACCGCCTCTGCCCAACGTCGCGCGACAGACGGCGAGGTCGCGCACGTTGCGCTTTCCGTCACCACACGCACGGCGCGCTCCAGCAATTGGATATCAGCCTCGTGCTGGCGTGCCACGTGCGGGTCTTCGAAGAAGATCACGCGCTGGCATTGGTGTTCCAGCACCAGCTCGGCGATCTGCGCATCGCCGCCGAGCGGGCCGCTCAGGTAACGCGTCACCCAGGGCGTGTCCTTGGGCCAGCCTCGCGACCATGCCAAGTCATTCAAGCGGCCGCCCGTTGTCCCCGTCGCCACGCGTCGCGCATACTGCGACAACACCTCAAAGTGCTCGTCGGCGAACGCCACCATCTCGTCTTTCAACGCATCGTGCGCAATCAATGCCAAAGTCTGCCCTTCGAAATTGAACAATCGCGACAAGGCGGGATCCGGCGGCAAATCCGCCAACACGCGCTCGACCTCGATCCATTCAATGGCGCCAGCCAACGTCGAAATGAACGGCCGCCCGTGCGTGATGCATTGACGCTTTAACGCCAGCGCTTCAGGAAAAATAGAGGAAGGATCTACCGGATCGATCAGATAAATCGCGCCGTCAAACGGCGCCTGCCCATCGCGCCCTTCGGTCACGCGAGCGACGAGTTTCATCAAACCGCCTTCGCGGCCATAGGGGTAGCGGATCAGCCCCCGATAGCCTTGCAACATACCCTCGCGCACGATGGCATCATGCGTGCGACCGACTGTATGCAGCTCGATTCCCATCTCGCGAATAGTGGCCCCCGACGCACGCAACCAAGTAAATAACGCCGCGTCAGGCGTCTCATGATGAAGCCGATTGGCCGCCAGGCCGAAGCGAAGATGAGGCACGGTCATATTGCTAGAAAAATAAGGTAGGTAGAAGAGAAATCTTAAGCCATATTACGTGCTTTCGCGTGCAACGATGTGAAAGCCGATTTCGACGACTTGCTGCGCAGGCCAAAGGCCATTGGCGCGGGCGTCTATCATCTCTGCCGCCTGCTCGCCTATCGCCGCGCCATCGACGTGCACTGACGTGATCGACGGCGACATCGACGCGGCAAAATCCATGTCGCCAAATCCGACGACGGCCAAATCATCCGGTACGCTCAACCCTTGCACGACGGCCTCTGTCAGCACACCGGCGGCCATCAGGTCAGAGGAGCAAAACACCGCATCAATATCTTTTTGCATAGCCTGCAATTGACGCAACCCATCCCTGCCCTGCGCGTGCGTAGTCGGAGCAGGCATATGAATCACTTTCGGCTCAGGCAATCCGAGCGCCATCGCCGTGCGCACAAAACTCTGCGCACGTAATCGCGCACGCTCATCATCGCCGGCGAGCACCGCCTGACGCATTTTGCCGCGCTCGTGTAGATACCGGCTGACGGCGGCGCCAATCGCTTCGTGCGACAGGCTCAACAACATATCGATCGGCGTAGGCGTCGCATCCCACGTCTCGACAATAGGAATGCCCGAGGCCTTGAGCAATTGCCGTCCCTGTTCAGAATGCATCACGCCCGTCAGCACAATACCATCCGGACGCCGGCCAATGATGGCGCGCAATAATGCGTCCTCGCTGGGCATGTCATAGCCGCTCTGTCCCACGATCAGTTGATAGCCTTTTGCCCCCAGAGACCGCGTCAACGCGGTAATCATTCCGCTGAACAAAGACCCCGCAATAGTCGGCACCAACACCGTCACCAGATGACTGCGCGACAGCCGCAAGCTGCCCGCCATCAAATTCGGCACATAACCCAACGCCTGAATCGCCGCATTGACCTTTTCCAATGTCTGCGGCGACACCGCTTGGGGTGTGTTGATCGCGCGCGAGACCGTGATCATCGCCACCCCGGCAGCCCGAGCCACGTCGCGAACGGTCACACTGGCGCGTTCGCTGGAGCGGGAAAGATTGGGTTTATCTGATGACATGTTCAATTTACGGATGACAAGGCCAACAAGCCTAACCGCTAGCTCACCGAAAGGGGAACCAGGACACCTAGGGTTTGTACGGATATGCCGTGCAAAGCAGATATCCGTATTCTATAAAACCTAAATGACAACGTTACCAAATCATATGGTAACGTTGTCATCAATTATGGTAACGTTGCCATCCATATAAAACTGACAGGAGAGACACATGCACCAACGTGCACGTAAATGGTTCACAGGCTTGACTCTGATGCTGGCGGCCGGCGCCGCACAAGCCTGGCCCGACAAACCCGTCACCATGGTTGTCCCCTTCCCGCCCGGCGGCGCGACGGATTCCGTCGCCCGCGCAGTTGCCAACAAACTGGGCGAACAGCTCAAGCAATCCTTTGTCGTGGAAAATAAAGCGGGAGCCACCGGCACTATCGGCGCCTCTCAAGTCGCCCGCGCCACGCCTGACGGCTACACCCTGATGGTGACCTCGCTCGCTCCCTTGGTTGTCGCTCCCCATCTGATGAAGGGCCTGAGCTACGATCCGGCAAAGGACTTCACCTACCTGACCGTCGCTGTGCAAACGCCGAACGTCCTGGTCGTCAGCCCGAAACTCGCGCCTAGCATCAACTCGATACAAGACGTGCTCGCGCTGCTGAAGTCCAAGCCGGGCGAGATCAGCTTTGCGACCTCCGGCTCAGGCTCCTCCGATCATCTCACGGCAGAGCTGTTCTGGCAGAAAACCGGCACTAAAGGCCTGCATATTCCCTACAAGGGCGGTGCGCCAGCCATCTCCGATCTGCTCGGCAGCCAGGTAGATATGTCATTCCAGAACGTGAATGCAGTACTGCCGCACATCCAATCGGGCAAGCTCAAAGCCATCGCCATCACCGGCAACAAGCGCTCGCCCGTGTTGCAGAACGTGCCCACGCTTTCCGAAGCAAACGTCCCGGGTGTTGAAGTCTACGCCTGGCAAGGCATTGTTGCCCCCAAGAACCTGCCCGCGGATATCCGCGACAAGCTCTCGACGGCACTTGCCACTGCCATCAAGGATCCAGCCGTCAGCAAACCCTTTACCGACGTAGGCTTGGAAGTCGTTGCTAACTCTCCAGAAGCCTTTACGAAATTCCAGCAAGACGAAAGCAAACGCTGGCAAACCGTGATCGAAACCGGCAACATTACCGTGCAGTAAGTCACCTTCGGTCGCGGTGAAAATAGATCGCTGCCCGGGCCTGCCCCGCACGTAGCGATCTATCAATCCCGCTGCTCGGTTGAATGCGCCATTCGGTCGGTTCAGCTAGTCGTCTGCAATACCCCCATCCAGGGCACACCAGCATCTGCCAACGCGTCCCACTACGTACTCCGATTACCGCCCGCCGTTGTTTTCTGCCATCCCGTTTCCCGCAGCAGGCTTTGTTTAAAGAAATCACCATGTCGACCACTGCTACTCCCTCTCGCCAAACTCCCGTCATCACTCACATGCGTGTCGTTCCCGTGGCAGGCCAGGACTCGATGCTGCTCAATCTGAGCGGCGCACACGCCCCATATTTCACGCGCAATCTGATCATTCTGACCGACAGCGCTGGCAACACGGGCGCGGGCGAAGTTCCTGGTGGAGAAAAGATCCGCCAAACGCTGGAAGACGCACGCGACATCATCGTCGGCAGCGCCATCGGCGACTACAACAGTACGTTGAATAAAATGCGCCAGGCCTTCGCCAACCGCGACAGCGCGGGGCGTGGGCAACAAACCTTTGATTTACGCGTCGCGATTCACGCCGTGACAGCGGCAGAATCCGCGCTGCTAGACCTGCTGGGCCAACATTTGCAAGTCCCGCTGGCCGCCTTGCTGGGCGAAGGCGTACAACGCACGTCAGTGCAAATGCTGGGCTACCTGTTTTACGTCGGCGACCGCAACGCCACGCCCCTGCCCTATCACAGCGAGCCCGAGTCCGCGGATGACTGGCTGCGCCTGCGTCATGAAAAAGCCCTGACGCCCGAGGCCATCGTCAAACTCGCCGAGGCATCCTACCACCGCTATGGCTTTGAGGACTTCAAGCTCAAAGGCGGCGTGCTGCGCGGCGAAGAGGAAGTCGAAGCCATCCGCGCCCTGCACGAACGCTTTCCGAAAGCGCGCATCACGCTGGATCCCAACGGCGGCTGGCTGCTGCAAGACGCGATCCGCCTGTGCCGAGACCTGCATGGGGTGATGGCGTACGCAGAAGATCCCTGCGGCGCCGAGGGCGTATTCTCCGGCCGTGAAGTCATGGCCGAATTCCGCCGCGCCACAGGCCTGCCCACCGCCACCAACATGATTGCCACCGACTGGCGCGAAATGGCGCATGCGCTTTCACTGCAATCCGTTGATATCCCGCTGGCCGATCCGCATTTCTGGACGCTGCAGGGCTCGGTACGCGTCGCGCAGACATGCCAGGCCTTTGGCCTGACCTGGGGCTCGCATTCGAACAACCATTTCGACATCTCACTGGCGATGTTCACCCATGTGGGAGCAGCCGCCCCAGGACGCGTCACGGCGATCGACACACACTGGATCTGGCAAGACGGCCAACACCTGACGCGCAATCCCCTGCAGATCAAGCACGGCTACATCGAGCTGCCGCAGACCGGTGGGCTGGGTATCGAGCTGGACATGGACGCCATCGAGCGCGCCCATCAACTCTATCTGCAGCACGGCCTGGGTGCACGCGACGACGCCATGGCAATGCAGTATCTCGTGCCGAACTGGAAATTCAATAACAAACTGCCGTGCCTGGTGCGTTGATACCCCTGCATGCGGCCGGCTCGCTGCTGACAAAGTACTCGAAATCGTCAGACACAGCGCAGCCAGCAAAAGCTGTGCTGCAGCTGGGTCTGAGCTTTAGGCAGCCCAGCAACGGCGGGCCCCACGCTCCGCCGTGCTCCTCAAAAAGGCCCCCACGCTGCGCCTCCGGCTTGCTGCCCCCAATGGGGCGTTTTTGTTTTGGGGCGGCCCGGCAACAAAAAACCCCGGCCACTGAGCTCATGTCCCAGTGCCGGGGTTTCATTCTTTGACGTGACCTCGCACGCCGCGCGGAAAATCAATCCGCCTCTTCGATCCAGGCCATTTGAATCGCCTCGAGGATTTTTTCCCCGCTGCGGTTCGGATCATCATCGAAGCCCGGCAAGGCAATGACCCATTCACGCAGCTGCGTAAAACGCACGGTGTTGGGATCGACGTCCGGATGCGTATCCACCAAGGCGGCGGCGATATCGTATGTATCTACCCACTTCATCAGTGTGCCTCTTTCGCGTGATTGATCGTGTATTTGGGAATCTCGACCGTCAGGTCGGCGTCTTCGACAATCGCCTGGCAGGACAGACGAGAGGTCGAGCTCAATCCCCAGGCCTTGTCCAGCATGTCTTCTTCGCTATCCGACGCATCCTCCAACGAGGAAAAACCTTCGCGCACAATCACGTGACAGGTCGTGCAGGCACACGACAATTCGCATGCATGCTCGATATCAATGTGATTGTTGAGCAGGACACGGCAAATGGACTGGCCCTTGGGTGCGTCTTCGATGACGGCACCATCGGGGCACAATTCCGGGTGAGGCAATACGGTCAGTTTAGGCATACGTCAGGCGAGTTCATCTAGTTTACGGCCAGCCAGCGCCGCACGGATACCACGATCCATGCGGCGGGCAGCGAATTCTTCTGTGGCATCGGACAGAGCTTGCACAGCGGCGCGTACGGTGTCTACATCGTCGGCGTCTTGCGCAGCGGCTGCAGCCGCGACGCGCTCGTCCACCAACTGTCGTTCCGCCGCATCCAGCAAGTCTCCATCGGCGGCCAGCGCGGCCTGCACGGATTCAACGAGTTGGCGCGCCTCGACCTGCTGCTCGCGCAGCATGCGGGCTCGCGCATCGCTGTCGGCCTGCGCCACGCTATCGGCGAGCATGCGGGTGATCTCGTCGTCCGACAGGCCGTACGAGGGCTTGACCGACACAGAGGCCTCGACGCCGGTGCTTTGCTCGCGCGCCGTCACACTCAACAAACCATCGGCGTCGACCTGAAACGTCACGCGAATCCGCGCCGCGCCTGCCACCATGGGCGGTATACCGCGCAACTCAAAACGAGCCAGCGAACGGCAATCGGACACTAGCTCACGCTCGCCCTGCACCACATGCACGCTCATGGCGCCCTGGCCATCTTTGAACGTGGTGAATTCCTGGGCACGCGCCACAGGGATCGTGCTGTTGCGCGGAATAATGCGCTCGACCAGCCCACCCATGGTCTCCAGCCCCAGCGACAAGGGCGTCACATCCAATAGCAACCAATCCTCACCAGGCATGCGATTGCCAGCCAGTAAATTAGCCTGCAACGCCGCGCCCAGGGCCACCACCTGGTCGGGATCCAGATCGACCAGAGGTTGCGTTCCGAACAAATCAGCTACTGCTTGGCGGATCACCGGCATACGAGTGGCCCCGCCTACCATCACGACGCCTTTGACATCGGACACAGTCAAACCCGCATCACGCAATGCCGCGCGGGCGCGATCCAAAGTACGGCGCACCAGCGGCTGGGCCAACTCTTCAAACTTCGCACGGCTCAATGTGACGTTCAGCGTACGGCCGTCTTGCAACACCACATTCAGTACCGCGCTGTCGGCGTCAGACAAAGCCTCGCGCGCTGCACGTGCGGCAACGAGCAAAGCACGACGATCGGCAGGGGCTAACGACCTGAGCGACGATTGATCATCATGAGATGCGTTGGACACGGCTCCCGCAGCGCCCTCATCCGCCAACGCTGCATAGGCATACTCGCCGATGAGCCAATCGAAATCGTCACCGCCCAATGCGGTATCGCCACCGGTAGCAACGACTTCGAATACCCCTTTGGTCAAACGCAGGATGGAAACATCAAATGTGCCTCCGCCCAGGTCATACACCGCGTAAGTGCCTTCGGCAGCCTGATCCAGGCCATAAGCAATCGCTGCCGCGGTAGGCTCATTCAACAGGCGCAAAACATTCAGACCCGCCAGGCGCGCCGCGTCGCGCGTCGCCTGACGCTGCGCATCGTCAAAATATGCGGGCACCGTAATCACCGCACCGACCAGGTCATCGCCTAACACGTCTTCGGCGCGTTGGCGCAAGGTAGCCAATATCTGTGCCGAGATCTCAACCGGGCTCAAATCGCCCTGCACCGTCCGCAGCCGCACCATGCCCGGCGCGTCAACAAACTCGTACGGCGCCCCGCTGGCCACCGCCTCATCGAGCGAGCGCCCCATAAAGCGCTTGACCGACACAATAGTGTTCAAAGGGTCTGCAGCCTGCTGCGCCAACGCCTGCCGGCCAATATTGACCTTGCCATCGGCAAAATAACGCACGGCGGACGGCAGCAAAGCCTGGCCATCGGCATCGCGCAGAACCTCTGAAGCGCTGCTGCGCACAGCGGCGACCAGAGAGTTTGTCGTCCCCAGGTCTATGCCCACTGCCAGCTTGCGTTGGTGTGGCGCCGGCGATTCGCCGGGCTCGGAAATCTGCAATAAGGCCATGATTATGCTTCGAATCGAAAAGCGAAAAAGCGGCGCAAGCCGCGTAGCGCGGGCACAATGACCGCTAGTGGGTCACCTGCACGGCGGCGAGTTCTTGCGCCAGTTTCTCGACGAACATCCACTCTCGTACCTTGCTACCCGCGGCGGCGTAGTCCTGGCGCTCGTCGAGCAATGTCGTGAGGGTGTCTTGCATCTGCTGGCGAGCCTGAGTCAACTCGGCCTCGAGCGCAGCGTAAGCATCCGGATCGTTGCGCGCGTCGTCCAGCATTTCGCGCCACTGCATCTGCTGCATCAAAAACGACACGTCCATCGACGTATTGCTTTCGGTTTGCAGATCGACGCCTGCCTGCTCGCACAAATAACGCGCCCGCAATAGCGGGTCCCGCAATTGCCGATAGGCCTCGTTGGCACGCGCGGCCCATTGCATCGCGACGCGGCGCTCGGCCGGACTAGCCGTCGCAAAACGATCAGGATGCACCTGCGCGGCCACCGTGCGCCAAGCGCTTTCGAGCGCCTGCGCGTCGATATTGAATCGCGCGGGCAAACCAAACAAGCTGAAGTGATTGTCCGCGGCCAAGACTACACCGTGAACGACTCGCCGCAGCCGCAGGTCGCCTTTTCGTTGGGATTGCTGAACTTGAAGCCCTCGTTCAGACCCTCGCGCGCATAGTCGAGCTCGGTGCCATCCAGATACGACAGGCTCTTGGGATCGACGAACACCTTGACGCCAAAGCTCTCGAAGACCAAGTCTTCGGCTGCGGGATCATCGACATATTCGAGCTTGTAAGCCATGCCCGAACATCCCGTAGTACGCACGCCCAGGCGCAGGCCGACGCCCTTGCCACGCTTTTGCAGGTAGCGCCCGACATGTGAGGCTGCCTGTTGAGTCAAGGTTACTGCCATCGCTCAGTCCGCCGTCGCAACTGCCGCCGCCTCGGATTGCGCAGGCACAGCAGCGTGTTTGTCTTTGTAGTCCTGGACGGCAGCCTTGATGGCGTCTTCGGCCAGGATCGAGCAGTGGATCTTCACGGGAGGCAAAGCCAGCTCTTCCGCGATCTGGGTATTGCGGATGTTCAGGGCCTCATCGAGCGATTTACCCTTGACCCACTCGGTCACGAGCGAGCTCGATGCAATGGCCGAACCACAGCCGTAGGTCTTGAAGCGTGCGTCTTCGATGATGCCCGCGTCGTTCACCTTGATTTGCAGCTTCATCACGTCGCCGCAAGCCGGCGCGCCGACCATACCAGTGCCGACCGA
>Ga0164243_10004471_pt1 | contig 21884 bp, 18 predicted proteins | sample OricompcompostOP_FD_108781 | JGI IMG/M metagenome (GOLD analysis project Ga0164243, IMG submission 108781) | Organic Plus compost microbial communities from Emeryville, California, USA - Original compost - Organic plus compost (OP) | ecosystem: Engineered > Solid waste > Mixed feedstock >...
ATCCGCGTCAGCGTCGGCATCTGCGTCCGCATCAGCGTCAGCGTCCGCATCCGCGTCCGCATCGGCATCCGCGTCAGCATCTGCGTCAGCGTCCGCATCGGCGTCAGCGTCAGCGTCAGCGTCAGCGTCAGCGTCAGCGTCGGCGTCGGCGTCGGCGTCGGCGTCGGCGTCGGCGTCCGCATCGGCGTCGGCGTCCGCGTCGGCGTCGGCATCGGCATCGGCATCGGCGTCAGCGTCCGCATCGGCGTCCGCATCGGCGTCGGCGTCGGCGTCCGCATCGGCATCGGCGTCCGCATCGGCGTCCGCATCGGCATCGGCATCCGCATCGCCGTCCCCCTCATCGGTCGGAACGGGAATGAACATGGGCATGGTCCCGCCGTCGTCGCCGCCGCCGTCGAGCGCGGAGGCCAGCACCGCGCCGCCCAGGGCGCCCAGCGCGAAGTCGCCCAGGCCGAAGCCGCCGCCGGCCGCCAGCTTCTTCTTGACGGCCAGCGCGGCCGCTTCCGCGTCGCCGCCTTCCGGCGTCACGACCAGATCGCCCGTGGCCAGGTCGACATCGACCTGCTCCAGCCCGCCGGGCAGCGTGGTGGTCGAGATCGTGGCGTCGGTGCCGCCCGTCAGCGTGCCGTTCAGCGGCGCCTTGTTGGAGGCCGAGCCGGGGAAGCTCACGGCCGCCTGGCCGCCCTCGGGCACCAGGACTCGGTCGCCCGACATCAGTTGCTGTGTGCCTTCGACCGGCATGCGCACGCCGTCGCGCACGATCGCCACGCCGGGCGTGGCGTTGGAAAGGGTGCCCACGCTGCCGTGCGCGGCGGCGGGCGCCAGGGGCGTCGCGGCGGTCGTGGCTTGCGCAACCTGCACGGGAGCGAGCGGCGTCGTCTGCACCGCGGATGCTGCGGTGGCGACGGTCGAGGAAGAAGGTTCGGTCATGGCGGCCTCGTTGGACAAGAAAAGCAACGCCACTCACGGGGCAACATGCATGCCTGTTCGCGGATGCGCCGGGCGCGGGCGCATCGCGGCGGCTAAGTTGCTGCCGGCAAAGGATTTTCTGAAACAGGCGCAGCGCCGGCGCAGGCGCCGCAGGCGCGCGCGGCCGCCGTGTTACGTGGGGGCGTTACGTAACGCCGTAACGGCAGAAGCGCCGCCGCCGGCCCGCCTGTAGGTGACAGGTCTTACTTGATCCCTGCCCGCATGAAGCTCTGCACGAACTGCCGCTGGAACAGCAGGAAGGCGACCAGGAGCGGCGCCGCCGTCATCAGCGTGGCGGCGGTGATGACCGACCAGTCCACGCCCTGGTCGACCGACGAGAACACCTGCAGCCCGACGGTCAGCGTGCGCGCCTGCGGGCTGTTGGTGACCACCAGCGGCCAGAGGAAGTTGTTCCAGTGGTAGCTCACCGACACCAGGCCGAAGGCGGTGTAGACCGGCCGCGCCAGCGGCACGTACACCCGCCACAGTGTCTGCAGCGGCCCGGCGCCTTCCACCCGCGCGGCCTCGTCCAGTTCCTTCGGGATGCCCATGAAGGTCTGGCGCAAAAGGAAGATCGCCAGCGCCGAGCCGAAGTAGGGCAGGCCGATGGCCAGCAGCGTGTCCACCAGGCCCAGGCGCACCATGGTGCGGTAGTTCTCGACGATCAGCATGTCGGGCATCACGACGAGCTGCATCAGCACCAGCGAGAACAGCAGGTCGCGGCCGCGGAAGCTGGCCCGCGCGAAGGCATAGGCCGCCAGGGTGGAGAGCACCAGTTGCGCCGCCAGGATCATCAGCACCAGCAGCGTGGTGTTGAGGAAGTAGCGCGCGAAGGGCGCGGCCTCCCAGGCGCGGCCGAAGTTCTCGAGCGTGAGCGGCGCGAAGAGGGCGAAGCGGGTGGAGTATTCGGCCGGATGGAAGGCCGTCCACACGGCGTACAGCAGCGGCAGGATCCACAGCAGCGCCAGCAGCCAGGCGGCCAGCGTGTCCAGCCGGGTGGGCTCGTTCCAGGCGAGCCGTTCGGAAGGGGCAATGGCTGCGCTCATCGATAGTGCACCCGGCGGTCCAGCGCGAAGAACTGGAAGAGCGCGATGCCCACCAGCACCACGATCAGCACCACGGTGAGCGCGGCGGCGTAGGCCGTGTCCCAGAAGCTGAAGCCCACCTCGTACAGGTGGTAGAGCAGCAGGATGGTGGCGTTGTCGGGCCCGCCGCGGGTGAGCACGAACAGGTGGTCGACCATGCGGAAGGCGTTGATGAAGGCGTTGACCAGTACGAACAGCGTGGTGGGCATCAGCAGGGGCCACTGCACGCGCCGGAAGAAGTACCAGCGCGAGGCGCCCTCGATGGCCGCCGCCTCGCGCAGGCTGGGGTTGAGCGTCTGCAGCGCGGCCAGGTAGAAGATCATGAAGAAGCCGGCTTCCTTCCAGATCGCCACCACGGTGACGGCGCCCAGCGCGGTGGAGGGGCTGCCCAGCCAGTTGTGCGAGGGCAGGCCGAGCGCGCCGGTGAGCTGTTCCAGCAGGCCGTACTGCGGCGTGTAGAAGAACAGCCAGATGTTCGCCACCGCGATCATCGGCAGCACGGTGGGCGTGAAGTAGGCCATGCGCAGGAAGGCGCGGCCGGCGATGCGCTCGTTCACCCACAGCGCCATCGCCAGCGCCAGGCCGATGGAGCAGGGGATGGTGGCGGCGGCGAACAGCAGGTTGTTGCGCACCGCCTTCCAGAACACCGGGTCATCGGCCATCACCTGGTAGTTCTCGACACCCACCCACACCGCCTCGCGTCCGCCCTTGGGGGTGGAGAAGAAGCTGTCGACCAGCGTGGCGACGGCCGGCCAGTGGGTGAAGCCCACCAGCACCGCCATCGCCGGCAGCACCATCAGCCAGGCGTGGACGGCGCGGATCGATGAGGCGTTGCGCATCCTGGTCAGAAGGCCGCGGAGCAGGCCATGCGGGAACACCCACGGAACTGGCTTTGCCAGGCCGTAGGGTGTGCCCCCTTGCAGGGGGTTGGCGGAGCGGAACGAAGTCCGCGAAGACTGGGGGTGGTCACTTATTTATAGCCGCGCAGGATGCGGTCGGCTTCTTTTTGCGCGTCCTGCATCGCCTGTTTGGGCGTCTTGGCGCCGGTCAGCGCGGCCTGCAGGCCGTCGTTCAGTGCCTTGGTCACGCGCTGGTTGTCGTGCGTGGAGAACTCGGCCACCGAGACCGGCAACTGGTCGCGCGCCACCAGCGCGGGCGGGAACTCGGCGCCGTACTTCTTCAGCGCCGGCGTGTCGTAGGCGGCGGCCGAGACGGCGACGTAGCCGGTGTCGATGCTCCACTGCGCGGCGCGCTCGGGCTGGGTGATCCACTTGACGAACTTGTACGCCGCCTCCTGCTGCGCCGGCGTGCTCTTCTTGAAGATGTAGAAGTTGCCGCCGCCGGTGGGCGAGCCCTTGCGCTTGTTGCCCGGGATCATGCCGACGCCGAAGTCGAACTTCGCGTTGGCCTTGATGTTGGTCAGGTTGCCGGTGGTGGTGTAGATGATGGCGGCCTTCTTCTCGAAGAAGTCCTTGGGCGTGGTGCCCCACTCGACCACGCCGGTGGGGTGCACGCCGGCCTTGCCCAGGTCGACCCAGAACTGCAGCGCCTCGACCACCTTCGGGTCGTCGAACTTCACCTTGGTGCCGGTCTCGTTGGCGAGGATGGCGTCGTTGGGCGTGGTGAGCGTCTGGAACAGCCAGTAGGGGAAGCCGCTCGACGGGATCTGCACGCCGTACTGCGTCGTCTTGCCGCCGGCGTCCTTCTTCGTCAGCTTCGCCGCCATGTCCTTCAGCTCGGCCCAGTTGGCGGGCGGCTTGTTCGGGTCGAGGCCGGCCTCCTTGAACAGCTCCTTGTTCCAGTACATCACCACGGTGGAGCGCTGGAAGGGGATGCCCCAGGTCTTGCCGCCGGTGCGGCTGTTCATCATGAAGGCGGGATAGAAGCTGCCCATCCACGCCTTGTCCTCGGCCGTCTTCGCGAAGTTGTCGAAGGGCACGATCGCGTCCTCGTCGATCAGCGTGAACATGTCGGTCGACAGCAGCACCGAGGTGACCGGCGGCGTGCCCGACTTGTGCGCCGTCAGCGCCTTGACGATGGTCTCCTGGTAGGTGCCGGCGTAGATCGGCGTGACCTTGATGCCGGGGTGCTCCTTCATGAAGCCCTCGGCGAAGCCGTCGATGATCTTGGCGATGGGGCCGCCCACGGCCACCGGGTAGTAGAACTGGACCTCGGTCGGCGCCTGGGCCAGGGCCGGCGCCAGGGCGCCGAGCAGGGTGGTGCCGGCGACGAAGGGGATCGCCAGGGTCTTGAGGAAGGTGCGTTGTCGCATGGGGAGTCTTCTCCGGTTTCAGGGGGATGGAATGCGGCGGCCCTCGGCGTCGAAGGCGTGCGCGTCGTCGTAGGACCAGTCGAGGTGCACGGCGTCGCCGGCCTGCGCGGTGCGGCGGCCGTCGGTGCGCACCAGCAGCGACTGGCTGCCGACCGCGCAGCGCAGCACCAGGTCGGCGCCCAGGTACTCGGTGCTCTGCACGGTGGCGGGAATGCCCTCGGCCGCGGCGAGCGCGATGGCTTCCGGCCGCACGCCCAGCGTGGCGCCGGCCAGGCCGGTGTCGACGTCGCTGCCGGCGATGCGCCCGCGCGCCAGCGCCACCAGGTTCATCGGCGGCGTGCCGACGAAGCGCGCGGCGAAGGTGGTGGCCGGGCGCGCGTACAGCTCGCGCGGCGAGCCGGCCTGCTCGACGCGGCCCTTGTTCAGCAGCACCACCTGGTCGGCCATGCTCATCGCCTCGGCCTGGTCGTGCGTGACGTACACCACCGTCAGGCCGAGCTGGCGCTGCAGCTCGCGCAGTTCGCGGCGCATGTCCTGGCGCAGCTGCGCGTCCAGGTTGGACAGTGGTTCATCCATGAGACAGACCTGCGCCTGCGCCACCAGCGCACGGCCCAGCGCCACCCGCTGCTGCTGGCCGCCCGAGAGCTGGCCGGGCCGGCGCGCCAGGAGTGCGTCCAGGCCGAGCAGCTCGGCGGCGTGCGCCAGGCGGCGGGCGCGCTCGGCGGGCGGCACCTTGCGCACCGCCAGGCCGAAGGTGATGTTGTCCGCCACCGAGAGGTGCGGGAAGAGCGCGTAGTTCTGGAACACCATCGCGATGCCGCGCTGCGCCGGCGGCAGCGCGCCCACCTCGCGGCCGCCGATGCGCACCTGGCCGGCGCTGGCGTTGTCCAGCCCGGCGATGATGCGCAGCGTGGTCGACTTGCCGCAGCCCGAGGGGCCGAGCAGGACGCAGAAGCTGCCGGGTTCGATGCGCAGGTTGACGGCGTGCAGTGCGGTGCTGTCACCCCAGGACTTGGCGACGTCGATCAGCTCGATGGCAGACATCCGGACGAGTCTAAAAGTCCGATATGACAGTTCGTCCGAGGGGGAACCCGCCCCGTGTCGACCCGATGAACAATCGGTGACGCATGGCCGCGCGGCGCCGGTGCACCATCGCGGCGCCGGCGGCTGCAAGCCCCGGGGTGCTGTTGGTGTTTTCCTGAGCCGGAGGCTTCAGCAAACATCGCTACAGTGGTCGAGACCGGCCGCACGGGCCGGCAGTTTTGAAGGAAATGGACATGAGCAAGAAAGTCGCATACGTCACCGGCGGCATGGGGGGCATCGGGACTGCCATCTGCCAGCGCCTCCACAAGGACGGGTTCACGGTGATCGCGGGCTGCGGCCCCACCCGTGACTACGCCAAATGGCTGGCCGAGCAGAAGGAACAGGGCTTCACTTTCCATGCCTCGGTCGGCAACGTCGGCAACTGGGACTCTACCGTCGAGGCCTTCTCCAAGGCCAAGGCCGAGCACGGCAGCATCGACGTGCTGGTCAACAACGCCGGCATCACCCGCGACCGCATGTTCGTGAAGATGACGCCCGACGACTGGAATGCCGTCATCGAGACCAACCTCAACAGCATGTTCAACGTCACCAAGCAGGTGGTGGGCGACATGGTCGAGAAGGGCTGGGGCCGCATCGTCAACATCAGCTCGGTCAACGGCGCCAAGGGCCAGGCCGGCCAGACCAACTACTCGGCGGCCAAGGCCGGCATGCACGGCTTCACCATGGCGCTGGCGCAGGAGCTGGCCAACAAGGGCGTGACGGTCAACACCGTGAGCCCGGGCTACATCGGCACCGACATGGTCAAGGCGATCCGCCAGGAGGTGCTGGACAAGATCGTCGCCACCATCCCGGTCAAGCGGCTGGGCGAGCCCAGCGAGATCGCCTCGATCATCTCGTGGCTGGCGTCCGACGAGGGCAGCTACTCCACCGGCGCCGACTTCTCCGTCAACGGCGGCCTGCACATGCATTGAGCCGCACGCCGCGCCCCGCCTGAAGGCCCGCCCCGCGCGGGCCTTCGTTTTTTTCTGCGCCATGGCGCGACACGCCTGCAAAATGGCTCCATGCATCACGGCGTCTCCCTGATCAACACCATCGCCGCCGCCCTCGGCCTGGCGCTGATCCTCGGCTTCGCCGCGGCGCGGCTGCGCATCCCGGCGCTGGTGGGCTACCTGCTGGCCGGGGTCATCATCGGGCCCTTCACCCCGGGCTTCGTCGCCGACGCGGCCATCGCCGCGCAACTGGCCGAGATCGGCGTGATGCTGCTGATGTTCGGCGTCGGCCTGCACTTCTCGCTGGACGATCTGCTCGCCGTGCGGCGCATCGCGCTGCCGGGGGCGCTGGTGCAGATCGTCGCCGCCACCCTGATGGGCGCGGCCATGTCGCTCTCGTGGGGTTGGCCGATCGGCGCGGCGCTGGTGTTCGGCCTGGCGCTGTCGGTGGCCAGCACGGTGGTGCTGCTGCGGGCGCTGGAGAACCTCGGCCTGCTCGAAAGCCACACCGGCCGCATCGCCGTGGGCTGGCTGGTGGTGGAAGACCTGGCGATGGTGCTGGTGCTGGTGCTGCTGCCGCCGCTGGCCGGCGCGCTGGGCGGCCGGGCCGATGCCGGCGACGGCGCGGAGGCCGAGGCCGCCGCCTCCGTCTGGCGCACGCTGGGCGTCACGCTGCTGCAGGTGGGCGGCTTCGTCGCGCTGATGCTGGTGGTGGGGCGGCGCGTCTTCCCCTGGCTCTTGTGGCAGGTCACGCGCACCGGCTCGCGCGAGTTGTTCACCCTGTGCGTGGTGGCGGCGGCGGTGAGCATCGCCTTCGCCTCGGCCTCGCTGTTCGGCGTGTCCTTCGCGCTGGGGGCCTTCTTCGCCGGCATGGTGATGCGCGAATCGGAGTTCAGCCACCGGGCGGCGCAGGAATCGCTGCCGCTGCGCGACGCCTTCGCGGTGCTGTTTTTCGTGTCGGTGGGCATGCTGTTCGACCCGAGCGTGCTGGTCGAGCAGCCGCTGCAGGTGCTGGCGGTGGTGCTGGTCATCGTGTTCGGCAAGTCCTTTGCCGCCTGCGCGCTGGTGCTCGCCTTCCGCTACCCGCTGGCCACCGCGCTCACGGTGAGCGCCAGCCTGGCGCAGATCGGCGAGTTCTCCTTCATCCTGGTCGCGCTCGGCGCCCGCCACGAGCTGCTGCCGGTGCAGGCGCAGAGCCTGGTGCTGGCCGGCGCGCTGATCTCCATCGCCGCCAACCCGCTGTGCTTCGGCGCGATCGGGCCGGTGCTGCGCTGGCTGCGCGTGCATTCGGCGCTGGCGCGGCGGCTGGAGGCGCGCGACGACCCGCTGGCCGAGCTGCCGCAGGAAACCGAGGCGCGCTTCCTCTCGCGCCAGGTGGTGCTGGTGGGCTACGGGCGGGTGGGCCGGCGCATCGCTGCGGAGCTGCGCTCGCGCGACGTGCCCTTCGTCGTGGCCGACCAGAACCGCGAGCTGGTGGAGCGCATGCGCGAGGACGGGCTGGCCGCCGTCTGGGGCGACGCGGCGGAGCCCGCGGTGCTGATCCAGGCCCACATCGCGCGGGCGCGCGTGCTGGTGGTGGCCACGCCCGACGCCCTCAACGTGCGCCAGATGATCGCCACGGCGCGCACGCTCAACCCGGCCGTCGAGATCGTCATCCGCAGCCACAACGAGGCCGAGGCGCGCCTGCTGGCGCAGGAGGAGGCGGCTACCGTCTTCCTCGGCGAGCAGGAACTGGCGCAGGCGATGGCCCGCGACGTGCTGCGCCGCGCCATCGCGGCGGCCTGAATCGGCGTGCTTTCAGGGCCTGCGCTAGGGCAAAAGTCCCCGCGAGGGCATGCACCGGCCACGTTTCGGCGCAAAATCAAGTCACAAATGTAGCGAAACGTGAAATTGTGACCGCGGACGATGAAGTCCTTTGACCTACCATGACGGTGTCCCATTGCTGTTCGCAGGAAGCGTCCCGAGTCGTCCCATGTCCACGTTGCGCAATGTCGCACTCACCGTCCAGGAGCTGGAGGCGGGCGAATTCCACTGGGTGCTGCTCGAAGCGGTGGACTGCGCGGTGGACGACGTGCTGCCCTACGCGGTGCTGGAAGCGGCCGCGGAACCGCTGCGCAGCTATTCCGATGCGCTGGTCGCCGGCGTGGCGGCGATGCGGCGCCTGTTCGGCCGCGATGGCCCGCGCACGGGGCAGCCGGCCGCCGCCCCGGCTTCTGCCGCCCACCCGCCGCGCTGAGAGCCCGCCGATGAGCCATCCCGTCCCCTGCCGCCTGCCCGCAGGCCCGGTGCCCGCTGCCGGAGGCTACCCATGAAGCGCGTCGTCTATGTCGCGGTCGCCTGCGTGGTGGGCCTGGGCCTGGTGGTCTGGCTGGCGGCGCCGCAGAGTCCCCTGGAATGGGCTGCCTGGATCCAGGCGGTGGGCGTGCTGATGGCCCTGCTGTGGGGTGCGCAACTGCAGAACGAGGCGGCCCGCCGCACCCAGCGGCAGGCGCAGCACGTGGCGGCGCTGTTCGCCGCCAACATGCACTGGGTCTTCCGCGAGCTGGCCGACGCCTGCGCCAAGCAGAGCCTGGCGGACTTCCTCGTCCACCGGCGCATCCTCCAGGAAATCCTCTCCCAGGGGCGCGAGGCCAGCCTGCAGCAGCTGGACGGCCGCGGCCTGGCCATGGTCACCAGCCTGCGCACCATCGCCGTCGAGGCGCTGGAAGTGATGGAACTGGTGCCCGAGGTGCCGGACTGGACCGCGCTGCAGGGCCACTTCGACCGCCGCCTGCCGACCATCGTCGGCTGGCTCAGCGCCTCCGGCCACCCGCCCGAGACCAGCGGGCCGACCGACTACCAGGGCTTGCGCACCTCGTACGGCCAGCTCGGCGGCTCGCGCGATCCGATCTGAGCGGCGCGCCGCTCGGGGACAATCGGCCCCCGGGCGTCCGCATGACGCCCGCGCCTGCGATGTCTCCCGCTGAAACTCTCCCTGCCTTCCCCGATCATCGGCTGTCGGTCGCTCCCATGCTCGACTGGACCGACCGCCACTGCCGCTACCTGCACCGCCTGCTCAGCCGGCGGGCGCTGCTCTACACCGAGATGGTGACCACCGGCGCGCTGCTGCACGGCGACGTGCACCGGCACCTGCGCTTCGATCCGTCCGAGCACCCGGTGGCGCTGCAACTGGGCGGCAGCGAGCCGGACGAGCTGGCGAAGTGCGCCAGGCTGGGCGAGCAGTGGGGCTACGACGAGATCAACCTCAACTGCGGCTGCCCCAGCGAGCGCGTGCAGCGCGGCGCCTTCGGCGCCTGCCTGATGGCCGAGCCGCAACTGGTGGCGGACTGCGTGAAGGCGATGGTCGACGCGGTCGGCGTGCCGGTCACGGTCAAGCACCGCATCGGCATCGATAAGGTGGAGCGCTACGAGTTCGTGCGCGACTTCGTCGGCACGGTGAGCGAGGCCGGCTGCAAGACCTTCATCGTGCATGCGCGCAACGCCTGGCTCAAGGGCCTCTCGCCGAAGGAGAACCGCGAGATCCCGCCGCTGCGCCACGAGTTGGTGCACCGGCTCAAGCACGACTTTCCGGCGCTGCGCTTCTCGATCAACGGCGGCATCCGCGCCGACGCGCAGGTCCACGAGCACCTGCGCCTGCTCGACGGCGCGATGGTCGGGCGCGAGGCGTACCACAACCCGTGGTGGCTGGCCGGGTGGGACGAACACTTCTTCGGCGACGCCCCGCAGGCGCTGACGCGCGAGGAGGTGGAGGCGCGGATGTGCGACTACATGGCGCGCGAGGCCGCCGCGCACGGCACGCCCTGGCCGAACATCGCGCGGCACATGCTGGGCCTGCGCAATGGCCTGCCGGGCGCGCGCCGCTGGCGGCAGGTGTGGAGCGACCGGCGCCTGCGCGAGCGGCCGCCGCACGAGGTGATGGCGCTGGCGCATGCCGCCGCGCCGGTGGCGGACCCGGCCTGAGCGTTCCGCCTAGGCGCCGCGGGCGTATGCGGCCAGCAGCGCGTTGACCTTCTCCAGCCCCTGGGGCGTGGCGGCGACCTGCTGCGGCGTCTGCCCGCCCAGCAGCGGGTGGGGCCGCCGCAGCCAGCGCGATGCGTCCGGCCCCAGCACCTGGGCAGCGCGCGAGCGCAGGTCCTGCGGCGCGGCGGTGCCTTGCGGGGCGGAAGGCGCTGGTGCCGGCGCTGCTACCGGCGCCGCGTCGGACTGTTCCTGGGCCAGGCGCACGGCGGCGTAGGGGCGCAGCGCTGCCAGGCCTTCCCTGATCGTGAAGCCGGCCGCCCGCAGCTTGCGGGCATAGGCATCGGCCAGGACCTTCAGCTCCTCGGCGCGCAGGCGTTCGCGCTGCTGCTCCATGGCTTCGCGCTCGTCGCTGAGGCGCCGTATCTGGGCTTCGATGTCGGCGAGAGAAGAGGACATGCTTTTCACGGTGTCTTGAGGGCGCACCCCGGGGCGGGGCAGCGCAATCCAGCCCTCGAGTATCGCAAGCGGCGGCGCGGCGGGCTCAGGCGGCGGCTTCGAGCCCGCTCCTGAAGTGCGCCTGCATCCGCGCCACGGCGGCCTGCGGGTCGCGCGCCTCGATGGCCGCCATCAGCGCCCGGTGCTCGGCCAGGGACTCGGCGATGCGCCCGGTCTTGAGCAGCGAATTGTGGCGGTTGAGCTTCATCACCTTGCGCAGGTCGGCCACCAACTGGTCGCGCCAGCGGTTGTCGGCGACGGCCAGCAGGCGCATGTGGAAGCGCTCGTTGACCGCGAAGAAGTGCTCGCGGTCCACCCGGCCGGGCCGGGCGGCGGCCTCCAGCTCGGCGTGCAGCGCCTTCAGCTCGGCGATCTGCTCGGGCGTGGCGCGCTCGGCAGCCACGCCGGCGGCGTCGCTCTCCAGCAGCGCCAGCAGGTGGTACACGTCCGCCAGGTCGCGCTCGGACACTTCGGTCACATAGGCGCCGCGGCGCACCTTCATCGTCACCAGGCCCTCGGCGGCCAGCACCTTCAGCGCCTCGCGCAGGGGCGTGCGGCTGATGCCGAACTCCTCGGCGATCTTCAGCTCGTCGATCCAGCTGCCGGGCTCCAGCTCGCGGCTGAAGATGCGCTGGCGCAACTGCTCGGCCACCTCCTCGTACAGGGCGCGCGGGGTCAGGGTCACGGCGGACATGGGGCGGACTGTACCGCAGAACCGGGTGTTTGAATTAATAATTACAGCGGTTAGACTGGCGGGATGAGCAGCATTCCCGAACCCTCCTTCAAGACGGCCACGCTCGACGACTGGGCCAAGGCGGCAGCCAAGTCCGCGCCGGGCGGCGACCCGGCCGCCCTGAACTGGGTGACGCCGGACGGCATCGCCGTCAAGCCGCTGTACACGGCGGCCGACCTGAAGGGGCTGAAGTACACCGACACGCTGCCCGGTTTCGAGCCCTACATCCGCGGCCCGCAGGCCACCATGTACGCGGTGCGGCCGTGGACGATCCGCCAGTACGCGGGCTTCTCCACCGCCGAGGAATCGAACGCCTTCTACCGCCGGGCGCTGGCCGCCGGCGGGCAGGGGGTTTCCGTCGCCTTCGACCTGGCGACGCACCGCGGCTACGACAGCGACCACCCGCGCGTGACCGGCGACGTGGGCAAGGCCGGCGTGGCGATCGACTCGGTGGAGGACATGAAGATCCTGTTCGACGGCATCCCGCTGGACAAGGTCAGCGTGTCGATGACGATGAACGGCGCGGTGCTGCCGGTGCTGGCCGGCTACGTGATCGCGGCGGAAGAGCAGGGCGTGAGCCAGGACAAGCTCTCCGGGACCATCCAGAACGACATCCTCAAGGAGTTCATGGTCCGCAACACCTACATCTTCCCGCCCGAGCCGAGCATGCGGATCATCGGCGACATCATCGAGTACACGGCGAAGAACATGCCGAAGTTCAACTCGATCTCGATCAGCGGCTACCACATGCAGGAGGCCGGCGCCAACCAGGCGCTGGAGCTGGCCTTCACCCTGGCCGACGGCAAGGAGTACGTCAAGACGGCCACCGCCAAGGGCATGGACGTCGACGACTTCGCCGGCCGCCTGTCCTTCTTCTGGGCCATCGGCATGAACTTCTATCTGGAAGTCGCCAAGATGCGCGCCGCGCGCCTGCTGTGGTGCCGGATCATGAAGGGCTTCGGCGCGAAGAACCCCAAGAGCCTGATGCTGCGCACGCACTGCCAGACCTCGGGCTGGAGCCTGACCGAGCAGGACCCGTACAACAACGTGGTGCGCACCACCATCGAGGCGATGGCGGCCGTCTTCGGCGGCACGCAGTCGCTGCACACCAACGCGCTGGACGAGGCCATCGCGCTGCCCACCGAGTTCTCGGCCCGCATCGCGCGCAACACGCAGCTCATCATCCAGGAAGAGACGCACATCACCAACGTGATCGACCCCTGGGCCGGCAGCTACATGATGGAGAAGCTCACCCAGGACATGGCCGACGCCGCCTGGGCCATCATCGAGGAGGTCGAGGCGATGGGCGGCATGACCAAGGCCGTGGACAGCGGCTGGGCCAAGCTCAAGATCGAGGCGGCGGCCGCCGAGAAGCAGGCGCGCATCGACTCGGGCAAGGACGTGATCGTCGGCGTCAACAAGTACAAGCTCAAGGACGAGGACCCGGTCGAGATCCTCGCCATCGACAACATGAAGGTGCGCGAGTCGCAGATCGCGCGCCTGAAGAAGGTGCGCGAGGGCCGCGATGCCGCCCAGGTGCAGGCCGCGCTCGACGCACTGACGCAGGCCGCCGAGAGCGGCCAGGGCAACCTGCTCGACCTGAGCATCCGGGCCGTGCGCATGCGGGCCACGGTGGGCGAGATCTCCGACGCGCTGGAGAAGGCCTTCGGCCGCCACCGCGCCGACACGCAGAAGGTGACCGGTGTGTACGCAGCCGCCTACGACTCGGCCGAGGGCTGGGAACAACTCAAGAAGGAGATCGGCGACTTCGCCGAGGCGCAGGGCCGCCGGCCGCGCGTGATGATCTCCAAGCTGGGCCAGGACGGCCACGACCGCGGCGCCAAGGTGGTGGCCACGGCCTTCGCCGACCTGGGCTTCGACGTGGACATGGGGCCGCTGTTCCAGACGCCGGAGGAGTGCGCCCGCCAGGCGATCGAGAACGACGTGCACGCGGTGGGCGTGAGCACCCTGGCCGCCGGCCACAAGACGCTGGTGCCCGCCATCATCGAGGAGCTGAAGAAGCAGGGCGCCGACGACATCATCGTCTTCGTCGGCGGCGTGATCCCGCGGCAGGACTACGACTTCCTGTACGAAGCCGGCGTCAAGGGCATCTACGGGCCGGGCACGCCCATCCCGGCGAGCGCGAAGGACGTGCTGGAGCAGATCAAGGCGGCGGTGGCCGCCTGATCGCAGGTTGTCGTTCGCCCATGCGGCGCATTCCCCCCACCGTTCGGGCTGAGCTTGTCGAAGCCCTTTCCCGTCCCGTCGCTTGAAACCCTTCTTCGTCTATCTGTTGCGCTGTTCGGATGCGTCCTACTACGTGGGGCAGACCGACGACATGGCGCTTCGCCTGCAGCAACACGCCGACGGTGCGATCGGCTACACCGCGACGCACAAGCCGGTCGAGCTGCTCTGGCAGGGCGAGTTCGAGACGCGCGAAGGCGCGATCGCGTTCGAGCAGCGGATCAAGGGATGGTCGCGGGCCACGAAGGAGGCGCTGATCCGCGGAGACTGGGCGGCGATTCAGCAGTTGGCGCGTTCCCGCGCGGACGCCGCTCCCCAACCCGCTCGCCCGGAGCCTGTCGAAGGGCGGGATGCAGATACGGCGGCCGCGCCCCGGCTTCGACAAGCTCAGCCCGAACGGTGGTGGGGAGGCAAGAATGCCGCCTCTCAACCCGTTCGCTCTGAGCTTGTCGAAGAGCGGGATGCAGCGACAACGGCCGCGCCCCGGCTTCGACAGGCTCAGCCCGAACGGTGGGGGTGCACGGACGCCGCCTCCCAACCCGTTCGCCCTGAGCTTGTCGAAGGGCGGGATGCGGACACAGCGGCTGTGCTCCGGCTTCGGCAAGCTCAGCCCGAACGGTCAGGAGAGGCGCACCTGCCCGAGGAGCCGAGCCGATGACCTCGCCCTCTGCCGTCCGCACCGACGCCATCCTCCACGCCGCCTCGCCCATGGCCCAGCGCCGAGCCATTGCCAAGGCCATCACCCTGCTCGAATCCACCCGCGCCGACCACCGCGCGCAGGCGGACGAACTGCTCACGGCGCTGCTGCCGCACACGGGCAAGTCCTTCCGCCTCGGCATCTCCGGCGTCCCCGGCGTCGGCAAGTCCACCTTCATCGAGGCGCTGGGCCTGTACCTGATCGACCAGGGCCATCGCGTGGCCGTGCTCACCATCGATCCGTCCTCCACCGTCTCCGGCGGCTCGATCCTGGGCGACAAGACGCGCATGGAACGGCTTTCGGTGCACGAGAGCGCCTACATCCGCCCCAGCCCCTCGTCGGGCACGCTGGGCGGCGTGGCCGAGAAGACGCGCGAGGCCATGCTGGTGTGCGAGGCCGCCGGCTACGACGTCGTGATCGTCGAGACGGTAGGCGTCGGCCAGAGCGAGACGGCCGTGGCCGGCATGACCGACATGTTCGTGCTGCTGCAGCTTCCCAACGCGGGCGACGACCTGCAGGCCATCAAGAAGGGCGTGATGGAGATCGCCGACCTGGTGGCCATCAACAAGGCCGACCTGGACAAGGACGCCGCCACCCGCGCGCAGGCGCAGATCACCTCGGCGCTGCGCCTGTTCGGCCACCACGGCAACCCGGAGCACGCACGGGCGATGCACGACGCGCACAGCGGTGCCGAGCTGCGCTTCTGGCAGCCGAAGGTGATCCAGCTCAGCGCGCTCACCGGCGCCGGCGTGGACCGCTTCTGGGCTGCCGTGAGCGAGTTCCGCGCGCTCCAGGCGGCCAACGGCCGGCTGGCCGCGCGGCGCGAGAAGCAGGCGCTGGCCTGGATGTGGGAACGCATCGAGGCCGGGCTGAAGCAGCAGTTCCGCCAGCACCCGGGCGTGCGCGGGCGGCTGCCCGCCATCACCGCGGAAGTCGCGGCCGGCCGTCTGCCGGCGTCGGCGGCGGCGCGGCAACTGCTCCAGCTCGCCGGCCAGGCCGCGCCGCAGCCCTCCGATTCCCAGCAAGCCACAAGCAACATCAACGACACCGGCAGGACACCATGAAGGAAATCCTCGAAGAACTCGAACGCCGCCGCGCGCAGGCCCACCTGGGCGGCGGCCAGAAGCGCATCGACGCGCAGCACAAGAAGGGCAAGCTCACCGCGCGCGAGCGCATCGAACTGCTGCTGGACGACGGCACCTTCGAGGAATGGGACATGTTCGTCGAGCACCGCTGCACCGACTTCGGCATGGCGGGGCAGAAGATCCCGGGCGACGGCGTGGTGACCGGCTACGGCATGATCAACGGCCGGCTGGTGTTCGTCTTCAGCCAGGACTTCACCGTCTTCGGCGGCGCGCTCAGCGAGGCGCACGCCGAGAAGATCTGCAAGGTGATGGACCAGGCGATGAAGGTCGGCGCGCCGGTCATCGGCCTGAACGACTCCGGCGGCGCGCGCATCCAGGAAGGCGTGGCCTCGCTGGGCGGCTACGCCGAGGTGTTCCAGCGCAACGTGATGGCCTCGGGCGTGATCCCGCAGATCAGCCTGATCATGGGCCCCTGCGCCGGCGGCGCGGTGTACTCCCCGGCCATGACCGACTTCATCTTCATGGTGAAGGACTCCAGCTACATGTTCGTCACCGGCCCCGAGGTGGTGAAGACCGTGACGCACGAGGACGTGACGGCCGAGGAGCTGGGCGGCGCCTCCACCCACACCGCCAAGAGCGGCGTGGCCGACCTGGCCTTCGACAACGACGTCGAGGCGCTGATGATGCTGCGGCGGCTGTTCAACTACCTGCCGCTGTCCAACCGCGAGAAGCCGCCGGTGCGCCTGGGCAACGACGGCCGCGGCGATCCGGCCGAGCGCGCCGAGCTGTCGCTGGACACGCTGGTGCCCGACAACCCGAACAAGCCCTACGACATGAAGGAGCTGATCCTCAAGGTCGTGGACGACGGCGACTTCTTCGAGCTGCAGCCCGACTACGCGAAGAACATCGTCATCGGCTTCGCCCGCATGGAGGGGCAGAGCGTGGGTATCGTCGCCAACCAGCCGCTGGTGCTGGCCGGCTGCCTGGACATCAAGTCGAGCATCAAGGCGGCGCGCTTCGTGCGCTTCTGCGACGCCTTCAACATCCCCGTCATCACCTTCGTGGACGTGCCCGGCTTCATGCCCGGCACCAGCCAGGAGTACGGCGGCATCATCAAGCACGGCGCCAAGCTGCTGTACGCGTATGCCGAGTGCACCGTGCCCAAGGTGACGGTCATCACGCGCAAGGCCTATGGCGGCGCCTACGACGTGATGGCCTCCAAGCACCTGCGCGGCGACGTCAACCTGGCCTGGCCGCGCGCCGAGATCGCGGTGATGGGCGCCAAGGGCGCGGTGGAGATCATCTTCCGCGAGGACAAGAACGATCCCGACAAGCTGGCCGCTCGCGAGGCCGAGTACAAGGCCCGCTTCGCCAATCCCTTCGTGGCCGGCGCGCGCGGCTACATCGACGACGTGATCCTGCCGAGCGAGACGCGCAAGCGCATCTGCCGCAGCCTGGTGATGCTGCGCGAGAAGAAGCTGGAGAACCCGTGGCGCAAGCACGGGAACATCCCTCTCTGAGCCAACGCCTGCCAAAGGAGCACACCATGTCCATCAGCCTCTACTACCACCCGTACTCCCGAGCGGCCGGCACGCTCTGGGCCCTGGAAGAAGCCGGGGTCGACTACGACCTGAAGGTCATCGACATCATGAAGGGCGAGCAGAAGGGCCCGGATCTCGTGTCGAAGAACCCGATGGGCAAGCTGCCCACGCTGGTCGATGGCGACGTCGTCGTCACCGAGGCCGCAGCCATCGCGCTCTACCTGGCCGACCGCTACCAGCCGGGCAAGCTGGCCCCCGCGCCGGACGACCCGCTGCGCGCCACCTACCTGCGCTGGGCTTTCTTCGCGCCGAGCGTGATCGAGCCGGCCGTGATGGCGAAGCAGGCCGGGTGGACGGTCAAGGAGGTCGCCGCCGGCTGGGGCAACTTCGCCTCCATGCTTGCCGCGGCCGAAAGCGCCATCGCCGGCAAGTCCTTCGTGCTCGGCGACACCTTCTCCATGGCGGACCAGGTGCTCGGCGGCACGCTGCGCTTCATGATGGACTTCAAGCAGATCGAGCCCACGCCCGTGTTCAAGGCGTACGTGGACCGGTTGAACGCGCGCCCGGCCTACCAGCGCGCCGAAGCGAAGAACAAGGCGATGCGCGAGCAACTGGGGCTCGCATAGCGCGCGTGCGCTCGTCGAACAAGAACGGAGCAAGAAAAGTGTTCAAGAAGATCCTGATCGCCAACCGGGGCGAAATCGCGTGCCGCGTCATCAAGACGGCACGCAAGCTCGGCATCCGGACCGTGGCTGTGTATTCCGACGCCGACAAGGACGCCCGCCACGTCGAGCTGGCCGACGAGGCGGTGCACATCGGCGCCGCGCCCTCGCGCGAGAGCTACCTGCTGGCCGACCGCATCATCGAGGCGTGCAAGAAGACGGGCGCCGAGGCGGTGCACCCCGGCTACGGCTTTCTCTCCGAGAACGAGGGCTTCGCCAAGCGCGTGGAAGAGGAGGGCATCGTCTTCATCGGCCCCAAGCACTACTCCATCGCCGCGATGGGCGACAAGATCGCCTCGAAGAAGCTGGCGGGCGAGGCCAAGGTCAACACCATCCCCGGCTACAACGACGCCATCGACACGGCCGAGCAGGCGGTGGAGATCGCCAAGGGCATCGGCTACCCGGTGATGATCAAGGCCAGCGCCGGCGGCGGCGGCAAGGGCCTGCGCGTGGCCTTCAACGACAAGGAGGCGCTGGAAGGCTTCACCTCCTGCCGCAACGAGGCGCGCAACTCCTTCGGAGACGACCGCGTGTTCATCGAGAAGTTCGTCGAGGAGCCGCGCCACATCGAGATCCAGGTGCTCGGCGACGCGCACGGCAACGTGATCTACCTGAACGAGCGCGAGTGCTCGATCCAGCGCCGCCACCAGAAGGTGATCGAGGAGGCGCCCTCGCCCTTCATCAGCGAGGCCACCCGCAAGGCGATGGGCGAACAGGCGGTGGCGCTGGCCAAGGCGGTGAAGTACCAGAGCGCCGGCACGGTGGAGTTCGTGGTCGGCAAGGACCAGAGCTTCTACTTCCTGGAGATGAACACCCGCCTGCAGGTGGAGCATCCGGTGACCGAGTGCATCACCGGGCTGGACCTGGTGGAGCTGATGATCCGCGTGGCCGCCGGCGAGAAGCTGCCGCTGGCGCAGAAGGACGTGCAGCGCAACGGCTGGGCGATCGAGTGCCGCATCAACGCGGAGGACCCGTTCCGCAACTTCCTGCCCAGCACGGGCCGGCTGGTGCGGTTCCAGCCGCCGGCCGAGTCGCTGGCTGCCGCCGAGCCGACGGCAGCCGACGACTACGGCGTGCGGGTGGACACCGGCGTGTACGAGGGCGGCGAGATCCCGATGTACTACGACTCGATGATCGCCAAGCTGATCGTGCACGGCCGCGACCGCAACCACGCGATCGCACTGATGCGCGAGGCGCTCAACGGCTTCGTGATCCGCGGCATCCACAGCAACATTCCCTTCCAGGCGGCGCTGCTGGCGCATCCGAAGTTCGTCACGGGCGAGTTCAACACCGGCTTCATCGCCGAGCACTACGCGCACGGCTTCCGCGCCGAGGACGTGCCGCATGCCGACCCGGATTTCCTGGTCGCGCTGGCGGCCTACGTGCACCGCCGCTACCGCGCCCGCGCCTCGGGCATCAGCGGCCAGCTCGAAGGGCATGGCGTGAAGGTGGGCGAGCAGTTCGTGGTCGTCACGCTGGCGGCCGACGGGCAGCACGTGCACACGCCGGTGTCGGTCACCGATTTCCAGGGCAAGACCGGCTCCAGCGCCGTGCAGGTGGGCGCGAACAGCTACCGCATCGACAGCCTGTCGCCCCTGGGCAGCATCCGCGTGGAAGGCCGGGTCAACGGCCAGCCCTTCACCGCCCAGGTGGAGCGCGGCGCCGGCAAGAACCCGCTGGCCCTGCGCGTGCAGCACAACGGCACGCAGATCGAGGCGATGGTGCTCTCGCCGCTGGGCGCGCGGCTGCTGGCGCTGATGCCCTACAAGGCGCCGCCGGACATGAGCAAGTTCCTGCTCTCGCCGATGCCGGGCCTGCTGGTGGACGTGGCCGTCCAGGAAGGCCAGCAGGTGCAGGCCGGCGAGAAGCTGGCCGTCATCGAGGCGATGAAGATGGAGAACGTGCTGTTCGCCGCGCAGGACGGCGTGGTCGGCAAGATCGCCGCTGCCAAGGGCGAATCGCTGGCCGTGGACCAGGTGATCATGGAGTTCGCATGACGGCGGGCGGCATCGACGCAGTGGAAGCGCCCGAGCGGCCCGTCGCGCTGCGCCGGCCGGCGAAGGCGCAGCCGCGGCCCGCTGCGCCGCGCTGGCCCGTGGAGGCGGTGCAGGCGCTGCTGGAGTTGCCCTTCAACGAGCTGCTGTTCCGTGCCCAGGCCGCGCACCGCGAACACTGGCCCGAGGGCGACATCGAGCTGGCGACACTTCTCTCTGTGAAGACCGGCGGCTGCCCCGAGAACTGCGGCTACTGCCCGCAGTCGGCCGAGTTCGACACGGGGGTGAAGGCACAGAAGCTGATGAGCGTGGAGGAGGTGACGCGCGCCGCGCAGGCCGCCAAGGACGCCGGCGCCACCCGCTTCTGCATGGGCGCCGCCTGGCGCGCGCCGAAGGACCGCGACATCGAGAAGGTGGCCGAGCTGGTGCAGGCCGTCAAGGGCCTGGGCCTGCAGTCCTGCGCCACGCTGGGCATGCTGGAGGCGCACCAGGCGCAGGCACTGCGCGACGCCGGCCTGGACTACTACAACCACAACCTCGACACCGCGCCCGAGTACTACGGCGACATCGTCGACACCCGCACGTACCAGGACCGGCTCGACACCCTGACTCACGTGCGCGCGGCCGGCATCAGCGTGTGCTGCGGCGGCATCGTCGGCATGGGCGAGGCGCCGGTGCACCGCGCCGGCCTGCTGGCGCAGCTCGCCAACCTGGAGCCGTACCCGGAGTCGGTGCCCATCAACAGCCTGGTGCGCGTGCCCGGCACGCCGCTGGCCGACAGCGAGCCGATCGATCCGCTGGACTTCGTGCGCGTGATCGCGGTGGCCCGCATCCTGATGCCGAAGGCGCGCGTGCGCCTGTCGGCCGGCCGCCAGCAGCTCGGCGAGGCGGTGCAGGCGCTGTGCTTCCTGGCCGGCGCCAACTCCATCTTCTACGGCGACAAGCTGCTGGTCACCGGCAACCCCGACGTGGAGGCCGACCGGCAACTGCTCGCCAAGCTGGGCCTGCAAGGCCGCGACACCGTTGCATCCGAAGGAGGCTGCGCATGAACACGACGACGACCCGGCCGTTCAAGGTGCTGGGCATCCAGCAGATCGCCATCGGCGGGCCCGACAAGCAGCGCCTGGCCACCCTGTGGGTGGACATGCTGGGCCTGGAGCGCACCGGCACCTTCAAGAGCGAACGCGAGAACGTGGACGAGGACATCTGCGCCATCGGCGAAGGCCCCTTCAAGGTCGAGGTGGACCTGATGCAGCCGATGGACCCGGAGAAGAAGCCGGCCGTGCACGCCACGCCGCTCAACCACGTCGGCCTGTGGATCGACGACCTGCCGAAGGCGGTGGAATGGCTGGCGGCGCAGGGCGTGCGCTTCGCGCCCGGCGGCATCCGCAAGGGCGCGGCGGGCTTCGACATCTGCTTCCTGCACCCCAAGGGCAACGAGGAATTTCCCATCTCGGGCGAGGGCGTGCTGATCGAGATGGTGCAGGCACCGCCGGAGGTCGTCGAAGCCTTCGGCCGGCTCGCCGCTACGCGTTGACGACCTTCTTCACCGGCGGCTTCACGTCGCTCTTGCTCGCCGGCAGCATCGGCTGGTGCTCGCGCGCCGGGTTCAGGATGATCGAGGTCGCCGTCTCGGTGAGCAGGCAGAACTTGGTGACCACCGCGTCCAGGTGCGCCACGTCGATGACGGCGATCTCGATGACCCAGCTGTCCTCGCCGGTCACGTTGTAGGCGTTGATGCACTCGGGCGTCTCGCGTACCAGCTTGACGACGCGGGCGTACTCGGCGCGGCCGACGCGCACGATGGCGCGGATGCCGTAGCCCAGCTTCGCCAGGTCCACCGACGCGCGGTAGCCGGTGATGACGCCGGCCGATTCGAGCTTGCGCACGCGCTCGGTCACGGCGGGCTGGCTCAGGTGCACGCGGCGGCCCAGCTCGGCCATCGAGAGGCGGGCGTCGGCCTGCAGCTCGGCCAGGATGCGGGTGTCGTAGGCGTCGAGTTCGGGATTCAAGGCCGGCTTCTTCCATGTCCGTGGAAATGAAGGCGATCCTAG
>Ga0164243_10004472_pt1 | contig 21882 bp, 14 predicted proteins | sample OricompcompostOP_FD_108781 | JGI IMG/M metagenome (GOLD analysis project Ga0164243, IMG submission 108781) | Organic Plus compost microbial communities from Emeryville, California, USA - Original compost - Organic plus compost (OP) | ecosystem: Engineered > Solid waste > Mixed feedstock >...
CTCAGCGCGATATACATCATCGGCCGGACGACGATCTCGCCATTCACCACAACCGCCCGGTCCTCGATCCGGTGCAGGCCGAGCACGGCGCTTTGGGGCGGATTGATGATCGGTGTCGACATCAGACTGCCGAACACACCGCCATTGGAGATCGTGAACGTGCCGCCGCGCATGTCGTCCATTGTCAGCGTGCCGTCTTTCGCCTTGCGGCCATATTCCGCGATCGATTTCTCGATTTCGGCGAAGCTCTTGCGGTCGCAATCGCGTACCACCGGAACCACGAGGCCGTTCGGCGCGCTCACCGCCACGGAGATGTCGACGAAGTCGTGATAGACGATCTCGTCGCCTTCAATCTGGGCGTTCACGGCGGGGATGTCCTTCAGCGCGAGGACGGAAGCCTTGGCGAAGAAGCTCATGAAGCCAAGCCGAACGCCATGCTTCTTCTCGAACAGGTCCTTGTAGCGATTGCGCGCCTCGATCACGGCCGACATGTCGACATCGTTGAACGTGGTGAGCAGCGCGGCCTCTTCCTGCGCGCTCTTCAACCGCCTGGCGATGGTCTGGCGCAGACGCGTCATCTTGACGCGCTCGGTGCGCCGCTCGCCTACCGTAGCCCCCGGACCGCTCTCGGCGGGAGAAGCCTGCGGAGATGCCTCTGACTGAGCGGGGGAAAGCTGGCCTTCGTCGCGGGCCTTGGCGGCCGCCAGCACGTCTTCCTTGGTCAGACGGCCATCCTTTCCGGTTCCGTGGACAGCCGACGGATCGATGCCGTGTTCCAGAACCGCGCGTCGTACCGCGGGAGAGAGCGTGACGGAGCTTTCGCTTCCTTCCTCCGAGTGCGCGGCCGGAACGGCCTTTCTGGCCGCCTCGGGCTCCTTTTCCACCTTGGCGACGGGGGTCGGCGTGGCAGGCTCCGCGCCTTGCTCGACCAGCGCGATCACGGTTCCCACTTCGACGGTGTCGCCCACCGCGAACTTCTGCTCGCTGACGATGCCGGCGATGGGGGAGGGGACCTCCACTGCGACCTTGTCGGTCTCTAGGCTGGCGATGGGTTCGTCAGCCTTCACGGCCTCGCCCGGCTGCTTGAGCCATTCGCCGATGGTGGCTTCGGTGACCGATTCACCGAGCGTGGGAACTTTGACTTCGGTAGACATGGCCGTTCTTTCCTCCGCCAAATCGGCTGGTGGCGTTCACAATTTCCTGGAGCGTGCTGCCTTGCCGCCGTCGGCAAGGCCCAGCGCGACTGATACGAGCGCATCCTGCTGCACCTTGTGGCGGCCGGCATAGCCGGTAGCAGGCGAAGCTGCGGGCTCCCGGCCGGCATAGCAGGCGCGCATGCCTTCCTTGCCGGCATCCGTCAGAGCCTGTTCGATCTGGCTTTCGACGAAGAACCATGCGCCGTTGTTCTTCGGTTCTTCCTGGCACCAGACCACCTGCTCAAGATTGCTCATGCGTTCCAGGCGCGCGGCGAGCGGCTCACCCGGGAACGGATAAAGCTGCTCCAGGCGGACGATCGACACATCCTCCAGCCCTGCTTCGTTGCGTGCTTCGATGAGGTCGTAGGCGACCTTGCCCGAACACAGCACGAGCCGGCGGATATTCTTGTCGTCGATCTTCTTCGTGTCGGACATGATCCGCATGAAGTGGCTTTCGCCCAGGAACTCCTCGGCATCGGATTTGGCCATCGGATGCCGCAAGAGGGACTTGGGCGTCATGATGATCAACGGTTTGCGGAACGAACGCAGCATCTGCCGGCGCAGAACGTGGAAGTAATTCGCCGGAACCGTTATGTTGCACACCTGAATATTGTCGTTGGCGCAAAGCTGCAGGAACCGCTCGAGCCGGGCGGAGCTGTGCTCGGGTCCCTGCCCTTCATAGCCGTGCGGCAGAAGCAGCACGAGGCCGTTCGCCCGCAGCCACTTGACCTCGCCGGCCGCGATATACTGATCGATGATGATCTGCGCGCCATTGGCGAAGTCGCCGAACTGCGCTTCCCACAATGTCAGCGTCTTGGGGTCGGCCGAGGCGAAACCATATTCGAAGCCGAGGACCCCATATTCTGACAGCGGACTGTCATAGACCTCGAACTTGCCATGCGGCAGCTCGCACAGGGGGATGTATTTGCGCTCGGTCTTCTGGTCGATCCACATCGCGTGGCGCTGGCTGAACGTGCCGCGGCCGGAATCCTGGCCCGACAGGCGTACGCCGTAGCCTTCCATCACCAGGCTGCCGAAGGCGAGCGCCTCCGCCGTGGCCCAGTCAAAGCCGGAGCGGTCGGCGAACATCTTGCGCTTTGCATCGATGACGCGGGTGAGCGTGCGGTGGATGTTGAGATCCTCCGGCACGGTGGTCAGCGTGCGGCCCAGGCTGTCGAACATCTTCGGCTCGATCGCGGTATAGATGTTGCGCCGGGCCGTTTCCGGGTCGGCGGGCTTGTGAAGCCCGCTCCAGCGCCCGCCAAACCAGTCGGCCGCATTGGGCTTGTAACTCTTTCCCGCCTCGAACTCCTCTTCGAGCAGAGCGACGAACTCCGCCGCCATCTCCTCGGGCTCGTTTTCGCTGATCACACCCTCTTCGATAAGGCGAGCGGCGTATTTCTCGCTCACCAGCGGATGCTTGCGGATCTCGTCATACATCAGCGGCTGGGTGAAGCTCGGCTCGTCCCCTTCATTGTGGCCGAAGCGGCGATAGCACCACATGTCGATCACGATGTCGCGCTTGAAGCGCTGACGGTATTCGATCGCCAGCTTGCAGGCAAAGGTGACGGCTTCGGGGTCGTCGCCATTGACGTGCAGGATCGGCGCCTGGACGCCCTTGGCAACGTCGGACGGATAGGGCGAGGAGCGCGCGAATTTCGGGCTCGTAGTAAAGCCGATCTGGTTGTTGATGATGAAATGGATGCAGCCCCCGGTATTGTATCCGCGCACACCGGAAAAGCCGAAGCATTCCCAAACGATGCCCTGACCGGCAAAGGCCGCGTCGCCATGGATCAGCACCGGCAGCACCTGCTCGTGCCGGTCAAGATCCTCGCGGAATGCCTGCTGCGCCCGGACCTTGCCCAGAACGATGGGATCGACCGTCTCCAGATGGCTGGGATTCGGCACCAGCGACATATGCACCTTGATCCCGTCAAACTCGCGATCGGTGCTGGTGCCGAGGTGGTATTTGACGTCGCCCGAGCCGCCGACATCGTCCGGATTCGCGCTGCCGCCGGAGAACTCGTGGAAGATCACGCGATAGGGCTTTGCCATCACATTCGCGAGGACGTTCAGGCGGCCGCGATGTGCCATGCCGTAGACGATCTCGCGCACGCCCAGCGCACCGCCGTACTTGATCACGGCCTCCAGCGCAGGGATCATGGATTCGCCGCCATCCAAGCCGAACCGCTTGGTCCCGACATATTTCTTGGCGAGGAATTTCTCGTATTGCTCGCCGCGGATCACGGCATTCAAAATCGCCTTTTTGCCGGTCTCGGTGAATTCGATTTCCTTATCCGCGCCTTCCATGCGGGCCTGGAGGAAACGGCGTTCCTCAAGGTCGGATATATGCATGTATTCGAGGCCGACATGGCCGCAGTAATTGTGGCGCAGGATCTCGACCACTTCGCGCACGGTCGTCCATTCGAGGCCGAGATTGCCGCCGAGATAGACCGGCCGGTCCAGCGCATCACCGGAGAAACCGTGATATTCCGGCGTCAGATCCGCCGGCACTTCGAGCTTGTTGAGGCCCAGCGGGTCAAGCTCCGCGGCCAGATGCCCGCGAACGCGAAAGGTGCGGATCAGCATCATCGCGCGAATGGAATCGCCCGCCGCCTGCTCGATCGCGCTTTCGTCGATCTTCATGCCGGCGCCTTCAGCCGCCTTACGCACGGCGAGCTTCATCGCCGTGGGATCGAGCGCCTGGGTCAGCTCGTCTTCCGGCGCTGCGCCCAGGATCGGCCATCTGGGATTTTTCCAGCTGGGGCCTGGCTGCGGACCGTCATGCCCGCCATCGGGAAGAAAATCGTGCAATTCGTTACCCATCAAGCAGCCTCGTGGATCGCCCGCCTTTGCAACGGGTGCCTGTCTAAGCCAGTTCCTTCAACAGCGCATCAAGCGTTGTACCGAGTTCGCTTGGCGATGGAGAGACACGAATGCCGGCCGCTTCCATGGCGGCGATCTTGCCCTCAGCGCCGCCCTGGCCACCCGAAACGATTGCCCCGGCATGGCCCATCCGCCGGCCCGGAGGGGCCGTGCGGCCGGCGATGAAGCCCACCACCGGCTTCTTGCGCCCGCGCCTGGCTTCGTCCGCGATGAACTGCGCCGCGTCTTCCTCGGCGCTGCCGCCGATTTCGCCGATCATGATGATCGACTTGGTTTCGTCGTCGGCCAGGAAAAGCTCCAGGACATCGATGAAGTTGGTGCCGTTCACCGGATCGCCGCCGATGCCCACCGCGGTGGTCTGGCCGAGGCCGACCATGGTCGTCTGGTGCACTGCCTCATAGGTCAGTGTCCCCGAACGCGAGACGATCCCGACCGAACCCTTGCGGAAGATATTGGCCGGCATGATTCCGATCTTGCATTCCTCCGGCGTCAGGACGCCGGGGCAGTTCGGGCCGATCAGGCGCGACTTGCTGCCCGAAAGGGCGCGCTTCACCCGCACCATGTCCAGCACCGGGATGCCTTCGGTAATGGCGACGATCAGTTCGACGCCGGCGTCGATCGCTTCCAGGATCGAATCCGCGGCAAAGGGCGGGGGAACATAGACGACGCTGGCAGTCGCGCCGGTGGCGGCCTTCGCTTCGGCCACGGTATCGAACACCGGCAGGCCGAGATGCGTCTGGCCGCCTTTTCCGGGCGTGACGCCGGCGACCATCTGGGTGCCGTAATCGAGCGCCTGCTGAGTATGGAACGTCCCGGTATCACCGGTCATCCCCTGGGTGATGACCTTGGTGTTCTTGTCGACGAGAATGGACATCGTGGCTCCTTCCTGCCCGATGAGTGCAACGATCAGCCGAGGGTGGAATCGATCCCCTTGCAAGCCACCAGCAGTTCCTTGACCGCGTCGATGCTGGCCTGGAGGTTGGTCTTGGCTCCATCGTCCAGTGCAATCTCGACCACTTCCTCGATGCCGCCGGCGCCGATCACGGCAGGCACGCCGACATAGAGGTCGCTCACGCCGTACTGGCCGGTGAGATGCGCAGCGCAGGGGAGGATGCGCTTCTGGTCGCCGAGATAGGCCTCGGCCATGGCGATCGCGCTGGTGGCGGGCGCGTAGTAGGCGGAGCCGGTCTTGAGCAGGCCGACGATCTCGCCGCCGCCCGAGCGGGTGCGCTGGACGATCGCGTCGATCTTCTCCTTGGTGGACTTGCCCATCTTGACCAGATCATCCACCGGAATGCCGGAAACGGTGGTGTAGCTGGTGACCGGAACCATCGTGTCGCCGTGGCCACCCAGTACGAAGGCGTTCACGTCACGCACCGACGTGCCGAATTCCCACGCCAGGAACGTCGCGAAGCGTGCGCTGTCGAGCACGCCCGCCATGCCGACGACCATGTTGTGCGGGAGCCCCGAATATTCGCGCAGCGCCCACACCATGGCGTCGAGCGGGTTGGTGATGCAGATCACGAAGGCATTGGGGGCATGCTCCTTGATGCCCGCGCCGACGGCCTTCATCACGTTGAGGTTGATCCCCAGCAGATCGTCGCGGCTCATACCCGGCTTGCGCGGCACGCCGGCGGTGACGATGACCACATCTGCGCCTGCGATATCCGCGTAATCGTTGGTGCCGGTTATTTTGGCGTCGAAGCCCTCGATCGGTCCGCATTGCGCGAGGTCCAGCGCCTTGCCCTGTGGAATGCCCTCGGCGATGTCGAAAAGGACGATGTCGCCCAGTTCCTTCTTGGCGGCGAGGTGGGCCAGAGTGCCGCCGATCATGCCGGCGCCGATGAGGGCGATCTTCTTGCGGGCCATAATGGGGTGCATTTCCTTCGCTGTCGGGAGCGTAGCCAAAATCGGCGCAACCCCCGCGTCCCGCGAAAGGATTGCGCCTCCAGTCGCCACAGCCCTAGGCCTGCCGAGTCCCTTTTGCAACCGTCAAACCCGGTCTGTACCGCGCTATTTATGCTAACAGTTCGCAATAGCGATAATTGCGCGTTTCGTCATCCGAGGAGGGCGGAAATCGGTCGGTGAGCAAGTGCAGCCGGGCACTCAGCCGACCAGCCGGATCGAGCGATCCTTTTCCCGCTCCTGGCTGAGAAGAGTGGCGGCAAGATAATCGGGCACCGCACGGCTGAAATAATAACCCTGGCCCAGCGTGCATCCGGCATCCCGGACGACTCGGACCTGCTCGATCGTCTCCAGCCCTTCGGCCACGATCTCCATCTCGAGCTGGGCCCCGAGTTCGGCCACTGCGCGAATAATCGCATCGCTCTTGCGTCCGACATTGGGTCCGGAAACGAAGCTGCGATCGACCTTGATCTTCTTGAACGGATATTTGTTGATGTAGCCGAGCGAGGAATAGCCGGTGCCGAAATCGTCGAGCGCGAAGCGAACGCCCTCGGCCGCAAGCTGCTCTATGAAGCGTGTCGTCTGGCGGTTGTCGTCCAGGAACAGGCTCTCGGTCACCTCCAGCTCCAGCCGGGAGGGATCGAGCTTGGCTTCCTTCAGCGCATTGAGGATGCCCAGCGCCGAGCCGGGGGCCTTGATCTGCACCGGGGAAAGATTGACCGCGATCGTCACGTCGCTCGGCCAGCGCGCAGCGGCCTTGGCGGCCTGCGCTGTGATCCAGTTGCCCAGGGTGATGATGACCCCGGTCTCCTCAGCGACAGGGATGAACTCGTCCGGCCGCATCTCGCCCTTTTCCGGATGGAACCAGCGGACCAGTGCTTCGAAGGTGCGGATCCTGCCGGTTTCGAGATCGACGATCGGCTGGAAGAAGATCGACAGCTCGTCTCGCTGCAGGGCGGTGCGCAGCTCCGCTTCGATCTCCTTGCGGCGCATCAGGTTGCGCGTCATGGACGGATCGAAGAAGCTGATCTGGTTCCGCCCGTTGACCTTGGCATGATACAGTGAAAGGTCGGCGCTCTGCATCACCGTGTCGAGATCCAGGCCGTCTTCCGGCAGCAGGGCGACCCCCATGGAGGCGCCGATCTCCAGCAACTCCCCATCGATGCGGACCGGAATGGAAATCGTCTCCTGCAGCCGTGCGGCAAGCTCCTCGCAGGCTTCGCGGGATTCGACTTCGCTGGCGATGATGAATTCGTCACCGCCGAAGCGCGCCACCGTTGCCTCATCTGGGGCGACCTGGCGCAGGCGCCGCGCGACTTCGGAAAGTACCCTGTCGCCGATCGGGTGCCCGAGCGTGTCGTTCACTTCCTTGAACTTGTCGAGGTCCAGCCAGAACAGGGCGAGCATCTGGTCCTTGCCCATCGTCATCAGCTTCTCGACCATCTCGTGGTTGAGCCCGGCGCGGTTGGAAAGGCCGGTGACGACGTCTGTGCGGGCCAGATCGCGCATCTTGTCGGCCATCTTCTGGCTCGTGTCTGCCGCCGCAATGGATTCGCGTAGCACTTCGAAGACGTTGAAGGTGATAGAGACCATCGCCGGCAGCAGCAGCAGCGTGGTGACGGCCATGATCCCGTGAACGACGTCTCCGCTCAATGCGCAGACGATGATCAGCGGCAACAGCGCCAGGAATAGCTGCCCGATCGCGATCACCGGGCTACCGGCATTCCGCGCGGCGATCGCTGCGCCATAGGCGATCGCATAGCTCACCATGATCAGCTGCAGTCCCGGATCGAGCTCGAGGGCGATCGTCGCGGCCGCAATGATGCCGACGAGGAAAGCGTAGCTGAAGGCGCCTACTTCGTACCAGCGCTCCAGCCGTCTCGTGTCGCCAGGGTCGATGGAGGGGCTGAGGCGCGTCGCGGTCGCAACCCGAAAGGCTGCAACGGTCGTGAGCAGGAGAGCGGCGCCGATGAGATAGATATTGCCGGAGTAGATTGCCACGGCGCCTGCCGCGGCGACGCCGCACAGGGCACCGATGGCAAGGCTTGCGGGCTGGGTGTAGAGGGATGTGACGAGTTTGCGGCGGACGCGATCATCCAGCGCGTCTCCCGCCCGAATCCGCGCTAGAATGTCGCGCATCTTGCGAATGCGTCGTCTCCTGTTCGCCACAGCATCAATGGCGATAGCGACAAGAGGTCACCGAGTGGTTAAGAAGGCGGTTAACCAACGGATGTCAGGAATTCACCGACTTCGGCGCGGTTTGCCGCCCAGTCTCATCGCCAGTTGCGCTGCCTTGCGCGCATCCAGCGTTCGGCAGATGCCAAGCCACCAGCGGTACATCTCGTCGTCGCTTTCGAGCCATGCGCGTTCAGCTTGGGCATACGCACGATCGGCCGCGCCGATTCCATAACGCGAGAACTGCTGCAAGGCCGCGTGAAGCACGGCTTCCTCAAGCTCGTCTGCCGCATTGTCGTTTGCCGGCCGGCCGATCGTGATGCGCGATTTTGCCGCGGGGAGGCTGGGGCGCTTGCGGCTGACCGCAGCGGAAAAGTGGATGGTCATCTATGGCGGCCCTTTTTGTTTTTCGGCTCGTATGCGGAGCCCCGCAACCGCTAGAGCAGGATCTCTAAACCTTGGTGTGGGCACATGGTTTAGAAATATCGGCCGAAAGTTAACCTAGACTTTTTGCCAGAGCGGCCGGCCATCTCTGCCCCAGCTTTGTGGCGGTCCCTTGTCGCGCCGGGTGGGGCCCTCTATACCAATCCCACGTCACGGGTTGCCCGGCGGCCGATGGATCGCCGGGCCTAAGAGGGAAGCGGGTGAGGCCGGGCTGCGCCGAATCCCGCGCTGCCCCCGCAACTGTGACCGGGGAGCCGCGCCCACATGCCACTGACTGCCTGAGGGCGGCCGGGAAGGCGGGCACAACGGTGTCGATCCGGGAGCCAGGAGACCTGCCCGAGATGTGTCGTTCGGCCGCGGGCGGGGTGTACCGATGGCAGCGGAAAGGCGCGTCGTCCCGTTGATCCGGCGAGCCTTTCGCCATGAGCGGCAAGTTCGTTCATGGCGGAGGCATCTTGCGCAAGTCACTGACAATCATCTCTGTTCTGCTCATGCTTGCCGGTTCTGACGCTTACGCGGCCGGCGACACGGAGATCACCATCGTTGCCAGCGGCGCTCTCTCTCCGCTGGAGCAAACCGGCCTGCCCGTTGCGGTCATCGGCGCGGAGGAGATCGAGCGCGTCCAGGGCGGCGACATCACGCATGTCCTCCAGCGTCTTCCGGGCGTTTCGCTCTCCCGCAATGGAGGGATGGGAAGCTTCACCGGCATGCGGGTGCGCGGCGCCAATGCCGAGCAATTGCTGGTGCTGGTGGACGGCATCCGTATCGCGGATACGGCCGCACCCACAGGCGGGTTCGATCTTGGCGCACTCCTGCCGGCCGGAGTGCGGAAGGTGGAGCTTCTGCGCGGCGCGAACAGCACGATCTGGGGAAGCGACGCGATGGCAGGGGTGCTCGCGATCGAGACCGGCATGGAAGAGGGCGGCAATGTCTCGGCCGAATATGGCGGGCCGGATACGCGCGAGATCCAGGGCAGCGTAGGCGCTTCCTCCGGCAGGCTCGACCTCGCTCTGGACGCGGCGTTCCTCGAAAGCGAGGGGATATCTTCGGCTGCCTCGGGCTCCGAGCCGGACGGGCTGCGCCAATGGCAGGCAGGCCTGCGGGCGGGATTACGGCTGAAGAGCGGTTGGTCGCTACGCGGCACGCTTCGCCATATCGATGCGCGGGTGGAGCTTGACGGCTTTCCCGCGCCCGTCTTCGTGCTCTCCGACACGGCGGAATATCAGGAGGCCCGCCACACGCTCGGTTCGATGGCAGCCGAATATGGCGGAGAGAGGTTGCGTGTGCGCGCCATCTGGTCGCGTGCCGCCATCGCCCGGGAAAATCATGATCCGGCCGCAGGCGCATCGCCGATCTTCTCTTCCAGAGGGCGGGAGGATCGGGCGCAGCTTCGCGGCAGATGGACGGTTGCAAGCGGTCTTCAGCTCCATTTTGGCGGGGAGCGCGGCTGGAGCCGGATGGAAACGCCGTTCGATGGCGAGAGGCGCAGCTCCACGAGCGCAGCCTACGGTCAGCTCGGCCTCACCCGCCGCACGCTCACCGTCAATGCGGGGCTGCGCTTCGAAGATCACCCGGGCTTCGGCAAGGTCTGGACCTTCGGCGGCGACGGCGCGCTCGATCTGGGCGGCGGCTGGCGCCTGCGCGCCTCCTACGGCGAAGGCTTCAAGGCGCCGAGCCTGTTCCAGCTCCATTCCGACTTCGGGAATCCCGCCCTGCGCGCCGAACGCAGCCGGGGTTTCGACGCCGGGGTCGAGCTGGGGAGCCGCAACGATTTGCGGCACTTTGCGGTCAGCGTGTTCCGGCGTGACAGCACGGACCTGATCGACTTCGTCTCCTGCTTCGGGACGAGCGAGGGCATTTGCGCCCTCCGCCCCGGCGGCGCTTACGAGAATGTCGGCGAGGCGCGGGCCGAAGGCGTTGAGGTGGAGGCGGGGATGCGGCTCACCAACCGGCTGCGCGCGCAGGCGGCGTACAGCTATGTCGCAGCGGAGAACCGCACGACCGGCGCAGCGGGCTTCGGCAAGGATCTTGCGCGCCGGCCGCGCCACGCGCTCAGCGCATCGGCGGATTGGGAGGTGCCGCTGGAGGGGCTGAGCGTGGGCGCTGATCTGCGCGCCGTCTCCGCCAGCTATGACGATGCGGCGAATGACGTTCGGATCGGCGGCCATGCGGTGCTCACCCTGCGCGCCGCGCTTGCGCTAGGCGAGCGTGTCGACCTGTTCGGGCGGGTGGAGAATGTCTGGAACGAAAGCTACCAGACCGCGGCGGGTTACGGCACTTACGGCCGCGGCGCCTATCTCGGGGCGAGGGTGCGGCTTTGAAGGCGTCCGCTCTCCTTGCCGCGGCCTTGTCCGGTAGCCTGCTTGTCGGCTGCGCGGATCGAGCGAGCCTGCCGCAAGAGGTGGTCCATCCTTCGATCGTCTCGCTCAATCCCTGCACCGATGCGATCCTGGCCGAAGTGGCGGAGCCCAGGCAAATCCTCGCCATTTCGTATTACAGCCACGATCCGCGCTCCTCCTCGATGGAACCGGCGGCGGCGCGGCGCTTTCCGGCGACGGGCGGCACGGCTGAGGAAGTCCTGGCGCTGCGGCCCGATATGGTGATCGCCGGCAGCTTCCTCCCGCCCGCGACGGCGCAGGCATTCCGCCGGCTGGGCATTAGGGTAGAGACCTTTCCCATCGCCTCCAGCATAGCCGAGAGCAAGGCGCAGGTCGTGCGGATCGCGGTGCTGGCGGGCGGGGTCGATGAAGGTGCCGCGCTCAACCGGCGGATTGAGGCAGCGCTGGTCGCCGCCGCTCCAGCGCCTGGCGCGAGGCACATCGACGCGCTTGTCTGGCAGCAGGGCGGGATTGTCGCCGGACCCGACAGCCTGATCGCCGATCTCCTCACCCATACCGGCTTTTCCAGCCACGCCGCCGCGCGCGGGTTGGGGCAGGGGGCCTATCTCCCGCTGGAGCAAGTGCTTGCCAACCCGCCCGAGCTGATCCTTGCGGCCGGCGATCAGCGGGCGCTGACGCATCCAGCGCTTTCGGCGCTGGCGACGACGCGGCGCGAAACGCTCGACCCGTCGCTGCTGTTCTGCGGCGGGCCGACCATCATCCGCGCGGCACGGCGCCTCGCGGAGATCCGGCGTGGAGGGGAATCATGACCCGGCCAAGCATCGTTCTCCTCGCCGTGCTGGCGCTTGCCCTGCCGCTCTCGCTGCTTGCCGGGCGGGTGTGGATCGATCCGTGGGAGACGCCGAACGCAGCGATCATCCTGATGGAGCTTCGCCTGCCGCGCGGGCTGCTGGCGCTGCTTATCGGGGCGGGGCTGGGCGCGGCGGGCGCGGCGATGCAGGGCTATCTGCGCAATCCTCTCGCCGATCCGGGACTGTTCGGCATCGCACCGGGTGCCGCGCTGGGCGCGGTGGTCAGCCTGTGGTTCGGCTACGCCGCGTCCGTCTGGCTGCTGCCCACCTTCGCGCTTGCCGGTGCGGCTGCGGCGATGGCGCTGCTCGCGGCGATTGCCGGCCGGACCGGCGGCATTGCCCTGTTCACTTTGGCCGGGATGATGATCGCCAGCCTCGCCGGGGCGCTTACGGCGCTGGCGATCAGCCTGGCGCCCAATGCCTTTGCGATGAGCGAGATCGTCACCTGGCTGATGGGCGCGCTGACCGACCGGAGCTGGGGCGATGTCTGGCTGGCTGCTCCGCTGATCCTCACCGGCACTGTGCTGCTGCGATTGGCCGGTCGCGATCTCGATGCGCTTACGCTGGGCGAGGTGGCGGCGCGTTCGTTGGGAGTGAATCCCGCCGCGCTTCAGGCATTGCTGATCGCGGGTGTGGGGCTGACCGTCGGTGCGAGTGTCGCGGTCGCCGGGGTGATCGGCTTCGTCGGGCTGATTGTGCCGCATCTGGTCCGCCCTTTCACCGACAGGCGACCGAGTTCGCTGATCGTGCCGAGCGCGCTGGCGGGTGCGCTGCTGGTGCTCGTCGCCGATTGCCTCTGCCGCGTCCTGCCGCTGGTGACCGAGCTCAGGCTCGGCATCGCGCTCAGCCTGATCGGCGCGCCGTTCTTTCTTGCGCTGCTGCTGCGGATGCGCAGGGGGCTTGCATGAGGCTGGCCGCGCGCGATCTTTCCGTGGCGCTGGGCGGTATCGACGTGCTGCACGGCATATCCGCGGAGCTCGCCCCGGGCACCATCACCGCCCTTTGCGGGCCCAACGGCGCGGGCAAGTCGACGCTGCTTGCCGCCCTGGCGGGGCTGCTGCCGCCGCGTTCGGGAGCCATTACCCTCGGCGAGGAGCCGCCACCCCATCTCGCCTCGCGCGAGCGGGCGAGGCGGATCGGCTATCTGCCGCAGAATTGCGAAATCGCCTGGGATGTATCGCTCGCCACGCTCGTCGCGCTCGGCCGGCTGCCTCACGGCGACAGCGCCTCGGAGCCTGTGGCTCAAGCGATCGCGAGCTGCGGCCTCGCCGGGCTCACTGCCCGCCCGGTCTCCACCCTTTCGGGCGGGGAGAGGGCGCGGGCGCTGCTTGCGCGCGTAATGGCGGGGGAACCGCGCTGGATCCTGGCGGACGAGCCGCTTGCCGCGCTCGATCTCGCGCATCAGCTCGCCATGCTGGGCTCCCTCCGGCAGGCGGCGCAGGCTGGCGCGGGTGTGGTGCTGGTGCTGCACGATCTCGCGCTGGCGATGAACCATGCAGACCGCGTGCTGGTGCTGGATGGAGGCCGGCTGGTCGCCGACGGCTCGACGGAGGAGGCGCTTGCTTCGGCAATCATCACCCGCGTGTGGGGGGTGGAGGCCGAATGGCTTGGGGAAGCGGGCGCGCGCGCGCTCGCCCCCCGAAGGCCTCATTCGTCGCCCTGAATGGGCTCGCTTTCGTTTAGTCCGCGCTCCGTCAGCATTGCTTCGATGCCCGGGTCGCGCCCGGCAAAGTCGCGGTACATCACGGCATAATCCTTGGTGTGGCCCTGGCCCAGGAAGGTATCGCGCACATGCTCGCCATTGGCGCGGGTGGGGCCGCCATTGTTCACCACCCAGTCCCACGCGTCATGGGCCAGCACTTCGGTCCAGATATAGCTGACATAGCCAGCGGCATATCCGCCTTCCCAGATGTGCCGGAAATAGGGCGTGCGGTAACGCGGCGGGATCAGCTCGGCATTGAGGCCCATGGCGGCGAGCGCCTCGGCCTCGAAGCCTTCGACATTCTCCGGCACTTCGTCAGGCGCCAGCGTGTGCCACCGCATGTCGAGCATCGCTGCTTCCAGCAACTCGCCGAACGCCAGGCCCTGGTTGAACTTGCCGGCCTCCTCGATCTTCGCGATCAGCTCCGCCGGGATCGTCTCGCCCGTCTCGTGATGCTTGGCGTAATTGTTGAGCACATCGGGCACGGTGGCGAAGTTCTCGTTGAACTGGCTCGGGAACTCGACAAAGTCGCGCGCGGTGTTGGTGCCTGAGAGGCTGGGATATTTCTGGTCCGCGAAAATGCCGTGCAGCGCATGGCCGAATTCGTGGAACATGGTGACGACGTCATCGAAGGTCATCAGCGCCGGCTGCCCCGGAGCGGGCGGAGTGACGTTCAGGGTGTTGTAGATTACCGGCTTGTCCCCCAGCAGGTGGGACTGCTCGACGAAATTGCCCATCCAGGCGCCGCCCTGCTTGTTGGGCCGCGCGAAGGGGTCGATGTAGAACAGCCCCAGCTCGCTGCCATCCTTGTCGAACACGGTGTAGACCCGCATGTCCGGATGATAGGTCGGGATGTCGCTGCGCTGCTTGAAAGTGATGCCGTAGAATTTCCCGGCGGCATAGAACACGCCGTCTTCCAGCGTGCGCCATACCTCGAAATACGGTTTGATCGTGGCGTCGTCGATGTCGTAGCGCGCCTTGCGGACCTTCTCCGCATAATAGGTCCAGTCCCACGGCTCGATCGTGATGTTCTGCCCTTCGGAAGCGGCCATCTCCGCCAGCACCTGCGCCTCGCGCGCCTGCGTTGCGGCCACCGCCGGGACGAAGCCCTGCATCAGCTCCACTGCTTCGGCCGGGTCCTTCATCATCCGGTCATACATTGCGAAGGCCGCGAAGCTGGGCTGGCCGAGCAGAGCGGCCTTGCGCGCGCGCAATCCGGCCAGCTCTTCCACGATCGCGGTGGTATCGTATTCGTCCCCGCCGGAGGTGCGGTTGATGCTCGCTTCGAAAAGCTTCTTGCGGCTCTCGCGGTTGGTCAGATTGGCGAGCTGCGGCTGCTGCGTGGTATTGATCAGGCGCAGCGCATATTTGCCGGGGTGGCCCATCTCCTCCGCCAGCTCGGCTGCCGAAGTGATTTCCGCCTCGCTCAACCCGGCAAGCTCTTCCTTCGTGTCGAAGATCGGCGCTTTCGCCGCCGTCGCCTGCGTCAGCGTCTGGGAGAACTTCGTCTCCAACTCCGCGATGCGGGTGTTCATCTCCTTCAGCTCCGCCTTGTCGGCAGCGGAGAGCAAGGCGCCGGCATGTACGAAATCGGCATAGACCGTTTCCAGCAACATCGCGTCTTCGCCCGTCAGGCTCATCGCCGCGCGATTGTCATACAGCGCCTTGACCCGCGCGAAGAGCTTGTCGTTGAGATAGATCGCATCGCTCATCGCCGCGATCTGCGGGGCAATCTCGGCCTGCGCGGCGTCGAGCGTGTCATTGGTATTGGCGGAGACGAGCTGATTGAACGGGTAATAGGCGCGGGTCAGCATCTGGCCGGAGCGTTGCAGCGCGACCAGCGTGTTTTCGAAGGTCGGCGGCTCGGGATCGTTCGCGATCGCTTCGACTTCGGCGAGCTGCACCGCGATGCCCTTCTCGATCGCCGGCTGGTAATCGGTCTCCTTGACGCGGGAGAAATCGGGCGCATGGAAGGGAAGCGAGCTTTCGCTCTCGAAATAGGAGCTTCCCTGCGGTTCCGCGCTGCCTTGAGCCTCTTCATTCATCGTCTGCGCGTTTCCTGTGGTCGAAACGGCCGCGAGCAGGGCGGCGCTAGCGGCGGAGGCGAAAAGGCGGGCTTTCATGGGGTTCTCCTTTGGCATACGGCATCTTCGCGGCTTCGCCGCTGTCTCGATCGGGGCACGATAGCCATTGGCGGACGCCCGTGAATAGAGGCTTATCCGGTAACGATTGATACCGGCCCTGCGATATCGGCCGTCTCCCGCCCCGGTCCAGAGATTTCGCCCCCGCTACTCGGCCGCGATCAATCTGCGGCCGCGGGCGCCTTGTCCACCGCCGTTCCGCAGCGGCTCTTGTCGCCGCCTTCGCAAGCTGCCTTGTCGGCTTCCCATTTGGCCATCGCCTCTTCCTGCTCGCGGGCGATGCGCGCAATCTCCGCTTCCCTTTCCGCCGTCTGCTGTTCGATCGCGGCGAGCGTCTGCTCATATTCGCGCATCGCCTGCTCGTAAGCGGCCTGGCTCTGCGTGAGCTCCTGGAGCTGCGCCTGCGCCTGCCTTGCCTGCTCCGCATTCGCCGCCTGGCGTTCGGCCACTTCGGCGGGGCTGTTGCCTTCGGGCACGGCTTCAGTCGAGGTCCCCGCTGGCGCCGCGGCGGTTTCCTGCGCGGCCAGCGGCGCGGCCAGGCCGAGCAATGCGGCCAGTCCCATTGCGCTTCCGATGCCGGAAAGGGCGCGGCGCTTCATCGGGCTGCGTTGCATCAATCTTCTCCTCTGTCTGGCCCGTCGCCCTCATCGGGCCGACGCGGCGAACGCCTGCGAAACGCGAGGCGGCGCAACTTTATCCCATTGGTGTTTAAGTATTTGCCGCCGTCAAGCGTGGTCGACCTGGAGGAAAAGCACGCCTATGGCCGGGCCTGAGGGGTGTATCGCCGGATCGGGGGGCATTGGCGAAATGGTGCAAGGGATCGTGCGAAAATGGGCCTTGGCGGGCCTGCTGGCGGCTGTTCTGCTCCCGGTAAAGGCCGCGGGGCAGAGCGCGCAGGAGGCTGCCGGCCAGCCTGAAGCGTCAGCCGAAGCGCCTGCGCCGGTGGAAATGACCGCGGCGCAGCTCTTCGCCTTTGCCGATGCCGCGCGCGACCGTAGCGATTACGAACTGGCCGAGGCCGCCTATCTCGCTCTGACGCGGGATCCGAATCTTGAATTGAGGACGGAAGCGCGCTTTCGCCTCGCCCGCCTGTATGCCGATCATATGGACCGGCCGCGCGATGCCGCGGTTCTGCTCCGGCGAATACTGGACGACAAGCCCGATGCCGCCGGGGTGCGGCTGGAACTTGCACGGCTTCAGGCGTTGATGGGCAATCTTTCCGAGGCGCGGCGCGAATTGCGCGCGGCCGAGGCAAGCGGCCTGCCGCCAGAGGTGGAGCAACAAGTGCGCTTCTTCGCCAACGCGCTTTCGGCGATGAAGCGGATGGGCGGCGGGCTGGAGCTTTCGCTTGCGCCCAGCACCAATATCAATCGTGCGACCAGCTCCGACACGCTGGGCACCATCATTGGCGATTTCGACCTCAGCGAGGATGCGCAGGCGCAGTCCGGCATCGGCGCTTCGCTGCGCGGTCAGGCCTATTACCGCCTGCCGCTGGGCGCGCGGACGGACATGCTGCTTCGCGGCTCGGCCGCGGCGGACATCTATCGCCAGTCGGAATTCGACGATATCTCCACCTCGCTCCAGCTAGGGCCGCAATGGCGCTGGGGGAGGGACCGCTTCTCGCTCTCCGCGGCTACGAGCTGGCGCTGGTACGGGCTCGATCCCTACAGCTTCTCCTGGGGCGTGAGCGGAAACTGGCAGCACCCGCTCAGCGGCCGTACCCAGCTCAGGCTGGACGGTACGGCGCTGCGCGAAGACAATCGTCGCAACGATCTGGAGGACGGATCGCGCTATACGCTCGCCGCCGGGCTGGACCATGCCTTCAGCGCGCGTGCGGGGGGCGGAGTGCAGGTCAATGCCTCGCGGGATCTCGCGCGCGATCCCGGCTATTCCACCGCCAGCCTCGGGGCGAATGCCTATCTCTATCGCGAGCTCGGGCGGACGACTGCCGTGGCCAATCTTGGCTACCGCCATCTCGAGGCCGACGCGCGGCTGTTCCTCTATCCTCGCAGACGGGTGGACGATTATGCCAGCGTCAGCGTTTCAGGCACTTTCCGCGCGCTCACCGTTGGCAGCTTCGCCCCGCTCCTTCGCCTGCGATATGAGCGAAACTGGTCGAGCGTGGAGATCTACGCTTTCGACCGCATGACGGCCGAGTTCGGAATCGTGGCGGCGTTCTGATCGATCCGCGAAAGCACATCAGGGGAAATACGGGGTGGGTTGCCATGGGAGGATGGTGCTTTAACCTCCCGCGTGGTGGGACCGGCGCCAGAGCCTTGGTGGCGGGACAAAGGGGGAAATTATGAAACTCGCGCGTTTTTCAACCGGGGCGTCGCTCGCCTCGCTGGCCCTGCTTTTGGCAGCCTGCGGCGGCGGGGGCGGCGGAGTGAACTCGACACCCACTCCCGCGCCCGCTCCCACTCCAGCACCAACACCTGCGCCTGGTCCCAGCCCGACTCCTTCACCGAGCCCAACGCCGGTACCAACACCCACACCGAGCCCCACTCCGACGCCTCCACCGGTGACGATGGAAAGCCCAGTTCAAACGAACACGTCGTTCGAATCCTCCGGCCGACCGCTTATGATCGGTGACCCGGACACACTTCGCGACTGGGGCGGGGGTGTAAAACTCCGATATTTCGTTGATAGCGAGACCATCGAAGTGACCAGCGTTGAGGGGCAAACCTTCACTTTTGAAACGCCGGGAATTGGAAAAGGCTACCCATTCTCGACCACCGCATCTTATGAAATCAAGGACAATCAGGGCGAGGTTACGCAGGAGTTGCGCGTGTGGCACCCCTATGTTGAAGGTGTCTATCTGAGCTATACTCGCCGCGGGGATTTTGTGAACCGAGAAGCCATTAGCGGGCAAGCATTCGCGGAATATTTCGCTTTCGGAATCCCCACACAGGACTTGCCTGAAAGCGGGACCGCCAATTATTTCACCGATGTACAGGGGAGTGTGGAAGCGAGCGGGCGCTACCACAGCCTTTATGAACACACGACCGCTACATTCGGTGTGAACTTCGAAACTGGTTCGATTTCCACGGCACTGCATCTCGTGGGAGAGGTTTCCGCCACTGGTGAAGTGAGCGACTTCGGCGACTTCGCCGGCACGGGGGCGCTGCTCGGCGGCGGGCCCGGTTTCAAGGGGAATTTTGCTGACAATTCAGGCGAATTCAGCGGTGCGTTTTTCGGTCCGGGGGCTGCCGAGTTTGGCTATTACTTTTTATTCGACACCGGCATCTTCGAAGCTGAGGGAGATGTATTCGGGCGCAAGAAGTGAGGGGCACTGCCGCAGTCTGATCGTCCGTTTTCGTGTTTCCACCTCACCAGCGCCTGCCCTTCAGCCGGAAGGCGAGCACGATCAGCACCAGGCCGCTCGCCAGCATATAGGCGCCGACGATCCAGGCGATCGAAAGCAGCGTCGCCTGGGGCGAGGTCACCAGGAACACGAACAGCGCCACCGCCAGCAGGATCGAAAGCCCCCCTGCCACCGCCAGGATCGTTCCATCCTGCGTCGCCTGGCGTAGGCGAATGGCTGCCGAAAACTCGAACACGCCGGTCATGAAGGCCCAGATCGCCACCACGGCCACCAGCAGGAAAGTGTAAGCCGCGGTCGCCACCATCGGCCAGAAGGCGAACAGCACGCCTACCGCGATTCCGGTGATGCCGGCGAGCACCAACGTCCACCATTTGTCCGCGTGGTTCGCCGCGCCGCGCACGCCGGCGATCAGCGTGAGCACGCCGTCGACGAAGCAATAGGCGGCGAACAGCATCGCAAAGGTCAGCAGCGTGAAGCCGGGAAACAGGATCGTCACGATGCCCAGAGCTGTCGCCAGCAATCCGCGGACCAGGAACCATTTCCAATTATGCTGCGGCAGCACAAGAAAGTCGGTGGCGAAATCGGTATGCGCCCAGGACCCGGGACGGGCTCGGTCCATGATCTTCGTTCCTTTTCGGGCGCTTATGCGCTCTATGGCATCCTTCCGCGTCGCAGCATGACGGCTGCATTCGGGCTGACAACACGTAACCCTTTGCAATTCGGCGGTCCGTTCCCCAAATTGGGCGGAAAGGTGGGCGCCGCCGCAAGCGCGCCGCAAGGAGGGAAGCTACCCCCTTGCTCAATCCGAACAGATATGGAACATCGCGCCGCATGTCGCTCACCACCATTTCCGTCAGAGGCGCCCGCGAGCACAATCTCAAGGGCATCGATATCGACCTGCCGCGCGATCGCCTGATCGTGATCACCGGGCTATCGGGCTCGGGCAAGAGCAGCCTGGCCTTCGACACGATCTATGCCGAGGGGCAGCGCCGCTATGTCGAGAGCCTCTCGGCCTATGCGCGCCAGTTCCTCGAGATGATGCAGAAGCCCGATGTCGAGCACATTGACGGGCTCTCCCCCGCGATCAGCATCGAGCAGAAGACGACCAGCCGCAATCCGCGCTCGACCGTAGCCACCGTCACCGAGATCTACGATTACATGCGCCTGCTCTGGGCGCGGATCGGCGTGCCTTATTCGCCGGCGACCGGCCTGCCGATCGAGGCGCAGACGGTCAGCAACATGGTCGACCGGGTGATGGCGCTGCCCGAAGGGACGCGGCTTTACCTCCTCGCGCCGGTGGTGCGCGGCCGCAAGGGGGAGTACCGCAAGGAGCTTGCCGAGTGGCAGAAGGCCGGCTTCACCCGCGTGCGGATCGACGGCGAGATCTACGAGATCGGCGAAGCTCCGGCGCTCGACAAGAAATACAAGCACGACATCGAAGTGGTGGTGGACCGCCTCGCCGTGCGCGAAGGGATCGAGACGCGGCTGGCCGACAGCTTCGAAACCGCGCTCAAGCTGGCCGAGGGGCTGGCCTATGTCGATCTCGCGGACACCACGGTGGCGGAGGTATCCCCCTCCCGCTTGCGGGAGGGGCCAGGGGTGGGCCATTCCGACCCCGCGCACATGCCCACGCCCGAACCCTCCCGCGAGCGGGAGGGGGGCATGAAGAATGTCGGCATCCCCGCCAACCGCATCGTCTTCTCGGAGAAGTTCGCCTGCCCGGTCAGCGGCTTCACCATCGAGGAGATCGAGCCGCGCCTGTTCAGCTTCAACGCGCCGCAGGGCGCCTGCCCCGCCTGCGACGGGCTTGGCGAGAAGCTGCTGTTCGATCCGCAGCTCGTCGTCCCCAACGAGGCGCTGAGCCTCAAGAAGGGTGCGATCGTCCCCTGGGCCAAGTCCAACCCGCCTTCGCCCTATTACATGCAGGTGCTCGCCAGCCTCGCGCGCGCCTACGATTTCGACCTTGAGACGCCGTGGAACGAGCTGGAGCCGGACCAGCGGCACATCATCCTCCACGGCACCGGCGGCCTGCCGGTGGCGCTCACCTTCAAGGACGGGCGCAAGGAATACACCGTCCACAAGGCGTTCGAGGGGGTGATCGGCAATCTCAACCGCCGCATGCTGCAGACCGACAGCGCCTGGATGCGCGAGGAGCTCTCCCGCTTCCAGACGGCGCAGCCCTGCGAGACCTGCGGCGGCAAGCGGCTCAACGAGAAGGCGCTGAGCGTCAAGATCCCCAGCCCCGACGGGCCGACCGACATCGCCAGCCCAACGCGGATGAGCGTCGCCGATGCCAAGGCCTGGTTCCTCGCGCTCGAAGGCCAGCTGAGCGAGACGCAGGCGCAGATCGCCCGCGCGATCCTGAAAGAGATCAACGAGCGGCTCGGCTTCCTCGACAATGTCGGGCTCGACTACCTCAATCTCGACCGGACCAGCGGCACCCTCTCGGGCGGGGAGAGCCAGCGCATCCGCCTCGCCAGCCAGATCGGCAGCGGCCTTTCCGGCGTGCTCTACGTGCTGGACGAGCCCAGCATCGGCCTCCACCAGCGCGATAATGACCGGCTGCTGGAAACGCTCAAGCGGCTGCGCGATCTCGGCAATACCGTGATCGTGGTCGAGCATGACGAGGATGCGATCCGCGCCGCGGATCACGTAGTCGATCTCGGCCCGGGTGCGGGCGTCCATGGCGGGCAGGTGGTGGCGCAGGGCACGCTGGAGGAGATCCTCCGCTCCCAGGCCTCGCTCACCGCCGCCTATCTCAATGGCACGCGCGAGATCGAGGTGCCGGCCAGGCGCCGCAAGGGCAACGGGCACAAGCTCATCGTCCATGGCGCACGGGCGAACAATCTCAAGAACGTCACCGCCGCCATCCCGCTCGGCACCTTCACCTGCATCACCGGCGTCTCCGGCTCGGGCAA
>Ga0164243_10004474_pt1 | contig 21878 bp, 18 predicted proteins | sample OricompcompostOP_FD_108781 | JGI IMG/M metagenome (GOLD analysis project Ga0164243, IMG submission 108781) | Organic Plus compost microbial communities from Emeryville, California, USA - Original compost - Organic plus compost (OP) | ecosystem: Engineered > Solid waste > Mixed feedstock >...
CTACGGCTGGGCTTCAGCTCGTCGGACCTTCGACGCCATGCGGTGGGCGCCTTCGCGCTCCCCCTGTTCGAACATCTCGATCGCGGGCGGTTCGAGGTCTTCGTCTACTCCGTCTTCCCGGGCGACGCCGACCCGGTGCAGCAGGCGATCGCGGCCAAGGCGACCGCCTACCGCCATGCGCCGCGGCTCGACGCCGTCGCGTTGGCCGAGCGGATCGCGGCGGACAGGCTGGACGTGCTGCTGGAGATCGGCGGCCCGACCGGCTCGAACAGGCCCGAGGCGATGGCGCGGCGCCTGGCGGACGTACAGGCGAGCTGGCTCGGATACCCCCATTCGCTTGGGCTCTCGACCATCGACTACATCCTGGTCGACCGCTTCCTGGCTCCGCCCGACCCCGACATGCTGGTCGAGAAGCCTCTTCCGATGCCGCGCAGCTGGATCGCGCTGGGCGACTACTTCCATGACCAGCCCGGGCCCGCGGCCAAGCCGCCGGTGGAGCACAACGGCTATGTCACCTTCGGGACCGCCAACTCCTCCTACAAATATTCGCCGATCGCCCTCGACGCCTGGGCGCGGGTTCTGGCCGCGATCCCGGATTCGCGCTTCCTGGTTGTGCGGCCGGAAGCGGAGGCGCCTCTTTTCCGCGACCGGATGATCCACGCCTTCGCCGCGCATGGAGTCGCCGCCGAGCGGGTGCGGTTCGCGCCGGTGCGGGGCGGCCATCTGCCCTTCTACGACCAGATCGACATCTCGCTCGACACCCTGCCGCTCACGGGCGGGACCACCACTTGCGAGAGCCTCTGGATGGGAACGCCCGTCGTCAGCCTGGTGGGCGAAGCCCTGTACGAGCGGCTGAGCTACGCCATCCTCGCCCATTGCGGATTGGCCGACCTGACCGCCGACAGCGTCGAGGGCTACGTCGCCGCGGCCGCGGCGCTTGCAGCCGACCGCAGCCGTCTGCGGGACCTACGCCGGGGCTTGCGGGCCAGGTTGCGGGCGAGCCCCCTGGGCGACGCCGCGGGTGTCGCCCGGGACTTCTACGACCTGACGGCCTCGACCGTGGCCTGAAACCCCACGCGCCGTGCGGGCGCTGCGATGAGGGGCGCGCCGGGGGGAAGGGTGCGCGGCTTCGCCGTCCCGGCGCGCTGTAATTATCTCGGTTAGAGGTCCGGATCGTCCGGTCAGGGCTGACCGGCGGGCGCCGCGGGCGCGGCGGGTTGTTGCTGCTGCATGAACTGTTGCAGCTGCTGCAGGATGTTCGGGTCGTTGCGCGCCGTTTCCGCGATCGTATTGTACTCTTGGGCGCTGAGGCCGGACTGTTCGACCTTCTGCACCTGTTCCTGCGGGCTCAGGTTCGGCTGCTGCTGAAGGGTGGCCGTGGCCTTTGCGAAAGCCCGCAGCTTCTCCTCGGTGATTGCGGACGAACTCGGGGTCTCCGGCGCGGGACTCTGCGCCGGAGGCGCTGCGGACGGCGGCGAAGCCGAGGGGGCGCTGTCGCCGCCGGGCGCCTGGGCGAACGCTGCGGAGCCCATGACCACAGCGGAAGCAGCCGCAAGCGCGAGGGTTTTCCTAATCATCGGCATCTCCAACTAGGATTCAGCCCCCGCCTCGAACAGTGTAGGCAGAGATTCCTCCGCGCATCAACCCCGAAAAAGCAGGACTCCATTGAAGTAATTTCCGCGATATACTATTTATATTTGGCGGCAGATGACCTTTATGCGTAAGAATTGGGGCAGAAGTCGGCGGGCATTCTGCACCTAAGCTTGGCCGTGTCGCTTGAATCCGTGCAATTTAGCCACGCGCTGGAGTCATGACCGCCCCGGCCGCCTCGCTGCGCCGGAAGCATTCGGGCGCTTGTCCGGCGCCCAGTTCTGCGGATCGCCAAGCCGAATTGTTGATCCGGCGCCGCGGGCGTGCGGCCGGCCCAGAGCGCGATGGGGCCAGATGGAAGCGTCTGGCCGCTGAATCATGCTATAGATTCAACGATCTAGAGCACGTCCGAGCGGCGAGCCGAAGGCCGGCGAAGCCAAACCGCTTACGCTTTCGCCTGACGCGCTCTAGCGGAAGATGTCGGCGATCGGGTCCTGCTTGACCGGCTTGAACACCAGCCCGCCCGCTTCACCCGGATAGGCGACGCAGTCGCCGGGGGTGTCGCGGTTGATGACGCTGGTTCCCTGCGAAATCACCGTGCCCGAGCCCACCGTGCATCGGCCGACGACCGCGGTGTTGGGATACAGCACCACCCGCTCGCCCAGGACCGGGGCCACGCCATGGTTCTTGCCCACGGTGGAGTTCTGGTAGAGCACCAGCTTCTCGCCGTAGGTCGCCTTGGCGAGCACGATGCCGACCGAATGGCCGATGAAGAAAACCTTCGGCATCTCGATCTCGTAGAACAGGTCGATGCCGTTGAGCGCCTTGTTCAGCAGGAACAGCCGTGTGCAGGCCTTGGCGTCGCCCGTCGCCTTCCAGATCGAATTGGCCAGGTAGTACAGGTAGATGCAGTACTGGCTGGAGTGCAGGTAGTTGAACTCGCCCGCCCGCCACCAGCGCACCTGGTCGATGCAACGGCCGACCCGCGCCAGCGCCTCGTCGATGTGGGCGCCGATATGGCTGCGCAACGGCTCGTCCCGGCGGTCCGGGATCAGATTGGCGACCTGGGCGCAGGTGTAGTCGATCAGCCCCTGGCGCGTCTGGTCAACGAGCAGCACGGAAATCCTCCCCCTTCAGCGCCGCTGCGACGACGTCCCGCACGAGCGCCGGCTTCACCCCGAGCGAGGCGATGCGAGCCACGTCGCAGCGCGGGGCCGCCTGGCGCGGCGTCTCGCGGGCCAGGCGCACATGCCAGCCCGCGGCCTCGAACACCTCGGCCATTTCGCCGTTGGAGACGTTCTCGCCGCTCGCCACGTTGAAGATCCCCGCGGCTCCGGAGTCCAGGATCGCCCGCAGCGCCGCGACCGTGTCGTCCAGGTGGATGTAGTCGCGGACGTATCCCGTGGCCGAATCGAACGACAGCTCGCGGCTGGACCTCGCCTTCTGCATCCATTCCGACAGGAACCCGGGCGAGCCGTCGGTCCAGTCCCAGACGCAGGCGAGGCGCGCCACCGAGGCGCGGCCGCCCGATTGCGTCAGGCACAGGTTCTCGCCCAGCGCCTTGGAGAGGTCGTAGAGATGCCGCGGCTCGGCGGGCCGCAGGCTGAGCGGCTCGTCCTCCCGTCCCGCCTCGGGGCCGGCCCAGTCGTAGAGACGCGTCGAGGACAGGTAGACCAGACGCTCGAAGCGGCCCTTCTGCAGCAGCCGCGCGATCAGGCTCACATGGGCTTCGACGGTATCGAAGGGCCGCGCCAGATAGTCGGCCGTCAGGCCGGCGCAGTAGAAGACGAGCCCGAGGTCGTCGGTGAACAGCCGGGGCTCGTCGCGCGGCGGCGCCCAGACCTCGCGGCCTTCCGCCATCAGGGTGGTCGTCAGGCGCGCCCCGACGAAGCCCGAGGCCCCGATGACGGTGTAGCGCGCCATGCCGGGCTCCTCAGAGCCCGCCGACGGGATGGTGCAGCGCCGGGTCCTTGTGGCGCAGCAGCTTGGGCGAGACGTTCTCGACGATGCGGTAGAGGGGGCCGGAGACCACGCCCTCGTCCTTCACCGCCACCATGTTGAAGCCGTGGGGCGGGCCTTCCAGGTAGATCGAGCCCAGCGGGATCAGCTCGATCGGCTTGCCCGACAGGTCGTAGTTGGAATTGAAGTCGCGCAGCGCGAAGACCTTGTAGCCGCGGTCCGTCAGGAAGCGGACGATGGCGGTGTTCTCCAGCCCGCCGGTCCAGTCGACGTAGTGGCGGTGCACCTCGAACAGGATGTTCGGGGCCTCGCCGGCCGGCCGGTCCAGGAACGCCTCCGCGCCCTGCAGGGCCGCGAACTCGGCGCCCTCGATGTCGATCACGATCAGGTCGAGCCGGTCGACGCCCGCGGCCTTCAGATAGTCGGACATGGTCACGGTGCGGAAGGCGTCGTCTCCGGCGGCCTCCGCCACCTCGGCCGCCGCGAAGCTGTCGTAGCCGACCAGCTTGAGGGTGGTGGAGGAGTCGTTCCACAGGCCCTCCGGCCGCGGAACGATGTTGGTCAGACCGTTCAGCTCCGCGTTGCGGGTCAGCATGCGGCGCTGCTCGCTGTTGGGCTCGAAGGCGTGCACCTGGCCGCCGTTCTTGGCGACTTCGCGGGCGATCAGGATGGCGTGGTCGCCGAAGTAGGCGCCGCCGATCACCACCTGCTTCGCGCGCTTGGCCAAGTCGACCAGGATGCGCGAGGTCTGAGGCTCCCAGGCGTGGTCGGGCGTCTCCGGCTCCGACATGACGAAGTCGCGGGCGATCTTGGAGCGGTAGAGGAACTCCAGCACGACCCCGTTCGACAGGGTCTTCCGCACCACCTCGTCCTCGCCGTAGAGGGCGTCGACCAGCGGGCCGGTCACGTCCTCGCGGATGTCGATCCCCGGCGTGGCGATGTCCTTCTCGAACGCCAGCAGGCGCCGCACGAAGGCGGTGCGCCAGGCGTCCCGGTCGGCGATCATCTTCAGGGCGGAGGCGAGTTTCGGGTCGGACATCGGGACGCTTTCGTTGAGGCGCGGTGTTTTAAGCCGGAGTCGGGACAGGAGTCGAAGGGCCGAAGGAAGCGGATCTGCTCAGCCCCCGTAGTCGGGATAGGCGGCGTCGCGTTCGGAGATCACGGCAGGCGGCCCAGGCCAGGCGATCCCGAAGGCCGGGTCGTCCCACCGAACCCCGCGGTCGTGGCCCGGAACATAGGCCGGCGCGATCTGGTAGAGGACGTCGGTGTCGTCCTCCAGGGTGATGAAGCCGTGGGCCACGCCCTCGGGAATCAGCACGGCCCGAGCGCTTTCGGGGTCCAGTTCGACGGCGGTCCAGCGGCGATGGGTGGGGCTTTCCGGACGCAGGTCCACCACCACGTCGAAGGCGCGGCCGCGGGTCGCGCGCACCAGCTTGGTCTCGGCGTAGGGCGCCGCCTGGTAGTGCATGCCGCGCAGCGTGCCGGCCTTGAGATTCTGGGAGAGGCTGGTCTGGGCCGGGACGAAGGGCCAGCCCGCGGCGGCGAAATCCTCGGGACAGTGCAGGCGGCCGAATCCCCCGCGAGCGTCGCGCCGGAACTCGGGCTCGACCACCACCACGCCGGGGATCTCGGTCTCGCGGAAGATCATCCGTGGATTTCCACGTCCGGAGCCGCGGTGACGAACCGTCCGCCCCAGTCGCGGATGAAGGCGAGCTGGGCCATGATCTCGTCCTTGAGGTTCCAGGGCAGGATCAGCACGTCGTCGGGCCGGACGTCGCCGATCGCCTCCGGCGCCAGGATCGGGATGTGGCTGCCGGGCAGGCGCTTGCCCTGCTTGTGCGGATTGCGGTCGAACACCGCCACGACGTCGTCCGGGCCGGCGCCGGCGTAGTTCAGGAAGGTGTTGCCCTTGGCCGCCGCGCCGTAGGCGGCGATCTTCCGCCCCGCCGCCTTCGCCTCGGCGAGATACTTCAGGAAGCCCTCGCGCACCTCGGCGACCCGGGCGGCGAAACCCTCGTAGCCTTCGATCCGGTCGAGCTTGGCCGCATGCTCGGCGGCCCGCACGGCCTTCAGCGCCCCGGTCTCCGCGAACGGCGCGTCCACATGGCAGCAGTAGAGCCGGAGCGACCCGCCGTGGGTCCACAGCTCCTCCACGTCGTAGGCGCGCAGGCCGCTGGCCGCCAGCACCCGATCCACCGCCACCAGCGACAGGTAGGAGAAGTGCTCGTGATAGATGGTGTCGAACTGCACCTTCTCGATCAGCCGCAGCAGGTGCGGGAATTCGAAGGTCAGGGTCCCCTCGGGCTTCAGCACGTGCCGGAAGCCGGCGGCGAAATCGCCGATGTCCGGCACGTGGGCGAGCACGTTGGCGCCGTGCATCAGGTCGGCCTTCACGCCCCGGGCGGCCAGCGCCTTGCCCGTCGCCTCGTTGAAGAAGACGACCTCGGTCGGCACGCCCTTGGACCGGGCGACCTCGGCCGTATTGGCGGTGGGCTCGATCCCCAGCACCGGCACGCCGGCCCGCACGAAGTACTGCAGGAGGTATCCGTCGTTGGACGCGACCTCGACCACCAGCGACTGCGGCGTGAGACCGAAGCGCTTCACCGCCGTCTCGGCGTAGGCGCGGCAGTGCTCGAGCCAGCTCGTCGAATACGAGGAGAAGTAGGCGTAGTCGGCGTCGAAGATGGCGTCGGCCGGCACGGCGTCGTCGGCCTGGACCAGGAAGCAGCGATCGCAGACCCGCGCATGCAGGGGATAGGTCCGCTCGGTCCCGGCCTGGAACTGCGCCTCGGTCAGGTAGGCGTTGGACAGCGGCTGCAGCCCCAGGTCCACGAAGCTGTGGGTCAGGGGCGCGCGGCAGAATCGGCAGGCGGGGACGTCGGTCATCACGTTTCTTTACGGCAACCGCTCGTAGGCGGCGATCTGGTCTTCGGTCGTCCGGCGCAGGTCCGCACCCGCGGCCTCGGCTCTGTGCCACTCCATGGTCCAGGCTACGGCGGCGGGGCCGTCCAGCCGGCTGACGAAGCCCAGGCGCTCGCGCGCGAGGCTGGTGTCGATGGCCAGGAGCTTGGCTTCGATCGAGTTCGGGTCGGCTTCGCGCCGCCAGGGCTGGCCCCCCAGCGCCTGCAGCGCGGCGGTGGCGAGCTCGCCCACCGTAATGACGTCGCCGCCGGGCTCCGGCCCGAAATTCATCGCGCGAGGCGTGGCGGAATCGGTCGCCAGAGCCTCGAGATAGACGAAGTAGCCGGCCACGCAGTCGAGCACGTGCTGCCAAGGCCGGGTGGATTCCGGGTGGCGCAGGACCAGCTGTCGGCCGCTGCGCACGGCGCGCACCACATCGGCCACAAGGCGGTCGCGGGAATAGTCGCCGCCGCCGATCACGTTGCCGCCCCGGCCGGTCGCGACCGGGACGCCCAGCTTGTCGAAATAGCTGCGGGCGAAGCTGGCCACCGCGATCTCGCAGGCCGCCTTCGAGCCGGAGTAGGGGTCCTTGCCGCCGAGCGGGTCGGCTTCGACGAAGGCGCGGCCGGTCTCGGCGTTGGCGTAGACCTTGTCGGTGGTGATCGCCAGCACCGCCCGCAGCGCGGGCTGGGCGCGCAGGGCCTGCAACAGGTGCGCCGTGCCCATGACGTTGGTGGCGAAGGCGCCCACCGGGTCCTCGATGGCGGCGCGCACGATCGGCTGGGCGGCCATGTGCAGCACGAGGTCGAAGGCCTTGGCTCCCACCAGGGCCTCCACCCCCGCCTGGTCGCGAAGGTCGACGAAATGGGAGTCCGCCGCCTCGGCCACGCGGGCGAGCTCGAACAGGGCGGGGTCCTGGTCCGGCGGCAGGGCGAGGCCGGTGACCTCGGCCCCCATGCGCGAGAGCCACAGCGCAGCCCACGAGCCCTTGAACCCGGTGTGCCCGGTCAGGAGCACCCGCTTGCCGGCCCAGAAGCCGGGGTCCGGCCGCCGCCGCCGGGACGGGGCGCTCACGCCCACAGGCGCCATGGCGCCTTGCCGCTGGCCCACAGGGCCTCGAGGTGATTCTTGTCCCGCAGCGTGTCCATCGCGGCCCAGAAGCCGGTGTGGCGGAAGGCCATCAGCTGGCCGTCGCGGGCCAGCCCCTCGAGCGGTTCGGCCTCGAAGGGCATCGGATCGCCCTCGATCCGGTCGATCACCCGCGGGTTCAGCACGAAGAAGCCGCCGTTGATCAGGCCGTTGTCGCCGGGCGGCTTCTCGATGAAGCGCTTCACCTCGCCGTCCACGATCTCCAGCGCGCCGTAGCGGCCGGGCGGGATCACCGCCGTGACGGTCGCGTCGCGCCCATGGCTGCGATGGAAGGCGGCCAGCGCCGCCAGGTCCACGTCCGCCACCCCGTCGCCGTAGGTGAAGAAGAAGGGTTCGCCGGGATCGAGGTACTTGGCCACGCGTTTCAGTCGGCCGCCTGTCATCGTCTCGGGACCGGTCTCGACCAAAGTCACTCGCCAAGGCTCGTGGTTGGTCTGATGGTATTCTATCGCGCCCTTGCTCAGATCGACCGTGATGTCGGCGTTATGGAGTACATAGTTGGCGAAGTACTCCTTGATCATGTAGCCCTTGTAGCCAAGGCACACGATGAAATCATTCATCCCGTAGTGGGAGAACGTCTTCATGATGTGCCACAGGATGGGCCGGCCGCCGATCTCGATCATCGGCTTGGGGCGCAGATGACTTTCTTCCGAGATGCGGGTGCCGAGTCCGCCGGCGAGAATGACCGTCTTCATGTTTATCCTGCGGAGCGCTGCGGGAGCGTCAAAACCTTGCGGCCCGCCCTTGTAAAGCTCTTTTCGCGCCGCGCCTGCGCCACCGCCGGGCCGCCGCTGCGACAAATGGCGGAGCGCCACGCCCCCCGCCGCCACATTTCGCCGAAATTAACCGCTAGTAACCACATCCGACGCGATATTGACTTTGAACGGCAGGGCGCTCACGTCGCGGGCCGCGGGATCGATCCCGACCGGCCGCGGCTTGGCGGATCGGCTCCGACAAACGCCGCTTGTCCGCGGCAGCATGGCGAACACTCATGGCGGCGATGAACCCTGCGTCCCCCCTGGCCAAGGCCCTGCGCCTCGGCGCGAGCTCCTACGCGTTCGCGGGGCTCTTCAGCCTGGTGACGAACATCCTGTACCTGGCCCTGCCGCTCTATACGATGCAGGTCTACGACCGGGTGCTCACCAGCCATAGCCAGGCCACGCTGCTGGTGCTGACCGTCGGGGCCATCGGAGCCTTCATCGTCTCGGGCGTGATCGACCACTTCAGGGCCCGGGTGCTGATCAACTACGGCGTCGTCTTCGACGAACGGGTCGCCGGCCCGGTGTTCGCCACCCTGTTCGACGCGGTGGTGCGCCGCGACGTGCCCGCACGGTCGCAGTCGCTGCGGGACCTCGACACCCTGCGCCAGACGATCACCGGCGGGGCGGTCGGGGTGCTCTTCGACCTGCCGTGGATCCCGGTCTTCCTGGTCGTCCTGTTCATGATCGACCCGATCATCGCGGTCGTCACCCTGATCGGCGGCGCGATCCTGTTCGGCCTGGCGCTGCTCCAGGACCGCGGCTCGCGCCCGGCCCTGAAGGAGGCCAACGACGCCGCCCTGCAGAGCTACGGCTTCACCGACGCGGCGCTGCGCAACGGCGAGGTGGTGCGGGCCCTGGGCATGCTGCCGAGCCTCGGCGAGCAGTGGACCCGCTACCGCTACACCACCATGGAGCGCGGCGCCCGCGCCAGCGACCTGGCCAGCATCTACGGCGGCGCCATCCGCATGATGCGGATGGCCTTGCAGATCATCATCGTGGGCCTGGGCGCCTGGCTGGTGATCGAAGGCAAGGTCGGCCCCGGCGTGCTGTTCGCCAACATGATCCTGGGCGCGCGCGCGCTGGCCCCGATCGAGCGCGCCGTGGGCGCCTGGGGCGGCATCGTCGCGGGCCAGCAGGCCTACGAGCGGCTGTCCAAGCTCCTTACCCTGTACGAGGCGCCGCAGCCGGTCACCCAGCTTCCCCGCCCCGACGGGCGGCTGAGCGTGGAAGGCGTCAGCTTCGCCCCCCGCGGCGCGGCCGCGCCGCTGCTCAACGGCGTCAGCTTCCAGCTCGGCGCCGGCGAGACCCTGGGCGTGGTCGGCCCCTCGGGCGCCGGCAAGTCGACCCTGACCCGCCTGCTGGTCGGGGTGTGGAAGCCCAACGCGGGCGTGGTCCGCCTCGAAGGCGCCGACGTGTTCCAGTGGGAGCGCGAGTCCTTCGGCCGCTATGTCGGCTACCTGCCCCAGGACATCGAGCTCTTCTCCGGGACGGTGCGCGAGAACATCGCCCGCTTCCGCCCCGACGCCGCCGACGAGGACGTGGTCAAGGCAGCCAAGCTGGCCGGGGCGCACGAGCTGATCCTTCGTCTGCCGCAGGGTTACGACACCCAGCTCGGCGAGCAGGCGTCGGTGCTCTCGGTCGGCCAGCGCCAGCGCGTCGGCCTGGCCCGCGCCCTGTTCGGCGACCCGGCCTTCATCGTGCTGGACGAGCCGAACGCCGCGCTCGACGCCGAGGGCGAGGCCGCCCTGCTCAACACGCTCGAGCTGCTGAAAGCCGCCCGCACGACGGTGGTCATCATCTCGCACAAGCCCAACGTGTTCCGGACCGCGGACAAGATGCTGGTGCTGCGCAACGGCCGCGTCGAGATGTTCGGCCCGCGCGACCAGGTCATGTCCCGGATCGTCCAACCCGCCCCGACGGCGATTCCCCAAGCGCCCCAAGCGGAGGCCGCCCGATGAGCGAAACCTCGCCCGACATCTCCCGCGGACCCAGGCTGGTGCAGGCTCGGCCGCTGGCCGGCGCTCCTGACGAGCCGGTCTCGGTCGATCAGAAGAAGCGCATGCGCTCGCCCATCGTGGCGGGCGGGATCACCGTACTGGTGTTCTTCATCGGCTTCCTGATCTGGGCCGGCTTCTCGAGCGTCGCGGGCGGCGTGCCCGCGCCCGGCGTGGTCACGGTGGAGAACAACCGCAAGTCCGTCCAGCACCTGGACGGCGGCGTGATCCGCGAAATCCACGTGCGCGAAGGCGACCGGGTGAAAGCCGGCCAGGTGCTGTTCGTCTTGGACGACAGCCAGGCCCGGGCCCAGGTCGATGTGCTGGCCAACCAGTACGACAGCCTGCTGGCCCAAAGGGCGCGGCTGGAGGCCGAACTGGCGGACCGCTCGGCCATCACCTTCCCGCCCGAGCTGACCTCGCGCGCGGGCGATCCGCGGGTGGCGGGACTGATGCGCGACCAGGAGACCCTGTTCCGCGCCAGCCGCGGCGTCTACCTCGCCCAGTCGGGCGTGCTGGGGCAGCGGGTGCAGCAGCTGGAAAGCCGCCGCCAGGGCCTGGAGGCCCAGGTCGCCTCCCTCGACGAACAGAACCGGCTGGTCCAGGACGAGCTGGGCGGCGTCAGCTCGCTCTACGAGCGGGGCTTCGCGCCCAAGAGCCGGGTGCTGGCGCTGCAGCGCAGCCAAGCCGGTCTGACCGGCGACCGCGGCGCGCGCCAGGCCGACATCGCCGGCGTGCACGAGGCGGTCGGCGAGACCCGCATCCAACTCGCCCAGCTGAAGGAGCAGCGCGCGACCCAGGCCGCCGACACCCTGCGCCAGGTGCAGGTGCAGATGGCCGACGTCCTACCCCGGCTGACCGCCGCCCGCGCCGTGCTCGACCGCACCATCGTGCGCTCGCCGGCCGACGGCTACGTGCTCGCCATGACCCAGTTCACCATCGGCGGCGTCGCGCGTCCGGGCGAGCGGCTGCTCGACGTGGTGCCCGAGGGCGCTCCCCTGGTGGTCAAGGTCAACGTCCGTCCCGAGGATATCGACGACGTGAAGGTCGGCATGAACGCCGAGGTGCGGCTGACCGCCTACCACTCGCGCACCATTCCCCCGGTCAAGGCCAAGGTGCTGACGGTGGCGGCCGACCGGATCACCAACGAGCGGGGCGAATCCTTCTTCACCGCCGAACTGGCGGTCGATCCGCAGGAGCTGAAGAAGCTGCCGCAGGTGAAGCTGTCGCCCGGCATGCCCGCCCAGGCGATCATCGTCACCGGCGACCGCTCGATCCTCGACTACCTGACCAGCCCGATCGTCACCACGCTGCGCGACTCGATGCGGGAGAGCTGAGCCTCGTCGTTCCGGACGGGCCGCAAGCCCGATCCGGGACCTCGGAGCTTCGGGGGCCTAATCGCCCGCCAGGCTCGCGAAGGCGATGGGATGCACCTTTCGCCCCAGCACGGCGGCCAGGGGCGGGCGCGCGAACAGGCCGTCGAACGCCGGATCGCGCGCGTTCAGTCCGCCGGCATAGGCGCCGAAGGCCGGCATGACCAGCCGCCGGCCGTCGGTCAGGAAGCAGCGCCGCCGCACCGCCCCGCCGCCGCCCACCACCTTGGCGCAGGGGTGCAGGTGGCCCGCCACCTCGCCCGGCGCCGGCCCGGCCGCGGGCTCGTGGCGCAGGAAGAGACCGCCGACCCCGATCGCCTCCGACCGTTCGCCGGGCAGGGCGCCGGGTCCCTCCGCATCGTGGTTGCCGACGATCCAGACCAGCGTGCGTCCCTGCGCCAGATGCGCGATGCGGACGGCGTCGGCGGGAGCGAGACGGGCGGTCGCCTGGGCGTCGTGGAAGCTGTCGCCCAGCAGCACCAGCGTGCGGGGGCGCAGCTCGGCGATCTCCGCCTCCAGCCGGTCGAGGGTGGCGGCGGTGTCGTAGGGCGGCAGGAGTTGGCCGCGGGCGGCATAGGCCGAGCCCTTCTCCAGGTGCAGGTCGCTGACCACCAGCGCGGCCTCGCGCTCGATCCAGAGGGCGCCCGAGCAGCGCAGGGTCGCCTCCTCGCCCGCGATCGCCAGCCGCAGGGCGCCGGCGCCGTCATGTGCGGCCACGCCGCTGGTCGATCGGACCTCCACCGCGCTCAAGACATGGCCTCCGCGATCAGCGCTTCCGCGTTCAGGTCGGCCGCGCTCGCCTCCAGGATCGCCTCCTGGGCCGCGCCGAACACCGGCTCGCGCCCGATCTCCAGCATCACCGGCACGGCGAAGGGCGAGACCTTGGACAGGGCGAGGGGACGGATGCGCCCCTTGATCCGCTTCAGCAGGCGCCCCAGCCGAGCGACGTCGAGCGAACCCTGGGCCGCGTCGGCCCGGGCGCAGCGCAGCAAGAGGTGGTCCGGCTGGTGGCGGCGCAGAACGTCGTAGATCAGGTCGGTCGAGAAGGTCACCTGCCGCCCGCTCTTCTCCTGGCCAGGGAAGCGGCGCTCGATCAGCCCGGCCAGCACCGCGCATTGGCGGAAGGCGCGCTTCATCATGAAGCTCTCGTCGAGCCAAGCCTCGAGGTCGTCGCCGAGCATGTCCTCCTGGAACAGCGGGTCGAAATCAAGGTCGTCCAATGGCCGCAGGGCCCAGACGCACAGGGCGTAGTCGTTGGCGGTGAAGCCCAGCGGCATCTTGCCCAGCCGCTCCAGCCGCCGGGTCAGGAGCTGGGCGAGCGTGCCGTGGCTGATGCGGCCGTCGAAGGGATAGCAGACCAGGTACCAGCGCCGGCCGCGCTGGAAGGTCTCGACCAGCATCTCGTCCTCGCGCGGGATGGCCGAGCGCGCCTTCTGCACCTCGAACCAGGCCTGCATGTCGGGCGGGAAACGGGCCCAGCCCCGCTCGTCGCCGATCATCCGCCGCACCCGCCGGGCGAGATAGGTCGACAGGGCGAACTTGGAGCCGCCCCAGCTCGGCACCCGCGGGTCCGCGCCCGGGGCCGGAACGACGAAGGCGTCCATGCCGGCGATGCCCTGGAAACGCCAGACCTGACCCGCGAACAGGAAGGCGTCGCCCGGAGCGAGCTGCTCCAGGAAGCTCTCCTCCATCTCCCCGATCTTGCGCCCGCCCATCAGCTTGCCGCCGCGAGAGGAGGCGAGGCGCACGGCGAGCATCGGGATTTCGACGATGGCTCCCACGTTCATCCGGTGCCGGGCGGCGATCTCGCCGTTGCGCACCCTCCAGAGCCCGTCGCGGCCCTTCACGATGCGGCGGAAGCGGTCGTAGGTCTTCAGCGCGTAGCCGCCGGTGGAGACGAAATCGACCACCCGGTCGAAGTCCTCGCGCGAGAGGCCGGCATAGGGGGCCGCGGTCAGAACCTCCGTATACAGACGATCCGCGTCGAACGGCTCGCCGCAGGCGACGCCCATGACGTGCTGGGCCAGGATGTCCTGGGCGCCGGTGCGCGCCGGCTCCCCGTCCAGGTCGTTCTCGGCCACCGCCTCCTGCGCCGCGACGCACTCCAGCACCTCGAAGCGGTGAGCAGGGACCAGCAGCGCGCGGCTCGGCTCGTCCAGCCGGTGGTTGGCCCGGCCGATGCGCTGGATCAGGCGCGACGAGCCCTTGGGGGCGGCAAGCTGGATCACCAGGTCGACCGCGCCCCAGTCGATGCCGAGGTCGAGGGTCGAGGTGCAGACCACGGCCCGCAGTTCGCCGCGAGCCATGGCCGCCTCGACCTTGCGCCGCTGCTCGGCGGCGAGGCTGCCGTGGTGCAGGGCGATCGGCAGGCCGTCCTCGTTGATCTCCCACAGCTTCTGGAAGGCGAGCTCGGCCTGGAAGCGGGTGTTGACGAAGACCAGGGTGGTGCGCGCGCCGCGGATCGCCTGCAGCACCTCGGCCATGGCGTGCTCGGCGGTCCAACCGCTCCAGGGGACGTCGCCCTTGGAGAACAGCACCTCCACCGCCGGCGGCGCGCCGGGGGCGCCGAGCACCAGGTCCGCGCCGGTCTCGTGGGAAGAGAGCCATCGCTGCAGCATGGCCGGATCGGCCACGGTCGCCGACAGACCGACCCGGCGCAGGTTGGGGGCGAACGTCGACAGCCGCGCGAGCCCCAGCGACAGCAGGTCGCCGCGCTTGGAGCCGTGGATGGCGTGGATCTCGTCGACGATCACCGCCCGCAGCCCTTCGAAATAGGCGCGCGAGCCTTCCCAGGCGCAGAACAGGGCGAGTTGCTCGGGCGTGGTCAAAAGGATGTCGGGCGGGTGCAGCCGCTGGCGCTGACGCTTGGCCACGCCGGTGTCGCCGGTGCGCGTCTCCACCCGGATCGGCAGGCCCATCTCGGCGACCGGGATCTCCAGGTTGCGGTGGACGTCGACGGTCAGCGCCTTCAACGGCGAGATGTAGAGGGTATGCACGCCGGGCGGACTGTTGGGCGGCGGCCGTTCCGCCAGCTCGATCAGGCTGGGCAGGAAGCCGGCCAGGGTCTTGCCGCCGCCGGTGGGGGCGATCAGCAGCACGTCGCGCCCGGCCCGGGCCCGTTCGACCATGGCCAGTTGGTGCGTGCGCGGCCGCCAGCCCCGGCCCTCGAACCAGGCCTGGAACCGCGGCGGAAGCTCGGCGGGGGAGGCGGCGCCGTCCATGGCGCCCATGCATAGCAGGTTCGCGGTTTGTTTCGAGGGGCGAGGCGCCGCGCCCCGTTCCCGTTCCGTTTCGGGACGATCGCCTGTACAAGCGATCCAATGGTCTCCGCGCCCGACGCGATCCCCGAAGACGCATCCCTGGACTGGCGCAACCCCGCCGCCCTGCCCCCCGGCCTCGCCGTGCTGCCGGGGCCGAAGGCGGCGCTTGCCGCGGCCGACGGGACCGAGGCGCTGTCGCCCCGCGCCGCCCGCGACCGGCTGAAGGGCGGGCCGGCGCTGATCGCCCACGCGGGGCTGACGGCGCGGCGGTTGGGGCTGCCGGCGCCCCCGCGCTCGCGCGACCTGTTCGACGCGCTGGAGCTGTTCGCCTTCGTCCGCCCGGCTCAGTTCGCCGCGCCCTCCGCCGCCGGTCTCGCCCGGGCGATGGGGCTGAGCGAGCCACGCGGCGCCGCGGCGCAGGCCGAAGCGCTGCGCGCCATCGCCGCCGCCCTGCTGGACGAGCTGGCCGCCCGGCCGGTCCCCTCTCGCGACGAAGCGCTGGCCGTGGCCGAGACGCTGGCTCGCGCCGGCTGGGCCTGGGGACCGCTGACGGTGGCCGCCCTCGCCTCCGGGCCGATCCGCGGCGGCTTCCGCGGCTCGGGGCTCGACGCCTGGAGCCGGCTGGCCGAATGGGAGGAAGCCGCGCCCGCCGGCCAGGCCGGCAGCGCCCCGGTCTCGCCCGAGGCCGCCCGCGCCCGGCTGGCCGACCTGCTCGCCCGCGCGGGCCTGGACGAAGCGCGCCCGCCCCAGGCGGCGTTCGCCGGCGAAACGGCCTTCGCCTTCCTGCCGCGGGACGAGGAGGGCTCGCCGCGGCTGATGCTGGCCGAGGCCGGGACAGGAGTCGGCAAGACGCTCGGCTATCTCGCGCCCGCCTCGCTGTGGGCGGAGGCGAACGGCCCGGCGGTGTGGATCTCGACCTACACCCGCGCCCTGCAGCGGCAGATCGAGCGCGAGACCCATGCCCTGTTCCCCGACCCGGCCGCCCGGGCGCGCAAGGCCGTGGTGCGCAAGGGGCGCGAGAACTACCTCTGCCTGCTGAACTTCCAGGACGCGGTGCAGGCCGCGCAACTCGGGAACGGCGACCTGATCGGGGCGGCGCTGACCGCGCGCTGGGTCCGGGCCACCCGCGACGGCGACATGACCGGCGGCGACTTCCCGGGGTGGCTGCCCACCCTGTTCGCGGTCGGCGGGACGGCGGCGGCCTCGCCCGGCAACCTGGTGGACCGGCGGGGCGAGTGCGTCCACGCGGGCTGTCCGCACTACCGCACCTGTTTCGTGGAGAAGGCGATCCGGGCCTCGCGCAGGGCCGACCTGGTGATCGCCAACCACGCCCTGGTGCTGACCCAGGCGGCGTTCGACGGCGCCCGCGCGGCGCGGGGCTCCAAGGCCGACGGCGAGACCGCCTCGCTCAAGCGCATGGTGTTCGACGAGGGTCACCACCTGTTCGACGCCGCCGACGCGGCCTTCTCCGCCTGCCTGTCAGGCCAGGAGGCGGCCGAGCTGCGGCGCTGGATCCGCGGGCCCGAGGGGCGGCGGCGCGGCCGGGGCCTGGAGCAGCGGCTGGCGGATGTGGTCGGCGACCGGGACGACGCCCGCCAGGCCCTGATGGACGCGATCCGCGCCGCCAGCCAGTTGCCGGGCGAAGGCTGGTCCGCGCGCATCTCGCCCCCGGTCGACTACGACGGCGAGCAGCCGGAGCCGAACCCGCACGGCCCCATCGAGACGTTTCTCGCCGCGGCGCTCGTCCAGCTGCGCGCGCGGGCCGAGGCGTCCGATCAGGGCATGGAATGCGCCGTCCGCCCCAGTATCGACCGGGTGCGCGAGACCGCGCCCGAGGCCGCCCGGGCGCTGGCCGCCGTCGAGGCGCCGCTGACCGCGCTGGCCCGGGCGCTGGAAGACCTGCTCGACGACGAGGCCGCCGACCTGGCCTCGGCCGACCGCGCCCGGATCGAAGGGGCGCTGCGCGGCCTCGACCGCCGCGCCCGGATGCAGCTGCCGGCGTGGCGCGGCATGCTGCAGACGCTGGTGCAGACCGAGGAAGAGGAAGCGGCGGCCGATCCGCCGGGCTTCGTGGACTGGTTCGAGGCGGTGTTCGCCTTCGGCCGGGTGGCCGACGCCGCCTTCCGCCGGCACTGGATCGACCCGACGCTGCCGCTGGCCGAGGCGGTGCTGAAGCCGGCGCACGGCGTCCTGGTGACCAGCGCCACCCTGGCCGATTCCGCGCACGAGGCGCCCTTCGCCCTGGCCGAGATGCGGACCGGGGCGGCGCGGCTGCCCGAGGCGCCCAAGCTGCTGCGGCTGGCCTCGCCGTTCGACTACGCCGCCAACGCCCGCGCCCTGGTGGTGACCGACGTCGGCCGCGACGATCCGCGCCAGGTGGCGGCGGCCATGCGCGAGCTGTTCCTGGCCTCGGGCGGCGGGGCGCTGGGCCTGTTCACCGCCATCCGCCGCCTGCGCGCCGTCTACGACCGGATAGCGGCCCCGCTTTCGGAAAAGGGCCTCGCCCTCTACGCCCAGCACGTGGACCCGCTGGAGGCCGGCGCCCTGGTCGACATCTTCCGGGCGGAGGAGGATTCGTGCCTGCTCGGCACCGACGCGGTGCGGGACGGGGTGGACGTGCCGGGGCGGGCGCTTCGGCTGATCGTGTTCGACCGCGTCCCCTGGCCGCGCCCGGACCTGCTGCACAAGGCCCGGCGCGAGACCTTCGGCGGGCGGACCTATGACGACGCATTGGCCAGGGCGCGCATCGCCCAGGCTTTCGGCCGCCTGATCCGCCGCGCCGACGACCGCGGCGTGTTCGTCATGCTCGACGCCGCCGCCCCCACCCGCCTGTTCGCCGGCCTGCCCGAGGGGGTGGAGATCCAGCGCATGGGGCTGGTCGAGGCGATCGAGACGGTCGCGGGGTTCTTGAGGGGGTGAGCCAGGCCGAGGGCGACGGGAGAGATGGGCGGGTTTGCGCTCACGCCCGCCGTGCTATGGAGCGGGCATGGCCCTCGAACGCCTCATCCTCCTGCGCCACGGAAAGGCCGAAGGCCGCGCGCCGTCCGGCGAGGATTTCGACCGCGCACTGACGGCGCGCGGTCACGCCAACGCGCGCCGCACCGGCCAACGCCTGGCCGAGCTGGGGATCGGGATCGAACTGGCGCTCGTATCGAGCGCCGTGCGGGCGAAGGAGACCTGGGACGAGGCCGGCCTCGCCTTCCCCAACACGCCAGTCGAACACCGGGACGAGCTTTATCACGCCGATCCAGGCGCCCTGGCCGAGGCGGCGGTCGAGGCGGGCGCGGCCTCGGTCGTCCTGGTCGGCCACAATCCGGGAATGCACGCCTTGGCTTTCGGCCTGGCCCAACGCGGTTCGGCCGAGCCCGAGGCCGAGCGGGTCCTGCGCGAGGGCTTCCCCACCGCCTCGGCCGCCGTATTCCGCTTCGCGGACGGACATGCCCATTGCGAGCGGGTGCTGACCCCGAAGGACGAGGGCGAGTGACCCGGGTCTACAAGATCCTGTCCGGCGCCGAATGGGACGAAGCCGCGGCCAAAGGCCGGTTCGACGGTTCGGCCGACGACCTGCGCGACGGCTTCGTCCACCTGTCCGCGGCCGATCAGGCGGCGGAGACCGCGCGCCGCTATTTCTCGGGCCGCCACGACCTGGTGCTGGCCGCTTTCGAGGCCGCCGCGCTCGGTCCCGCCCTGAAGTGGGAGCCCTCGCGGGGCGGAGCCCTGTTCCCGCACCTCTACGCCCCGCTCCCCACCGCCGCAGCCGTGGAGGTCCGGCCCCTGGCGCTGGGCCCCGACGGCGCTCCCGACCTCGGATTCCTTCCGCCATGAGTTTGCTTCACCAGGCCGCCGCCTGCGGCCTGCGCCGCCTCGATCCCGAGCGGGCGCATCGGCTGACGATCAAGGCGCTGAAGGCGGGGCTGGGCCCCAGGGACGACAAGCCGGACGATCCCGTGCTGGCTGCGACGGTGGCCGGGCTGGCCCTGCCCAACTGCATCGGGCTCGCCGCCGGCTTCGACAAGAACGCCGAGGCGCCCGACGCCATGCTCGCCGCCGGCTTCGGCTTCGTGGAATGCGGCACCGTCACGCCCAGGCCGCAGTCCGGCAACCCGCACCCGCGGCTGTTCCGGCTGACCGAGGACCGGGCGGTGATCAACCGCATGGGCTTCAACAACGCCGGGGTCGAACCTTTCGCCGCCCGGCTCGCCCGCCGCCGCGGCCACAAAGGGATCGTCGGCGCCAACCTGGGGGCCAACAAGGACGCCAGGGACCGGATCGCCGACTACGTGACCGGCCTGCAGCGGCTGTGGGGGCTCGCCGACTACTTCACCGTCAACGTCTCCTCCCCCAACACCCCGGGCCTGCGCGACCTGCAATCCAAGGCGGCGCTGGAGGAGCTGACCGGACGGGTGGCCGAGGCGCGCGCGACCCTGAAGGCGGGCGGCGCCGACCACCCGATCTTCCTGAAGGTCGCCCCCGACCTGCACGAGAAGGATGTCCCCGATATCGTGGCGGCGGCCAGGGCGGGCGGCTTCGACGGGTTGATCGTCTCCAACACCACCGTCGCACGGCCGGACACGCTTCGCTCGCCCCTGCGCGCCGAGACCGGCGGCCTGTCGGGCGCGCCGCTGATGGGGCCGTCCACCCACATGCTCCGGCTGTTCCACGAGGCCGACCGGGACATGGCCCTGATCGGCGCGGGCGGCGTGGCTTCGGGCGCCGACGCCTACGCCAAGGTGCGGGCGGGCGCCAACGCGGTGCAGCTCTATTCGGCCCTGGTCTACGGCGGCCCGGGCCTGGTGGGGCGGATCAAGCGCGAGCTCGCGGCCCTCGTCCGGGCGGACGGCTTCGCCTCGGTCGGCGGGGCCCGCGGGAAGGGCTGAGCCTCAGCGGCCCGGACGCGTCCGTCCGGTCAGGCATCCCTGCAGGCACTGACGCCAACGGTCGGCGCAGTCGTCGTCGTCCACGTCGCACTGCGCCTTCGCGCGGCCGCACGTCGCCCGGCATTGGGTCTGGTCGTCCCCCACGGGGGACAGGCCGCGCAAACCGCCGTCCGACCCGAGCGGCGAGAGCGGCGAGCGCTGGAACGGGGATTCCAGTCCGCCTGACCGCAGGCCGCCGCCCAGTCCCCGGGCCGGGGCGGCCACGGGCGGCTCGGCCGCCGTCGCCGCGGCGGCCAGCACGGCGGCGATGACCGGGGCGAGGCGCATCGGGCGATGCCAGCGCCGCTTCGGTCAAGAATCGATGAACGCATTGCGGGCTTCGAGACGCGCAAGCTTCGCTCGCGCTACTCAGCACGACGAAAAGCAGCGCTCACCCTTGGGCCTGCTGAAGAGACGAATGAAATCCGGCGTCTCGAAGCACCCGCGCTCCAAATTGCAGCGCCCTTCATCCCCCGCCATCGGGGGCGGGCCTGAAGGAAACGGCGGCGGCCAAGGCGATGAAGCCGGCGAACTTCAGGGCGGCGACCGCCATGTGGCCCGTCTCCCATCGGTTGCGGACCTCGACGAAGTTCTCGGGCGCCGATCCGTCGGCCCAGGTCGCCAGGATGGTGTTGACCGGCGCGACCAGCCCGAACCAGGCGATCAGGGCCAGGGCGAACAGGATCGCCGCAGCCGCGACGCCGCGGAATGCAGGCGTCCGCCGCGCCGCCGCCGCCAGCGCTATGGTCGCGACGACAACGGCCACGTCGATCGGCCCGCCGACCAGCCGGTAGAGGGCGAACTGGCCATGCAGGACCGTGGCGTCGATCCAGAGCTGCGGCGGCCAGTCCCGGATCCGCGGCGGCGCCTCCAGGACATGGGCGAACGAAGGGCCGAGGCTCAGCGCGGCCAGGGTGAGGGCCAGGATCGACCAGAGGCGGATACGCATCGCCGGCCCAACCGCGGGACGGCGCGCTTGTTCCCATCAGCCGGGGGCGCGGCCGCCCTCGATCCGCTCCAGCAGGCGCTCCAGGGTCTCGATGGTGTCGGCTTCGCCCGCCGGCTTGTCCCAGCGGATGCGGTTGATGCGGGGAAAGCGCATCGCCACCCCGGACTTGTGCCGGCCCGAGCGCTGCAGCCCCTCGAAGGCGACCTCGAACACCAGGCCGAAGCCGCGGTCGGCCCGCACCGCCCGCACGGGCCCGTAACGCTCGACCGTGTGGTCGCGGACGAACTTGTCGATCTGCTTCAGCTCCTCGTCGGTGAAGCCGAAGTAGGCCTTGCCCACGGGCGTCAGCTCGCCCTCGCGCCAGACGCCGAAGGTGTAGTCGGAATAGAAGCTGGAGCGCTTGCCGTGGCCCCGCTGGGCGTACATCAGCACCGCGTCGACCAGGTAGGGGTCGCGCTTCCACTTGAACCAGGGGCCCTTGGGACGCCCGGCCTCGTAGACGCTGTCGAAGCGCTTCAGCATCAGCCCCTCGGCCGAGAGGGCGTCGCCGTCCGGCGGGTCGGCTCGGATGGCGGCGAGCTCCGCCCAGCCGGCGAAGGCGACCAGCGGCGACAGGTCCAGGCGCGGGGACGGATGGCGAGCGACGAACGCTTCCAGCCGGGCGCGCCGCTCGGCGAAAGGCAGGCTGCGCACGTCGCGCCCTTCGTCCGACAGGATGTCGTAGGCGCGCACGCCGGCCGGGAAGGCGGCCATCAGCCTGGCGTCCACGGTCTTGCGGTTCAGCCGCTGCTGCAAGTCTGCGAAGGGGGCGACGCGGCCGTCGCGCATCACCAGCAGCTCGCCGTCGACCACGCCCTGGAAGTCCAGCGCCTCCATCAGGTCGGGGAAGGCGCGGCTGATCTCGTCCCCAGTGCGGGTGTAGAGGCGGGCGACGCCGCTCTCGCGCACCACCTGCACGCGGATGCCGTCCCACTTCCATTCGGCCGCGTATTCGGCCGGGTCGAGGCGGGGGAAGTCGGCGGCCTC
>Ga0164243_10004476_pt1 | contig 21876 bp, 19 predicted proteins | sample OricompcompostOP_FD_108781 | JGI IMG/M metagenome (GOLD analysis project Ga0164243, IMG submission 108781) | Organic Plus compost microbial communities from Emeryville, California, USA - Original compost - Organic plus compost (OP) | ecosystem: Engineered > Solid waste > Mixed feedstock >...
CGTCGCCGCCCACGAGAGCGTCCGCACCGTCGATCGCGTGCAGGCTGTCGCGGGCTTGCTCGACCGTGGCGTAACTCTCCTCGGAGTCCGAGGCCGAGGTCATGAGCCGCTCGAGGTAGACGCTGTCGCCGGCGACCACACCGGTTCGGCTCGTGGGACCGTCATCACCCATCGCCGGGACCAGACCGTCGATGTCCTCAAGGGCTGCCGAGACCTCATCGGCGTGGTCGGCGTGGGCCACGACCTGCAGAGGCGATCCCTCGCCCGCGGGATAGTGCCGACCGATGATCTCGTCCGCGACGACCGACTGCTGTTCGGTGGTGAACGTGTCGGCGTTCGACAACGGGCCCGCGTTCAGCCCGATGATGCCGATGCAAGCGATTGCGAGAATGGCTGCCGTACCGGTCCAGACGGCACGTGGTCGACGTCCGGCGAATGCGCCGACGTTCGCCCACAGGCCCGAACCGTCCTTCGCCTTCTCGCCGTGGTGGGGGATGAACGGCCAGAACACCCAGCGTCCGCAGGCGACGAGGAACAGCGGCAGCAGCACCAGCATGACCAGCAGCGCGAGCGCAATACCGACGGCGCTGACGGGCCCGAGGGCCGCGGTCGAGTTCAGTGAGGCGAGTGTCAGCACCAGCAGGCTGACGATCACGGTCGCACCACTGGCGACGATCGCGGGCGCAGCTCGGTGCAGGGCGTGTGCCATCGCCTCGAAGCGGCTTTCGTATGCGCGCAGTTCTTCGCGATAGCGCGCCACCAGAAGCAGGGCGTAGTCGATGCTGGCACCGAGCACCAGCACGGCCAGGATGCCGGCGCTCTGACCGTTGACGGTCAGGTCGGCGTACTTCGCCAGGAGGTAGATGGCGCCTCGTGCGGCGCCGACACTCAGCAGGCCACAGGTCAGGGGGATCAGCCACAGCACCGGGCTGCGGTACGTCAGGAGCAGCAGCACGACCACCACGGCCAGGGCAGCGAGTAGCAGGATGCCCTCGATACCGGCGAACCCCTCTGCCTGATCGGCACCGAACGCGGCCGGACCACCCACGTATCCGCGCAGGCCATCGTGCTTCTGCACGATCTGGCGCAGTGAATCGATCACGTCGGGGAGCTGGTCCTCGTCGGCTTCGCTGATCTTGAGCGTCACGATCGCCTGGATGGCCTTTCCATCCTCGGAGATCACCTGCGCGAACCGGTCGGCCGTCAGTTCTTCGGTGAGGCCGGGCACCGCGACGTCCTGGACGTGGTCCACCTCGGCGAGCGCGGCCAGGTCGTCGCGCACGAGGTCGGCGTCGCCGGGTTCGATGCCCGACTCCCGAACGTAGACGACGATCGCGGGGATCTCGTCGTCGGGCGCGAGCTTCGCGGTCTGTTCGATGACCTTGGTCGACTCGGCGTCGGCAGGAAGCCATGACGCGCGGTCGTTGCTCTGCACGTCACCCAGTCGGCCCGCCAGCGCCGACAGACCCAACACGACCGTCAACGCCAGCACGGCGGCGATCCAGCGTGTGCTGCGGCGGGTGATCCAGACCGTGGTCCGGTGGGTCATCTGGCGGTCTCCTCTATGCGGGTGGTCGGCGCCTGGCAGATCGATCCTGCTGCCATCTTGTCGCACGGCGGGGTCTCACGCCCGGGGGTCGTGCTGCGATACTGGCGGCGACATGAATCCCAGTTATGCCGAGGTCGAGCGGCTCCTGCTCGGTCGGTGGCCCGAGACCCGTCTCGAACCGTCCCTGGACCGCATCACGGCGCTGTGCGACATGCTCGGCGACCCGCAGCAGTCGTTCAAGGTGGTTCACCTGACCGGCACGAACGGCAAGACGTCGACCAGTCGCATGATCGACACGCTGCTGCGCGCCCTGGACCTGCGTACGGGCCGGTTCACGAGCCCGCATCTGGAGTCGATGACCGAACGCATCAGCATCGACGGGAACCAACTCACCGAGCCGTTGTTCGTCGAGGCGTTCGCCGACGTTGCGCCGTTCGCCGAACTGGTCGACGAGCGATCGGCCGCCGCTGGCGGGCCCGCGCTGTCGTACTTCGAGATGGTCGTGGCCATGGCGTACGCCGCGTTCGCGGATGCGCCGGTCGACGTCGCGGTCGTCGAGGTCGGCATGGGCGGGTCGTGGGACGCCACCAACGTCGCCGACGGTCAGGTCGCGGTCGTCACGCCCATCGCGGTCGATCACGCCAAGTACCTGGGCGACGAGCCCGAGATCATCGCTGTCGAGAAGGCCGGCATCATCAAGCCCGGCGCCCAGGCGGTGATCGCCGACCAGGAGCCGGCGGTGCTGGACGTGCTGATGCGGCGGGCGCTGGACGTCGGCGCCAAGCCGCTGCGTGAGGGCGTCGACTTCGGGGTCGCGTCGCGCACCAACGCCGTGGGCGGTCAGCAGATCGCGATCCAAGGTGCGGCCGCGCTGTACGACGACATCTTCCTTCCGCTGCACGGGGCGTTCCAGGCCCACAACGCGGCGTACGCCCTGGCCGCGGTCGAGGCCTTCACAGGCGGCCGCGAACTGGAGGCCGATCTCGTGCGCGACGCGTTCGCGCAGGTCACCTCGCCGGGGCGGCTGGAGGTCGTTCGCCGCGGACCGACCGTCCTGTTGGACGCCGCCCACAATCCCCACGGCATGACGGCCACCGTCGAGTCGATCCAGGACGAGTTCAGTTTCAGCCCGCTGGTCGGTGTTGTCGGGGTCATGGCCGACAAGGATGTCGAGGAGATCCTTCGCATCCTCGAGTCGGTGCTGGCCGAGATCGTCGTGACGCAGAACAGCACGCCCCGCTCGATGCCGGCCGCCGAGCTCGGCGAGATCGCCGAGGACATCTTCGGTGAGGACCGGGTGACCGTCGTCCGGCGTCTGGACGATGCGCTCGAACGGGGTATCCAATTGGCCGAGACCGCCTCCGGATTCGGTGACGAGGTCGCCGGCGGCGGCGTGCTGGTGACGGGTTCGGTCGTCACGGTCGGTGAGGCGCGCGTCCTGTTCGGTGGTGATCGCTGATGGCTGCCGGCCACGATTCGACGCTTCGCCGCATGTGTGCGGCCATGCTGCTGTTGCAGGCCATCGTGGTCGGCCTGGCCACACCCGTACTGATCCACGTCTCCGACGTCGACCGGAACACCGCACTCATCTGCGGGTTGGGCATCGCCGGACTGTGCGTCATCGTGTCCGGGCTGCTCCGCATGCGCTGGGCGTACTGGCTGGGGCACCTGCTGCAGGTCGCCACGATCGCGCTGGGCTTGTTCGAACCGTCGATGTTCGCTGTCGGGGGCCTGTTCGGACTGCTGTGGATCACCGCCTACCTGTTGGGCCGCCGCATCGAGGACGACAAGACCCGCTGGGCCGCAGAGGGCGCCTCGGACGAGTAGGCTCGTCGCATGGTCAGGGTGCTGGCCGTGGCGGACGAGATGTCCGAATCGGTCCGGTCCGAACGGGTCCGTGAAATGCGGCCCGACGTCGTGCTGTCCGCGGGCGACCTTCCGTGGGACTATCTGGAGGATCTGGTCTCCGAGTTCGCTGTTCCGGCCGCGTTCGTGCCGGGCAATCACGAACCCGAGGTGGGATCGGCGCCGCGCGGCATGATCGACCTCGACGGCCGCGTCGGTGACGTCGGTGGCCTGCGGGTGGCCGGTCTGGGTGGCTGTGTCCACTACAACGGCGGTGCGCACCAGTACACGCAGGAGGAGTTCGAGCAACGGGCCGCTCGGCTGCTCGCCGACGCCGGGCGGATCGACGTCCTGCTGACGCATGCGCCTCCGCTCGGCCTGGGTGATGAAGCCGATCCGGCGCACGTGGGCGTTGCCGCGCTGCACCGGGTGATCGAGGCACTCCGCCCGCCGTGGCACCTGCACGGACACATCCACCCGTACGGCATGCGCAAGCCGGACCGACAACTCGGCGACACCACGATCCGTAACGTCATCCCGTGGCAGATCATCGACATCACCGTGCGCGAGGAAGGGTCCGCAGATGGTTCGTAGCTCTGGATCCGCTCGGGTCGACGCCGAAAGCGACTTCCTGCGCGCGCGTCGTCACCAGGTGCTGTCAGCGCTGGCCGCGCGACTGCGCAACGACACCGACGATGTCGTGCAGTCGATGTCGTTCGATGAGGTCGTCGAGGCGCTGGGCAGACGTGGTGAGCACTACGTGGGCACCAAGGTCATCGGCTTGGACTCGATCGTCGGGTCGGTCGACCGGGCCCGTGACTTCGATCGTCGGTTCCGGCCCACGTCGGGTCGCAGCCGGGAGCGCTGGGAGCGGCTCGCACGGGCGAATCGGACGGGTGAGGTCATCCCGCCGATCGAGGTCTATCAGATCGGTGATTACTACTTCGTGCGCGACGGGCACCACCGCGTCTCGGTCGCCCGCAGCCTGGGCGTCAATCTGATCGAGGCGCGGATCACCGCGATCGACACGCTGCTCACGCCCGTCGGCATCGACGCCAAGTCCGATCTGGAGCTGAAGGTGTGGCGACGGTTGATGCTCGAGCGGGTGCCGTTCACGGGGGAGGCGCGCGCCGCGGTCGCGGTGGACTCGCCGGAGCAGTACGGCGTGATCGCCGAAACGGTCGAGGCGTGGGCCGCGCGCACGATGCACGCCGAGGGACAGTACATGGACCGCGAGACCATGGCTCGGCGCTGGTACGACGAGGAGTTCAAGCCGGTCGTGGACATGATCGAACGTGCGGGCGTGCGCGGTGACAAGGAGCGTCCGGCCGAGGCCTACCTGCGCGTCGCGGGGGAGCGCTACCGCCTGATTCGCGAGCACGAATGGAGCGCCGAGGTCCTCGACGAGGTCCGCAAGGCCAAGAAGCGCAAGCGCTGACGACCCTGTGAGCGGTGACTCAGCGTCCGTTTTGTGGGAGCGGTGACTGAGCGTCCGTTTCGTGCCCCTCAACGGCCATAAACGGACGCTGAGTCACCGCCCCACCCGGGATCTCTGGATGAACGGACGCTGAGTCACCGCCCCACCCGGGATCCCTGGATGAACGGACGCTGAGTCACCGCCCACCGGGTTGGGTCAGGCGTTGAGGGTCAGGTTCTCGCCGGTCGACGGGTCGAACAGGTGCATCTGGTCGGTGTCGATGAACAGGGTGGCCTCATCGTTCTCACCGCCGGTGCTCTGGGCGTCGAGCGACACGACCAGTTGCGTGCGCAGCGAGTCACTGTCGGCCTCTCGGGCCAACTCCTTGAGTTGGTCCTGCACCTGGGCCTCGGCGTCGTACGGAATGTAGGCGTACTGCTGATCGCCCAGCCACTCGCGGACGTCGATGTGCGCGGTGAACGTGCGCGCCTGGTCGACGGCGGCGGGATCGAGCACCGTGGCGTCCTCGAAGTGCTCGGGACGGATGCCGGCGAGCAGCAGCCCTCTGCCGGCCGTCTTCTCGGACTTCGCGGCAGGGAGCGGGAACGTGCCGAACGGCAGCGTGACCTGGCCGTCCTCGACCGTGGCCGGCAGGAAGTTCATCGGTGGCGAACCGATGAAGCCGGCGACGAACAGGTTGACCGGCTGCTCGTACAACTCGCGTGGACTGGCCAACTGCTGCAGGACGCCGCGCTTCATCACTGCCACCCGGTCGCCGAGTGTCATCGCCTCGGTCTGATCGTGCGTGACGTAGACCGTCGTGATACCGAGCTGTTTCTGCAGTCGCGCGATCTCGGTGCGCATCTGGCCGCGCAACTTGGCGTCGAGGTTCGACAGCGGTTCGTCGAACAGGAACGCCTGGGCGTCACGTACGATCGCACGACCCATCGCGACGCGCTGGCGCTGACCACCCGACAGGTTGGCGGGCTTGCGTTCCAGGTGCTCGTCGAGGTCGAGGGTCTTACTCGCTGCACGGACCTTCTCGTCGACCTCCTTCTCGGGTGCCTTGGCCAGCCGCAACGGAAACGCGATGTTCTCGTAAACCGTCAGATGCGGGTACAGCGCGTAGTTCTGGAACACCATCGACAGATTGCGCTCGCGTGGGGCCAGGTCGTTGACCCGCTTGCCGCCGATGACCAGATCGCCGGACGTGATGTCCTCCAGGCCGACGATCATCCGCAGCAGTGTCGACTTGCCGCAGCCCGAGGGGCCCACGAGGATCATGAACTCGCCGTCGGCGACGTCGATGCTGACGTCGTTCACGGCAGGGAAGCCGTCGCCGTACTTCTTGACGATGTTCTTCATCTCGATGGATGCCATGACTCAACCCTTCACTGCGCCGGCGGTCAGGCCGGCGACGATCTTGCGCTGGAAGAACAGGACGAGGACGACGACCGGAACGGTGGCTACGACGGCGCCCGCGGCCAGCAGTGACGCCGGCCGGTTGAACGGATCGGCCCCCACGAAGAACGACAGGGCCGCGGGAATGGGGCGTGCGTTCTCAGTGGACGTCAGCGAGATACCGAACACGAAGTCGTTCCACGCGAAGAAGAACGTCAGGATCGCTGCGGTGAACACACCCGGTGCCGCCAGCGGCACGATCACCTTGCGGAACGCCTGCCACGAGGTCGCACCGTCGACCTGGGCCGCCTGCTCCATCTCCCAGGGAATCTCGCGGAAGAACGCCGACAGCGTCCAGATCGCCAGCGGCAGGGTGAACGACATGTAGGGGATGATCAGGCCCAGCCACGTGTCGTAGATACCGAGCGTGCGCCACATGTCGAACAGCGGACCGACCAATGACACGACCGGGAACATCGCGATCACCAGAGCCGTGGTGAGCACGAACCTCTTGCCCTTGAATTCCAGGCGGGCGATCGCGTACGCCGCGAGTGTCGCGAAGATCACCGACAAGATCGTGGCGATCAGGGAGATGCCGATCGAGTTGATGATCGCGCGTCCGAACTGATCATCGGTGATGACGTCCTTGTAGTTGCTCCATCCGGCGCCACCGCCGGATTTCGGGAAGAATCCCGGGCTGCCGTTGGTGACCGCCTCCTGGCTCTTGAACGACAACGAGATGATCCATGCGACCGGCAGCAGGCACCACACCAGGATCAGCAGCGCACCGACGACGGTGCCGACCTTGTTCCAGACGCTGTTCGTCATGTCAGCCCTCCTGCCGTGCTTCTGCGAGATTGACCCGGAAGACCTTGACGATCACGAACGCGACCACCAGAACCGACAGGAACAACAACACCGACAGGGCCGATCCGATACCCAGCTGGAACTGCTCGATGACCTGACGGTAGGTCAGGAACGAGATCGACTCGGTGTTGTTGGCGCCCGCGGTCATGACGAAGATGTTGTCGAAGATGCGGTACGCGTCGAGCGCACGGAACAGGACCGCGACCATGATCGCCGATCGCATATTGGGCAGGATGACCCGCCACAGGCGTTGCCACCACGAGGCGCCGTCGACCTTGGCCGCTTCGATCATGTCGTCGGAGACCTGGGCCAGCCCGGCGAGTAGCAGCAACGACATGAACGGGGTGGTCTTCCAGATCTCCGAGGCCATGATGGCGACCATCGACGACGAGTACTCGGAGAACCAGTTGAAGTCCGTGCCCACGAACGGCAGCCAGCCGTTGACGAAGCCGTTGGTGTTGGAGAACGCGAACTGCCACGCGAAGCCCGACACGACGGTGATGACACCGTAGGGGATCAGGATCGAGGTGCGGATCGTGCCGCGGGCGAAGATGACCCGGTGCATGACCATCGCGAAAGCGAAGCCGATGACCAACTCGAAGGCCACCGTGATGATCATGATGCCGACCGTGTTGATCGTGTCGCGCCAGAACAGCGAATCGCTCAGCGCCGTCATGTAGTTCGACAGGCCCACGAACTCGCGGTCGTCCGGAGCGGTCAACGAGTAGTTGAACAACGACAGGTACAGCGCCCGCAGCATCGGGAACGCGGTGACCAGCAGCATCAACACGATCGCGGGCGCGACCAGTCGACGCCCGAGGGAGTTCTCGGCCCTCGCCCGATCCGAGTCGCGAGGCGGTGCCGTGGCGGTGGCCGCATGGCTCACGATGACACCTCCCTGGAGGCACGTGCGGGATAGGTCGGTGTCATCGCGAGTATCGCTGGATGATTCACTCGCTGGCGCTCGCTCATAGCAGCGCATCTCCCTTCAGGACGGCCTTCAGGAAGTCAGCAGACTTCTTCGGTGTGTTCTCGTTGACCGAAGCGGGGGAGTGCCAGCGGGATTGGATCGCACTCGACACCTGACTGTAGAACGCGCTCTTGGGCCGGGGTCCGCCCGAGTCGATGCTCTCGCTGAACAACTGGAGCAGGTCGGTGGGATAGGCCTCTTTGAGTTCCGCGGAGTCATAGACCGACTGCCGCGACGGCATCAGCCCGTCGTTGACCGCCAGTGCGGTCTGGGCCTCGGCATTCGTGACGCACACCGCCGCCTGCTGGGCGTAGTCGGGGTGCTTGCTGTACGCGCCGACGCCGATGTCGATGCCGCCGATCGGTGGCTTGGATTCGGTACCCGCCACGGTCTGCGGGTAACGCGCCCAACCGAGGTCGTCGAAGGCCTGCTGGTCGGCCGGGCCGCCGGGCTTACCGATCAGCCCTTCATAGTTCTTGTACACGAACGTCCAGTTGAGCATGAACTCACCGGCGCCGTTCTCGGGGTACATCCGGCCGAGGCTGGTGCCCTCATTGGACGTCGTGAAGTCGGGCTGCCTGGCTGGTGAGTCTGCGAGTTTTTCGATGACGGCGGCGGCCTTGCGGCCGGCGTCGGAGTCGATCTCGACCTTGGCGTCGCGGCCGTCCTCGGCCGTGGCCGGGTCGATGATGTGGCCGCCGGCGCCCTGGATCAGCGCGTTGATCCATACGACGTACGCCTCGTACTTGTTGGCCTGAACCCCGACGGTGCCGTCGTTGTCGGCAGCAGCATCGATGATCTGGTCCCACGTGACGGGCTGTGTCATGTCCAGCCCGGCCGCCTCGGCCAGCGACCTGCGGTACCAGACCACCTGCGTGTTGGCCCACTGCGGAGCCGCCACCACCTTGTCGTCCCACTGGACCGTTTCGGCCGCGCCCTTGAGGACATCGTCGTCGAGCACCTGGGAGGCGAGGTCGCCCTCGAACGGCAACAGCCACTGGGCGTTGGCGAACTCCGGAACGAAGACCGGGTCCAGGCTCATCAGGTCGGTCGAACTGTCCTTGGCCGCCAGGCGCCGCGCCAACTGGGTGCGCTGATCGGTGGCACTCGAGGGCAGCAACTGGATCTTGATCTCGTAGTCGTCGGTACTGCACGTCTTGGCCAGGGCGTTGAGAGTGTCCTGCCCGTCGGGGTTGATGTACCAGTTGAGGGTGGCCTTGCCGCTGTCGTTGCCGCACGCGCTCAGGAGTCCCGCCGTCAGGGCCAGTCCTGCGGCCGCCCTGACGATCCGTGCTCCCGTCGGACTCGTCATGCATCCTCCCCACAGATCCCACCTGTGAGGTGGGTCACAGCCAACTTAGGACCAGGCACCGGACTGCGCAACCATGGGTCAGTCGACCGGGTGCAGCCAGACCGCCATGTCGGGCTGAAGTCGTCCGGACTCCAGGTCACCGGAAGCGACCAGGATCTCCGAACCGGCCGGCAGATCGACCGGTGTCGCCCCCAGATTGGCGACGACACGCAGGTCGCGGCCCACGAGGTCGAACGAGATCACGTCCTCGCCGGCGCCGAACGTGACCGGATCGACCCAGTCGAGCCGTGCGGTTCCCAGATGTCGTTGGCGTCGGATCCGAAGTAGGCGGCGGTACAACTCGAGCGTCGAGCCCGGCACTCCGCGCTGCCGATCGGGTGCGAGCTGGGCATAGACGTCCGGCTGAGGCAGCCACGGGTGGCCGGGGCCGAAGCCCAGCGACGGTCCATTGGAGGACCACGGGACCGGTACCCGACATCCGTCTCGTCCACGATCGGTGTGCCCCGAGCGCAGCCACGTCGGGTCCTGGCGGACGGCGTCCGGCAGCTTCGTGGCGTCCGGCAGGCCCAGTTCCTCGCCCTGGTACAGGTACGCCGAACCCGGCAGGGCCAGCATCACCGTTGTCGCGGCCCGTGCGCGTCGCAGACCCAGGACCGGATCCGGCTGTGGGTCGTCGGTTCCGATGCCGGATGTGATGACCGTCCTTGTGGCGTCGGCGCGGCCGAGCCGCGTGGCATGGCGAACGACGTCGTGATTCGACAGCACCCAGGTCTGGGGCGCCCCGACGTCGGCCGCATGCTTCAGCGAATCGGTGATCGATGCGCGGATCAGGTCGGCGCGCCACGGGGTCAGCAGGAAGTTGAAGTTGAACGACTGATGCATCTCGTCGCTGCGGACGTAACGGGCCAGTGCCTCGCGGGGCTCGACCCACGCCTCGGCGCACAGGATCCGGTCGGCATCCTCGCCGGGCACGTTGTAGGTGTCGACCAGACGGCGCCAGTGGCGATAGATCTCATGGACCTCCGGCTGGTCCCACATCGGCTGCAACGCGGTCGGCGACCGCACGGGATCGATCGTGGGGTCCAGGTCGGGCAATCCGTCGGCCTTGGCCAGACCATGCGCGACGTCGACGCGGAATCCGTCGACCCCACGGTCGAGCCAGAACCGCAGGATCGTGTCGAACTCGTGGCGCACCTCGGCGTTGGTCCAGTCCAGATCGGGCTGCGTCACGTCGAACAGGTGCAGGTACCACTGGCCGGGCCCGCCGTCGGGGCCCGGGACACGGGTCCACGCGGGCCCGCCGAAGCGGCTGGTCCAGTTGTTGGGTGGTTCGTTGCCCTGCCCGTCACGGAACACGTAACGGGCGCGCTCGGGCGAACCCGAGCCGGACGCGAGCGCCTGCCTGAACCACGGGTGGTCCGAGGACGTGTGGTTCGGGACGATGTCGACGATGACACGCAGACCGAGGGCGTGCGCCCGATCGACGAGTCGGTCGAAGTCGTCGAGCGTCCCGAACATGGGATCGACGTCCCGGTAGTCGGCCACGTCGTATCCCGCATCGTGCTGTGGCGACGGGTAGAACGGCGACAGCCACAAGGCGTCCACGCCCAGGTCGACCAGGTGGTCCAGGCGGGAGGTGATGCCGGGCAGATCGCCGATGCCGTCCCCGTCGTGGTCGGCCCATGACCGGGGGTAGATCTGGTAGATCACAGCAGAGCGCCACCACGCAGAGACCGTCACACGTCCACGGTAGGCCGGGTTCGCGACGGGTGCCGAGAAGTGCCTGTCCGGCGCTGGATAAGTTGGTGCCATGACGCAGCGCACCCTGGTCCTGATCAAGCCCGACGCCGTCCGACGTGGACTGGTCGGATCCGTCCTGTCGCGTTTCGAAACCAAGGGACTGTCCATCGTCGCGATGGAGCAGCGTTCGATCGACGCGGCGCAGGCCGACGCCCACTACGCCGAGCACGTCGCGCAGCCGTGGTATCCGCCGCTGCGCGAGTTCGCGACCTCCGGTCCGTTGGTGGCCCTGGTGCTCGAAGGCGACGAGGCGATCGCCGTCGTGCGCGCCCTCAACGGCGCCACCGACGGCCGCGCCGCCGCCCCCGGTACGATCCGCGGCGACTATTCGCTGTCCAACCGCGAGAACCTGGTCCACGCCTCCGATTCGGAGGAGTCCGCCGCCCGCGAGATTGCGCTGTGGTTCCCCGGTCTGGCCGATCGCTGACGGTTCAGTCGGTTCCGCGGGGCGCTGGCCGCACGACGCCGTGGTCGAAGGCGAACACCACCGCCGCGGCGCGGTCGCGTAGCTGAAGCTTCGCGAACACGTGGCCGATGTGTGTCTTGACGGTGCCCTCGCCGAGAGTCAGTCGGTCCGCGATCTCGGCATTGCTGAGCCCCGAGCCGATGAGCTCAAGCACCTCCAGCTCACGCGGGGTGAGCACGTCCAGTTCGGCGCCGGGCGTGCCGGTGGTCGACCCGTCACGATAGGCCGCGAGCACCCGGCCGGTCACGGCCGGATCCAGCCATGACCCGCCCTCCGCCACCGTCCGCACGGCCTTCTGGAGGTCCTCGGACGGTACGCCTTTGAGAAGGAATCCGGCCGCTCCGGCACGGAGCGCACCGGCCAGGACTTCCTCGTCCTCGAAGGTCGTGAGCACCAGGACCGGCGGGGCGTCAGGTAGGGCACGCAGTTGGCGCGTCGCGGTCACGCCGTCGGTGCCGGGCATGCGGACATCCATCACGACGACATCGGGGCGCAGTTCGCCAACCGCGGACGCCACAGCGCTTCCATCGTCCAGTTCACCGACGCCCAGACCTCGCGGCGGGCAGCCGGGTCGAGGCCCTGGGTCAGTTCGTCGAGGATGACCAGGCGCGGCTGGTTGAGCAGGGCGAGAACCAGGAACAGGCGTTGCTGTTCGCCGCCGCTCATCGTGCCGAACGCCGAGCGGAGACGGGGGCCGAGACCGAAGCGATCGATCAACCCATCGGCGTCGCGGGCGCGGCGGGTCGAGAACAGCTCGATCGCCTCGCTGACCCGCAACCGGTCGGGCAGCCCTGAACTCTGCAACTGGCTGCCGACGATTGGGCGTAGACGGTCAGCGTCGCGTAGGGGGTCGAGTCCGAGCACGCTGATGGTCCCTGCGTTGGGACGGCGCAACCCTTGAAGGCATTCGACCGTCGTGGTCTTGCCGGCGCCGTTGGCCCCGATCAGGCCGACCACCTCCCCGGCATCGATGTCGAGGTCCAGGGAGTCGACCGCGAGCCGACCGCCGTACATCTTGGAGAGTCCGCGGACCCGGACCACCGCGTCGTGTGCATGTGATGAGGACATGTCCACCATGCTGGTCGTGGGCGACGCGCAGCACATCGGCCCACGGCCAGAACTCCGTCTCCACCCGTAGGTGGAGGTCAGTGGACCTCAGCTCAGGCGTACGTCGGGGGGCGGAGGTGGTAGGAGACCAGTTCGAACCGGCCGCGGACATCCTCGGGCAGCCAGATGACCTCGTGCGACTGCGAGGCGACGTCGACGTCGTGTTGCAGCGTGACGACGTCGACCGCCTGCCGTGGATAGTCGCGCTCGCGGTCCTCGAACGCGACCAGCGAGATGCGGACCGTCACGCCGAACGGGTTGGGATTGGCGATGCCGATGCCCCAGAAATCGTCCGGATCCAGCACAGCCTTCTGCTCCAGGTCGATCATCACGACCCGGACGTCCGCCTCGAGTGCCGGATGATCGATCTCCTGGACGTCTGACAACTGCACGTCGACGATCCGCACGTCACGATGGCCGGGTCCGTCGAACCGCAGGATCTCGGTCAGGCTCCCGTTGGCGGGCAGCAGAGGAGTTCCGCGGTGCGAACCGTTGACACATCGCGTCGTGACGTGCGGGAGTTCGCGTCCCCAGATGTCACGCGCCGTGAACGCCAGGGTGGGCTGGACGCTGACCTCGGTGTGGTTGCTGATGGTCAACACCTGGTCGGTGCCGTCCGGGTCCTTGCTGCGGGCGACGTACTCGACGCTGAACGGACGGTTGCGTCGTGCTCGGGGACTCACGCTTCGACCCTACGGCCGCGACGTTCGAGATCGCTCTCGAGCGTGCCGCCACGGACCACCATCGTCCCGACCACGCCCATCGCGACGCCGACGCCGATCAGGGCATAGATCGCCACGTCGAACCCTCCGGTCGCACCGTGCAACACCCCTACGCCGAACGGCCCGATCGCCGCGATCGAGTAGCCGATCGCCTGCGTGAACCCGGACAACGACGCGGTGCCGTCGACCGTCACACTGCGGCGGCCGATCATCGTCAGACACCACGGGAACATACCGCCACCGATGCCCAGCAGGATCGCCCACGCCCACGGTGTGGTGGTCGGGATGAGCAGGACTCCCAACCATCCGCCGACCGTCGCCAGGCCGAAGAGCCAGGGGAGTACCGGACGGTCACCGGCCCACCGGATCAGCACCGGGAGACTCAGCGAGACCGGGATGCCGACCGCGCTGAGCAGGCCGAGCAGGGCTCCGGCCGACGACGCGGACAGGCCCGCGTCGTCCAACATCGTCGGGAACCAGCCGAACTGCGCATACGCCTGCGACGACTGCAGGCCGAACGAGAGGGCGAGCGCCCACGCCATCGGCGAGCGTGCGACGTGTCGCACGCCTGTCGTCGCCGTGGTGCGAACGGCGACGTGGACGTCGTGGCGCAGGAGCGGGATCCACGGCACGGCGGCCGCGACGGCCAGCACTGCCCAGGCACCCAGACCCGACCGCCAGCCTCCGGTCGCGTCGGCGATCGGGACGGTCAGGCCCGAACTGAGCGCTGCGCCTCCCATCAGGGCGGCGCCGTAACACGCGCTGATGACGGACAGGTGCTCGGGAAGATGTTGCTTGGCCAGGGCTGGGAGGATCACGTTCCCGACGGCGGCCGCTGCCAGCGCCACCATGGTCAGCACGACGAACGCCGGGCCGGAGTCGACCGCGGCGCGACTCGCAAGTCCCGCCGCCGCCACGATCAGCACCCCGCAGGCGGTGCGGTTCAGGCCGATCCACCGCACGACACCGGGGGAGAACGCACCGAAGACGGCGAAACAGAGCACGGGCAGTGTGGTGAGCGCACCGGCGACAGCGGCGCTCAGTCCCAGCCCGTCGCGGACGGGATCGAGCACGACGCCGAGGCTGCCGACCGCCGCGCGGAGGTTCAGCGCGAGCAACACGATCGCCACACCGGCCACGAGACGAAGGCGGGTGGACGACACGCCCGTCATTCTCCCTGGTCCCGTTCAGCGATCCGCGCCGACCCCGGCGACCGAACGCACGTGTGCGATACTGGCCACAGAAGTAGTCGTACGGCCGGACCTGGATCGGCCAGGCGGGCGTGAGATCGCCCCCGACCGCGACGCATCGGTGAACGCGACGTGACCCGTCGTCACCATCGATGACGACCGCGGCAGGGACGGACGAGGCGCCGAAGTGACACGCCGCAGTACGCACCACCGCACCAGACTTGAGGGCCCACATTTTCGAATGGGTCCGTTGACGTACCGCACCTGAGCTTCTCGGGATGCGGTGAAGGAGAGCACGATGCTCGATCCGACCGAAGCGAACCAGAACGAGAACGCCACGGAGTCGACCGACGCGTCGACCAGTGCCTCGACACCCACCGTCACGACCTCGACGCGACGTCGCGCAGCTGCGCGACCTGCCGGTCCGCCGGTCGCCGTCGCGTTCCAGGCGCCGCCCCCCGGTCTGGCGCCCGCGTTGCCCAAGCCGGAACCGGAACCGGAACAGAAGCAGGACAAGCCCAAACAGGCCCAGAAGCAGAACGATCAGAAGCAGAACGACGCATCCGACGGCAACGGCGACGACTCCGACGACGGCGGCCAGAAGCGTCGCCGCCGCAGCCGTGGGGGGCGCCGGCGCCGCAAGTCCGACGGAGACGGAGGCGAGAACGAGTCGACCGATGGTTCCGATGACGACTCCGGCGACACAGCAGACGATTCGGACGGATCCGATGGTGGGTCGGCCAGTTCTCGTCGGCGCCGTCGCCGCGCCCGTGCGGGCGAGCAGGCTGGCGGAGCACCGGACGATCCGGAGAACACCGTCGTCCGTGTCCGTCAGGGCCGCAGCGCGGAGGACGAGATCACCGGCGTCACCGGATCGACCCGGTTGGAGGCCAAGAAGCAGCGCCGCCGCGAGGGCCGCGAGGCCGGACGCCGGCGCGCCCCGATCGTGTCCGAGGCCGAGTTCCTGGCCCGTCGCGAGGCTGTCAAGCGGGAGATGGTGGTCCGCCAGCGCGAGGACTACACGCAGATCGCCGTGCTCGAGGACGGCGTCCTGGTCGAGCACTATGTCGCCCGTGAATCGCAGACGTCGCTGATCGGCAACGTGTATCTGGGCAAGGTGCAGAACGTGCTGCCCAGCATGGAGGCGGCTTTCGTCGACATCGGCGCCGGACGCAATGCCGTCGTGTATGCCGGCGAGGTCGACTGGAGCACGTTGGCCAACGGCAAACCGCGCAAGATCGAAGAGGTACTGACCCCTGGTCAGTCGATCCTGGTTCAGGTCACGAAGGACCCCATCGGTCAGAAGGGCGCACGGCTGACCAGCCAGGTCAGTCTGCCGGGTCGCTTCCTGGTGCTGGTCCCCGGTGGGCACACCAGCGGCATCTCGCGCAAACTCCCCGAGAACGAGCGCGCCCGCCTGAAGGGCCTGCTCAAGGATGTCCTGCCCGATGAGGCCGGCTTCATCGTCCGCACCGCGGCCGAGGGCGCCACGGAGGACCAGCTGACCCGCGACGTCACGGCGCTGACCGCCCGCTGGAAGGACATCGAGAGCAAGGTCGAGGCCGGCAAGTCACCCGAGTTGCTGTACGCCGAACCGGATCTGATGATCAAGGTCATCCGTGATCTGTTCAACGAAGACTTCGCATCATTGGTCGTCGAGGGCGACGACGCGTGGGACATGGTCAAGGGCTACGTCGACCACGTCGCGCCCGATCTGGCCGACCGTGTCTCCCGTTGGGAGGCGCCCGACGACGCTCCACAGGACTCGTTCGCGGGCTTCCGCATCGACGAACAGATCCACAAGGCGCTGGACCGCAAGGTCCACCTGCCATCGGGCGGCTCGCTCGTGATCGATCGCACCGAGGCGATGACGGTCGTCGACGTCAACACCGGTAAGTACACGGGGTCGGGCGGCAACCTCGAGGAGACCGTCACCAAGAACAATCTGGAGGCGGCCGAGGAGGTCGTTCGCCAGCTGCGACTGCGTGACATCGGTGGCATCATCGTCGTCGACTTCATCGACATGGTGCTGGAGAGCAACCGCGAACTCGTGCTCCGCCGCCTGGTCGAGTGCCTGGGTCGCGATCGCACCCGTCACCAGGTCGCCGAGGTCACGTCGCTGGGTCTGGTGCAGATGACTCGCAAGCGCATCGGTACCGGCCTGCTCGAGGCGTTCAGTACCGAGTGCGAGCACTGCAAGGGCCGCGGCGTCACGATCGCCGATCATCCGATCGAGTCCAAACGCGACGACGGCCCGCGTCGAGGCAACCGTGGTGGACGCAACCGTGGTGGCAACGGCCGTGGCGGCAACAAGTCCGGCGGCGACCAGGGCAGGAGCGACAAGCCCCAGAAGCATGACCAGTCCCAGAAGGACGATCAGTCCCAGAAGGGCGATCAGTCCCAGAAGGGCGACCAGGCCCAGGACGGTGATCGGGGAACGACGAAGTCCAACGCTGACGATCAGCCCGCGAAGGACGATCACCCCGCGAAGAAGGACTCACCGAAGTCCCCGGACGTGAGCGGAACCACACCACCCGTTTTGACCGACCAGGGTGAGGCTCCGTAGACTGGATCGTCGGCGTGTCGCATGCGCGCGCCACTGAGACTTTCTCTTCTTCCCCAGTTCCAAGTTTTTCGTAACGATCAAAGGAATGACCGTGGTGTACGCAGTCGTGCGCAGTGGCGGTGGCCAGCAGAAGGTAGCTGTCGGCGACGTCATCGAGATCGATCAGAAGGCCCAGGTCGGCGAGTCCGTCTCGCTGCCTGCGGTGCTGCTGGTCGACGGTGACGCCGTGACCTCAGAGGCCGACAAGCTCGCCAAGGTCTCGGTGACCGCCGAGGTGCTCGGCGAGACCAAGGGCCCCAAGATCGTCATCCAGAAGTACAAGAACAAGACCGGTTACAAGAAGCGCCAGGGTCACCGTCAGAAGTACACCCAGGTCAAGATCACCGGGATCAAGTGAAGGGGATCTGACACATGGCACACAAGAAGGGCGCGGCGTCCACCAAGAACGGCCGCGATTCCAATTCCCAGCGCCTCGGCGTGAAGCGCTTCGGCGGCCAGGTCGTCAATGCGGGCGAGATCATCGTCCGCCAGCGCGGCACCCACTTCCATCCCGGCAGCAATGTCGGTCGTGGCGGTGACGACACGCTGTTCGCTCTGTCGTCCGGTGCGGTCGAGTTCGGCGTCAAGCGCGGGCGCAAGGTCGTCAACATCGTTCCTTCGGAACAGTCCAGCACCGTTCCGGCTGCTCCGGCGGAGTAATCGGACGCACAGCACTTCCGTAGAAGGGGTGGTCCGCGCACGCGGACTGCCCCTTCTCCCTTTTCACCACCAGACAGGAGCAGCGAAATGGCCGTGCCGACCTTCGTCGACACCGTGACGCTGCACGTCGCCGCGGGCAACGGTGGTCACGGTGTCGCCTCGGTACACCGCGAGAAGTTCAAGCCGCTGGGTGGACCCGACGGTGGCAACGGCGGTCACGGTGGCGACGTGATCCTGCGCGTCGACCCCGATGTCACGACGCTGATCGACTACCACCACGAGCCACACCGCAAGGCCACCAACGGCGCGCCCGGTGCGGGCAGCAACCGTGCGGGGGCCAAGGGTGAGGATCTGATCCTTCCCGTGCCCGACGGAACGGTCGTGCGCGCGTCCGGCGGCGAGGTGCTGGCCGATCTGACCGGTGTGGGCACCGAGGTCGTCATCGCTGCCGGCGGTCGCGGCGGCCTGGGCAATGCCTCGCTGGCGTCCAGCAAGCGCAAAGCTCCCGGGTTCGCGCTCAAGGGCGAGCCCGGTGAAGAACTGACGATCTCGCTGGAGCTCAAGGTGGTCGCCGACATCGGCCTGGTGGGATTCCCCAGCGCCGGCAAATCGAGCCTGATCGCCGCGTTGTCGCGGGCACGCCCCAAGATCGCGGACTACCCCTTCACGACCCTGGTCCCGAACCTCGGTGTCGTGACGGCCGGTTCTACCACGTTCACAGTTGCCGACGTCCCGGGCCTGATCGAGGGTGCGTCGGAGGGCCGCGGACTGGGCCACGACTTCCTGCGGCACGTCGAGCGGTGCGCCGCGCTGGTGCACGTCATCGACACCGCCACGGTCGAGCCGGGGCGTGATCCGTTGACCGATCTGAACATCATCGAACGCGAGCTGGAGGCCTACTCGGAGGCGACGGGTTCGGATCTGCACGAGCGCGCGAAGCTGGTGGCCCTCAACAAGGTCGACGTGCCGGACGGCTCCGACATCGCCGACATGGTGCGCGACGATCTGGTCGACCGTGGGTACCGGGTGTTCGCGGTGTCGGCGGCCAGCCATGCGGGACTGCGCGAGTTGTCGTTCGCGATGGCTCAGATCGTCACGGCGGCCCGCGATGCGGCACCCAGGACCGAGGCCACCCGCATCGTGCTGCGGCCCACGGCCGAGGCGGGCGTCGGCGAGGAGTTCACGATCACTCAGGTCGAGGATCGCTGGGTCGTGCGCGGTGTGAAGACGCGGCGCTGGGTGCAGCAGACCGACTTCACCAACGACGAAGCGGTCGGCTTCTTGGCCGACCGACTCCACCGTCTGGGCGTCGAGGACAAGTTGCTGGCGCTGGGCGCCGAGCCCGGTGACGACGTGCTGATCGGCATCGGCCCGCACGAGGACCTCACGAACGCCGTCGTGTTCGACTTCGACCCGCAGATCCAGGCGGGCGCCGAAATTCTCGGCCGCCGCGGCGAGGATCTGCGCATCGATCAGTCCACGCGGCGGACCAACGTTCAGCGCCGCGAGGAACTGGCGGCCAAACGCGCCTACGAGGCCGAGCAGCGCGAGTACCGCGCCTCCGGTGACGAGGCCTACTGGGACCTCGACGACGATTCCGATGGTGAGGTCCCGGCTGCCGACGAAGCGGACGAGTCGTGAGCCGCCTGGTCGTCAAGGTCGGATCGTCATCGCTGACCACCCCCGATGGACATATCGACCCTGCTCGGGTCGATGCGTTGGTCGACGCGATCGCCGACGCCCGCGAGCGGGGTGACGACGTTGTGCTCGTCAGTTCCGGTGCCATCGCGGCGGGCTTGGGCCCGCTCGGCCTGCGCCGCCGACCGCGTGATCTGCCGACGCAGCAGGCCGCGGCCAGCGTGGGCCAGGGTGCGTTGATGGCCCGATACGCCGACCGGTTCGCAGCCCGTCAGTTGACCGTGGGACAGGTTTTGCTGACGGTCGACGATGTGACGCGCCGCAGCCATTACCGCAACGCGTATCAGACGTTCGCCAAGTTGCGCGAACTCGGCGTGCTGCCCGTCGTCAACGAGAACGACACGGTCGCCACCAGCGAGATTCGTTTCGGTGACAACGACCGTTTGGCGGCGCTGGTGGCCCACCTGGTGCACGCCGACCGGTTGCTGCTGTTGTCCGATGTCGACGGTCTGTACGACGGCCACCCCGATGAGCCGGGCACGTCCTTGATCAGCGACGTCAAGGGCGAGGATGATCTGGCCGGCGTCGACGTCAGCCGGGTCGGCTCCAAGGTCGGTACTGGCGGCATGGTCACCAAGATCGAAGCCGCCAACATCGCCACGGGCGCGGGCATCCCGGTCGTGTTGACGTCGGCGGCGCATGTCGACGCCGCATTGAAGGGTGAGCGCGTCGGCACCACGTTCCATCCCACGGGCCGCCGTCGCCCCACGCGACTGCTGTGGCTGCAGCACGCCAGCGAGACGAAGGGCCGCCTGCATCTGGACGCCGGGGCGGTGCGTGCTTTGGTGGTGCGCAACGCGTCGCTGCTGCCGGCGGGTGTCACGGCGGTCGACGGCGACTTCGCGGCGGGCGACCCTGTCGATCTCGTCGGCCCGGACGGCCGGGCCGTGGCACGCGGCCTGGTCAACTACGACAGCGGCGAACTGCCCCAACTCCTGGGCCGCAGCACCCACGATCTCGCGGCCGACCTCGGCCCCGAGTACGAGCGCGAACTGGTCCACCGCGACGACCTCACGATCCTCTGACCCCCGTGAGCGGTGACTCAGCGTCCGTTCGATCGTCGGCGGTGACTCAGCGTCCGATCGTGACCGCGACAAGGGGCCGAACGGACGCACAGTCACCGCCCCACCCGGGCGGCGCTCGGGGAGCGGAACGGATGGGACAATGGGGAACATGAGTACCGTCCATGACCTGGCGCGCCGGGCGCGAGTGGCGGCGGCCGATCTGGCGCTGGCGAACCGCGCGACCAAGGATGCAGCGTTGAAGGCGATGGCTGACGATCTGGTGGCGGCGACCGACCGCATCCTCGGGGCCAACGCCGAGGATGTCGAGGCGGCCCGGGCCGACGGCACGCCCGAGCACGTCATCGACCGGCTGGCGCTCGACGCCGATCGGGTCGCGGCGTTCGCCGGGGGAGTGCGCGACATCGCCGGTCTGCCCGATCCCATCGGTGAGGTGATCCGCGGGACGACGCTGCCCAACGGTCTGCGGATGGAACAGATCCGGGTGCCCATGGGCGTCATCGGGATGATCTATGAGGGCCGCCCCAACGTCACCGCCGACGCCGCAGCGATCTGTCTGAAAGCCGGCAGCGCGGTGCTGCTGCGCGGGTCCTCGTCGGCATCACACAGCAACGCCGTCATCGTCGACGTCATGCGTTCGGCTGTTGAGCGTGTGGGCCTGCCGCCCGACGTAATCCAGGGCGTCCCGGCCGATGACCGGTCGACCGCGAAGGAACTCATGCGAGCCCGCGGCCTGGTCGATCTGGTCATCCCGCGCGGCGGGGCGGGCCTGATCCGCACCGTCGTCGAGGAATCGACCGTTCCCGTGATCGAGACCGGCACCGGCAACTGTCACGTCTACGTCGACAGCGACGCCGATCTGGACATGGCGCTCGACGTCGTGCTGAACGCCAAGACGCACCGCAGCAGCGTGTGCAATGCCGCCGAATCGCTCCTGGTGCATCGTGACGTCGCCGCATCGTTCGTGCCCCGCATCATCGCGGCGCTGCGTGACGGTGGGGTCACGGTCCACGGCGACGAGACGTTCCGTGCCGCCGATGACGCCGTTCTGGAGGCGACCGACGACGACTACGCGACCGAGTACCTCGACCTGGACATCTCGGCCAAGGTCGTCGACTCCCTCGACGACGCGGTGGCCCACATCCGGCGGTTCTCGTCGGGCCACACCGAAGCGATCGTGACGTCATCCATCGCGGCCGCCCGCCGGTTCACGATGGGAGTGGACTCGGCCGCAGTCATGGTCAA
>Ga0164243_10004477_pt1 | contig 21874 bp, 18 predicted proteins | sample OricompcompostOP_FD_108781 | JGI IMG/M metagenome (GOLD analysis project Ga0164243, IMG submission 108781) | Organic Plus compost microbial communities from Emeryville, California, USA - Original compost - Organic plus compost (OP) | ecosystem: Engineered > Solid waste > Mixed feedstock >...
ACCTATTCGGCGGCGATCATAGCGTCGGCAACGGAACTGTCTGGAGCTTCCTCAAGCATGCCCAACGCGTGCATGTAGACCTCGAGAATGCTCTCTTCTTCCTGGCGCTCCTGATTGCTCTTCTTGCGAAGCCGCACGATCTGGCGCAGGGCCTTCACGTCGAACCCGACGGCTTTTGCCTCGGTGTACTTGTCGCGAATATCGGCTGCGAGCTGCTTCTTCTCCTCTTCGAGACGTTCGATCTGCTCGACGAACTGGCGCAGCTGTTTTTGCGCCGAGGCTTGAAGCGTGCTCATGAAGACTCCTGCTGATCTCAAGTCGCCGCCGACGCTAGCGACGGCTCTGAGCGACAGCAAGGCAACCCGCCACGCAATCCAAAGGGATAATTTCGCTTAGCCATCTTGACGTTGTACATGTCGCGCAACGATTCGCGCCACGGCAACGGCAAGCCCACCCCCGGCGGCCGGCTCCCGGAACGCGAGTCGCCGGGGACCAATTCAAGAATGATCTCTGGGCCGGTTTTGCTCGAACGCGACCTGCTTCTCTGGCGAGGCGTCAGTTTGGTACTTCGCCTTCCACTCCTTGAACGGCATGCCGTAGACGATCTCGCGCGCGTCCTCCTTGGACAGCTCGAGCCCCTTCGCTGCAGCCGCGTCGGACATCCAGGTGGACAGGCAATTCCGGCAGAACCCGGCCAAATTCATCATATCGATATTCTGAACATCGGTACGTGAGCGTAAATGTTCGACGAGGCGGCGAAATACCGCCGCTTCGAGCTCCATTGTCGTTTTCGGATCGAAGGTCTTCATTGACAACTCCTTGACCGGCAGGCCCAGCGCCGGACGCCTACGACATAAGCGCCATTGCTGCGACCGGAAAGCCCCAATGACACTGCGGCCTCTGATGCCTTGACGGGGGGGAGGCGTTTGCGCAAACCAGACCCCAAACAATGCGATAACAACCAGGCATCGGCCAGGGGAGACATCATGAAAGACGGGACGAACGGCGGCGTTCGCGAGACTTTGAGCACGCTGTTCGAAGCTGCATACCAGACCGCCCATCCGTTGGTCTGCTTGCCGACCCATCTTCCGCCCGTGCCCGAAAATGGGCGGATCATCATTATCGGTGCCGGAAAAGGCTCCGCGGCGATGGCTGTCGCGGCTGAGGAACACTATATTGCGAGCGGCCAGGCGGATCGGATCTCGGGCCTTATCTCCACGCGGCATGGATTTGCGTTGCCGACCAAAGTCATCGAGATCATGGAAGCTGGCCATCCTGTGCCAGACGCCAACTCCGTCGTCGGCGCAGCGCGTGCCATTGCGCTGGCTAAAAGCGCGGGTCCTAACGACCTTGTCCTCTGCCTTCTTTCAGGCGGCGCCTCTGCAATCTGGGCCGCCCCCGCTCCCGGTGTCAGCTTCGAAGCAAAGCAGACTCTGACCAAGCAACTCCTGAAGTCCGGCGCACCGATTTCCGAGATGAATTGCGTCAGAAAGCATCTCTCCGAGATCAAAGGCGGTAAGCTCGCCGCGGCCGTGTATCCGGCGCGTCTGCTGACACTCGCGATTTCAGACGTGCCCGGCGACAATCCCGACGAGATCGGCTCGGGTCCGACGGTCGCAGATCATTCGACGCTTGCCGACGCTCGTGACGTGCTTGTGAAATGGAAAATCACGCCGTCACCGGAAATCGCTGAAGCGCTCTCCGATCCTCGTCACGAAACGCTGAAGGCCGGCGACCCGAAGCTCTCGAACTCGCGCTACGAGATCGTTGCCGCGCCAAGGGCGTCGATCGAAGCGGCGGCGAGCATCGCACGGGTGCATGGATATCACGTCATCACACTCGGCGACGACCTCGAAGGCGAGGCTCGCGACGTCGCGAGAGCGCACGCGGAAATGGCGCTCGAAGCGAAACGTAAGGGTGAGAAAGTCGCGATCATGTCGGGCGGCGAGTTGACGGTCACCGTGCGCGGAAACGGCTCAGGAGGCCCGAACCAGGAGTATGCGCTTGGACTTGCAATCGCGCTCAACGGCGCACCCGGGATTTCGGGACTGGCCGGCGATACCGACGGGATCGACGGCGGCGGTGGCCACGCCGGTGATCCTGCTGGCGCAATGGTCTTTCCCGACACCCTGCAACGCGCCGCTGCGGCAAACCTCAATGCCGCCAAGTTCCTGGAGAACAACGACTCTACGGGTTTTTTCCGCCCCCTTGGCGATCTTATTCTGTGCGGCCCGACTCAAACCAACGTCAACGATTTCCGGGTCATTCTCGTCGATCCATGAAATGCGAAAGGCGCTGGCGAAAGTCTGGGGCGCAACCAGAACTCTCCACATCGAGACCTGGAGGCTCTGACTTGTCATCCCGCTTTTTCTCGCATGCAATCTCCCGCAAGACGGCTTTTGTACTGGGCTTGTGCCTTTTCACGACGGCAGCACAAGCGGACTTGAAACTCTGCAATGCGACGTCGAGCCGTGTCGGCGTCGCGATTGGGTATCAGGACAAATCGGGCTGGGCGACAGAAGGCTGGTGGAACATCGCCTCGCAGACGTGTGAAACGCTTTTGAAAGGCGGATTGCCGAGCCGCTACGTTTACGTTCACGCCATCGATTACGATCGTGGCGGCGAATGGGGTGGCAAGAACGACATGTGCACGGCGGAGAAATCCTTTGCAATCCGGGGGGTTCAGGATTGTACGAAACGCGGATATAAGCGCACGGGATTTTTTGAAGTAGACACTGGCGAGGCGAAGGAGTGGACCATCCGCCTCACCGATCCCGGTCAAGGAAAAGCAGAGAAATGAGACGCAACAGGCGGGTCAAGATCGTGGCGACGTTGGGACCCGCCTCGGCTGCTCCTGAAATGATCGAGCGGTTGTTCATGGCGGGCGTCGATGTGTTCCGCATCAACATGAGCCACTCGACGCATGATGGTTCCAAGACGCTTTATAATACGGTGCGCGCCTGCGCCGCGCGCCATCGACACCCGATCGGCATTCTCGCTGACTTGCAGGGGCCCAAGTTCCGCATCGGTAATTTCGACGCCGGCCGGATCAACGTGCCGACCGGCGCGGTCTTCAAATTCGATCGCGACGAAACACTCGGGACGGAAGAACGGGTTTATCTTCCTCATCCTCAGATCTTCGACTCGATCAAACCTGGCCACATGCTCGTCCTTGACGACGGCAAGCTCCGGATGCGTGTCGTCGACGTCTCGCCTGTGCAAATCAAGGCTGAGGTCACGACCGGCGGCATGCTCGCGAGCCGCAAGGGCATCTCGATGCCCGATACACTGCTGCCGATCAGTCCCCTCACCGAAAAAGATAAGGCCGACCTGGCGCATGCGCTGAAGCTCGGCGTCGACTGGGTCGCGTTGTCGTTCGTGCAACGCGCCGAGGACATTCACGAAGTCCGAAAGCTCATCGGCAATCGCGCCGCCATTCTGTCGAAGATCGAGAAACCCTCGGCGGTCGCAGAACTCGAAGAGGTGATCGCCGCCTCCGACGCCATCATGGTCGCGCGCGGCGATCTCGGTGTTGAAATGCCGGTCGAGAAGGTTCCCGGCATCCAGAAGCGGATCACGCGACTTTCGCGAGCCGCCGGCAAACCTGTCATCATCGCGACGCAGATGCTCGAAAGCATGATCTCGTCGCCGATGCCGACCCGCGCCGAAGTGTCGGACGTCGCGACTGCCGTGTTCGACGGCGCCGACGCCATCATGCTTTCAGCCGAAAGTGCCGTTGGCCAATACCCCGTCGAAGCGATCCAGATGATGGACAAGATCGCGATTCAGGTGGAGCACGATCCCGTCTACGAGCCGATGCTCTATGCGACTCAGACGGAGCCGCAGCCGACCGGCGCCGATGCCATCGCAGCGGCCGCTTCTGCCATCGCCGATACCGTCAGGCTCGGTGCCATCGTCTGCTATACCGCGACCGGCTCGACGGTGCTGCGCGTCACCCGCGAGCGGCCGGGTATTCCCGTGATGGGCCTGACACCGATTGAGGCGACAGCCCGGCGCCTGTCGCTCGTCTGGGGCGTTCACACGATTCTGACAGGTGATCCGGAGAACCTGTCGCACATGGTGCGGAAGGCCTGCCGCATCGCCTTCGAGGAAGGACTGGTCAAGGCCCGCGAAGGCATCCTGATCACGGCCGGTATTCCGCTCGGCTCACCCGGCGCAACGAACATGATCCGCATCGCCTTCGTCGATGAATCCGGCGCGCCGATTGCGGAAGAAGTCTAGGCCGAACGCGTCATGCCCTGGTGCGTTATGCTTCAATGCACAGCGACGATGAAAGAGAGACCTACCCGCCGCTGAATACGCTGAAGCCGGTCGCGGACAATATTTGGCTGGTCGATGGGCCGGTAATCCGCTTCGGCCCTCCGTTCCTCAAGATGCCGTTTCCGACGCGCATGACTATTGTTCGTATCGGCAGCGGCGATCTCTTCATCCATTCGCCGACGCGTTTGACGCCCGACCTGCAAGCCGTACTCAGCCGGATCGGCCAACCGAGGTGGATCGTCGCGCCAAACCGCATACACTATTGGTGGGTGCCGGAATGGAAAGCAGCCTTCCCGCACGCCGGGGTCTACCTTGCTCCACGCGTCAAAGAGCAGGCGGGACGCCGCATCGAATTCGCATCTTTGCCACTCGATCACGAATGCGGGTATCCGTGGGACGCTGATGTCGCCACGATTCTGGTCCCCGGCAGCTACATGACAGAGGTCGACTTCTTCCACCGCGCCAGCCGAACGCTCATTGTCGCCGACCTCATCGAAAATTTTGAGCCAGCAAAAATCTCGTTCGTGATGCGTCTGCTTGCGCGAATAGGCGGGTGCCTCGATCCCCACGGCGCCATGCCACGCGATTTGCGGGCGACATTCTCAGATCAGAAGCCTCAGGTTCGCGACGCAATCGAAACGATGATTTCCTGGGATCCGGAGCGCATCATTCTTGCGCACGGCCGCTGGTATGAAAGGGATGGTCGCAACGAATTGAAGCGCGCGTTTCATTGGCTGCTTGCGTAATCGGCCCCCGGCGCGCTTAGATCCCCTGCCCCTCGACTTCTTTTTTCAGCTTATCGCGCTCGGTCTCGCCGCCTTCGATATTCGGGTGCACCTTGAGAAGCTGATTGTAGACTTCGAGCGCCGCTTTCTTCTCGCCCATCAGAACGAGAATTTTGCCCATGGCGTCGAGCGCGCGAAAATGGTTGGGCTCAAGCGCCAGCGCACGCCGCAAATCGCCCAGCGCCGCCGTGTAATTGTTCATCCGGTATTCGACATAGGCGCGATGGCTCCACGCATCCGCATATTGCGGGGCAAGTTCCACCGCCGCGTCGAGGAACGGCAGCGCCTTGTCGTTCTCATTACGTGACGAGAAGATCTCGCCGCGATCGATCAGCAGATTGACGGTATCGCCGCCCTCCATGCGCCACAGCCGCTCGATAGCCGCACCGATTTCCCCCGCCTGGCGATGGTCGCCCTCCGTCGCGAGATATGCATAGAGGTTGTCGAGCGTCTTGGAGACCTCTGCCGCCGTCTTTGGCCAAGGGAGGCCCATCATGCCCGGCGGGCCCTTTTGCTTGGCGACCGCGCCCGGCGACGGCGCGACGGGAGGCGCTTGCTTGGCGGCGGGTGGAGGCGCCGGAGCGGGCTCGGACGGGAAGGGCTGAGTCTTCAAAAGCTCGTCGTCGGCCACGGCAGACGCCGCACCGGCCAAGAGGCCAAGAAGAACGATCAGAACGCGCGCAGGAAAGATCATGCCCCGAAGCTAGTCGAGGCATTTTGTTTGGTCAAAAAGACTCTTCTGAATTCGCCGTAACGTCGCACGCGGGACGTTCGCGCCTCAGCCCTGGCGGGCCTTGAAGCGGCGATGAGTCTTGTTGATGACGTACACCCGGCCCTTCCGGCGAACGACGCGATTGTCGCGGTGCCGCGAGCGCAGGGATTTCAAAGAGTTTCTAACTTTCATAACGACACCGGTTAAAGATGGTGGGCACTAGAGGGATCGAACCTCTGACCCCTACCATGTCAAGGTAGTGCTCTACCGCTGAGCTAAGTGCCCGGAAGAAGCGAGCTTCTAGAGGGTTAGCGATACCGAGGTCAAGCCCCGCATCGCCGCAAATTGCCGAATAACGGCGAAACGACGTGTTAGGCAGCCAGGAGACGATCGACTTCTTTCACCAAATCCTTGAGATGAAAGGGCTTCGAAAGAACACGTGCGTCCTTTGGCGGCTGGTTTTCGCTATTGAGGACAACGGCCGCGAAGCCCGTAATGAACATGATCTTCAGATCGGGGTCGATCTCGCTGGCGCGGCGCGCAAGCTCGATGCCGTCCATCTTGGGCATCACGATATCGGTCAGCAGAAGCGTGAACGGCTCCGTCTTCAGCCGTTCGTACGCATCCTCGCCGTTTTCGAACGCGACGACGTCATAGTCCGCCTTTTCCAGCGCTTTCACGAGAAAGCCGCGCATGGAATCGTCATCCTCGGCAAGCAGTATGCGACGGATCGGTAGGCGAGATGGCTTGGCAGTCATGACAACTCTGATGTGCGAAGAACCCCGGACGAGAAATACCCGATATCTCGTCTAACGCAAACTTGGCCCGACTTTGGTAAACGGAGCATGAAACTGTGGAAAGGAACACCTAGCAATCGGCAGACATGCCTATCTACGCAGGATGTCAATTTTGCGCGCAAGCTATGGGCAAACCGAAGCAACCTTAAGTCTTGCATGGACTTCGCACCCCACCGTTGGCAATGTAACGCATTCCACGATGACTGTTTTTGCCGGGATCTGAACGAGACTCCATCGAACAATGCCTGAAGATAGATCCCACGCCGTCCCGAGCGCCTTCTTTCCATCGTATGATGTCTTGGCGCCGCGCGTCCAAAGCGTTCCTTTCGTCTTCTCCTCTCCGCACTCGGGAAGGCTTTATCCGCCAGAATTCCTTGCGATTTCCCGCCTCGATCCGAAAACGCTTCGCCGCTCTGAAGATTGCTTCGTCGACAAGCTCTTTCGTCCTGTCGCAAGCCTTGGCGCGCCGCTGATCAGCTCCCGCTTTCCTCGCGCTTATCTCGACTTGAACCGGGAACCCTACGAACTCGATCCCGAACTCGTCAGCGAGCCGCTGCCCGCCCATGCCAACACTCAGTCTATTCGCGTTGCAGGCGGATTAGGCACGGTCGCGCGGATTGTCGCCGACGGGGAGGAGATTTACCCGGCGCGGCTTAGCCTTGCCAGTGTCCTCGCACGGATCGAACAGCTCTACTTTCCATTTCATACTGAGCTATCGCGGCTGATAGCCGTCACACGTGAGACATTCGGCTATGCCATCCTGATCGACTGCCATTCGATGCCGTCGACGGCCATGGCGCCGGGTGGCGCTCAAAGGCCCGACATCGTCGTCGGCGATCGATTCGGAGCATCGGCCGATCCACGGCTGACACTGCTCGTGCGGGATGAATTTCAGCGCCGGGGTTTCAAAGTGCAGCTGAACCGGCCCTACGCCGGCGGCTACATCACCGAGCACCACGGCCGGCCGGCCCGCGGCACCCACGCGATCCAACTTGAACTCAACCGCGGCCTCTATATCAACGAACTGACGTTCGAAGAGAACGCGGGCTATTCGCGGCTGGCCGAAGCTTTGATCGAGATCGTCGGCAGCCTGTTTCAGGAGGTGCCCGCTTTGCTCGATTATCGCGCGGCAGCCGAGTAAGCGCTCCAAATCCGACGCGCGCAATTCACATAGAAAAAGGGCCGTCCGAATTCCACGAACGGCCCAAGTCTAGGGAGGAAACGCCCAAGGAGGGCTGCGAAGCGCGAGCGGAGCTCACATATCGCACTGCAAAAATTAAAGGTGCAGCGCATCACGAACAAATGCGATTAACGCAGGTCTGATATCCAAAAACGCCTAGCTCTCTTGAGAGCAGCAAATCCTGGGCCGGCCGCAACTCACGCGCGCAAGAGATCCTCCACAAAGAAAGGCCGTCCGAAAGCCGAACGGCCCAAGTCTAGGGAGGAAACGCCCAAATTGGGCAGCAAGAGCGATGAAGCGTGTCAGCGCACTCGCATCACAACGATGAGCCGCTTCGACAATTGCCGCAATCTCTACGCGCATACTCTTAGCACATTCACCAGGATATGTAGCTGCTTCGCCACAACTTACGTTACTAATATGTATCTAGTTCAACATTGCGGTATATGGCCTTAACTGCGAAGCCTCATTGGGGCCCGAGGCAAACATTTGAAATCACAAGGTGAGCGCGTGTCGGGAAGGATGCCCGCAGCGGAATTCCAGGCCATCGTCCGCGTGGCACAGGAACTGGCCGATATTTCAGGGCCCGTTATCCTCAAACATTTCCGCAAGCCGATGCCTGTGGAAAACAAGGCCGTCGGCGGCGCGTTCGACCCGGTCACGAAAGCCGATCGCGGCGCCGAGAAAGCGATCGTGCAGGCGCTCGCTGCAAGATTTCCCGATCACGGCGTCGTCGGCGAAGAATTCGGAACGAAGCCTGGGACGTCCCGGTTCAAATGGGTCATTGATCCGATCGACGGCACGCGGTCTTTCATCATCGGATCTCCTCTTTGGGGAACCTTGATTGGAGTGCTCGAGGACGAAAAGCCGGTCTTCGGCCTTGTGGACCAGCCTTTCACCGGCGAACGTTTCTGGTCTGGCGACAAAGCCGCCTATCAAAGCGTTCGCGGCAGCCGCCCAGGCCGCATCAAGACTCGCGAATGCAACCGGATCGAAGACGCCGTCCTGACGTCGACACACCCTGACCTCTTCGAGAGCGCAGAGCAGAGCGCGGCGCTCACCGCGTTGAAATCGAGAGCGCGTCTCACCCGCTATGGCGGCGACTGTTACGGCTACTGTCTCCTCGCTGCGGGCTTCGTCGACATCATCATCGAGGCAGGACTGAAGCCTTATGACATCGTTGCGCTGATCCCGATCATCGAGCGGGCCGGCGGCGTCGTGACGACATGGTCGGGAGGCGATGCATCGAACGGCGGCGACATCATTGCGACCGGCAACCCGCGTCTGCACGAAGACGTCCTAGCTCTGATCAACAAGCTTTAGACCCGTTCCGACGGCAAGGTTTCAATGCCCATGTACGCATCGAAAGCCGCCCAGAAACGCTGCCGTATCGCATCGGTTTCCATCAGGATTTCATGCCGCGCGCCGGGCATCAGGATGTGGCCGCCAGATTTGAGATCGACCGCGAAATCCTCGATCGCCTGCGTGGACACCACGCGATCGGCGCCGGCCGCGAACAGCATCATCGGCACGCACACGTACTTTGGATAATCGCGCCGCGATAGCATGGCGCAGCTTCTGAGCGCTGCCCGGAGCCAGCCGATCGTCGGCGATCCGAGCGCGAGATCGGGGGCTGCTTCAATAATCGATTTGATGCGCGACCAGCGCACCTCGTCGGCGGACAGCCTGTTGTTCTCGAAGACGGTGAGATCGGTGGGCTTGTCGTTCCCTCCCCGGACGTAGGCCGTCGCAAGCCCGACTATCGAGGCCAAATCTGCATAGATCCTGGCAAGGGGTCGGGTTGCGCCCAGCATTTCCGGATGAATATCGATCATCGGCGCCAGCAGGATCATGCGCGCAAACGGACTGGCCTCGTCCTGAGCACCGCGCAAAAGAATGTTGCCGCCAAGCGAATGCCCGAGGCCGATGAACGGCTCCGGCAGGGCCGGCCGTACGATCTCGTCAATGAAGAGTGCAAGATCGCGATCATACTCAGTAAAGGCGACGACATGGCCTTTGCGCCGGTTGGACAGGATGCGCTCCGAGCCGCCCTGCCCCCGAAGGTCAAAGATCGCGACGGCAAAGCCGCGCCGGCGCAGGTCTGCGATCACCTCGAAATACTTCTCGATGAACTCACCGCGCCCCTGCACGATGACGACGGTCCCGCGGACCGGACCTCGCGTCGCTTCCCAGAGCGCCGCCCGAAGCTTCAGGCCATCATACCCGTCGAAAGCCGACACCATGGCGCCGCTTGGGACTGGATTGATCGAGAGAGAGACGAGTTTCATCTACCGCTTTCACGTCAGCCAGTTCAGGCAGCCAGAAGGCCGCATCGATACCATACGAAGGAAGAGTTGGAGCCTCTTGAAGCGCTTTTTTTCGCTCCCTACATTTTTTCTGCGGCTGCCGCGAAGCGGGGCCGCATAGGAAAGACCGAGCCTGTTGGCCGGTTTGTCTACATGTCGCTTCTTAGGAGGATATGTTATGCGACACGCTGAATTTGCGCCTTTTTATCGTTCCGCTATCGGCTTCGACCGCCTCTTCCAGCTTCTGGATCGTTCGGTGAACTTCGATAGCGAATCCACTTACCCCCCTTATAACATCGAGCGTACTGGCGAGAACGCCTACCGGATTACCTTGGCCGTGGCGGGCTTCTCTCAGAACGAGTTGAAGATCGAAGTCAAAGAGCAGACGCTCTCGATCGCCGGCGACAAGGTGGCCGAAGAGGGCGAGAAGGCTTATCTCCATCGCGGGATCGCCGCTCGCGCATTCGAACGTCGCTTCCAACTCGCCGACCATGTCGACGTAACCGGTGCGAAGTTCGAGAACGGGCTCTTGCACGTCGACCTCGTGCGTAATGTACCTGAGAGCAAGAAACCCCGGACGATCGCCATCAACACGGCGGAGCCGGTTCAGCAGCTCGAAGCCAAGGCAGCTTGAGCCTTCTAAAAATCGGTTACATTTCCTTCAGCGGCAGTCGCGTCATGGCGGCTGCCGCTTTTGCTGCCCTATAGGCACGACGTGCCAGGAAATTTTGTTGCTCGATCTCCGCTTCGAGCTTGCCGAAGACGGTTGCGGCGGTAGCTGCGTCTTATCGCTTGTGCCGCAGTGTCAAATCTGTAGAATTTGCTAGATAGGTCAACATTGCTGTCCTTTGTGCGTCGCCGGGCGCCCCTGGAGAACAGCATGGACAATTCGAGATCGGCCGTAGCGTCGCTTTACGGCATCCGAACGGCGACGTGGGAGACATTCAGGTGCTTGAACTTGGGACATGCAGTTTGCAAGGCCGTGACATCGGCAGCGGGCTCCATTCCAAAAGGGCGACGAGCGCTGCCGATCGAAAACGGCAGTCCCTGGCGCGATAGTCCTCTTTCGGCGCCGGGATTGCGCAAAAGTCGAAAGAAGCGCCCGCTCACGGGCACCTTCCGAAATAACGAAGTCTGAATCTGGGCCATTGGCCATACGAGGCAAGAAATGAGCGAAGGTTACCTGTCTCCGCTGGAGGACGAAATCGGCCCGGGAAGCCGTCCGGCGGCAGCAGGCCTTTTTGATCCGGCTCTGGAACGCGACGCATGCGGCGTCGGTTTCATTGCAAACCTCAAGGGGCGCAAATCACACGCCATTGTCGAGGGCGCGCTCAAGATTCTCGAAAATCTCGAGCATCGTGGAGCCGTCGGGGCCGATCCGCTATCCGGCGACGGTGCGGGCATCCTGATCCAGATTCCGCACGACTTTTTGGCGGCCGAAACGAAGACTCTCGGATTCAACCTGCCGTCTCCGGGCGAATATGCTGTCGGCCACATCTTCATGCCGCGCGACGAACGTCTGCGCGCCCACTGCGAGCGGGTTTGGGCACGCTGTCTGCGGGAAGAGCGGCTTGAACTTCTCGGTTGGCGCACAGTACCTGTCGAAAACGGGTGTCTTTCGGACATGGTCCGCGACGTCGAGCCTGTGCACCGTCAGGTGTTCGTCGGCCGTCCCGCCGGCATGACCGACCAGGAAGAATTCGAGCGTCATCTTTATATGGTGCGCAAGGTCGTCTCGAACGCGATCCACGATGCCTATAAGGGCCGCGACATAGGCCATTACACCGTCTCGCTCTCGACGCGTACGGTCGTCTACAAGGGCATGTTCCTGTCGTTCCAGGTAAAGGCCTACTACAAGGACCTCTCCGACCCGCGTCTGGTGTCGGCGCTCGCTCTTGTGCACCAACGCTTCTCGACAAACACCTTCCCGTCCTGGAAGCTCGCGCACCCCTACCGGATGGTGGCCCACAACGGCGAGATCAACACCCTGCGCGGCAACGTCAATTGGATGGCCGCGCGCCAGGCATCCGTATCGTCGCCGCTCTTCGGCGATAAAATTTCCAAGCTCTGGCCGATCTCCTATGAGGGGCAGTCGGACACGGCGTGCTTCGACAACGCCCTCGAATTCCTGGTGATGGGTGGCTACAGCCTCTCGCACGCAGCGATGATGCTGATCCCGGAGGCTTGGGCGGGCAATCCGACGATGGATACCAAGCGCCGCGCCTTCTACGAATATCACGCCTGCCTGATGGAGCCGTGGGACGGGCCTGCCGCGATGGCGTTCACCGACGGGCGCCAGATCGGCGCGACGCTCGACCGTAACGGCCTGCGTCCCGCTCGCTATCTCGTCACAAAGGACGACACTGTGATCATGTCGTCGGAATCCGGCGTGCTGCCGGTTGCCGAAGAGAACATCGTCAAGAAGTGGCGTCTCCAGCCCGGCAAGATGCTGCTGATCGATCTTGAAAAGGGCTGCATCATCTCGGACGAGGAACTCAAAGCGGAGATCGCCGCGAGCCATCCTTACGAGACGTGGCTGAAGCGCACCCAAATCAAAGTCTCGGATCTGCCGCTTCCGTCAAAGACGACCGGAGCTGCGAAGTCGAACGTCGCCCTGCTCGATCTGCAGCAGTCCTTCGGCTACACGCAGGAAAGCATCAAGTTCCTGCTGACGCCGATGGCGGAGAAGGGCGAGGAAGCGACCGGCTCGATGGGCACCGATACGCCGATCTCGGCGCTGTCGTCCAAGTCGAAGCTTTTGCATACGTACTTCAAGCAGAACTTCGCGCAGGTCACCAACCCGCCGATCGATTCGATCCGCGAAGAGCTGGTGATGAGCCTCGTCTCGTTCATCGGACCGCGACCGAACATCCTCGATCTGCAAGGCACCTCGAAGCAGAAGCGCCTCGAGGTCGATCAGCCCATCCTGACGAACGAAGATCTTGAGCGCATCCGTGGCATTGGTGCGGTAAAGGACAACGATTTCGAGTCCATCACGATCGACATCACCTATCCGGCCGAGAAGGGCGAGGGCGGCATGGGTCCCGCGCTCGACGGCATTTGCGCGGAGGCCGAAGAGTACGTCCGCGCCAAGGAGTTCAATATCATCATTCTGTCCGACCGCCGCGCCGGTCCGGACCGCATTCCGATTCCGTCGTTGCTCGCAACCTCGGCCGTCCACCATCACTTGATCAAGCAGGGCCTCAGAACCTCCGTTGGCCTCGTCGTCGAAACCGGCGAAGCGCATGAGATCCATCAGTTCTGCACGCTTGCCGGCTACGGCGCTGAAGCAATCAACCCATATCTCGCGTTCGAGACCCTTTACGCGATGATCCCAGAGCTCCCTGAGGGGACCACTCCGGAAATCGTCAAGAAGCGCTTCATCAAGGCGATCGGCAAGGCGATGCTGAAGGTCATGGCGAAGATGGGCATCTCGACCTATCAGTCCTATTGCGGCGCCCAGATCTTCGATGCCGTCGGCTTGCGCTCGAGCTTCGTCGAACGTTATTTCACCGGCACCCACACCCAAGTCGAAGGCGTCGGCCTGCGCGAGATTGCGCGCGAGACCGTCGAACGCCACAGGACTGCGTTCGGCGACGTTCCTGTCCTCGCCAATGCACTCGACGTCGGCGGTGAATACGCTTATCGCGTTCGCGGCGAAGCCCACATGTGGCGTCCGGGAACCGTAGCCGACCTTCAGCACGCGGTCCGCGCCACCGACAACAAGGACGCGATGAGCGGTCGCATTCCGCAGAAATTCCGTGATTACTCGAAGGCGATCAACGATCAGTCCGAGCAGTTGATGACACTGCGCGGGATGTTCCGCATTCGCTCGGCGGAAAGCTTAGGTCGCAAGCCGATCCCGCTTGAGGAGGTTGAGCCGGCGGCCAACATCGTGAAGCGTTTCTCGACCGGCGCCATGAGCTACGGCTCGATCAGCCGCGAGGCGCACACGACGCTCGCGATTGCGATGAACCGCATCGGCGGCCGTTCGAACACGGGTGAAGGCGGCGAAGAATCGGACCGATTCAAGCCTATGCCGAACGGCGACTCCATGCGCTCGGCGATCAAACAGGTTGCTTCGGGCCGTTTCGGCGTGACGACGGAATATCTCGTCAACTCCGACATGATGCAGATCAAGATGGCCCAGGGTGCGAAGCCCGGCGAAGGCGGTCAGCTGCCCGGCCACAAGGTCGACGCGACGATCGCCAAGGTCCGCCACTCGACGCCGGGCGTAACGCTCGTCTCACCACCGCCGCATCATGACATCTACTCAATCGAAGATCTCGCGCAGCTGATCTACGACCTGAAGAACGTCAATCCGAAGGCCGATGTCTCGGTGAAGCTCGTCTCTGAAGTCGGCGTCGGCACGGTTGCCGCCGGTGTCGCGAAAGCACGCGCCGATCACGTTACGATCTCGGGCTTCGAAGGCGGCACGGGTGCTTCGCCGCTGACGTCGATCAAGCACGCAGGCAGCCCGTGGGAAATTGGCCTCGCCGAGACACACCAGACGCTCGTCGAAAATCGTCTTCGCGGTCGTATCGCCGTTCAGGTCGATGGCGGCGTCCGCACGGGCCGCGACGTCGTCATCGGCGCGCTCTTGGGTGCTGATGAATTCGGCTTCGCGACGGCTCCGCTCATCGCGGCCGGCTGCATTATGATGCGCAAGTGCCATTTGAATACCTGCCCGGTCGGCGTCGCGACGCAAGATCCCGTGCTGCGCGCCAAGTTCCAGGGCAAGCCTGAGCACGTGATCAATTTCTTCTTCTTCGTTGCTGAGGAAGTGCGCGAGATCATGGCCCAGCTCGGCTTCCGCACCTTCAACGAGATGATCGGTCAGAGCGACCAGCTCGACAAGGATCGTGCAATTGAGCACTGGAAGGCGCGCGGACTGGACTTCACCAAGCTGTTCCATAAGCCGCACGCGCCCAAGGGCGTCGCCATTTACAACAGTGAACGACAGGACCACGGCCTCGAGAAGGTCCTGGACGTGAAGCTGATCGAGCTGGCGAAACCCGCCCTCGAACTGAAGCGCCCCGTGAAGGCTGAGCTCGAAATCAAGAACGTCAACCGTTCGACCGGCGCGATGCTTTCGGGCGAGGTCGCCAAGCGCTACGGTCACGCAGGCCTGCCGGAAGACACGATCTGGATGTCTTTCAAAGGCACGGCAGGCCAAGCATTCGGTGCATGGGTCGCCCACGGCGTAACGCTCGACCTTATCGGCGAAGGCAACGACTACGTCGGCAAGGGTCTTTCGGGCGGCAAGCTCATCGTTCGCCCCGATCCCAATTCCGGCATTGTCCCGGAGGAAAGCATCATCGTCGGCAACACGGTGCTGTACGGAGCTATCACGGGTGAGTGCTATTTCCGCGGCGTTGCTGGCGAACGCTTTGCCGTTCGCAATTCGGGCGCTTACGCCGTCGTCGAAGGCACCGGCGACCATGGCTGCGAATATATGACCGGTGGCGTCGTTGTCGTTCTCGGTCCGACGGGCCGCAACTTCGCGGCAGGTATGTCGGGCGGCATCGCCTATGTGCTCGATGAGAACGGCGATTTCGAAAGCCATCTGAACAAGGATATGGTGCAGCTTGAGGCCATCACCGCGGATCCGGGCTCGCTCCAAAAGCTCGCTCAGCAGGGTGGCGACGTCGCAATCGCGGTCAGGAATGTGATGGTCGACATGCGCGAGCAGGATGCCGAGCGCCTGCACACGCTCATCGCACGCCACGCGCATTACACCAATTCGCGCCGTGCCCAGGAAGTTCTGAAAAACTTCTCGGCCTATCTGCCGAAGTTCAAAAAGGTGATGCCGATCGAATACCGTCGTGCGTTGGCAGAACTGGCCAAAGCGCGCGAGACCAATCGCGAAGCCGAACTTGAGACTGCTAAACAATAACCGGCGATACTTCGAGCACTGGCGAATAGAAAGACGAAAGAAGACATCGAAGAATGGGCAAGCCGACTGGTTTTCTGGAAATCGAGCGCACCGACCGCAGATATCGGCCGGTAGAAGAGCGCTTGCAGCACTTCAAGGAATTCGTCGTTCCGCTGCCGGAGGCTGACGTCAAGAAGCAGGCTGCCCGGTGCATGGACTGCGGCATCCCGTATTGTCACAACGGATGTCCCGTCAACAACCAGATCCCCGACTGGAATGATCTCGTCTATCGCGGTGACTGGAAAGAAGCCGCCGACAACCTGCACTCGACGAACAACTTCCCGGAAGTGACGGGCCGCATCTGCCCCGCTCCCTGCGAAGCTTCTTGCACGCTCAACATCGACGACAAGCCGGTGACGATCAAAACGATCGAATGCTCGATCGCCGACCGCGCCTGGGAGGAAGGCTGGGTACGGCCGCTTCCGCCGGAAAAGAAGACGGGTAAGAAGGTCGCCATCATCGGCTCTGGCCCGGCCGGGCTCGCGGCAGCGCAACAGCTTGCCCGCGCCGGGCACGACGTTCACGTCTACGAGAAGAATGCGAAGCCTGGCGGCTTGCTCGTCTACGGCATTCCCGACTTCAAGATGGAAAAGGACGTCATTGCGCGGCGCGTCAAACAGATGGAAGCCGAAGGGGTGACCTTCCATTGCGGCATCCATGTCGGCGAGGACCTTTCGGCGAAGTATCTCGAATCGAAGCACGATGCGGTGCTCATCGCCATCGGCTCCGAGCGACCTTTTGATTTCTTTGCCAAGTCACCGGGCCGCGATCTCGACGGTCTGCATTACGCGATGGACTTTCTCCCGCAGCAGAACCGACGCAACTCCGGCGAGGCGCAGAAGCCCAAGACAAAAGAGATCTCGGCGAAGGACAAGCACGTCATCGTCATCGGTGGTGGCGACACGGGGTCCGACTGCATCGGCACGTCGTTCCGGCAAGGCGCAAAGAGCGTGACGCAGCTCGAGATCATGCCGATGCCGCCCGAGAAGGAAAACAAAGCGCTCTCCTGGCCGCACTGGCCATTGAAGTTGCGCATTTCGACGTCTCAGGCCGAAGGCGCCAAGACCGAATATTCGATCTCGACGACGGGCTTCACCGGCGAAGACGGCAAGGTGAAGAAGCTTCACTACACGCGCGTCAACGCCAATCTCCAGCCGATCAAAGGCACGGAAGGTGCCCTCGACGCCGATCTCGTGCTGTTCGCGATGGGCTTCTCGGGACCGGTCGAGACCGACATCGTCAAGGAGCTTCAGCTTCCCGTCGTACCCCGCGGCCGCTTCAAAGGTCTTGATGCATCAGACAAGGACTACAAGCTCGCGACGTCGCCGAAGCTCTTCTGCGCCGGCGACATTCGTCGCGGCCAATCGCTGGTGGTCTGGGCGATCCGCGAAGGCCGCCAGGCTGCGCACGCCATCGATAAATTCCTGATGGGTTCGACTGTCCTGCCGCGATAGTCTCTGAGGTTGCCGCCTAGGCGATACGAAGCGCGATCGCTCCGAGCCCGATCAGGCACGCACCCGCAATCCGGACCACGCCAAGCCGTTCCTTGAGGACGAATCCCGCGATCGCTGTCCCAAAGAGGATCGCGGTCTCGCGCAAGGCGGCAACGATCGCGACAGGGGCCTGCGTCATCGCCCACAGGACCAGCGAATATGAAAGCACGGTGGCCGTGCCGCCGATAAGGCCTATTCTCCAACGCGCCCGGATGAGCTCGCAAAACGCAGCGCGGCTTCTGACAAGCACCCAACAGCCAAGCGGTACGCCTGTCAGCATGAACACCCACGAAGCGTACGCGCCCGGCGATCCTGATAGCCGCGCGCCGGCACCATCTGTCAGCGTGTAGGAAGCGATAACGGCCGCATTGATCAATGCAATGTAAACGCCTCGCCTGCTTCCATCATGGCGCTCCATCACCATTGCGAGAATGCCAGAAGAGATAAGGGCCACGCCCAGCCAAGCGGCACCGGACAATCTCTCTCCCATCCCGAACGCACTGACCAACGCGACGATCAACGGCGCTGTCCCGCGCATCAGGGGATAGGTCTGCCCCATGTCGCCGACGCGATAGGCGCTCGCGACGAGGGCAAAATAGACGACGTGAATGAGCACGGACGCGAGGATGTAGGGAAAGCTACGTGCCACGGGCATCTCAAGAAAGGGAATAGCGAGGGCAGCAACCGCTGCAGCGAACGTCGCGACCAGGATGGTCATCAGCACCTTGTCCTCGCCGCCCTTGACGAGCGCGTTCCACGAGGCATGGAGCGCCGCCGCGGTCAGCACGATCACGAATGCGAAGATTGACACGTCGCTACCGCGGACCGAAATCGAGGAAGGTGTGGAACAGTGGCACTCTCAGCCCCTCGGCGGATTGTCAGTCGGCTTCGCTTCGCTCGTCGTATCGGGCTTCGGCGGCCAAGCCAGATCGTCGGCACGCCCCGGTTTGGGCTGTAAACGTTCGCCCTTGACCAGCAATCGGAAGTAAGGCGCTTGCGTCGGCGCCAGCCGGCCGCGATCTCTGTTGCCGGCGGGAGAGATGGAACTCATCAGTGTCAGTCCTCCGGCGATCTGATCCACAAGCAGATCCCCGCGCTGTCCTGACGCTTCCCGGCGCGCCATCAGGGCAACGACGGCGGCTGGAATGGCAGGCCTGACAATCTGAACGGCCTGCGTTTCTTCTCGGCCGTTGCTGCCGACGATCCTGAGGACGATTTTGCCGTCGTCTTCTTTCTGATCTCCGGATCCGGAAGACGCGGACGAACCATCCAGCCCCTTCGCGCGCACGATTGGCACCTTGGACTCGCCCTTCTTTCCCTGCGCGACGGGAGACGACGGTGCAGGTGTCGTCACTGCATTGCCGGGATTGATCTTGGCCTGCTCGGCTTCCGCCCCCAAAAGCGGAATGTTGCGACTGGCCTTCGCCTGCAGGAGATCCGGGCGCAGTTCCTTTTCGACGAAATGCGCAAGCTTGCGGTTTCCCGCAACAGTGAAATTGATGCCATCCCTGAGACGCAGCAGACGGATCGCACCGTCAAGATCGGGACCGTAGGCAGAGTAAGCACCGTTTTCGTCGGTAAAACCTTGGTAGGAGTCGATATACTTGAAGCCGTTGAGATAAGCGCGCTCGCGGATCGCGTCGTTGATGCGCTGCGCCAGCTCGTTGGCGTCCGAGCGTGCCATGTTCGGCAGACCGACCCAATAGACCGCCGCGCTCCGTGTCTTGAATGCCCGCATCAGACGATCGATGCGCCGCGTATATTCGATCATCCATGCTTCGCTGCCGGCGGGTACGCGTTTGCCGTCCGCGCCCTTTATCGAGATCCGATCGTCCTGGCCCGTCATCACGATGGCAATGTTGAACGGCTGGTTGGCGATGGATTTCTCGAGCGCCGCAACCTTTGAATCGAAGTTGAGCATCGCGATGCCGCTGATCGGCGTCACCTGTTTCTGAATATTGAGCCGGGCATCGTTCCCGAAAGCACTCATCAGGCCTTGAAGCAGTCCCTGCGCAAAATCATCGCCGAAGACACTGACTTGATAGATGTCGTTATCCGGGAAAGGCGTAAGAAACGTCCCGCCCTGGTCGACATCGGCAGCCCAGACGGCCGACGCGAACAGGACCGCAAGCCCGAAAGCAACTGCGGCGCCCCACACGCGAAAATGCCGAAAGATGACGCTCATGCCCGGCCGATGCCCTTCGCAAGCCCGAAAGCTGCTCACATTCTTGATTCCGAGCCAGAGCATACAGCTTCGAAGCATCCGCTCCAACGCCGCAGTCCACGGGCCAGCGTCAGTGCTCGGCGGCCTGTGAATTCGCATGCGTCAACACCCGGTCAGACGGCCAGCAGTCGATCGTCAGGCCATTGGATTTTTCGTAGAGCCCGATCTGTTTTCGCGTATTGGACCCGATCTTGCCGTCAATCTTGTCCATCGGATAACCGAGCTGCGTCAGGCGAGCCTGTATGCCTTCCACCGTCCGGGTCCGGGGTTGAGAAAAGGACTGCCAGGGAGTGACGAAGTCACCTTTTCCGCGGATCCGATCACCTAGGTTGCCGACGAAAAGCGCATAAAGATCTGATGTGTTGTAGAGGCGAATGACGCGGAAATTCTGCGCCGCCAGAAACGCCGGGCCATAGGCGCCCGCGGGCATCATCAGATACGCATCGGACGCGAGTTCAGACTTCGTGAAGGGCCGACCGCTCGCCTTCCTGAAGCCCATCTTGACCCAGGCGCCGATCGGGCGCGCATCCGGCGGACCTTCGAGCGAGCAATCGGCATGCGGCGGCGGGATGACCTCGTAGCCCCAGCGCGCGCCGCGCACCCAGCCCTTGCCCTGAAGCTGCCGGGCGGTGAACGCCAACGCGTCGGCGACCGAGCGCCAGATGTCGATCTTGCCATCGCCGTCGCCATCGATCGCGTACTTGAGATATTCCGTCGGCATCGCCTGCGTCAGACCGACGGCACCGGCCCACGACGACTTCATGTCGGAACGCGGAATGCCCCGCTGCAACATGACGAGAGCGGCGATGAGTTCGTCGTGGAATTTTTCTTTACGCTTTCCGACATAGGCCAGCGTTGCCAGCATGCGGATCGCATCCTTGGGCGGATGATAAGTGCCGTAGGCCGTTTCGCGTCCCCAGATCGCAACAAGCGTGTAGCGATCGACGCCCGTCATCCTCTCGATCCGTTCGAGCGCCGATTTGTGCTCGACGAGGAATTGGCGCCCCTGCACGGCAAGCTTTTCCAAATAGGGCTTCGACAGATAATCGGCAGCGGTCTTCGTGAACTCGGCCTGTCCGCTATTGTCGATCTTTGGCCGTCCAGGAATATCGAGATCAGGAATGGTATAATCAGGCACAACGCCGGCAAAAGCTTGATCGAACGTGCTGCGGCTGACGCCTGCTGCTTTTGCTGCTGGCCATAACTCCTCGATGAACGCGTGGAAGTCTTGATTGGACTTCGCTTCGACGACGGTCGCCGCCACACCAAGCACAATCACAAAAGCGGCTGCCGCCAATGTCTGAAAATATTGTCCGTTGATCGGCATGAGAGCGCAGCTTTCCTTTGACCTTAGCGGTCCGTCGCATCGCAATGACAAACGCCGACTGCCTGATTTTCAGGGCTTTTTTGCGGCTCAGCCCGCCATCGCAGCTGCTTTCAGCGCGTCGACCCGCCGTTCCCAGTTGAGCGCCTGCGCCACGATCTGCTCAAGATTGTCGTACTGCGGCCGCCACTCCAGTCTCTCGCGAATTTTGGCAGACGCCGCCACGATCGCAGCCGGATCGCCTGCACGCCGGGGTGACAGCAGCACTTTGAAATCCACGCCCGAGACGCGCTTTACCGCCGCGATGACCTCGATTACCGAATAACCTTTCGAATAGCCGCAATTGAAGATATCCGACGCTCCACCTTGCCGCAGATAATGCAGCGCCGCCGAATGCGCATTGGCGAGGTCGCTGACGTGGATGTAGTCGCGGATGCACGTTCCGTCCGGTGTCGGATAATCAATCCCGAAGACCTCCATGTGCGGACGCTTGCCGAGAGCGGTCTCGCACGCAACTTTGATGAGATGCGTCGCGCGCGGCGTGGACTGCCCCGAACGGCCTTTCGGATCCGCGCCGGCGACATTGAAATAACGAAGCGCAACGAAGCGAAAATCGTGAGCGCGTGATGCGTCCGACAACATGATCTCGGTCATAAGCTTCGACGAGCCATAGGGTGACATCGGCGCAGGTGCCGTACTCTCCGCAACAGGGTTTTCCGGAGGGTTGCCGTAAACGGCCGCCGTCGAGGAGAAAATGAAATTCCTCACGCCCGTTTCGATGGCCGCCGCAATCAGGCCGCGTGATTTGACCGTATTATTCAGATAATAGCCAAGCGG
>Ga0164243_10004478_pt1 | contig 21871 bp, 15 predicted proteins | sample OricompcompostOP_FD_108781 | JGI IMG/M metagenome (GOLD analysis project Ga0164243, IMG submission 108781) | Organic Plus compost microbial communities from Emeryville, California, USA - Original compost - Organic plus compost (OP) | ecosystem: Engineered > Solid waste > Mixed feedstock >...
GTCTGAGCTGAATGTTAATAGTTGTATACTAAGATAATTTCCTTTTTCAGCCTAAAATTTAAATCAAGGCATAAACCAGGGTTTTTTCGTTCGGTCGTCCGTGCCACCCGTTGCGCTTAGCCAATTGTCATGGTTGGAAGTGTTTTCGGCGATCGGGTAAACCAGTCTATTCAAATTTAATGCTTCGCTGGTGGGAGCCAACGGTACGTTCGGCGTTGCTTCTGCAGTCCGGCGTTGCAAGGTCCATGCATCAAACGGCTGGTGGAACAGCGCAATCCAGTGTTGCTTATATATCTGTTTCAATGCATCTGCAGGATTGGTGTTGTAAGCAATTGCTGGATTAGACATCATCACATTGAGCTCTGCGGGCGTCGGTGCGGCGGCAGGTTTGTTGACAACCCAAACGGCCGAGGCGTTAGCCAGTTTATACCACATTTTGACGGAAGAGATAATGCCATCTTCGTAGAACTGTTGTGCCGTGGCTGAATTGGCAGTTACCCCACCGATGCCTCGGTTGTAGATCTCTGCCTTCAGAAAACTGACTTCGGAGCCCGTGATAAACAAGTCTGGAAGTTTCCTGTCGTTGACATAATACACATTCAACGGGGAGTAACGATACTCGCCGGTTGCTTCCCAGGTAGTGAGCCGTGCCTCTGCATACGGGTCATTGCCCGCAACGCCATTGTCCGTTTCGGCAGTTGTGCTGGCTGATGGATTCTGAGGAAAGGGCTTCCAGTTGCCTTCACTATTAGGCTCAAAGAATATTTTCGCCCGCAGATCGAAAATGCCTGTTCCATCCATTGAGTTGTTGCTAGACATGGCATCCCACATGGTGGATCCCAACCTGACATATGAATTTCCCCTGAATGACGCCCCTCTATCGATTTCCATAGAAAGCCGGGTAGGATCTATTCCCAGGTATTCATCCGCTTCAAGTACGGGTTGGTTCAACACTTCTGATATAATGGCATCAGCGGCCGCCGTGTTTTTTTCACGCATAACCAATGCGTATCTTAATCTTAGTGAATTCGCAAACTTTCTCCACAGCTGAATGTCGTCTTGTAAAAGTGTTTCGTAAGCACCAAGGGAAACTTGACTGGCATCATCGGAAAGGTTTTCCGCTGCCATTTTCAAATCATTAAGTGCTGAGATAAAAATCGACTCCTGGCTGTCATATCGAGGTCTGTAATATTCGGGTCCTAAAAAAGACTTGCCAGCTTCTGAATAGGGAATGTCTCCGTATTGCGTAGTAGCCTTTAATGTTTTAAAGGCGATCAATATCGTTAGCATAGCTCTTACATTGGTGTACGACTGGCCATCGGGCGCCGCTTCGATCAGCTCTATAGCCTTTCTGAAATCGGCCAAGGCAAAGTAGTAATTTTCCCAAATACCTCCCACTTGGTTGTCAAGTCTAAAACCGGACGCCGCGTAGTTAGCCGCTAGCTGGGTTCGCTGATAGAGGAAAGATGAAAAGATTCCACGTCCGTTTTCCGGCATAGACGCTGCAATTCCATTATATAACTCCGGGATTTTCGCACTATACACCCTGTTATCCCATGGATCATTGATGTCGCCAAAATCCCGTTCACACGAAGATATCGCTAAGGAACATGCCAATGTTACGGATAATACGATCCTTTTTATATATGTTGATTTCATGATTAGTCAAATTAGGGATTAAAATTGTGCTTTTAGACCGAATCCGAGCGACCGTATGCTGGGCATGCCGGACCATTGCAGTCCCTGGCCATTTCCGGTTCCGTTAATTGCTTCCGGATTCAGGTGATCGGGTAGGCTGGAGTAAAAATAGAAAAGATTCCGGCCAATCAACGATACTTGCAGTCCTTGGAAAACGCCGGAACGCTTAATCAGTTTTTGGGAAATAGTATACGATAGGGCTATTTCCCTCATTTTTACCCAAGTGTTTTCAAATACAGAAAGACTTCTTGGCCTGTTTAAATGTGTCCAGCCGGTATAAGAACCCGCATATTTATAAATCGGATGAACCACACGGTCATTCATGCGCCCGTCGTCTATATTATACCCCTCCATGATGACGCCCACGTTTGCTGTGGTGCCGTCTGGGAACGTATAAGGTAGCCCGGCGCCGTTTCGTTCAACTAATGTTGCAGGAGAAATTCCGCTGCCCATGGCAGTTGAATGATCGAATGAATAGATGTCGCCGCCGATCTTGAAATCAACCATTCCATACAGGCTGAAATTCTTGTACCGTAGGGTATTCCCTAATCCACCTGTAAGCTTAGGGGCCGCGTTGCCTATGGCAACGGGTTCTTGGGTGACTTTGTATAATGTTCCGTAGACGTTACCGTCGGCATCCTTTACATTGTACAATTGTTTGTTTCCATTTTCATCCCGTTCGAAATCGGTTCCATAAATCGTTCCGTAGGAATCTCCCGGAGTTACGCGCATAAACACTCCTAAATTGCCGAATACATCGGCTATCCGCAGTTCCCGGATGCCAGGGGCCAAGGAAACCACTTTATTCTGGTTCCTCGCACCATTCAGTGAAAGGCTCCAGCTGAAGTTAGGTGATTGTATTACGGCGGCATTTACAATAAACTCGATACCTTTGTTGGTTAATTCACCCGAATTGAAGGTAACGCCTTTGGCACCGGATGAAGGGGCAATGTCTGCGGAAAGGATTTGGTTTTTTGATCGGATACTATAGTACGTAAAATCGAGGTTGATCCGGTCGTTCAAAAAGCCTAGACTGGTACCTATCTCCATGGATTGAGAGGTCTGAAATCCCAATTCCTCGGGGCTCAGCGTTTCCGGGATGGAATTGGTTGGTACGCCACCAAACGAACCGACGTCATAAGTGAATCCGAGTTTGTAGGGGTCGGTTGCATTTGCGCTTTCGCCATAAGCTAGGCGGAGTTTTCCGTAAGAAAACGCTTTTGAACGGAAATTGAAAGCATCTGTAAAGACAAAGCTAAGACTGGCGGATGGATAGAATGTTGAATTTTTGCTTGGAGTCAGGGTTGAATTTATGTCATTCCGACCGGTCAGATCCAAGAACAAATAGTCATTGTAGCTTAAATTCAACATCGCTAATACAGACTGAGACTCGACATGGTACCTCCGTTCTTTCACCGAATACAGGTCTGGATTTATGCGATCTGTTGCCAGTATATTTTCCAGTGAGTATATACCCGGTACGATAAATGTCCCATCGTTTACACCCATCATCCCCGTTGAGTTGTTGGAATACAAGTTAAACATCCCCGATGCGCTTGCATTGAATCCGTCAATGAATAGATTCTCTTTGTGTGCGGTCACCATGATGTCCGTATTCAGCAATTTATCTTTGTCGAGTTGCTTTTCATAGCGGCCATCCGACACTTTGTCGGGATTGGGAACATTGTTGATGACTTCAAATTTGGAGGATATCAAATTGGCAGAGGTTCTTACAAAGGCATTGAGCCAAGGTGTGATTTCCGCGTTAAGTTTGACGGTAGAAATCAACTCATCCCGATTCAATGTGCTGTTATTTTCGTAAAAGTACCAGTACAGATCCCGGCTGTATTCCTGTTGGGGATATGCCGATCCAAAATCGAATTTCGAGCCATCCGGATTTTTATAATATTGATATTCGAGAGGTTTATATTCTCTTGACATTCCGTAGACCGAAAATTTTCCCCACGAGTTGTTTGTGCCTATTTCCGGGGTGTTTAGCCGGTTACTTTGATTATATGCTACATTGATTTCCGTGCTAAGGATCTTGGATATTTTTAAATTAGATCCCAAAGCAATATTGGTGTTGTTATTGTTGGTGTTAGGTACTACGGCAGTACCGTCTGTTCGCGAGGCGGATAATCGTACCGTTCCATAATCGCCACCTGAAGAAAAGGAGACATTGTGTGTGGTTTCGTTACCCTGCCTATAATAAGCCGTTCGATTGTCTGGTTGCGGTGAATAGGGCCGCAACTCCCCATCCCACCAGCGTACCATTTGCCCGTCCAACCTTGGGCCCCAAGAGGCACTCGCGCCAAACCAACTGAAAATGTCCCAAGTGTTGAAGCCTCCAGGTATGGTGCCATGGTAACCGCCGATGCCGGAGCCGCCTGCTGCGTAACTGGAACCGCCATATAGGGTAGGAAGATAATATTCGCCGGATGCGGTTTTAGGCAATTCTGGGTTTGCTGTCCATAAACCTGCAGCAAATCCGCCACCGTATTCATTTTGTATATCCTGAAACCGGAATGCATTCGTGAAATTACTGGTTACATTGTAGCTCAATCCCAGTCCTTCTTGTTTTGCACCCTTTTTACTGGTAATCAAGATGACACCATTTGCGCCTCGAGCACCGTATAATGCGGCGGCATTGGGGCCTTTGAGAACCGATACGCTTTCAATGTTGTCCATGTTTAGATAACTCAGGTAATTTCCCCAATCTCGGATTCCATCTGTAACCTCAATATTGGATTGTGCAACAGGTCGGTTATCGATAATAGCGCCGTCAACCACAATCAATGGTTGATTGTTGCCTGTAACGGAGTTATTCCCTCTGATCACGATTCGAGAGGAAGCATTGTTTAGGCCATTGCTGGTGGATATATTGAGGCCAGCCACTTTACCAGTAAGTCCTTGAGCCACATCCACGGGCGCAGCAATTGTAATATCCTCAGCCTTTACTTGCTGCACCGCATAGCCAATTGATTTTTTATCTCTTTTAACACCAAGCGCCGTAATCACCACTTCGCCAATTTCGCCACTGGCCTCTTCAAGTGTAACACTGATGATACTAGACGCACCCACCAAAACAGATTGTGAAGTATATCCCAGTGCGCTGAATTGGAGGGTTTCCCCTGTGGAAGCCTCGATCGAATAATGTCCGCTGGCATTGGTCTGCGTGCCGCGGTTGGTGCCCGTTACTTGTACGGTTACTCCTTCGATGGGACCATTTGCATCCGTCACAGTTCCTGTGATGGATGTCTGTGCATGAACATATAGCGCTGCACTCAGGAGTGCAAAGGCCATGACACAGCATTTCATGTACAAATTTCTCATGTTGTAAATTGGTTAGTGTTCATAATTTGATTAATTGGATTGAAAAAAAGTATGACAGACAGCTGTCGAATCATTAAAGATGCCGGTGTGTGTTTTAAGTAAATCTATTAATTGGTTTTTGTCTATAATGTTAATTTGGCGTAGGCTTGAGCATCTAATTCCCGTGCAATTCACAATTTTCAATCACCAGGCTGGCTGCGCCCAATAACTCCGCTTGGTAGCCTAGGTTGGAAATCGCTACATCCGTTTGTTCAGCAAGTTTAGGGATACAAAACTCGTTGATGGCCCGTTGTACGGGGGCTAACAATAATTTTCCGGCGGCTGCACCTCTACCACTTAGGACAACGCGTTCGGGATTCATGATGTGAATCAGGGTCGCAATGCCTTTGCCTACCATGAACGCAGCGTCCGAAAGGGACTCCACTGCCAATTGATCACCTATTTTTGCGGCTTCTATAAGCAAATCACCTTCTGCTTTTTCCTTTGCTTCAAATAGCTTTTGCAGGTTGGAAGTCGTCCCTTTTGCCATCGCTTGCTTCGCATTTTCGACAGCTACCAGGAGTGACGCGTCTACTTCTAAACAACCCCGCTTGCCGCACGAGCAGAGTTTGTTCGTATGTGACAGCGGAATGTGGCTGAATTCACCGGCATATCCATTGTGGCCCCTGAATAGGCTTCCGTTCACAATCATACCCAGCCCGATACCCCATCCCATATTGACTACCATGACATCTTTTAACCCCCGTGCTGCACCAAAATGCAGCTCCGAAATGGCAATGACGCTAGAGTCGTTTTCAATGTATACCGGCAATCCCAATGATTGCGTCAATTTGTCGCGTAATCCGATCTCTTTAGAGCCGGTAGGTAGAAACGACGCATTGAGCCCTTTTTCTACATCAATAAACCCGGGCATGCCAATGCCAACGCCGAGCACATGCTCGTGCTTGATACCCGTTTGGTCAATATAAGAGCGAATAAACTGGCAAAGCTGGTTCAATGCTGCCCCGTTGTCTTTTAGTGGCAGTGTGATAGACACTTCCGAACCGATGATTTCATTGGCTAGGTTGTATGCTACGATCCGGCTCACAAACTGGTCCATTGCCACTGCGAGAATATACTGCTTTTTCTTGCTGCTGAGGCGGTATTTAGCAGGTCTTCTGCCTCCGGTAGATGGTGCCAGGCCATGTTGGACGGCGTATCCTTCTTTCACCAGATTATTGATAATACTGGTGATATTAGGTACACTCTTATTCGTAAACGTGCTCAACTCGGCTAACGATAAAGGCCCGTTATAATAGAGACGTTTGAATACTGATAGTTTGAGCTGATCTTGCCGTTCGTATTTCACAATTTATGTACAAAGGGTTAATTATTCATTGTTTATGCAAACTTAATAAATAATTAATTTTATATGCAAATACTTTTTAAAAATATATAGAAAGATTTTATAAATAACTGTTTTGTAGTATTTTAATTTATTGTATTATGAAATTCCCCCGGATATGACAGGGTTTGAATTTCAGATTTTTTATCTTATTTTTACTCCAATGAACAGAAAAATCTCCACATACAAAAACCGATTCCTGGTTTATGTCGAAAAATAGTATAAGCCGGTTTTCCCATAGGGCGATGCTTTACGACCGGTTCCGGCCACATTATCCGCAGGAGTTGGTGGCTTTTCTCCGGGAGCGTATTGATCCGGATTCGGGGCAGGCGGTGGCAGACATTGCAGCGGGCACAGGTATATTTACCGAACAAATTGCACAGTGGGGAAATACGGTCTTTGTTGTTGAGCCCAATGCTTCTATGAGGCGGCTGGCGCATCGGAGACTGGCGGGGTTTAAAAATTGTATTTTTGTGGATGGAACGGCAGAATCTACCGGCTTGCCGGACCAGTCCGTTGATATGGTCGTTTCTGCGCAGGCATTCCACTGGTTCGATCTGACCAAAACCAAAGCCGAATTTAAACGCATCGGACGGGACAGCTTGTTGGTAGCCGTTGTATGGAATCTGAGAAATACCGACAGCTTATTTGAGCAGGAATACGAGTCGTTGGTCCGTACGTATGGGGTGGATTATTTAAGCGTCAGCCAACGAAGGATGGCTACGGAGGAGGTATTGACATTTTTTGCGCCTACAGCCCCAGAATACCGGATTTTTGAACATGCGGATTTCCTCGGCTTTACAGCCTTGCGTGGACGGATGCTATCCTATTCGTTTATGCCCGATGAAACATCGCCCGTTTACGAAGAGATGTTGGAGGCCGTAGCTGCATTGTTCGATCGGCATCAGGAGAACGGAAAGGTGCGTCTTTCCTACCAGACCCGGTTGTTTATTGGCGGCATCTGATGGAAACAGTCAGGCTAACCTCCGGAGGTTTTGAGATGCCGGTGGACGCTTGGAGTTTTATTGGAGTTTTATTGGAGTTTGCTTCGGGTCTGCTTGGGTGATCCGATTAGACGTAGACTGGACTTGGTTTGGTCTCCGACTGGCGAAACCAAACCAAGTCCAGTCTAAGCGTACTTCAAATCCAAACCCGGTCAGCATCCAGGTCCGAAGCGGACTACAATAGGGAGGCAAGCCCAATCCAAGGAAAACAGAATGCCATTTGGAAGTTAATGGAAATTAACCTACTTTTGCACCCGATTTAATTCATTTTTATTTTTCAACGCTTTAATATTATTCAAGTAATGTATTTAAGTAAAGAGTACAAAGCGGATATCTTCGCTGAATTTGCCGGAGGGGCAACCAATACCGGTTCTGCCGAGGGGCAGGTGGCTTTGTTCACCAAACGGATTGCTCATTTGACGGAGCATTTGAAATCAAACAGGAAAGACTTTGCTACGCAACGTTCTTTGCAGAAGCTGGTCGGTAAACGCCGTTCGTTATTGAAATACCTTTACAACAAGGACATCGAGCGCTACCGGGCTATCATCAAGGCTTTGGGCTTGCGTGATATCATAAAATAGCTTTCAGGTACAATTTTCAATGAAGCCATCCGCCCTAGACGGATGGCTTTTTATTTTTATTACTTTTCATTCGTGAATAAGAATAATTAGTTTTTAAAGGCCTCATGGAACCTACATTTTCATTGGCACCATTTGTTTTCAGCGGCAATGAAGCTTGCGTTAGCCTCTGGCTTCCGCAGGTTTCATCACCTTTTGCGTAAGGTGCTGACATGGTAGGTTTCAGCTGACAGTCTTATTTTTCAAACGCAGATGAGAGACCGATAAACGCCGGGTTGCGGCTTTATAAAACTTGCATATGCTGTGGCGTTTATCTAAGTTTGTCCCAAATTAAAAAAAGTATATTAAAAAAATGGGTGTGCGCTGAAGACGAAACGCACATCGAATGAAACAACAATGAGTTACAACGAAATTAAAACAACAATCGATATGGGCGCGGGTCGCCAGATCGAGGTTTCCACTGGGAAATTGGCTAAGCAGGCAGATGGCTCGGTGGTGGTAAAGCAGGGAAAGACCATGTTGCTTGCCACGGTGGTTTCCGCGCAGGAAGCCAAACCCGGAACGGATTTCTTGCCGCTTTCGGTCGACTATCAAGAAAAATATGCCGCTACGGGGCGTATTCCGGGCGGGTTTTTACGGCGGGAAGCACGCCTTTCGGATTATGAGATCCTTATTTCACGTTTGGTAGACCGCGCATTGCGGCCGTTATTTCCCGATGATTATCATGCGGATACGCAGGTAATGATTTCATTGATATCGGCTGATAAGGATATTATGCCCGACGCGCTGGCCGGCCTGGCTGCCTCTGCAGCGATTGCTGTATCTGATATTCCTTTCAACGGTCCGATTTCAGAAGTGCGGGTGGCAAAAATCGACGGGCAGTTGGTCATCAACCCCTTGTTGAGTGAATTGGAGCGGGCTACACTCGAATTTATCGTGGCAGGCTCGGCCAATGACATCGTCATGGTAGAAGGTGAAGCGAAGGAAATCTCGGAAGCTGAAATGGTGGAGGCAATTGAGTTTGCGCATCAGGCCATCAAAAAACAGGTACAGGCCCAAGTGGAACTGGCACAATTGGTGGGTAAAACAGTCAAACGTGAATACAATCACGAGCCAAGCAATCCTGAGTTACGTGACCAGATTTTTGCGGCGACATATGACCAGGTTTACGCGGTCGCCAAGGCGGCATCGGCAAAACACGAACGCAGCGAACTGTTCAAACAGATCGGTGAGGCTTTTATAGAAACGACGTTCAGTGAAGAGGAGATCGACGATGATACAGCATTCCTGATCAAAAAATATTACCACGATGTACAGTATGAGGCAGTACGTAATCTCATATTGAACGAGGGGATCCGGTTAGATGGCCGGGACGTCCGCACGGTACGCCCGATATGGAGTGAGGTAGATTACCTGCCTGCGGCGCACGGATCGGCGGTATTTACGCGTGGCGAAACGCAGTCCCTGACCTCTGTTACGTTAGGAGCGAAAGATGACGAACAGATGATTGATGGAGCGTTTATCCATGGATACAACAAATTTATCCTGCATTACAATTTCCCGGCATTTTCTACCGGCGAAGTGCGGCCTAACCGGGGCCCCGGGCGCCGGGAAGTAGGGCATGGTAATTTGGCCATGCGCTCATTGAAACAGGTGTTGCCTACCGGCGATGAAAATCCTTACACCATCCGCATCGTTTCGGATATCCTTGAGTCAAATGGATCGTCATCCATGGCTACGGTATGTGCAGGTACGTTGGCTTTAATGGATGCAGGGATAAAAATCAAGGCTCCGGTATCCGGAATCGCAATGGGCTTGATTACCGATGAGAAATCGGATAAGTATGCGATTTTGAGCGACATTTTGGGTGATGAAGACCACCTCGGGGATATGGACTTTAAGGTTACAGGAACGGAGAAAGGGATTGTAGGTTGCCAAATGGATCTCAAAATCAACGGGCTGAAGTGGGAAGTACTTACCCAAGCCCTGGAACAGGCGAAAGAAGCCCGTTTGCATATCCTGAACGAGATGAAGAAAACCCTTGCGGAACCACGTACGGATTACAAACCCCATGCACCACGTATTGTTAGCTTTACCATCGATAAAGAGTTTATCGGTGCAGTAATCGGGCCGGGTGGAAAAATCATCCAGGAGATGCAGCGCGAAACCGGAGCGACCATCGCCATTGAAGAAGTGGACAATAAAGGTGTCGTGCAGGTATTCGCCGAAGACAAGGCGTCAATTGACGATGCAGTACGCCGCATTAAAGCGATTGCTGCAAAACCGGAAATCGGCGAAGTTTACGAAGGTAAGGTGAAATCCATCATGCCGTTCGGCGCGTTCATTGAAATTATTCCGGGAAAAGATGGACTGCTTCATATCTCAGAAATTGATTGGAAGCGGTTTGAAACGATGGACGGTATTTTCAATGTAGGTGATATCGTGAAGGTGAAACTGCTGGATATTGATAAGCAAGGTAAACTGAAACTTTCCCGTAAGGCGTTGCTTCCCAAACCGGAAAAAAAGGAAGCGTAAAGTAAGGTACGAAGTACGAGGTAAAAAGCCGGGCTACCCAAGTGGATAGACCGGCTTTTTTTACTCCTTACCCGGCCACGATTCGGGTTTCCGGCCGTAGCGCTTATTGGGTTTAGCTCCCATCTTAAATACCAATTCTCCTCCGTTAAGCAGATCTTCGTGCCGGATGTACGTGTTTTCGTAGGGTACTCCGTTGAGGGTAACCGACTGAATGTACTTGTTTTTGGTTCCGCTACCAAGTGTACGGATGGTGAACGTCTTATTTGTTGGAAGGGCGAACACCACTTCATCTGCCATGGGGCTTCCAAACACATATTCGCCGCTAGCCGGGTTAACCGGATACAGTCCCGCAATACTCCATACAGCCCAGGCACTCATCTGCCCCACGTCTTCATTGCCTGCGTAGCCATCCGGCCGGTCGTGGTACATGGAATCCACAATCTGGTGGATCCGTTCCTGTGTTTTCCATGCTTCGCCGATGTAGCTATACATGTATGCAATGTGATGACTGGGTTCGTTGCCGTGCGCATATTGTCCGATAAATCCGCTTGCATCCGGCGAAATATTTTCTCCGTGCATTTCCGATGGTGCAGCGAATAGTTCGTCGAGCTTGCTATTCAGGCCATCATTGCCACCGTATAACTGCGCAAGTCCGCGCACGTCGTGGGGTACGAAAAACGAGTGCTGCCAGGCATTCCCTTCAATGTATTGACTTTTGTCAAAATCGTGCTCAGACCAAAAAGGGTCAAAAGGCTCCACAAATTTTCCGTCGCTTGTTTTGGCACGCATAAAGCCGGTTTGACTATCAAAAAGATGGGCATATGATTTTGCCCGGTTCATAAACGTCGCGTAATCCGCAGTTTTATTCAATTTCTTGGCAACCTGGGCGATGCACCAATCGTCGAATGCATATTCCAATGTAACGGTTACGCTTCCCCCTGCCTTGTCTTGAGGCAGGTAACCATATTCGATGTAGTCGGGTACACCCCGGATATCCTGATAGGCACTGTTAAGCATAGCCTCGTAGGCACGCTCTGCGTCCAAACCTGGCCAGTCTTTTAAGATGGCATCGGCCAGAACGGGAATAGCGTGGTATCCCGTCATAGTATTCGTTTCCCAGGTGCTCAGATCCCAGACAGGCAGTAGCCCGTTTTCGTCGTGGAACGCCAGCAGGCTGTTGAGTATGTCCGTATAACGCTGGGGTTGGGTAAGTGTAAAAAGCGGATTGAGCGCACGAAACGTGTCCCAAAGCGAGAAAAGTGTATACCGGTTTGTCCCTTCAGGCATTATTTTGATAGCTCCGTTGGCGTTTTGGTAGGTGCCATCGGCATCTGAATAAAGGGTGGGGGCTACAGCCGTGTGGTATAGTGCAGTATAAAAGATGCGTTTCAGTCGATCATCTTGGGTATTAATTTTGATCTTTTGCAGCTCGCTTTCCCATTTATTTTCAGCTGCTTTACGGATACCGTTGAAGTCCCACGTGGGAATCTCCCGCAAAGCACCGATGGCCTTATCATAGCTGGTCATGGATAAAGCAACCTTCATCTCAATCGTTTGATGGGTATTGCCGTCAAAGAAAAGCTGAACGGACGCACCTTTTCCTTTGTCGTAGGTTTCTACCATATCGCTCATATCAGAAGCCGATTGACCGTCGTTAAGGATGCTTCGCACGATAGGTTTGGAAGTGCGTGCCGCAAAATATACCTTCTGTACCTTGGCCCATCCCGTCGAATACCGGTATCCCACCAGTGTACTATCGTTCAATATGCTGATGTGCGTTTCCGTGGGGCTGTCCCAGTTGACGTGGAAGGCCAGGTCGAAGCGGATAATGGGGGTGCTTCCGTCCGGATAGGTATAGCGGTGGTAGCCGCAACGCTCAGTGGCTGTCAATTCGGCGTTAACGCCGTTGTTTAGCATGACCTGATAATAACCCGGAGAGGCCTGTTCGTCATCGTGGCTGAAGCGCATTGTTATCCGTTGTGTGGTGTCATCCAACGGTGCTGTCAACGGCAATACGGAAATATCCAGCCAGTCGCCGATGCCTGTACCACTTAAATGCATGTGGCTGAATCCGGCAATCAGGCTATCGCTGTAATGGTATCCACTGCACCAATCCCAGCCTCCGCGGCCATTGTCGGGACTTAACTGTACCATACCGAACGGGACAGTAGCGCCCGGGAACGTATGGCCATGGCCACCGGTTCCGATGAATGGGTCCACATAGGAAATCAACGAATCCTGGGCCTGTATAGGTAAACTGAAGCCGATGAGAACGGCAAAAGTGCTTAAACGCATTAGCATGATTAATTCAATAGAGTTGTCCGTATAATTTGCAGTAAAACTAATTTATTATTTCAGCTTCACCAAAAAAATCCATACGTTTGCCTGGGTGCTAAAAAAATTAAGCTTTTTTGCTAAAAAGCCGGAAGACTGGGAATCCAACAGCTGAGAGCTGACACCCGATTGCCAAAAGCTGACAGCTGAGAGCCGATAACTAGTAAATTAACAATAATGAAATGAAGAAAAAAATCCTCATCAGTGACATCGCAAGAGATTTAGGTGTATCGGTTACAACCGTTTCATTCATCCTCAACGGCAAAGCCAAGGAGAAACGTATCAGCGACGGATTAACCAAGCGCGTACTCGACTATGTAAAGAAGGTGGGATATAAGCCCAATGAGCTGGCTAAAAGCCTGCGTACCGGGAAAACCAAGATCATCGGTTTGGTGATTGAAGACATTTCCAATCCGTTTTTTGCCAATATTGCCAGGCTTATTGAGGCAAAAGCATACAGCAAAGGCTATCGTATTTTATATTGCAGCACCGACAATCAGCCTGAAAAGACCATCGAACTCATTGAACTGTTCCGGGATCGGCATGTAGATGGATATATTATTACCCCCTCCGAGGGAGTACGCGAGACCATTGAATCGCTGATTGGCAATCATTTGCCACTGGTCCTGTTTGATCGGTATATCCCCGGTATCGATGCTAACTATGTGATTTCCGATAATTTAAAGGGGGCGTATGACGCCACCGCACACCTGGCCCAACGGGGGTATAAGCGGATTGCATTGGTTACCCTCTACTCTTCGCAAACGCAGATGCGGGATCGTATGAACGGTTACATGCGGGCCATCGATACCTATCAATTGCAGCCGTATGTCAAAAAAGTGAATATGGAAGACGACGAGCAGACGGCAATTCAGGATTTTCATGCATTTATGAGGGATCAGCAGCCGGATGCAATTTTCTTTGCTACCAATTACTTAGCTATCAGAGGGCTCAAGGCGCTCAAGCAACGTGATATGCCGATGCCTGCTGTCGTTTCATACGATGATCATACGCTCTTTAAATTGTTTACACCAACGATTACCGCCGTTTCGCAACCTATAGAGGCCATTGCAGATGAGTTAATCAATACATTACTCAATCAGCTTGACGGTAAAGGTAAGGAGACGAAACAAGTGGTACTACCGTCAGAATTGGTTATCCGGGAGTCTTCATCGGCACAAATTTCAGCGACAGCGAATTGACACAGTGGCGTGTATTTTTGGCGGTAAATCGTTCACCGCAAAACACATGACCCAGGTGTCCGCCACAGTTCGCACAGACAATTTCCGTGCGCCGCCCATCGGAATCCGGTATGCGCTGGATAGCTCCCGGAATTTCATCGTCAAAACTCGGCCAGCCACAGTGAGATTCAAATTTGTCTTCCGATCGGAAAAGCGGAGCTTCACACCGTTTGCATACATAAATTCCAATTGCTTTGTTTGTAAGCAACGCCCCCGTGAAGGGTCTTTCTGTACCTTTGTGGATGATAACATACGCCTCTTCGGGCGTCAGTTCATTGTATTTTGCCGTCTTCATCAGCTAATCTCCTCACGGGTTGCCAGCAAGGCAACCTGCCTATGCAAATTAGTATACGCAAAAAGTAAGAAAAAGTTTTTTTTGTAGTCCCGTTCTATTGTAAAAATTAAATCTCAAAAAACAAAATTTTTAAAATCGAACCGGGAAAATGTGGTCGATGGATATTTGTTATAAAATACATCATATGCGCTGAAATCGCAGCTTTTTATCAATTTAGAACGATTATAAATTATTAAATTAAGTCATCCAATTGTCACCGATACGCCAATAAGTTATACTTTTGTGGCATTGTTAAAAGGGTGTAGTTCCATTGATTCAGAAAACCCAATTTTTTACGTTTATCATAATTTGTATAAAGTGCTCAATATGAGAAATATCTCATTAGTTTTTAGAAGAATTGTCAGGCCGGTATCCGTTGCGTTGGTGTTGCTGCTTGTGGTTTCTTCGTTGCAGGCTCAGGATGCGAAAGAAGGGGAGACGATTTTCAAAGCCAATTGTTCCTCTTGTCATAAGGTGTTCGGTAAATTCTTGGGCCCTGAATTGGCTGGGGTAAACGAGCGGCACGATGAAGCATGGTTGCTGAAGTGGATTCACAATGCTCCTGCGATGATTGCATCTGGCGATCCCGCAGCCTTGGAATTGGATGCCCAGTATCCCGCGGCAGCCATGACGGCATTTCCTCAGCTTCAGGAAGGCCAGATCAAAAGCATTTTAGCGTATATAAAATCAGAAGAGGAAAAGAAAGCGGCAGGTGATGCTGCAGGCGGTGCAACCGGCAGTGGTAACGGTGCGGCAGCGGCTGCCAGCGGCGATGCGAGCAACTTCATGATCATTGGCTTGGTGGCAGTAATTGCGCTGGCTTTTGTAGTGATTTTGGTGCTGAACCGGGTGATCCGCACGTTGGAACGTGTGATCGCGAACAGCAAAGACCTGATTCCCGAGCCCGAGCTTACCGAAAAGGAAGGGAAAGATTACCTGGGTAAACTGAAAAAACTGGCCAAGAACAAAAAGCTGGTATTTTTTGCGGTGCTGATGCTTGTTGTGTTCCTGGGTTCAGCAGGTTGGAAAACCCTTTGGAATGTGGGAGTACACGAAGGATATCAGCCGGTACAACCCATCAAATTCTCTCACCAGTTACACGCAGGTGTCAATCAGATCGAATGCCAATATTGCCATGGGGGGGCGTTTAAGTCAAAGAATGCTTCGATACCATCCGCTAACGTATGTATGAACTGCCACAAAGCGATTACGGCCAGTGACAAGTACGATGGTGAGTTGTCTCCGGAAATTGCGAAGATTTACCGGGCCTTGGATTATAATCCGGAAACCATGGAGTATGGCCCCAACCAACGTCCCATTGAATGGGTACGTATCCACAATCTGCCTGATTTTGCCTATTTCAACCATTCGCAGCACGTCGTGGTAGCCGGCGTGGAATGCCAAACCTGCCACGGACCGATTGAGACGATGGCAGAGGTATACCAATACTCACCGCTTACCATGAAATGGTGTGTGGATTGCCACCAGAAAACAGAGGTAAACCACCAAGGCAATGCTTACTATGACCAGCTGATTGCGGCACATGAGAAGTTGAAAAAAGGTGAGAAGGTAACCGCCGCCATGCTGGGTGGATTGGAATGCGGCAAATGCCACTACTAAAATAAACACGTTATATAGACATACGCAATACTTAGATATAGCTTAAATGGAGAGCAATAAGAAATATTGGAAGGGTTTGGAAGAATTGCAACAGACGCCGGCTTTTGTAGAGAAAAGCAAGGGTGAATTTGCCGAACCGATTCCCGTAGAAGATGTTTTGAACGAAGCTGGCTTGAGTACCAGGACCCCCCGCCGGGATTTCCTGAAAGCGTTGGGGTTTGGTTTGGGGGCCGTTACACTGGCGGCTTGCGAACGTACACCGGTACACAAGGCTGTCCCTTACCTGATTAAACCGGAGGAAGTAACGCCGGGGATCCCCAACTTCTATGCGTCCAGTTTCAAAGGGCAAAGCGTATTGGTAAGAACGCGCGAAGGCCGTCCCATCTTATTGGAGGCCAATCCTTCCGCCGTGGGATTAAACTGCGGTACCGATGCATCTGCTCAGGCTTCAGTACTTGATCTCTACGATACATCCAAATTGAAAGGCCCTAAATTCAAGGGCTCCGATATTTCGTGGGATGCGTTGGATACAAATGTAGTAACAGCCCTCGATGCCGCCAATGCTGCGGGAAAGCAAATCCGGATTGTTTCCTCGACGCTAAACAGCCCTTCGGCACTTGCAGCCATCGCACGATTTACTGAAAAATACCCGACCACCCGCTTAATTGAGGTGGATGCGGTTTCTTACAGTGGTATCATCAAAGCGAATCAAAATAGCTTTGGCAAATCGGTAGTGCCGCATTATCGCTTTGACAATGCCGACATTATTGTCAGTGTGGCTGCTGATTTTCTGGGTACCTGGCTGAGTGGCGAAGAACATACCCAGCAATACATCAGCAATCGCGATTACAAGAGCCTTCAAAAAGGCAAGATGTCCCGCCATATCCAATTTGAGGGAGGCATGAGCCTCACCGGAACGAATGCAGACGTGCGTGTGGCGATTAAGCCATCTGAAGAAGGACCGTTATTGATTGCACTTTACAATGCCATCACGGGCAGCAGCTTGCCGGGTGCACTCAGCACCAACCAAAAGGCACAAACTGCGTTGAAGCTGGTGGTACAGGAACTGCAGCAGGCACGTGGCCGTGCAGTGGTCGTATCTGGATCTAATGAGGTTGCGATGCAGACCTTGACCAATGCCATCAACGTTGCACTTCAAAGCTACGGCAGCACGATTGATCTGGATAACCCTTCCTATCAGTATAAAGGCGATGACGAAGCGTTTACGACGTTCCTGGCCGAGGCAAACCGGGGTGATATCGATGTCGCATTCTTTTTGGACAGCAACCCCTTGTACAGTTATCCGGACGTAACGGCAGTGAAGGACGCATTGGGCAAGATCAAGTTCAAATTGTCGTTCGCCGACCGTGAAGACGAGACGGCTTCGGAACTGGATGCAATTGCACCAAATCATAATTTTTTGGAATCCTGGGGAGATGCCCATCCCCGGGGAGGATATTATACAATCGTACAACCGACGATCAATCCGGTATACAATACCCGTCAGGCGGAACATAGCTTGTTACTGTGGGCCGGTGAGAAGACCGATTACTATACATTTGTAAAAAACTACTGGGAACAGCAGCTGCTGGTTGGCAGCAGCAAAACGTGGAAAGACGTACTGCAGACGGGATTTGAATACAAAGGAGAGCAACCTGCAGCCACTTATAGCTTTGATTTTGCATCGCTTGGTGCGGTTGCCAATGCGATTGCTTCGCACAGCAAAGCCTTGGCTAAAGACGTCGAAGTTCAATTATACCAAAGCATAGCCATTAAAGATGGCAAACAGGGAAATAATGCGTATCTGCATGAATTGCCCGATCCGGTGTCTAAAGTAACGTGGGATAATTACGCTGCCATCAATCCAAAGTTTGCCGAATCGCTGGGATTGGGTGAAAACAGTTTGGTAGAGGTAGAAGGTGAAAATGGCTACAAGGTAACGCTTCCGGTGCTGATGCAGCCGGGACAGGCCATGGGAACTGTCTCCATTGCAGTAGGGTACGGACGTACGAAAGTCGGGAAAGCCGGGGATAATGTAGGTAAAAATGCGTATCCGTTTGCGAAGTTGGCGAATGGTACACTGCAGTTCAATACGACTGCTAAATTGGCCAAAGCGAGCGGAACCTACGAGCTGGCGCAAACCCAGACTCACCACACCATCGAAGGACGGAATGTGATTCGTGAAACTACGTTTACGAAGTACAAAGAGAATCCGGGGCATAATGCCGGCAAATGGACGGATTCACATAAGACCTATGACCTTTGGAACAAGTACGAACAGCCAGGGCACAAGTGGGTAATGGCGATCGATTTGAATGCATGTACAGGATGCGGTGCCTGTATCGTAGCTTGTAACATCGAGAATAACATACCTGTGGTAGGGCGTGACGAGGTGCGTCGCCGCCGCGAGATGCACTGGATGCGTATAGACCGCTATTATGCGATCGAGCAGAGCGGTACTTCGTATACCAAAGAGGATGAGATCCGGAACCTGGACGACATGGAAAATGTATCGGTGGTACACCAACCTATGATGTGTCAGCACTGTGAACACGCTCCCTGCGAAACGGTATGCCCGGTGCTAGCCACGGTACACTCTTCAGAAGGGCTGAACCACATGGCGTACAACCGTTGCTTTGGTACCCGTTATTGTGCCAACAACTGCCCCTATAAGGTACGCCGCTTCAACTGGTTTAACTATTGGAACGATTCACGGTTCGACAATTACCTGAACAACGAATTTACCCAGCTGGTATTAAATCCGGATGTCGTTTCCCGCTCACGTGGGGTGATGGAGAAATGCTCGATGTGTATCCAGCGGATTCAGGCGGGTAAATTGAAAGCCAAGATGGAGAAACGCCCCTTGAAAGAGGGAGACATTACCCTGGCTTGCGGTTCGGCATGTTCGGCCAACGCCATTATCTTTGGCGATGCCAATGATCCCAATTCGGAAGTATCCAAGGCTTTGAAGAATGAACGGGTGTACTATGTGTTGGAGGAGATCAATGTGCAACCCGGTATCGGTTACATGACGAAGGTGAGAAATACGTATGAGGCTTAACCAATTCTTTTTGTTTTTGAAAAAATAGACTATGTCATCGCATAACGAATCAATATTAAGAGAACCCCTGGTAACCGGCAAAGACATTACGTATGCCAAAGTGACCGATGATATTCTGCTTCCGGTAGAGAATAAGCCTAATAAAGCGTGGTGGATCGGATTTATTCTGGCTGCATTGGGCGCATTATTGTGGGTATTCAGTGTGGGATATACATTTTGGACAGGTATTGGAGCCTGGGGGCTCAATAAGACAGTAGGCTGGGCATGGGATATCACCGACTTTGTGTGGTGGGTAGGTATTGGCCATGCCGGTACGTTGATTTCCGCTGTGTTATTGTTGTTCCGCCAGAACTGGCGGAATTCGATTAACCGCTCGGCAGAGGCAATGACCATTTTTGCGGTGATCTGTGCGGCTACCTATGTGGTTGCCCACATGGGCCGTCCCTGGTTGGCTTACTGGATTTTTCCGTTACCAAACCAATTCGGATCGTTGTGGGTGAATTTTAATTCGCCGCTGGTATGGGATGCATTTGCAATCTCTACTTACTTTACGGTATCCCTCGTTTTTTGGTACTGCGGCCTTTTGCCGGACATTGCATCGGTACGTGACCGTGCTGCCGGATTAAAACGACGGATTTATTCGATTATGTCGTTTGGCTGGAATGGATCCGTAAAGACATGGCAGCGATTCGAAATTGTTTCCCTGATATTAGCGGGTATATCCACGCCACTGGTACTTTCTGTACACACGATCGTATCCATGGACTTTGCGACTTCGGTAATTCCGGGATGGCATACCACAATCTTTCCGCCTTACTTTGTCGCCGGAGCTATTTTTTCGGGATTTGCCATGGTACAAACGCTGTTGCTGGTCATGCGTAAAGTACTGAACTTTGAGAACTATATTACGATGTTCCACATCGAGTCCATGAATAAAATTATCATGGTTACAGGTTCTATCGTTGGTATCGCTTATCTGACCGAGCTGTTCATTGCCTGGTACTCGGGGTCCGAATACGAGATGTATGCGTTTGCTAACCGGATTGCAGGTCCGTATTGGTGGGCGTACTGGACGATGATGACCTGTAATGTGATTTCCCCGCAGTTGTTCTGGTTCAAGAAAATCCGTACAAGTATTCCCATTTCATGGGTGCTGTCCATCGTCGTAAATATCGGGATGTGGTTCGAGCGGTTTGTCATCATTGTAACTTCGCTTCACCGCGATTACCTCCCTTCCAGCTGGGCCATGTTCTATCCCACCTGGACAGATGTCGGTATTTTTGTTGGATCCATCGGTCTGTTTTTCACCCTGTTCCTGCTGTTCCTCCGATTCTTGCCGGGTATTGCGATTGCCGAGGTGAAATTATTGTTGAAGAGCGCGAGCTTACAACAGAAAACCAAATTGATCAAGGAGGGTCATCTGGATAAGGAACAGGTGGAATTCTTTAGGAATTCATTGACGAAATACGATTCCGTGACAGCGGACGAAATCAAAGAATTAGAAATCAAGTAGCAATGAGTAATTTCAAGTATATCATCGGAAGTTTTGCGGATCCGGACGAACTGATGGACGGGATCGATAAGCTGCAAGCCAACAATGTCAGCATATATGATTGTTTCACGCCGATGCCCATTCACGGCATAGAGGCCAAGCTGGGTGTAAAGCCGTCACGTCTTCCCATTGCTGCGTTTTGTTTCGGCTTGTTGGGCGGAACATTGGGGTTCAGCCTCCTGTATTATACGATGTTTTACGATTGGCCCATGAATGTTGGAGGTAAGCCTGCATTGCCTTTGCCCGATTTCGTGCCTGTGACTTTTGAATGTACTATTCTGATCACAGCGTTGGGCATGGTCGCTACGTTTTTTTACCGCAATCACTTGTTTCCGGGACGTGCTCCCCGCGTAATGGACTTGCGTGCCACCGACGACCGGTTTATCCTGGCAGTTGATGCCAATGACAATACCGACCACGCAAAAATCGAAACGCTGTTAAAAGAAGCGGGTGCTGTAGAAGTGAAGTACAATGAACGAAAATATGTTAGTTATGAATAAAATGAGACTTCTTAGCGTTGTGAGCACAGCGGTTGCAATTGCAGCCGTGGCGGCCGCGTGCGGCGATCGGACCACACGCAGCACGGGCTGGGAGTTTTCGCGTAATATGTATGACCCCATCGGTTATAATCCGGATCAGCCAAATGCAAATTTCAAAGATGGAAAGACGGCGCAGGTACCGCCTGCGGGCACAACACCGGTGGGATTTGAGCGGTTTCCCTATTCTGCCAGCAACGAAGATTACGAACGTGCGGGTGCTGAAGTGGTAAATCCACTTGTGCATACCGAGGAAAACCTTGCACAGGGCAAGGCGCTTTATCAGGTCTATTGCGCGGTATGCCATGGCCCGGAGGGGCACGGCGATGGGCCGATTACCAAAGACCGGACGTTGGAGGCCGAATCCCGGCAGCTTGAGAACTTTCCTCCCCCTCCTTCTTATGCGAAATCAGACGGAATTAACTCGTCACGGGGTGGGCAGATGGCTGATCTCACGGATGGAAAGATTTATCATACAATCACCTATGGATTGAACATGATGGGATCCCACGCGTCACAGCTAACACCCGAGGAACGCTGGAAAGTGGTTATGTATGTTAGGGAATTACAAAAGAATTAATATTATATCAGCTATATTAAATGGGAAATCATAGTCATCATCACGATTATAACTTCAGCGAGCAATTTACGTTCACGGGGA